>Ga0247727_10011482_pt1 | contig 15453 bp, 17 predicted proteins | sample WisWelCaveWW1625_FD_202498 | JGI IMG/M metagenome (GOLD analysis project Ga0247727, IMG submission 202498) | Biofilm microbial communities from Wishing Well Cave, Virginia, United States - WW16-25 | ecosystem: Environmental > Aquatic > Deep subsurface > Groundwater > Cave microbial mat | place...
TGGTTACTCAAATGGTCATAGCAAAGAAGAAAAGCCAGCCGAGGTTCCTGCGGAGGAAAAGCCGAGCGCTCAGTTTGCTTCTGTCTCAGCAGAAATGAAGACGGTGCGCCGTATGGATATGTGTCCGAAATGTGGAGTAGCCGCTTTCGTTCACGAAGAAGGCTGCGCCAAGTGTATGAACTGCGGGCATTCAGAATGCTAAGATCGCGCAGCGAGCGCAAGATTTTCGAACTTTAGCCCTTTCGAAAATCTTTATAAACTAATTGCCTCGGTCAAAATGGGCGTGTTATTATCCTCTTCGTGTTAACCAAGCAAAAAATCCTTGATTCAGTCAAAAAAGTTGTTGATCAGAGTAGTTTTGTTTCTATTGATGAGGAGGCGATCAACAAATACGTTAAGGGTTTTGTCTCTACTGAAATAGTCCACTGGAACGCAGTTTACCCACTCGGTTACAAACCACGTACCAAAAAGGAAGATGAAATTGATTTTCTTTTTATTCTCGGCAATCAAGCCTTTTGCTATTGGGGCTACCCAGCGAAGTGGACGATTGAATATAAAGGGCAGAAACTCGATGGTTGGTATGGCCATATTGCTGCCTACGAACGCGCCCTAGAGCGGGGAATGAACCTTCTCGACGGAGAGTTCCTTGCAGGCTTAACCTTAGAAAAAACGCGAGAAATCTTTGCTGGCGAGCCAGAGATTCCTTTGCTGGAAAAACGTTGGGAAATCATGAAATCGATTGGTCAGACTCTGGTCGAAAAATATCAAGGCAGGTTTCACAATTTTTTTGAGGCTCACCAAAAAGATGTTTTTGAACTCACCGAGGCAATTGCCGCTGAATTTGCCGGTTTCAATGACGTTCCAACCTATAAGGGAAGTGAAGTTTTCTTTTACAAAAAGATCCAGCTAGTTCTCATCGATATATCGCAAAAAGCGGAAACCATCCCGAATATTGACGACTCGCACGGCTTTGCTGATTACAAGATTCCCGCGATTCTACGGACCTTAGGAATACTAAAATACAATGAGGAGCTTGGGCAGAAGGTGGACAATCGAATTGAGCTACCAGAAGCGTCCGAAATGGAAATTGAGATCCGAGCGAGTATGCTTTGGGCCTGCTACTTAATTGTCGAAAAGTTAAGGACAAAACACCCAACTCTGAACATGGCTGATTTCGAAAATATTCTTTGGATCGAAAGTCAGGACAAAGCCAAGATCGACAAACCCTATCACCTGACAAGAACGGTTTTCTACTAGACGCTTGTTCCAATTTTGGTTAATATAGTCCTCGCCATGGTTAACAAAAAAGTTGCCATCATCATAGTTCTAGCAGCAACGGCTCTTGTTGCTGCCTCTTTCTTCTACTACCAGAGCGTCTTACATTAAAATCAGCAAAATTTTAGTTGTGAAAATTTTTCTCGCCTGCCTCAATTCTGACATTGAGACGGTTCTCGGCGGGTGTCAATGGACAGCGCCAGCGTTCATTGTAGGCGCAGTAGGGATTGTAGGCATAGTTAAAATCAACCTTGAGTTTGCCGTCTACCTCTTCGGTTTCAAGATAGCGACCTGATCCATAGGTTTCTGGACCGGAAGTGGCGTCCCGGAACGGTAAAAAGAGTTCACCGTCCTCGGTTGGTTTAAAGACAGTTAACTCGACTTCCTTGTCGCCGACGGTTAATTTAATTTTTCCGTATCTTTTGTATGGTTCAGTGTCTCCAGCGCTAGTCTGAATCGAAACGATTTCTTCTGCATCAATATTTTTTTCAATTAGTACCGTAAAGATTAAACCCAGGTTTTCGGGATAGTACTTGAGACCAAGAAAATTCGACTTTTGTTCAGGATTCAGGGGAGAGTCAGTTGAGGTGCGGAAAAAGTCGTCTTTACCTTTACGAAATTCTTCGAGTGCACTCATGGCTAAATTATACCTCTTCAACAATGGAGTTCGCAGCTGGGCTCGTGAACAATTCTGTTCAGAACCCAGCTGGACCTCTCTCACCTTAGTGCTGTTCCAGGTTGTTTTTCAGCAGTTGTCGCCAGCGCACTTCGATTTCTCGGTACAGGCACATTTTCTCGTCATCGCTAGCTGACTGCAATCTGGGGGCAAATTCAAACATGACTGCCCCAACTTCGTGAACCAGTGGCGGTGCGCGCAGATCTCGACTCGCTACTATAGCAAGCGCTTCACACGCATCCAAGCACTGCAAAGGGTGGCTGCAGACAGACCAGACGAAGTTGAGATCCTTCGCCGAGGCCTGCAAGGGGCTGTTCTCCCTGAGGAGGTCCCCAAAGCCCCAACCAAAGACGGGGTAGCGGCAGCCGTCGTCAGAAACGATGCGGATATGCCTTACCCAGTGATAGGGTGAGAGCACAGCCCCGTTTGTGGGCTTGACCATTGACTGACCTCCTCCTTAAGCACACGCGAGTGCGGAACTTCCGTTTCAAGTCAATTATCTCACTTGAAAGCAAGAAAAAACCCAAAACGGTCTTGACAGAAGGGTAAGTAGGACTTTAAAGTAGAGTAACTTAACAATCTAATCCGGCAGTTGCCGGACAAAGGATTACTGGTGAAGGGCCGTGAAATTCGGCCGGAGTGCCGCTACTGTAAACCCAGAACCCAGCCTTTGAAGTTGCTTCGAGCAAAGTGAAGTTTTGATGAAACCTTCTTGCAGCTCGAGAAGGTTTTTTTATTTCTCAAACCCTCCTTTGCCGCGAAGGAGGTTTTTTGATGGCAAAATTGCGATTAAACAAAATTGTTATAACCCTCGGTTTACTTGCCGCGATCTTGATAGTAGCTTTTTTTGCTAAAGAGTTTCTAGAGGACTCCTCGGTCCCGACTCCGCAGGTTGAAAAAGACAGCCAGCAGGAGCAGGAGAAGATTGAAACAGCCACTACCTCAGCAGGAACTTCAAACTCCAAAAACTATCAACTTCAGGTTCAAGGTGCCACCATCAACGAACCAGACCGACCACCAGTTGTGGCTCCGCCCCCACAATCAGACCAAGTTACCTTAAAGATTAATGTCGGGAGTGATAACTACAGTTACCAAGTGAAATGGACTGAGAGTATGAGCGTTTACGACGTTCTTGAAAAAGCTAGTCAAGAAAACGGTTTTACTCTGGTTGCTAAGTGGAACCAAGTTTTGAAAAGCTATTATGTGACTGGTATTCATGACACTGTTTGCGAATGTTGGAAGTATGAGTTAAATGGCCAGGAGCCGCCCCTAGGTTCTTCTCTCGTGAAAGTAAGCAAAAACGATACTGTTATTTGGAAAAAAATTTAAAGGAGGAAACCCGTGTCCAAAATTAAATTATCAGCTGTTCTTGCAAGCTCCGCCTTAACTGTCAACCTTTTGTTACCTGCTGCTTCCTTAGCCGCTACTCCTGATGTGAGCGAAAATATTACCCAACTGGTCGATTACCTGAAATCCCAGCAGGACGTAGACGGGAAAATTCTCGGCTTCGGTGGGGAAACGAGCTGGACGATCATGGGTATGGTCGCAGCCGGAGTTGACCCGAGCACAGTCGAAACTTCTGGAAATTCTCTGCTTGATTTTCTCGCCGCCAATCCTCCGCCAGACACCGCAACCACTGGTTGGGAGCGGGATTTGTTGGCAGTGGCCGCCGCCGGCGAAAACCCATTTACTTTTGGGGGGCACAACTACGTCTCCAAAGTGCAAAGTTTTGCTTCGGGGGGACAAATAGGTTCCGACACTCTAGTTAACGATGACATTTTTGGAGTGCTCTCTTTAATCTCGACTGGGCCAAGTGCGGATCAGACGGTAATTACGGGAGCGGTTGATTTCATTATCAATCAGCAAAACCCAGATGGAGGTTGGAGCTACTCAACTACCCTCGATTCGGATAACAACGACAGCGCGGTGGCGATTATGGCTTTGAAGGCAGCTCAAGGGGCTGGTTTTACCAACGCCGGCTTGGACAATGCAATTGATACTGGGGTCAGTTACCTCAAATCCAACCAAAATCCTGACGGTGGTTGGGGCTATGCTGGCTCCGGATTTTCTGATGGTGCGTCGACCGCCTGGGCGCTTCAAGCCTTGCTTGGGGATGATTCAGTGGTTAGCTCAGGATTAAACTTTTTGGTCAGTCTTCAGGACGCTAGTGGAGGTGTGCAGTATCAAGCCGGTTTTGGTGCCGATAGCTTTACTTCCGCTTACGCGCTTTCCGCTTTAGCTCAAGTGGCTTTTCCAGTCAGTTCTTTTGAAGGCACGTTTGAGGAACCACAGGAGCCACCAGTCGATCCAGACCCTTCGCCCGAGCCACCGGCAGATGACGATGAGGGTGAGGTATTGAGCGAGAATAACAATGATGATGGGGACGTACTTGCTGCCTCGGTACTTCCGAATACGGCAGCAGGCTCGTTGTTTCCTGATATCTTCCCGACTCAAGAGACAGCCCAGCAGTCAAGCTCTCTAAACCCTTATTTGTTGGCGCTTGGAATGGTTGTCACGACAGTTGGTTTTGTTGTAAGCTTCACAGTGAAAAGACTTGAAAGATATGGAAAAAGTGAAAGGAAAGTATATGAAAAAGCTTGATTCATTTGTTTTCCCTGCCCTGATCATTGTTGGGGCGGCGTTGCTGCGGCTCGTTCCGCACGCGCCGAACTTTGCGCCAATTGGAGCCATGGCTCTCTTCGGTGGAGCTTATCTTCCAAAACGATGGGCCTTGGTTTTGCCCCTAGCCGCCATGTTTCTTTCAGACATTTTCATTGGTTTTGATGGTGTAGACGGTAGGGCTGCAGTCTACGGAAGTTTCCTTTTGATTGGTCTGCTGGGAATTTGGCTCGGGAACCATAAGTCGGCAGCAAATATCATCGGTGCTTCTCTTGCCGGATCTCTACTTTTCTTTTTGATCACCAACTTCACAGTTTTGTACACCGAAAGCCTTTATCCAAGGACTTGGGCGGGGCTGCTCGAGAGCTATACTATGGCCCTGCCCTTCTTTCGCTACACAGTGCTTGGGGACGTGTTTTATACCGCAGTGTTTTTCGGGGGCTTCGAACTAGCTGTTAGAATGGTGAAAAAACCTGCTATAATCGGGGTCGAAGGAGGAAAACGTAAGGACCTGCTTTCTCGCGATAAGTAGATTTTATCGCTCGCAGCGCAGAAGCTTGCCTTTTCCAATTGTAAATAATAAAGGAGGAAAACGTGGCAAAAACTAAAAAAGAAGAATTTAAAGTCAGAGGCGATGAAGTCGTCGCCAAACTGAAAGAATTGGTCAAAGAAGGTAGCATCCGTAAAATCACTATCAAGGGCAAAAGCGGCAAGACTATCGCCGAATTTCCCATGACCATCGGTGTGGTCGGCGCTGTATTCGCGCCGGTACTTGCTGGAATTGGAGCCATGGTGGCCTTGCTGGCAGAATGTACCATTTCCGTCGAACGCGAAGTCTAAAGGGTTGTTTTCCCTGATCCAATTTGATATAATCTAGCCTGTTCAAAGAAAAAGACCCCAAAAGGGCCTTTTCTTTTTGGCCGGAAATTTCGTAGTGAAGGAGTCAAAGTGCACAAAGTCACCCCCGAGAAAGCCACTCTCCTCGAAGTCATCCTCGCCGCCTCACCACTCGCGTGGTTGATGGGCATCGGTTACAATATGGTAGCCGAAGGCCAGGTTCGAGCTCACTGGAAGGAATTCCGGAAGGCTGAAGCTGCCTTGACGAAGGCTTCGGAAGATGATCAAGAAGAGGAAGCCGCATAAGCGGCTTGCCTCACTGGAGGGGAGATGAAAGTCATAGTTGTCGGCTTCTGCATGGTAATTGCCGGACTAGCAATGCACGGGCTTCCGTCCCAGGTTCTCTTCCAGGACGAGGTTCTCAAAGTCTTTGCCGGATTCGGTTTCCTCTTGATGTTAGCCGGATGGCTTGAAGTGTGGGAGGAGGACAACAAAACGCGCGGTTGACGCTAAGCGTGGAAGGAGAGGATTCATGGCAACTTCAATAGGTGGCCTCGTCGCAATGGTCCTTTCCGCGGCAATTGCATTTCTGTTTCCCTACGAGCCGATTTTGTGGGGAACAGCCTGTGCCTTCGTCGTCGGTCTAGTGATGTTCGTCACGGGGCTCTTGACAGAAGGTAAAGTTCACTGAGATCAATTGGAAGAAAGGAGGAGCTTCAATAATTTTCGCTTCAAACAACCAATCTGCTATAATTCTCAATTACATGACGCTTTAGCGGCATATACTTTTCTTACTTTATGGAAGAACTAAGATCCAAGCTTTCCCCCGAGGCATTTAACAATCTCTCCACTTGGCTTACTGAGCCAAACCTCAGTGAATTCAAAGCAGAAATCGAAAAACTGATAGCAGAAAAAAATTACCAAGAGCTTGAGGATGCCTTTTACACCCGTATCAGAATTGGTACTGGAGGAATTCGTGGCAAGATAGGTGCTGGACCGAATCGGATTAATTTAAGGACAATTGGAGAAGCAGCTCAGGGTTTGGCTAACTTCATTGAGGATTTTGGTCAAGAGGCAAAAGATAGGGGGGTAATTGTTAGTCATGAAGTCAGAAGGTTTTCAAGAGATTTTGCCAAGCTAACTTGTAGCGTTTTAGCAGCCAATGGGATAAAAACCTTTCTTTTTGACGGTATTCGAGCGACTCCGGAAGTTTCTTTCGCAGTTCGTCACTTGAAAACAATTGCTGGAGTACAATTAACTGCTTCCCACAACCCCCGAACCGACAATGGTTTTAAATTCTTCTGGAGTGACGGTGGGCAGGTGGTTCCACCACTTGACCAAAAATTCATGCAATTAGTTTTAGATGTTAGGGACATCAAAAAAATGAGTTTTGAGGGAGCCGAAAGCCAAGGTTTTGTAAAGACAATTGGTAAAGAAGTTGACGAGGCTTATTTCCAAAAACTTCGGGAGCTTTCCTTAGTGAAGACTAGATCAGCAAAGATTGCCTTTAGCCCTCTTAACAGCTCCGGTATCACTAATGTTTTACCCTTACTTAAGGAACAAGGGTATGATGTTACTGTTTTAGCCGAGCAAGCCGAGCCAGATGAAACTTTTCCTGGAGCGTTTAGAGACTATACAAACCCAGAGTTTGAAGAAGTTTTGGAACCAACTACAAAATTCGGAGAAAAGATTGGAGCCGACCTCGCTATTTGTACCGATCCAGATAGTTGCCGCTTCGGAGCTGCTTTTAAAACAGACCTTAAATCCGATAAGCTAACTTACTTTACTGCCAACGAAATTGCTTCGGCAATGCTTTACTTTATTCTCTCTGTGCTTAAAGAACGCGGGGAGCTAAGGCCAGAGCTTCTTTTTATCAAAATTTTTGCTAGCACTACCTTAGCTACTGACATAGCAAAAAGTTTTGGAATTAGAATAGTCGATGATCTACTCGTTGGTTACAAATGGATAGGTCAAACAGTAGAGCATATGGAGAATACCAAGGATTTCCTGTTTTCTTTTGAAGATACTTGTGGCTATTCTCGTGGAGACTTTATTCGCGACAAAGATGGCGCTATTGGCGCATTAACTGCTGCAGAAATGGTGTCGTTTCTCAAAGACCAAGGGAAGACACTTGCTGACTATCTAAATGAGATTTATCTCAAATACGGCTACTATCGTAATGTTCTTTTTCAAGTCGAATCCTTTGGAAAAGAAGGGTTTGAGGATATAGTCGAGCTTTATAAAGCATTCAGAGCAGAACCTCCAAAGGAAATTGCTGGTTTAAAAGTGTTGAAAATCATAGATCGTTTGCCTGAAGAACAAAGAAAACCTGAGAATTATAAGGCAGGGGTTACTGGTGATGAAATCACCTTTATCTTATCCGAGGACGAGCGAATTCGCCTACTCACTCGTCCGTCAGGTACGCAACCTCAGTTCAAGTACTATCTACAAACGTTTGGAAAAGTTGAAGACAGCTTGGAAAAAACTAAAAAAGAGGTCGATGAGCTGGCTCAAAAAATAGAAGATTCTTTTTACGAGTATCAGGATAAAGTTCTTGGTAAGAAGGAACGAGGGTTAAAAATTATTAGTCGCTGGTAAGTTCATGGAAAGTATCTTTGAGAAAGCCTACAAATTTTGCCCAACCTGCAAGACAGAGCTTGTCCGAGCCGAAATCGACCGTAGACAACTCTTAAACTGCAAAAATTGCGGCTTTATTTTTTGGAATAATCCGAAACCGGTTACCAGTGTCATCGTTCACAAAGAAGGAAAAGTTTTACTATTAAAAAGCCAAAAAGAACCTTACCTGGATTTTTGGGTGCTTCCCGGTGGTTTCATTGACTACGAAGAAGAACCTCGGGAGGCAGTCAGCCGGGAAGTGAAAGAGGAGGCGGGTTTGGATCTAGAGATTGAGGAAATTCTAGACGCCTACCGTATTACAGACGATCCCCGTGGAGTAAACATTGATATCGTTTTTGTCGGTACAGTGGACGGTGAACCACAGATCGAAAAAGAGACCTTCAGCGAATATAGATTCTTCTCCCCTGAGGAACTTCCCGAAAGAATAGCTTATAATCATCGTGGCATGATCGAGAAGTGGAGCAAAAAAACATGATTGAAGTTGCGATTAAGGCAGCTGAAGAGGCCGGTAAAATTCTCAAACAAAATTTTGGGCATGTAAAAACTTTTGACGTCAAGGCGGACAACACCCTAGTTACCGAGGTGGATAGAGAGGCCGAGCGTGCCATTGTTTCAATAATCCGTGAGAAATTTTCTCGTCACTCAATTACTGCAGAGGAAGAGACTAAAGAGGACAATTCTTCCGAATTTCACTGGTATATCGACCCGATCGACGGCACGGGCAACTTCAAGGCAGGCCATCCTTTTTTCGCTGTCTCAATAGCGGCTTTCTTAAATAGAGTACCTCTGCTTGCGGTGGTGAATATGCCGATCACAGAGGAACTCTTTGTTGCCGAAAAAGGCAAAGGAGCCTTTCTCAATGGGAAGAGACTTTCGGTGAGTAAGATCCTCGAACTGAAAGAAGCCACAGTTCATTTTGCTCGCACTCAAGGTGAATTAGTCGGGGACTTCTTGCAGGTGTTCGACAGCTTGCAAGAAAAAATCCGAACCCCGCGCATTTACGGCAGCATGGCGGTTGGACTGGCCTACACGGCGGCTGGAAAAGTTGATGCCACCATTAACTTAGGGGCAAATCCTTGGGACATTGCTGCCGGCAACCTGCTCGTTGAAGAAGCCAGCGGAGTCGTGACTGACCCGAAGGGAAATCCTTGGAAATCTGAGACCAAAGATATGGTTGCTGGCAATGAATCACTTCAGAGACAGATCGTCGAGGCACTCAATGCTTGAGACAGCGATTAAAGCAGCCAAAGAAGCTGAGAAAATCATCCTTCACTATTACGAAGAAACATTGGTCGAAGAACGCAAGGCCGATCGTACTCTAGTTACCATCGCTGACAAAGAGGCTGAGGAGAAAATTCGGGAAGTGATACTTTCAGAATTTCCTGATCACCAAATTCTTGGAGAGGAAGGTGGGGAAAAAGGCAAACTTGGGGAGTACCTTTGGATCGTCGATCCGATTGATGGCACGACCAACTTTCATTCACACATTCCAATCTTTGCTACTTCGATCGCACTCTATCAAAATTCGAGACCTCTTGTTGCTGTCATCAATTTGCCACTCTGGAAAAAAATGATTACTGCCGAGGCTGGTAAAGGAGCTTTTGTGAACGAAAAGCAAATTCATGTTTCCGAAAAAGCAAATATTGAGTTTTCCTCAGTCGCTCTCGGCTACGGACCAGACCAGCAACTTCGAGAAGAAATTGCGGCGATTTTTTCAAAGCTGATTACGAAAACCAGGACCGGCCGGATCTATGGAAGTAAGGTAGCTCAGGGTGCACTGGTCGCGCTGGGCGACATCGAAGCTTTCATTTCTGACGGTGGATCAGAATGGGATTTTGCCGCGACTTCCCTAGCCATTACTGAGGCAGGTGGGCGGATTACTGATTTTCAGGGCAAGCCTTGGAACCTTGATTCGACTCATTTCCTCGCCAGCAATGGTCGGATTCACGAACGAGTGATCGAAATCATCAACCGCTAGCTTGACTGGTTGACTTTGGGGTTTCTCCTTGTTTATATTGTTAGCTTATGCAAAAAGGTTTATGGATCGCTATTCCCATCATCATCGTTGCTATTCTTGTCTTTGCTGCCTTCCAGCTTTTGGGGAATGAAGAGCAAGAGACTTCAACTACTCAAAGCGGCGCAGACAGCTCAAATGACGAGACCTCGACTCCTCCCACTACACCGCCGACTACTCCTCCACTAACAGCAGAACCGCCCGCACCTCCTGCCGCCCCACCAGCAGCGGCCGGCGCGACGATTACTTACGGAAGCGGTGGTTTTAGTTCGGGGTCGGTTACGCTTGGATCTGGTGGAAAGCTCACTATTGTAAACAACTCGAGCCAAAGTCTCGATTTTGCTAGCGACCCACATCCGATCCACACCATCAACCCTGAGCTCAACGCGGGTGCGATCTCGGCTGGATCAAGCAAAACTATTACACTCAACACTAAAGGCAGCTTCGGAGTCCACAACCACCTCAACTCTTCTCGCCGCGCGACGATTGTCGTCAATTAAACTTTCTTGCCGAGCAAAGTATAATCTGCTTGTATGAATCGAAGATCAGAAAAGGAAATTCTTGATTCTATCATCGTTGCTTCCGAGAACGATCCGCAGAAGCCTGAGTTTCCTGCAGATAAACCAAAATTTCCTGCAACTCCAACCTACAAAATCAAAGTTGAAGGTTTTTCCGACGTTTGGCTCAAAGACGAAAGTAAGAATCCTACCGGCACTCACAAAGACCGAATGGCTTGGGAAATTGTCGTTACCTACCGGTATTTTTTGCTGGCAAAACTAGCCGGTAAAATCCTTGGCCCTCTGCCTCAAATGTCCGTTATTTCTTCTGGTTCGGCGGCTGTTGCTATTCAGTCGCAGCTGCGAAAATACGGCCTACCGAGTCTTAAAGTCCTAGTGGATGCCAAAATTGATCCTAAAATCATCAAGTCTCTCGAAAAGATTGGTTGTGAAGTTTACGAAACTGATCTGAGCAAAAAATCACTTGACTGGCGAGAAATTTTGGCCTTGACGCAGAATCCGGACGGATTTGATATTACCTCGAATGAAGCTCTCGATCCAACCACGAGGTTTTACGATTGGCTCAGCTACGAGATCCTTAATAGTTCTCCAGATTACTGCTTTATTCCTTTTGGAACAGGAAATCTTTACGAAAATATTCTGAATATCAACAAAAAAGAAGTTTCGACTGAAAACCACGATCCTAGATTCAAAGGAAATGTTGAAACTCTAAGGCGCTGCAATTTCCTCGGGGCGACGTCGAACAACCCAAATACGAAAGCGGATAAACTTTATTCGCCCCATTTGCCTTTCGTCCATTACGATGAAAAATGGATCAGACTCTACAAATATGCAGGTTTTTGTGGACCAGAATCAAACGTTTACCCAATCCAGGAAAGGTATTTCGATGAAGCCTTGAAGGTCGCCAGAGAACAAAATATTGACTGCGAACCTTCTGGGATAGCTGGTCTGGCACTGCTGCTGCAAATGAAAAACAAACTTCCCCGTGACAAGAAAATGCTGATAGTCAACACTGGTAACACTAAATACCCCTAGGACGTTTGTTCGGGCTAACCCTAGATCAGGCAGTGATCGCAGGGACCGCAATACCTGGCTCCTTATCGTAGGCATAAGGTATGAGGGACCTATAACTTTTTCTACTGTATTGACGTTGGTGAATCAAAAAAGTATCGTGGAATAGCTCTATTTTTTTCTGCCCTTTTTTCTCGAAAAATTATTCATAACAGCTGACCGCAACCGGAAGCAATTATCTAGAATGTCTGAACTGTCCTAATTAAGGTTGCTGCCATGTTTGTATCAAACCGAATTATTCAGAAAAAATTAACTGGCAACCAGCCGATGTCTCTACTCGACTGGTTTTTTGTTGGCCAATTTCCAAAAGTTAAAAATTTGAAAGACATGAAGGGAGGTGAATAAATGAAAATTAATCGAAGAATAGTAGGTTCGATTGTTACTATTGGAGCAACCGGTGCGCTCTTGATCGGCGCAACCTTCGCGTTCTTCACCGACAATGAGACGTCGACTGGAAACACCTTTACCGCTGGAACCCTCGATCTAAAAGTCGATAGCGAATGTCACTACTTCCAAAACGGGATAGATGGCAGTTGTGGGGAAGGAGCCTCTTTTGGTAATTGGTCAGAAACAGACCTAGAAGATGGTGTCCACAAATTCTTCAATTTCGACGACATCAAACCAGGCGATTGGGGTGAAGACACAATAAGTCTACACGTGATTGATAACGACGCTTGGGGAATATTTGAAATTGGAAGCATTGACGAGGACGACGGTCTAAGACCGTACATGGAGTTTTGGGTGTGGCTAGATCAGGGTGAAGAAGCTGGTTTTCAGGGAGACGATCCTGGGGAAGGTGACAATGTGTATGACCCTGTGAACGAACCATTGCTAATCTCACCTGGTGAAGTAGATCTCGGAGGTGAAACATGGAATCTTTGGGACGGTTTGAGTGCAGCGCAGGTGTTCAATGGTGGTGACAATGGTGGTGTATTGGAAGACGGACGTCTTGTCGGAAGTACTACATATTACTTTGGGTTGGCTTGGTGTTTCGGAGAAGCGGATCCTGATGCCGTTGCGTTAGCAGATGTTTGTGACGGTTCAGGTGTTAGCAATGACGCTCAAGACACTTCCTTAACTGGTGACATTTCCTTCTCAGTTGTACAGCACAGGAATAACCCCACTAAAGAGGGTCTTGGTCCGTAAAGTCCGAGGTTTGATAACGTAGGCCCCGGGTGGACCTCGGGGCCTCGGACCTCAGGAAGGTTATAGAAAGTTGAGTAATTTGTTGAGAAACATAGTGATAGCTGCATTTGTACTGCTAGCATTTGTCGCAGTGGCAGCAAATATACGATTACCACAAGGCTATAAATTGCTTTCCGTGCAAAGCGGTAGTATGGAGCCAACTATTGGTGTTGGTTCATTGGTTTTGACCAAACCATTGCCTGACTACGTGGCTCCTGTAGAAACACCGAAATTTGCTGCTGGCGATGTCGTTACTTTCTCACAGCACAGTTCCCTAGTCAGCCATCGGGTGGTTGAAGTGGTCAAAAAGGACGCAGCTTTCTTCTACAGAACCAAAGGGGACGCCAATAAAGACCCAGACGGCACGTTGATCAGTGAGAAAAATATTGTCGGTAAGGTGGCTCTGGTAGTTCCGTTCCTGGGGAAAATGATCACTTATGCAAAACAGCCTTTGGGTTATTTCCTTTTGATCGTGATTCCGTGTGTTTTCCTCATCTTCAATGAGCTGCTGTTTCTCTTTTCCGAGCTTCGGAAAAGAGGGGCAAAGGCTCCAGCTTCAGGAGTAGCCATGCCAGTGCTTCTCCTCTTCGCCGCAGGTTACCTCTTTGTCGGAGGAACAAAAGCCTTCTTTTCCGATACCGCGACGAGTACAAATAATATTTTTTCCGCCGCAGAAAGTTTCGGAACAGACCATTTAGTCATAAGTGAAGTACAAATAAATGGAGCTAATGCCAATCAGGATTTTGTGGAAATTTATAACCCAACAGACTCGGCAGTTGATTTAGAGGATTGGCAAATACGTAAGAGAACTTCAAATGGCACTGATAGTTCTTTGGTACTTATAGGTGCAGGCGAATCAATTCCTGCTCATGGGTTTTTTCTTTGGTCAAATGACCAGGGTACTTTTGAAACGGTTGTTGGAGCAGATGTTAGTAACGGTAACAATTTGTCAGAAAATAATAGCGTGGCATTGGAAGATCCGGCTGATAATGTAATTGATCAAGTCGCTTGGGGTATTGGTACATCTCAGTTCGTTGAGGGAACAGCAATAACTAATGGTTCAGACGGTAATTCCAGCGTTGAAAGAAAAGCTTTGTCTACTTCAACTTCCGTAACAATGGGTGCTGGGGGAGTTGATGAATTTAAGGGTAATGGTTTTGACGCCAATAACAATGCAACCGATTTCTATTTGCGAGCGGTTTCACAACCACAAAATAGTGGTAGTGCAACGGAGTCACCATGAAAATTAAACTTTTAAGAATCACTATTTTAATAATCGCAATCGTTATGGCCGTCACGGTCAACGGTGGATTCAGATTTGACCTCAACAAAACCGCCTACGCAGTCGGGGACCTGAGCGTTGATTGGGGAGTTCCTGACGGGGATCCAATTTTTGTAGAGAACAACATGGCACCGGGTGATGTTGAGGATAGAGATGTAGATGTAACCAACTCTGCTGCCTCACCCAGAACGGTTGGAGTAAAGGGAGTGCGCACTTCTGGAATAGGAGACATCGAAAGTGTTTTGGAGATTGTGATTTCGGAAGGTGGAACCGATCTTTATGGTGGAACCACTGGGACAAAAACCCTAGCGGACTTTTTCGCTGACAGTACTGACATAAATGGTATAGCGCTCTCTAGCCTCTCTCCTAGCGACTCTACGACTTACAATTTTGAGGTAACTTTTCTCTCCAGCAGCGGCAACGAATTTCAAGCAACCTCAGTCGTTTTTGACATAACAATTGGAATCGTGGTCGAAGTTCCTGAAGAATGCTCTGAAATTGACTTTGACGGCGAGCCAATCTTTGGCACTTCCAGAGCGGAAAACCTCCACGGAACACCCGGCAACGATCTGATCTTCGGCTTTGAAGGTGGCGACAAGATTGAAGGCAACAGCGGTGACGACTGCCTCGTCGGTGGTGAAGGCTCTGACCGAATCAACGGAAACGCCGGCAACGACGTCCTCTTGGGTCAGGGCGGTAGTGATTCACTCAAGGGCAACAATGGTAATGACCATCTCATCGGAGGCGACGGCTCTGATAGTCTGGATGGTGGAAACGGCGAAGATACTCTCGAAGGCGGAGAGGGCAGTGACTCTCTAAGCGGTGGTAACGAGAACGACGCCTTGTTTGGGGGTGGCGGCAGCGACTCGCTAAAAGGTGACAACGGCAACGACCAGCTCGAAGGGGGAGCCGGTAGTGATTCACTTAAGGGTGGTGCTGGAGATGACGATCTTGACGGTGGGGACGGAATCGATGCCTTGAATGGAGAGGCGGGGACTGATGCCTGCTTGAATGGTGAAAGTGTCAAAAATTGCGAAAGCTAACTAGAGCAGAAATTATCTTCAATTAGGATACTTCATTTACTGATACATATTGACATAGAAAAAACTATTGGGATAGAATGGAATTAATACCTACCCACTTATCTAGGTATTATCCACTGCCCATACTTGCCGTCCAAAGTTTGATTATTACTGTCTAGGAAATTATTTTGATGGAAGAGCCATTTACACTTCATACCCAGCTCTATGCTGATCTATTGGCGAAAATCAAGACTCGTCAAGCAAAAATTGGTGTGGTCGGCGTCGGCTACGTCGGTAGTGCTCTGGTGGAAGGTATA
>Ga0247727_10011483_pt1 | contig 15452 bp, 15 predicted proteins | sample WisWelCaveWW1625_FD_202498 | JGI IMG/M metagenome (GOLD analysis project Ga0247727, IMG submission 202498) | Biofilm microbial communities from Wishing Well Cave, Virginia, United States - WW16-25 | ecosystem: Environmental > Aquatic > Deep subsurface > Groundwater > Cave microbial mat | place...
TCGCGGGTACTCATCCGCAATAGCTCCTCCCGCATCCAAACCTCCTTCCATGGCTTGAATGCTAGAGGACAATTCTATCGGGCTAAAAGAGGACATTATCATTGGGCGGTTACACAAAGCGCAATGACATTTGGTTAAGTGAGATTAAGCGCCTATCTCCATCGTCTCGCCTCCCATAGTTGATTGCCTACCTGCTCCAAAAAAACGACCGATTGTTTGCCTGTGGCTTTCCGCGCTCATACCGTGGCCAGAATAGCGGGGGAGGATTTTTTACCCAGCATATGCCGTAGGTAGTAACCGGCTTTGGCGCGGGGACGGCTGTCCTTACGCCCACTTGGTCGGCCAAGCCGTTTGCCCTGTCGCCTGGCGCGCTCAAGGCCGGCAATTGTTCTCTCAGCAATCCGCTTTTTTTCCTGGTGGGCGACCCAAGAGAATATGGCAAGCAGCAATTGGCCGAGCCCTTCATCCCGCGTATCGAGCCAAGATTCCTGTAAAGCCTTCAAGGCCACACCACTGCGTTTGAGTCGCTCCATGTGACCCAACGTATTGCGGATGCCCTCGCGGCTGAATCTATCCAATGCCCAAACCAGCACCAAATCGAACTTGTGCTTGTCCGCATCGCTCAGCATCATGCGGAACTGCGCTCGGTCGCTGCTTCCACCTGAGGCGAGATCGATATATTCTCCAACGACATCACAGCCGAGGGCTTTAGCAAAGTCTCGCAAAGGAGCCAGTTGGTTCTGAGGGTCTTGGCTCTCATCATTCTTTGAAACCCGCGCATAGAGGGCTGCTTGCATCTCCTAATCTCCGTGGTAGCTTCCGCCGCAATATATATACCGTATACGGTATATTATATGCTGTCAAGAGAAATCTATACCGTTGACGGTCTACCTATGCAGTGATAGACTCAAATACATGAAACTTCTCGACACCAAACAAGCAGGTAAGCTCCTCAAAATCTCCGAGCGCCGTGTTCGGGCCATCTGCGAATCTGGCCGGTTTGGCACTCAGATTGCCGGTCGATGGGTGATTACACAGGAAGAGGTTAAGAGCTTCGAGAGGAAGGTGGGCGGTAGACCGGCAATGGATCGAAAGTCGCGGACTCAGAAAGGAGGGCGGTAAGCATGGACGCTAGTGAGGAAATTACTTGCCCGCATTGCGGCCACAAGTTCGAGCTGCGTGGTACTGCAAAGGTATCTCCAGAAATTAGTGCCAATGTCTACGAAAAGTGTCCTAAGTGTGAAAAGGAGTTTGTTAGATTCAAGAAAAAGTGAAGGAATGAAAGCTGAATGAGCAAACTGGCAGAGTACGGAACGGCGGCTGCTGGCATCGCCGCCGTCGTGGCTCTGTTTCTCCTTGCTGGCCAGAATTCCAGCCTGACGAAAAGCATTGATCTCCAGACTAAGACCATCGAACTTGACCACAGGCCCTACCTGTACGTGGACATCCAGCCGAGCGTAACCGAGAAGCTTAGCAAGCGCCCTGACGGGAGTGATTACTGGGATCGATACTTGGGGGCGAAGCTCGTCTACAAAAACGTTGGTAGAACGCCAGCGAGCAACATCAAAGCCGAGCTCCACATGTACAACAACGGCGACAAAGTGGACGACGCCGCGCGGCTGGAGGAGTGGTACATCAACGAGTACGGCTTCTTTCCTAAGCCAGCGACCGTTTTTCCAGAGCAAACTGGCCAGGAAGTCGGTCTGTTCGTCGATGCCAGCGAAGGAGCCACCGAGTACCTGATTACCATTCGCGTCTCGTATACTAGCGAAGACCCGACCAAGACATACTGGTACAGCGCGGACACGCGATACTTTATCGCCAACAATAGCATGAGCGAAGTCCGTTCGCTTATCCAAGAGAACGGCCAGGTCATCCAGAGGCCGTTGCGAAGGGAGTACGGCGTGTGGCTTCTGGAGACCCATACTGATCATGACGCCGTGGGTAATCGGGAAATGCCGCCGGCACTTCCGAATCCTTACCAGCAACCAAGCTCGACGCCGGAAGCGATACCAAAGAAGGCCGACGAGGCTGTGACCTCTAAACTGACTGCGGAAACTGCATCACAGTCCACACCGATAGGCGCGCTAGGGCCGAGACGCTCATTCCTTTCTCCAGAGGCGCTTGATGGGATTACTGCGCTTGCGACCGCAATGGCTGTGGTTGTAGCGCTGCTCATTGCGGTGTTTAGCGAGCACCTCAAACGGTTCTTCTGGCACCCGCGACTCGACATTCAATGCGTCTGTGCTCCACCAGACTGCCTGAGAACCCAGATGTCCTTTACCATTGAGCCTGTCAATCGGCCTACGCTTTCTTTGCCTTGCTACTACTTTCGCATCCGCGTAGGGAATCGCGGGCTGGCATCCGCTGAGAATGTCGAGGTGATCGTAGAGGCTCTGGACGTTAGACGGGAAGATGGCGAATTTGAGCGCCGACGTGATTTTCAAGCCCTTAACCTCATCTGGTCGCATTACGGAGAGCCCTACTTTGGCACGATTCCTCCAGGAATTTATCGTCACTGCGACCTAGGCCACATCGTGCAGCGTGAGTCAGCCAATCCCCAGACAGGACAACCTGCAACCGTTGGAACCTTCGACTTTGACTTTGTGGTGCAGCCAAACACCGGCCAGGGCCAAATCCGGCCAGGAGTCTACCGCATTCACCTGGCTGCGGTGGCGTCAAACGCTAAGCTCGTGCGGCGCGTCATTGAACTAAACTTCTCCGGCCAATGGCACGATGATGATGCTGCGATGTTCCAACGTGGCGTGGTATTGAGGCTGGTGTAATGGTATAGCCACTCCAAAACCAGAGGTGTGCGAATGTGGGAAACATTATCTGAGAGCGAGAGGATTTGGATTACGATGAACGAAAACAGCTCTCAGGTAACGATTCATTTCAAAGTAGCCAAATCCGCCGTCGATGAGAACTACTGGCTCGATCTTCCATACGCTGAATGGCGCAATTTCATCGCTGTTGCTCGCAGAGCCAGGCGATACTCGGAAGGCATGGTTGGGAACGACATCATCGAGGGCAGCATCTCATGTCAGTGGCTCGCCCAGGATTGCATTCAGCTCTGCGTAGGGACTTATTTCGGGCGCTACTTCAACAGCGACACATGGTAAAAGCTTTCGATTCTCGTCGAGCAGGCGGCTGAGAAGATAGCCGAAGTTTAGCGATGCTTGATCTAGAAAAAATCTGAGTAGTAATCACACTCGCGTTGTTTGTGCGCGAGAGATGCTGAGATGCTAAAGCAGTGGCTTCATATAAGCGAATATTGCTACATCGCTAAAAATGAGTATGGTGCTCTGAGGATTGTGATTTGTCCCAGGAACCTGCGGCTTGATCGAGCCGAATTGAATGAGGCTCGCCGACGCTTGGAGGCTTTACCTACCGAGAAGTTTCGAGAGCAAGCTCTTCTTGTCGATCCAGAATATGACTATATGCGTGGCGGTAAAGTCGTTGCCGTCGGCAGGACGCTCAAGCGAAGGATGGTTAAGAAGCGTCTATCCAAGAGGTTCAAGCCCATCCAGTCGGGAGAGGTTTTCGTTGATCGGAAAGTGCATCGCCGAATACTCAAGATTCTCTCCAATGGAAAAGAAGTGGCCCACACGCTGCGGGCGATCCATCCACGTGATGAAAAGCGGTTGCCCAAAGGATCGAAGGTCATCAAGCCTGGAGAGGTGGTTCTTGACGAGAAGTCACGGAAAAAGTTGGAAGAACTTCTCCCCTCGCGAGAGCGATTCAAGCCAGGTAAGGGCTTGTGGCGGTTCAAACCAGGCAACGCTTGGAGCAGCGCTGATCGAGAATCGCAGCAATCCTACTTCAATTCTTTGGCCGACAGCGCTCAGCGAGCCACGCCAGGGAAGGTAAGGCGACAGGTCGCATACGACTGGGTACGCAGTCGTTTCACCGGTCTGCGCAAGACTGGACTGTCAGCGAATAAGTGCTATGGCAGAATCTTGCAGGAACTTCCGAAGCTCGAACCTGGCCATCCAGCCTTTATGCTCAGAAAGATTAAAACACCGGAAGGAATTCGCCAGATCGTTCGACCTGCTGTCCGAAAATCCTCCAGTAAGACACTCTAGTCTGACAGTTTTTTCAGACCTCTCCGCTCGGCTTCTGCCGAGGCAGGAAATCTTCGGTGCACCGAATTCTTCATATTGCCCTGTCTCTGGAGTCATGTTTTGATGGCCCCAGAGGCCACATATGCCAAAACGCACAGGGAAAGCCCCATCTCCGGTCGGTGAATTCAAGACCACACTCCTCCCTTTGAGTGCTTACCTACTCGCCGCTTGCTCACAGATTGTCTTGGCAGGGATCGGCGAAGAAACCAATGCCGATGGCAAGCGCCTCATAAGATTGCAATTCCCGATTGAGCGCGAGTCGGACGTTCGCCGGTTGGTCGAAGAGTTCCTGAACAACACCGCTGTCATCAATGTGGCCAACTATGGGCGCTGCCTCAACCGCTTGCGAAGCCTGGTTAAGAGCAATCAACGGTCGACTGAACAGCCAGCGCTGGCCGGAAGTCCTCATGCCTAATCGAATTATTCGGGAGTCGTGCCGCACTAGCAAGACGCTCGACCGACTGTCAGCAGAGGCTGAAAGACTGTGCTGGCGTTTGACAACAGTTGCTGACGACTATGGACGTTTCGAGGCGGAGCCAGTCATTGTTCGTGCGCAGTGTTTCCCCCTCAAGGAGTCTCTCACGAGCCTGGAGGTCGAGAAGTGGCTCCTGGAGCTTGCCGGCATCAGTGACCCGATGATCGTGCTCTACGAGGCAGAGGGAAAGAGATATGGAGCATTCTTGAAGTGGGAAAAGCATCAAACTGTTCGGGCGAAGCGTTCTAAGTATCCTGAGCCTACGGATGCGAACATATGCAAGCAAGTGTTAGCAGACGCGAGCAAATGCGCCCGTATTCGTATTCGAGATCGAGAACGTAATCGAGATACGAGAACGGCGGCCAAGAACGGGCCGCTTGATCTTGCATTCGATCAGTTTTGGACTACCTATCCACGAAAGGAAGCAAAGAAAAGGGCTCAGGATGCTTGGAGCAAATTGAAACCGGATGCAGGGCTGGCAAAGATCATGCTTGATGCTTTGGAGCTCCATAAGCGCTCTCGGAAATGGCAATCCGAAAGCGAGTTTATCCCCTATCCGGCTACTTGGATAAATGAGCGTCGTTGGGAAGATGAGATTGAACCAGCCACCCACCAGGGAGCGCAGCCAAATGGACGACCCACTGAGAACAGAGCAATCACTCGCCGTAGAGAGCTCACTCCCGAAAACCGCATCCAGCTTGAGCGTGAGCAGGCTCAGCGCAATGTTCAAACCAAGCAGCCAGTTCGGCAGGGAGTATCTGGCGTGGTGCCGCCGACAGGATCAGGAATCGGAGAGATTTTACCGCGAGACGGCGCGGTATCTCAGGAATCTGGCCAACAAGTACGTCCTCAAGAACCCAAAGTTGTGGAGGCTAGCCAATGAGTGTGCCGCACTTACTGAATGGGAGGCAGCCGCACTTCGAGCCAGTCTCCGAGATTTTTCAACGGGTCAAGGGCAATGTGGCGGCGCGCACGGAACAACCAGAATTCGCCTTTGGCCTGCCGGAGCTGGACGAGCTGACACGCGGAATCTTGAGGGGCAAGATCACGGTCTTGGCGGCGCGCAGTTCGGAGGGCAAGACATCCTTGTGCTTGCAAACGGCATGGCGCATAGCGGAGTCGGGGAAGACGGTGGCCTACATCAGTTTGGAGGATGATCGCGAAGAGCTGGTTGAACGACTATTCTGCCAGGTGCGTCGCGTCGATAATCAGGCTCTTCGCCGCGGTGAAATCTCCTCGCTCAATGATTCGATGATCGAGCATGTCTTCCGCAACATCAAGCTCCTCGTCATGGATGATTTCGGCTATTCCGCGCGGGAAGTCGAACACATCGTTATGACACTCGACCCGAAGCCAGACGTTGCACTCGTCGACTACGTGCAAATGGTGGACGACGGAGGCTTCGAGAGCGAGTACCGAGCCATTTCTCAATTCGTGCGTCAGATGAAAGTTTTTGCCGAGAAGCACGACATCGCCGTAGTTCTCGCTTCACAGATCAACCGCACTGGCGCACAAGATGGCCAACCGCAACTGCATCATCTGGCGCGATGCGGGCGCTTGGAAGAAGTGGCCAACCTCGTGTTGCTGCTCTACTGGCCGTTCCGCGCCAAAGACAGCAGCTTCGATTACATTCCAGCCAGTGATGGACAGCCGCAGGTTGGATTTGCTCCTGAATCCTGCCCGATGGATTACTTCGAGTTGTGCGTCGGCAAGAACAAGACAGGCCCCAAGGGCACCGTTCGATTACGCTTCATCGGTCAGCACTACCGCTTCGAGCCGTGGAATTCGATGGCGGCGAATTATGCGGAAGATCAGCAAGAGGCATTCGATGTCTGATTCGATGGGCGAGCCTGAGCACATTGGCTCCGTTGTTAAAAGAGTCCTCGCCGATATGACCGATCAGCAGCAACGGGCGGTTCACGATGTCGCGCACGTCTTCCCTGGGAGCCGATTGCTGATCCAGGGGCACTCGGTGCGAGTGCGGTTGAATCCGAGAACTGATTGCGCGTGCTGTATGAAAACGTTAGAAAAATCGTTGGCTGCGAAGTAAAGGGTATGGAAGCGCTTGGTATTATCGCACAACCCAACACCAATCCGACGGATGATGCTCTCGATGACCAGATTGCGGAGCTGGTTGCCGAAGCTCTGTATGAACACATGGTCAAAGACGGCATGGTGAGCAGAAGCAAACAGGATATAATGGCCAATCATGCCGAAGAAACCCACCCAACTGATGACGGTCTCGGAAGTGGCGACCTACCTGCGCTTGAATCGGTTTACCGTATATCGCATGGTGGAACGTGGGGAAATTCCTGCTTTCAAAGTGACAGATCAGTGGCGTTTCAAGATGGCTGAGATAGAACGGTGGCTACAACAAAACCGTATCAGGAGGAAGAAGTGAAACGCTGCGGCCTCTATATTCGTGTGAGTACGGATCGCCAAGCCAAGGTGCAGGAAGGCTCCTTGAAAAACCAGGATCAGCTTCTGACTCAGCACGTCGAGATAAGAAGCAAGCTGGGCCAGGAGCCCTGGACTATCGTTGACCGCTATGTTGACGAGGGACGTTCAGCGAAGGATACCAACCGTCCGGCCTACCAGCGAATGGTCGAGGATGTGCTTCGCGGACGCATCAACACGGTGATGTGCGTGGCGCTCTCGCGCATCAGTCGCTCGACTCGTGATCTGCTGGACATGGTTGCGTTTTTCAAAAAGCACGGAGTTGAATTCGTGTGCTTGAAAGAGGACTTCGACACGACGACCGCCCAGGGCAAATGCTTCGTGACAATCATGGGCGCGTTGAACGAGTTTGAGCGGGAACAGGCTGGTGAGCGCACCAGGACAGCGATTTTGGCGCGCGCCGAGCGCGGGCTATGGAGTGGAGGCAACCTGTTCGGCTACGAGCTGGATAAGGAGCATGGCGGCTATCTCAAGGTGAATGAGCGAGAAGCCCAGATCGTCAATTTCGCATTCCAGGCGTATCTGAAAACCGGTTCGGTGTTGCGTACAGTGGATGCCTTACGCGAAGCCGGTTACTTCACCAGAGACTACGTGAGCCGGCAGGGTACAAAGCATCCGCCCAAACCGTTCAGTCATGGCAAGGTTTACTACCTGCTCCAGAATCCGGCGTATGTCGGCAAGAAAGAGATCAACAAATACAACCGGCACCGTGTGCAGGAGAAGGTGCCGGAGGAGCAGCGGTATCGCGTTGTCGATGCCGTGTGGCCTGCCATCGTGCCGGAAAAGACCTTCAATGAGGCTCAGCGACTTCTGAAAGAGAACGCCGAGACCCACAACAATCACGCGAGCCCGACCAAGCATTTCTATCTTCTCAACGGCGGATTTTTGTTCTGCCATAAGTGTGGCGCTCAGATGGAAGGTCGCAACGGGCACGGGCATAAGGGACGGAAAGTCTATTATTACTACTACTGCAAGAATCGGAATTGCCGATTCAAATTGCCCCAAGATCAGATCGAGAAAGTGTGCCACAGCTTGATGGGATCGGTTGCCACGAGTGATCGAGTTTTGCCTAAGGTTGTGGACAAGCTGAATAAGAAGATTCGGTCGAGCATGCCCACGCTGATGACGGAGCGGAATCGTTTCGAGGGAGACCTTCGGCGTATCAACGGGGAGGCTCAAACAATTCTCCAGCGCGCCGATTCACTTGCATCCGGAAAAGTTTTCGCTCAGGAGCGGTTGGAGCAGCTCGCGGAGCAGCGCAGGCACATCGAGTCACGGCTTGCGAAGACACGCCAAGAGCTGATCGAAGTCGAAAACTGCCAGGTCGATGAAAACAGGGTCAGAAAGATGCTCACTGAAACTCAGAGCATCTTCGGTGAGGACTTGCAACCCTACAAGCGTAAGCAGCTCTTGCGATCTGCACTCCAGCGAGTGGAGCTATCAGACCAGACCTGCCAAGCCGGTATCAAGCTCTCGCCTGCGGTGCTGGGTTCGAGTCCGTGGAACGAGCCGGATGCGTTCGCGGCTCCTAGTCCGGCAGTACCCTAGCTTATAGATAGAACAGCCTTCCGCGCTGAACCTACCGTGCAGTTCTCAAGGGTTTTCAGGTAAACTTTATATGTGTCATAGCATCCCTTTTTGCTTATTTCACATAAGGTTACGCGTTACGAAACAGCAGATTATGCAGCCAATCTTTCAGGATATTCGTGCGCGTAGAGTAGCTTTGACCGTGCTGTTTCTTCTTGGAGCCGCGGTTAAGCTTCAAGCCATTGAGCCTGGGAGCGCGACAGCGCTTGCAACGCTCAAGTTACCGGCAGAACTTGGCCACGTTTCGCAAGTCCTGCCCGCAGATGGGGCATCTACCCAGACGAGCAAGATTGTTCTGATCATCCAGGACGCTCACGGCAACTACACTGCACAGAAGTCGATGGCAGGAATCTTGGATTACCTCGCGGAACACTACAGCCTGAAGCTCATCTTTATGGAAGGGGCTGAGGGGAACGCATCGTTGGAGCATCTCAGGCACACAGGTCCATTGAGCGTCAGGAAGCAGACGGCTGAGAATTATCTCAAGGCCGGACTTATCTCAGGTGAAGAGTACATCGACACGATTTCGGATCATGACTGGGTCGTATGGGGCGCCGAAGACTTGAAGCTCTATGAGAAGAACTACAGCGCGATGCTTCAAGCTGAAACTTTGAAACCACAACTTGAGTCAAAGCTTAACACGATTCAGCAGGCGATCACCCAGATCAAGAACAAGCTCTACAGCCTACAGTTGAAGGAACTCGAGAGTCGAAAGCAGGCCTACTCATCAGGTGAGTTCAAGCTAAGCGGCTACCTAAAGTATCTGGCGGATCAGAGTTTTCAGGTCGATTTATCATTGGAGACGTATCCCAACATCAGACGTATGGTTGGGCTTACCAGCTCCGTCAGGGAAATCCAAGCGCTCAATCTACTCAAAGAACTTAAAGCGCTTGAACGCGCCCTTATGGAAAAGACAGCCCAAACACCCGAGGAGAAGAGTCTGGTAGCGCTGCAAGAGGGAATAAGCCTCTACGCCAAGGCTCCTTCTCGGGAATGGACATCTGAGGATTACGCTGCGTACCAAGAGCATCGCGACACCTGGCGATTCAGCTTGTGGATTCCGCAGCTCAAAGAGCTTGCTTCGATCAATGGCATAGCTTTCAACAGGCAAGACAATCCGGCTGCATTGGATCAGTCCCTCGCAGAGATCATCCGGTTCTATGACGCCACCCTTGAGCGAGACGCGGCGATTCTTCGCAATGTTCAGGAGAAGATGGCATCCGAAGGACGGACGATCTCAGCCCTAGTGGTAGGAGGCTTCCACTCGGAGAACATAGCTCAACTACTTGTTCAAAATGGCCTGAATGTGGCGATTCTGACGCCGGTTGTGGGCCAGGATGATCCTCCCATAAATTACCTTGAAATCATGAAGTACAAGTACCGGGATTATCAGCACAAACACAGCCCTCGGAGAACGGATGAGATTCTGGAAGAAGACTTGCTTGAATAATCGGCCCTTCCTCAGAGCGGTCTCAGTAGCGAGCGCGATCCTGCTCGCGGTTCCTTTCGTTCCGCTTTCTGTCTCAGCCGCACCTTCTCGGTTTGATGCAGCGCTCATCGCTCTACATGGCTCCCAGACACCCTCAATCCAGCACCTTAGGGCAATCCAAGACCTGATCGGCACCTTCCATCAGGCAAGGCCGGTAAGGCATTATGAAGGGCCTTTCAGCAATACGGCTTGGAATAAGAAGCCTGGAGAGCCTCCGGATGTGATTGAAGTCAAAGCCGAAGACCTTCAATCCGAGGACGGCCTATGGCTTCAGGTGATGTACTTGGAGCGGCTGGTTCAATGGGCCAGAGATCAGCACTACCTCGAAGACAGAGCGAATGTCCTGGTTGCTAAGGACGAGAATTGGTTTGAAAGGGCCCTCCTAGCAGCTCCTGTTGTGCTGAGGCTCACCCAAGTTGATGGTTCTGAGCATGAACTTAACAGGATGCGATATGTGCTCGACCAGAGGCTCTTTGGCATCAATATCCAGTACCCGTCACGTGCGGTGGAAAAACCAGTCAGTTACGCCTATCTACCCGGGATACCCACTGACAGAGAACGATTACAGAGGGAACTGTCCGACTTTAAGGTAGGAAACCCAGACGCTACCCGACTTTATGCCGATCGCCTGATAAGTCTGATCCGCCAGATTGTCGGCCAGGAGGAGGGTCCGTTGGATTCAAGGCAGTACGTTATTTCCCAGTTGCATTCCGAAATTGAGCTGCCTTACAAGACCATCCCGGTGGGCGAACTGATGTCCAGCGAATTGAGTTTACCGCTTGTCTACTACAGGTTGCGGGGCAAGCAACTGACAAACTACACGGGTTTGAAACCGGCCGAACGCCAGATGGCCATGTCCGGGAGGAAGTATTATGAGCGCCCTGAGGAGGTTCGGGGGAAGTCCGTGATTATCTTCGATGATGTTTGGGTGACCGGAGGATTTGTGCGAGGTGAGATTGAGAGCGCCTTAAGGGCAGGGGCCCGGGAGGTAATCGTTGTTGTGCTCGTTGACACGGGCGGGGACCTTGAATTCGAAAAACAGGCATCTGACTATTGGATTGAGAATCCCGATCGGTTCTTGGAGGTGCTTCGTGACACGGACCCTCTAAATCATTCGTGCATCAAATACTTGCTGCGCCTGGCCACAGGCCAGCCAGCGCAATTAGCCAATATGGTGCGGCAACTCGAAAACGATCGGTTTCACGAAGTGCTTAGGGACATGAAGAAATTCCTGAAAGTTGAGCTGCAGGACTTGAGCTACATCGATTTCTATAGGCAGGCCGGATTCCAGTCGTGGAGCGGTGCCGCCATCCCCGATGAGTTGCTGTCAGTGGAAGGCGAGAGGCAGTCTACTAGGCTGTCCTTGCTGCCCGAACTGAAGAAGCAGTTGATGCAGACCGAGGCTTTGCAGAACGAGCCATTCAATGCAGCGAAAGCCATGGAGGTATTCCCATCCGCCTCCCTTGCAATGATCGAGGCCTACCGTGCAGGTTACAGGCAGATCGACTTCACCGATCGGGAAGCGTGGAGCCGACTCACGCTCGATGAAATGGAAGAAATCCTGAAGGCGGCGGAAATCTTGGGAATGCCATTGGTCGGGAGCCTCGCCCGATCCCCGGGGACCCCTCTTACCGTGAGTGAAGCGATGCAGCTATTGGGCAATGGTCAACTCTCACCGAAGGCCGTCCTTCTCGACAAGGACGGCACACTCACCCGGCGCAGGCTTCCGGAGGAAAAGGTGAGCCCCGTGATTTCCCCAGAGAATCTCCAGGCGTGGGGCAGCGTGATGCTGCTGGCCCCATCGGGAATTGTCTCAGGAGCCAATTTCGATGAAATACGCAGAGGTATGCTCGATCAACTCCCAATGACTCTTGTCCCGAATGCACTCGGGTACCATCGAGGGGGGTGGTGGCGGTTCAATGATGGCCAGTGGGAAGTGCAGAACAGGGCATTGAGCGCAGACGAGGCAAAGCAGATCGAAGGCATCCTGGCCGAGGCACAGGCACGGTTTTCCCTACCAGCTGAGCCAAGAGTTGAGAACAAGGGGTCGCTCGTTCAGATGGTGATTCGGCACCCAAAGGGACGAGACTTCGAATCGGAGCTCAAGGTCGAGGAGTATCGCAGTTTCATCAACTTTCTTGAGGCGGTTTGTGCACTGCGCGGCGTCAAGCTTGTCCACAACTTCCCAGTGATCTGGTTCGTACGCGAAACAAAGGAGGAGTACGTTCTGAAGCTGGCTCACGAATCCGGGGCACTACCGTCCGAAGTGCTCTATATCGGTGACGAGTTTGACGGCAATGACAACCCTGTCTTGGCGACGCAGGTAATATCCGTTGAGGTTCAATCGCCTGAAGAGACAGGCATCTTGCTTCGAGGAGTCACAGATAACCTCTTCAGACAGGGCTATCAGGCCGAAGCCGATTTCGAACGGACGCTTGCGAGGACCGGTTGGGAGAATATTCAAACCACCCTCGAAGCACACGGTGAGCAGTTCGCCGAACTCAATCGGAAGTGGCTTTCCCAAAAGTCGTCGTATATGCAGAAGGTTGAGGAGGATGTCTATCGAGAAGTGGAGGGCCTGCAAGATCAGGTACTGTACCCAGTCCTGACTGGATTCGATTACATCCTGAGAACAGGCGAGAGTCGAGAAGAGGAGTTACCGTATGCTGTTTACAGCTACGGGGATTTCAGATTCGCCGTCCGTATCGTGGGCGTGCAGCATGCCGATTCCCTGAATCCAATTCATCAGGTCGTGCTGCCGGGAGGAGAACAGGTGTGCCAGTTGATACCACTCGAACAGGTGTTGGCCATCCGCAGTAGGGATAGCTATGAGTCGACTTATCCCTATCGCGAAGCTTACTCCGAGCGGCCATTCGTGCGCTCGCTAACACATCGGCACCCTGTACGTGCCCACGGGCGGGACCTTATAGTGACGGCGGTGCAAGGTTCGGGAACGGAATCCACAACGTTCCATGTTGTTGACCTACAGACGCTGGAGGAGTTCGACTTGAGAGTAAGCCGCAATGCATCGGAGGCAATCTTCTGGTCGTGGAGCGAGCGCTTTGCGAAGCTCGAAGGTCCCGGAAGCCTGACCACGACCTTCCCCCGGTACTATAGCTACGAGGAGTCAACTTCGTCCATACTGACGGAACCAGTCATGTATGCCGACACATTCAGCAATCTGTTCCTCCGGTCTGGAGAAAGGTCGACGGAAGATGTCGCGGAAGCCGCGAGCGTGATCGCCGACGCAGCGCAGGCATTGGCTCAAGCTTTTGATCGTGGTGTCGTATGCGGTGATGTGCAGGGAACGAATCTCCTTCTCGATATGGACACGCGCTCTTTGCGGAAGATCATTGATCCGCGCCTTCCTGCGAACGACCTAGTATTCGATGTCCGTCGGGATATGTTTAAGCTGTCCGAACTTCTTCACAGGGTGATCACCGATTTGAAACCTCGGTATACGCTGGATGAACTGGAGCGTTTTGTGCGTCTGGAGCAAGCTATCCAGATTCCCAGGACTGACTTTGCGGCCCGAGCACATGGCGAGTTTCTTCAGCAGCTTGAGCAGATCGCGCTGAGGGGAATGTTCGCAGAAGGACCACACTTCGACTCTCCTGCGGAAATGACGGCTGCCATCAGGGATGTGCTTGCAAAGCATGGTCGAGAACCGGAGAAGACTGGTAATGTGCAAGAAGTGTTTGGTAGGAAAGCTTCTGAACTGGCGATGCGTCTGGTAGAGACTGGGGAGACCGCGTTGGAAGCGCAAGTGAGTTCCACTCAGGCACAGGAATCCCCAGCTGCGACGCAGTGGAGGATTGATCTGGAGGGAAATAATTTGAAAGCCTCTAGCAGCGCTTCCCCCGCAATAGAGGCAACACACGTGCTGTTCGAGGACTTACCTAGTGCGAGCGCATCGGAATCGTTTCCGAGTGTTGCGAAGCTGGTGGAAGCCTACCGCAAGGCGGCCGAAGGGGCCTAAGGGAGAAGAATGGAGTAGTGCTCTCGGCGTTTCGCCGGCCCTATATGCAAGGCCAGCCTAAAAGTTCTTTGTATTATCCAGTTCAGGCAGACTTCTGACCAAGATTATGGAAAGGAAATAGAGCTGGCGGCAGCTTCAGGGATGGCTTAAGATGGCCGCAGCTATGATTTTTCTTGACGAGGAATCGTGTATACTTATAATGAAACAGGTTCGGAAACGGCTTAATAATTTGGAGTTATTTGCCCCCCGCTCGACACGCCGAAAGGCCTCGGGCGGGGTTATTCTTTTGGGTCACCTCTCCTGATGGCTACTGAACCATCTTCCAAGAGAACCATCCTGTTTATAGATGGTCAGAATCTGTATTATTCCGCCAAAGAGGCCTTCGGGCACAGGTACCCCAATTACGAGCCCCAGAAGCTCGGTCAGCTAATCTGCCAACGGCAAGGATGGCAGCTGGCCGGTGTTCGTTTCTACACAGGTGTCCCTGACGCGCAGGATAGCGCCTTCTGGAATCATTTTTGGACAGCAAAGCTGGCTCAGATGGGCAGGCTCGGTGTAACGACGTTTTCTCGGCCACTGCGCTACCGTAATGAGACAATTCAGCTTCCTGATGGCAAGACCTTCACCCATCTTGTCGGTCAGGAGAAGGGCGTGGATATTCGAATCGCCCTGGATATGGTTCGGTTGGCGCACGAAGGTGTCTACGACGTGTGCGTGATCGTGAGCCAGGATCAAGACCTGACTGAAGCCGTCGAAGAAGTGAAGCGGATTACACGGGAGAAGAACCGTTGGATTCAGGTAGCCGGCGCTTTTGTTGTCAGCCCGACCTACAAGAATCGGTGGGGCATCAACAAGACAGACTGGATTCGGATTGACCGTCAGGCGTATGACGCGTGTTTGGATGAGCGGGACTATCGGCCAAAGCAGGTGCCACGGTAAATTTCTGTGCTAACAGCGTGCTAACAAGACCCGCCAAGATGCCCTCATCGTTATTCTCTTGTTAATCTGTTAATCCGAAGTTCGAAACCTGCCGACATGCCCGAATACGTGCCGATAAACGACTCTCTAGCATCAAAATTCACTCGATAGACCCAGGACTAGGCGTGCCGTCTGTATTCGGTTGCTCGTTCCGGTCTGCAGCCGGATCTCTGTTTCCATTTGGTTATTTCGGTTTAGCCCACTATTTGAGAGCACGGATTCTCGTAACCGGTGCGTGTGTCGGGCGATTAGAGTCGAGCCGCCGTCAGGGCAATCGCATCTAAATTTTAAATAGGACGGTAGCGAGGAAGTGATTGTCACAGGCAGCGAGGAGACGTTTTCGGTTGATGCTTCGAGGGGAAG
>Ga0247727_10011484_pt1 | contig 15452 bp, 12 predicted proteins | sample WisWelCaveWW1625_FD_202498 | JGI IMG/M metagenome (GOLD analysis project Ga0247727, IMG submission 202498) | Biofilm microbial communities from Wishing Well Cave, Virginia, United States - WW16-25 | ecosystem: Environmental > Aquatic > Deep subsurface > Groundwater > Cave microbial mat | place...
GCCTCGACCACTGAAGTGCACCCGCTTTCGGCGATTGAGGCCGTTGCCGCCGGACTGCCGCTGGTGGGCATTGCCTCGCCCGGCATCGAAGATACGATCCGTGACGGCGAAAATGGTTTTCTATGTCCCGATGATCTAAAAACTTTTACCGGGCGGTTGGCGCAGTTGATGGCCGACGAGGACTTGCGGCGGCGTATGGCCGGAGAAGCCGGGGCCGTTGCCAGACAATTTGATATCCAACGCACGGCGAGACTGATGCAGACTCATTATGAACGAGTGCTCGAAAGTCGAAGGGGCAAACGCTCGCTGAAGGTCTCGCCTTCATGACGCGCGCCCGCCTCTGCCTCGGCCAGCGGGGTGAACAACTGGCCGCCAACAAACTTCTAGCGCTCGGCTGCAAAATCGTCGAGCATAACTTTCGCTGCCCGGCTGGCGAGATCGATCTGGTGACTCGGCGCGGCGACCTGTGGGTTTTCGTCGAGGTCCGCACCCGGCGCGGCGAGTCTTTCGGCACGCCAGAGCAGTCCATCACTGCCCGTAAAAAGCGGCGCCTCATCGCCGCCGCTCAAACATATTTGCAGGAACATGATCTGACCGACGTTGATTGGCGTATTGACGTGGTAGCGGTTGGGCTATCGGCGAAGGGCGAGTTGTTGCGGGTGGAGGTGATTGAGAACGCAGTCAATGAACAATGAAACGTCAGGCAGTGAGCAAAAGTTATTAGTTATTGTTGGGCCGACGGCAGTTGGCAAATCGGCGGCAGCGATTGAACTGGCCGAGCGGTTGCAGGGCGAGATCATCTCGGCGGATTCGCGCTACTTGTATCGTGGCCTGGAGGTGGGCGTCGCCAAACCGTCCCCGGCCGATCGCCTCCGGGTCAGGCATCATTTGATTGACATTGCCGATCCCGATCAGCCGGTGAGTTTGGCTGAATATCAGGAAATGGCGCTGGCCTTAATTAGGGAGGTGAATGGAAGAGGGCGGATGCCATTGCTCGTCGGCGGCACCGGCCAATACATTCGGGCCATCACCGAAGGCTGGACGGTTCCGCGGGGTAGGGTGGATGTGACGCTGCGGGCCGAGTTGCAATCGGTGGCAGAACGCGAAGGTCCCGCCGTTCTCCATCAACGACTTGTTGAAGCTGACCCGGTGACGGCCTCCAAGATTGATCCGCGCAATGTTCGCCGGGTGATCCGGGCGCTGGAGGTGACGCTGACGACGGGCCAACCGTTTAGCGTCCAGCGCCAGAAAAAGCCGCCTGATTTTCAAATGGTCACGCTGGGTTTGACGCTGGCCCGGCCAGAATTATTTGCCCGCATTGACGCACGGCTGGAGTCCATGCTGGCCAACGGCCTCGTCGAGGAGACGGCGGCGCTGGCGGCGAAAGGCTATGACTGGCAGTTGCCGGCGCTCTCGGCCATTGGCTATAAACAAATCGGTATGATGTTGCGCGGCGAGTGCGATCTCAATGAAGCGATAAGATTGATCAAGCATGACACCCGCCGTTTGGTGCGCGCTCAGGCTAACTGGTTCCGGCGGGATGATCCGGCCATTCATTGGTACGAGGTGGAAAAGTTGAACATCGGACAACTTGCCGCAGATACAAAAAATTATTTCGGCGGCGGCCATACGTTATAATCACGCCCCATGTCTCGCTCCATTCGATGGTTGTTGTTGGGCCTCATCCTGCTCAACAACATCTTCAGTCCGGTCTCGGCCACGGCCCAAACTGATGACGACGTTGACCGTATTTTGTCGGCGCTCAGGCCCGAGGAGCGGGTGGGTCAGTTGTTCCTGGTCACTTTCAATGGCGCGAATGTTGACGCCGATTCGTCCATTTACGAACTGATTACCAACGATTATGTCGGCGGTGTGGCGCTGTTGACGGCCAACGATAATTTCTCCGATACCCAATCGTTCATCAGCCAGACCCAAACGCTGACCCGCTCGCTTCAATCCGTCGCCGCCGGGGCAACGTCCGGGGCGACGGCTGTCGAGACGCCCACCCCGCCAGCTAAACAATTCATCCCGCTTTTTATTGCCGCGCCCTACGACGACACGGATTCCCCCGGTGCTTCCGTCTTGCCCTCTTTATCGGGCCTCACCCCTCTGCCCAATTTGATGGCCCTGGGCGCAACGTGGAACCGAACGTATGCCGAAAACGCCGGTCAAATTACGGGGCAGGAGTTGTCGGCCCTCGGCGTCAATCTATTGTTCGGGCCGACGCTCGATGTCGTTGAATCACCTCAACCCGGCGTGGTCGCCGATCTGGGGGCGCGAGCCTTTGGCGGCGACCCCTACTGGGTCGGCGTCATGGGGCAGTCGTTTATTCAAGGCGTCCATTTGGGCGGTAATAGCCGAGTGGGTGTCATCGCCCGCCACTTCCCCGGCTACGGCGCAAGTGATCGGGCCCTGGAAGACCAGATTCCGACCGTCAACAAATCGCTGGACGAATTGCGGCGGGTCGATCTCGCGCCCTTCTTTGCCGTGGCCGAGCCGGGCGCAATCGCCAGCGCCGATGGGATGCTGGTGTCGCACATTCGCTATCGCGGCTTTCAAAACATTCGAGAAACCACCAAACCCATCAGTTTTGATCCCCAGGCGTTGGGAGCCTTGTTGAATCAAGATGAAGTGTCGCCGTGGCGCAGCGCTGGCGGCCTGACCGTGAGCCAGGCACTCGGCTTGCGCGCCGTGCGCCGATTCTACGATCCCACCGAACGCACTTTCCCTGCCTTCAAAATTGCCCTCGACGCTTTTCTGGCCGGGAACGACGTGCTGTATCTGTCGCAGTTCGGCCTCGATCCCCAAAACGATCAAGCGGAGACGATCAAATCCGTCATCGAACAGTTCACGCGAAAATATAAAGAGGACTCGGCCTTTCGGCTTCGGGTGGATGAGGCCGTCGCGCGGATTTTGACGTTGAAACTGAAGCTGTATGGCAAGGACTTCTCCCTCGGCAATGTGCTGACCACGGCGGAATTACAACCGCCGGACGCCACTGCAATTTTCGCCGCCTCACGCGATGCCGCCACCCTGATCAGCCCCGACAGCTCCGTCGAACTGGCCGACCGTTTGCCCTCGCCGCCAGGGTTCATCCAACAAATTGTCTTCTTCACCGATTCGCGGCTGACGCGCCAGTGCAGTGGTTGTATTTTGCACGCGGCGCTGCCGGCAGACGGACTGCAACAGGCCGTGCTGAGATTATATGGCGCGCAGGGCACGCGGCAAGTGTCGGCCACGAACGTATCCAGTTTTACCTTTGCCGATTTGACCGCCTTCCTCGACAGCAGATTGGCGCCGCCGACCCCCACCCCCGACCCGGCGGCCCCCGCCACCGCGACCCTTGAACCCCAGACCCTCATCGGCGGCGATGTAGCCGATGCCGAATGGCTGGTGTTCAGCATGTTGGATGTTCAACCTTCCCTGCCCGCCTCGAACGCCCTCAACCGGCTCTTGAGCGAGCGCCCGGATTTGCTTCGTGGCAAGCGCGTCATCGTCTTTGCCTTTGATGCGCCCTATTATATGAACACGACTGAAGTGTCGCAGTTGACGGCCTATTACGCGCTGTACAGCAAGACTCCGGCGGCCATCGAAGTGGCGGCCCGCATCTTGTTCCAGGAAGTGACGCCAACAGGATCATTGCCGGTATCTGTCCCGGCGGTTGGCTATGAGTTGGCCGAAGTCACTCAACCTAATCCCGGACAAATCATTGAGCTATCCATTGATACCCCCTCACCCGAGGCGACGCCGTCGGTGACGGCTGAACCGGCGGTGCCGACGTTGACGCCAACGCCGATTGCTCGGGGCAGTGTCATTGCTTTGCGCACGGGCGTGATTCGAGATCACAACGGCAACCCGGTGCCTGATGGAACACCGGTTGAGTTTTTGATCACCTATCAAGGCCGCACCAGTTCATTGACTGAGACGACGACAGGCGATGGCGTCGCTCGAACCTCTCTTTCGTTGGATCAGATTGGTTTGATCGAGGTCACGGTCATCAGCGAACCTGCAACCGCTTCATTCAAGTTGCAGTTCACTGTGGCCGACGCCGGTCCCGATGTGACGGTAGTGGTGATTGAACCCTCCCCGGATGTCACGGAGACCCCAACAGCCACTATCAGGCCGCCGCCAACCGTGGCCCCGACTCCAACAGCGACTCCCGTCCCTGAACCGTCAACGCCTCAAGTCGGCGGCGGCGATTTTTTGGCGGCGTTGTTGGCGTTAATCACCCTGGGCGGCTTGGGGTGGATGCTGACTCGCAGCCGCACCGAAGCCGTGTCGGCGGGAGTGAAGTTGTTGTTGCTGGTGTCAATTGGAATCTTTGCCAGTTACAACTATTATGCATTAGGTTGGCCGGGGGTGATGTTATTGCGTCCGTTGGGTGATTGGGCGGTTGTGGCCGCAACCTGGGGCGGGGGGCTGGCGGCGCTGGGATTGGGCTGGTGGTGGTTGAGGAAATGAAAGACGACCCGCCGGAGACGATCCGGCGGATCGCCTCTACCTAACAAAGGTGACGAAGATAGCCAACAGCGCCAAGACCCCGGCCACAATTGCCAGCATCCGTTGAATAGGATCGGCCATGGCCCGGTTGAACCACTCGTCGGGTGAGGCGGGGACGTAGGTGATGACGCCTTCATCGTCGGGGAAGAGACCATCAAACAACGCGTCGCCAAAGGCTTTGGCGCTTGGAGGTCGCTCATCCGGATGGAGTGCGAGCGCCCAATTGACGGCGCGCTCAATGCGCGGGGCTATCATTGGGTTGATGTCTCGGAGCGAAGACAGGCTTCCCGGTTTGAGGAATCGCTGTTTGGCTTCAATCGGCGGTTCGTTGCTGAGCAGATGATAGAGCGTCGCGCCAAGCGAATAAATGTCAGAGCGCACATCGGTGTGGCCGGTGTCGCCGCCATATTGTTCGAGCGGCGTGTAGTGCGCCGTGCCCCGTCCCTGCACAATGGTCACTGTTTGATCGTCAGGGTTCAGGAGTTTGACCAGGCCGAAGTCCACGAGTTTGATCGTGCCCTGGGGAGTGAGTTTGAGATTGCCGGGTTTGATGTCGCGATGCAGGACTGGTGGCTCCTGGGCGTGGAGATAATTCAGGGCGTCGGTAAGTTGGCGCGCCCAGTCCAAGACGTCGGCTTCTTTTAAGAAGCGGCCTTCATCGCGGGCGGCGGCGACAATTTCAGACAGGTCCCGCCCCGGCACGAAGTCCATGATCAAAAAATCGCGATCGTCCTCAGAGAAGAAGTCAGAGACTTTTGGCAGGGAGGCGTGATCGAGCCGCGCCAGCACGGAGGCTTCGCGGTAGAATTGTTCGCGGGCTTCTTTTTGGGCATCGGGTGAGGCATAGGGGTCGCCGACAACTTCTTTGACGGCGCACAAACGACCGGCGAGGCGCTTGTCCTCAGCCAGATAGATTGACCCCATGCCGCCCTGTGCCACTGCCTGCCGGATATAATAGCGATCGTGCAAGAGATCGCCGGGGCGCAAGGCCATGAGACGGCTCCGTTGATGGGAGTACTGTTGGATTGTTGAGGGGGCGAAAGAAGTACACTTTCGTGAGAGAAGTACACTCTCGAAAAGAGTTATCGCTCCGGCGTGGGACTGCCCTCTGCCGTCCCAGAGCAACTCTCGGATGTGAATTATACTCTGTCTGGGGAGAGATGATTGGATGAGCGAGAAATCAGATGTGCCAGTGCTGATTGCCAACACCGGGTCGCAGGCCGGGCAACGCTGGCCGCTGACCAAGGATGAATTGTGGATCGGACGGGGCGGCGATTGCGACATTCTGATCAATGATAAAACTGTCTCGCGTCGCCATGCCCGGATCCGCCATGAAGCCAGTTACTGGATGTTAATAGACGAGTCAAAAAACGGCACCCACGTCAACGGCCAACCGGCAGGCGGCGGCCACCCTTTGAAAGATGGCGATGTGATTGCCATTGCGACAGCGGTGAAGCTGGTCTTTGTCGGCTCGGACCCGACGGTGCCGTTGACGATGGACTTGCCACAAGGCGGACGGCTCAAGTTGGATGTTCCGGGTCGGCGGGTGTGGCTGAATGGCAACGAAGTGGATCCGCCTTTGTCTCTGCCACAGTATCGGTTGCTGGAGTTGTTGTACGTTCGCAACGGGCAGGTGTGTTTGCGCGAGGATGTAGTGCAGGCAGTCTGGCCGGATATGGACAGCGGCGGCGTTTCCGAGCAGTCCATTGATGCGCTGATACGACGGTTGCGTGACCGGTTGGAAGAGGCTGACCCTGACCATCAATACATTGTCACGGTGCGCGGGCATGGCTTCCGGTTGGACAACCCGGGCGCATGAGGCCCGTTCGGATTAACTCACGGTAAGAAAGACTTGACTTTCGTTTAATAAGAGGTATATTTGTCAGCGCAGGCCGCCGAAAGGCGGTTTTTTAACGGGAGATCGTATGCGACTCTGCATCTGTCCCAGGGGCAATACCCCCTGTAGGTGTCAGCCCGGTTATCCTCTGACACGCTCAAATTCTACTGCTCAGACGAGCGCACCGCTGGGAGGATATTTCCACCGTGCGCTCGTCTGCTGTCATCAATACCCGAAGGATTACTAAATTATGATCCAAGTTGAAGCACTGACCAAACGCTATGGGTCGCGCACGGCGATAGACAATCTCACTTTTCACGCCGAGAAGGGCGAGATTGTAGGCTTTCTGGGGCCGAATGGCGCAGGCAAGACGACGACCATGCGCATTCTCACCGGCTACATGCCCGCCTCGGAAGGCAAAGCCATTGTCGCCGGCTACGATGTCTTCACCCATTCACTCGACGCCCGCAAACGCACCGGCTATTTGCCGGAGACGGTGCCGCTCTACACCGACATGACGGTGTGGCAGTATCTCGACTTTATGGCCGAGCTTCGCAAAACGCCCAATCGCGATGACCGGGTCGAAGAAGCCATGACGGTTGTGAACCTGGTTGATCGGGCCGACTCGTTCATCAGTAGTTTGTCGAAGGGGATGCGTCAACGGGTGGGACTGGCCCAAGCCATGCTCCACAAACCCGAAGTGTTGATCCTCGACGAGCCGACCATTGGCCTCGACCCGGCGCAGGTGAAAGAAGTGCGCGAGGTGATCCGTGAACTGGGCAAAGAACGCACGGTGATGCTCTCCACCCACATCCTGTCCGAGGCGCAAATGCTGTGCAACCGGGTATTGATCATCAACAAGGGCCACATCGTCGCCGAGGATGCGCCCGATCGTTTGCGCGCCCGCCTCAGCGGCGCTGATCGCATTTCACTGAAGGTGTCCGATGATGGCACCGGGCTGGCCGACGCATTGCGCAAGGTGGATGGGGTGACGTCGGTTCACTCGACAAAGGATGGTGAATTTGAAATTGAGACTGTCCCCGGCAACAACGTTCGACCGGAATTGGCAAAAGTAGTCGTCAACGGCGGCTGGGGGTTGATGGAAATGAGGGCCATGGGGATGAGCCTCGAGGACATCTACCTGCAACTCATCCAGGCCGAGACCGCCGAGACTGAGGCCGCCCAACCCGAGGAGGAGCCCAATGCGTAACGTGTGGACAATCGCCAAACGCGAGTTTGTGCATTATTTTGCTTCGCCCATTGCCTACGCGGTGGCGGCATTGATCTTCATTGTTTCGGGATTATGGTTTGTGTACGTCACCTTCGCTTTGTCAACGCAGGGCGGGGAACCGTCCATGAGTTACACCTTCAACCTGTTTGTCTTCTTGATCATGATGGTCGGCCCGGTGTTGACGATGCGGTTGCTGGCCGACGAAGAGAACAAAGGCACGCTGGAATTGTTGTTGACCGCGCCGATCAAAGAATGGGAACTGGTGCTGGGCAAGTGGCTGGGGTCGTGGTTCTTCGGGCTGTGCCTGGTGGCGACGACGCTGATCTATGTTTTGATCCTCTTTGCTTACAGCAACCCCGATCCGCTTCCGATGTATGCCGCCTATTTAGGCGCGGCCTTGTTTGTGGGCGCCATTCTCGCCATCGGGGTCTTCACCTCCTCGCTCACCGGCAACCTGATTGTGGCGGTGGCAATTGGCTATGCCTTCACCCTGGCGATGTGGATCTTCGGCGCATTGCGCAACATGTTTGAAAGCATCTTTGGTTCCAGCGGCGCAGTCGGCACAGTGGTGGAGTATCTGGATATTTCCGAGCAGTTTGCCAAGTTTAATCGCGGGGTGATTGATACCTCGAGTATTGTGTTCTATATCAGCGTCATCGCTATTGCGCTGTTTCTGGCAACGCGCGTGGTCGAGTCGCGGAGGTGGCGTTAATGGAAATCAAGAGCCGACATCTTTATGGCCTGGCCGCCATCATCTTTGGAGTTGCGGCGATTCTTTTTGGACTGGTGTATTGGTTCATCAACCGGGAACTTAACAGCACGGTACAGGCGGCGTTTGCCCTGGGCTTAATTGGCCTCGCGCTGTTTGGTTGGTTGGAGATCAATCTCCTCACCCGGGTGTTGAAGTCGCGGCAGGCCCGCTACGGCATTGAAACACTGGTGCTGGTTGGCGCTTTCGTTCTGGTTGTCATTCTGCTTAACTACGTTTTTTTTACTGATCGCTTCAAGAAAAGCTGGGATATGACGGAAACGAGGCAGAACAGCCTCGCGCCTGAGACCCTGCAAGTGTTATCGGAGTTGAAGGAACCGGTCAAAGCTGTCGGCTTCTTCACCACCGGCGCCTATAACCGCCAAAGCACTGACGACCTGCTGAAAAAATATCGCGAAAACAGCAATGGCAAATTTGAATATCAGTTTGTTGATCCGGTAACCAACCCCGTGCAGGCCGAACAGTATGGCGTTGTCCGCGATGGGCAGTTGTTCGTCGAGAGCGACGCTGGCCGCGAGACGGTGGACTTCGCCAGCGAGGATGCGCTCACGAATGCCATCATCCGCCTCAGCAGCCCGACGAAGCGGACAGTTTACTTTTTGAGCGGCCATGGTGAACGCAATCTGGAAGATTCATCTGAGGGCGGCCTGTCACAGATCAAAGGCGAACTAGAAGGCGTCAACTACGAACTCAAGACCCTCGACGTGCTCACCACCACCGTGCCCTCGGATGCGACAGCCATTGTGATCGCCGGGCCAGCCACCCCTTACACCGATGCCGAAGTCAAGACCATCAGCAGTTATATTGCCGGCGGCGGCAAAGCGGTGTTTCTGATTGAACCCGGCGTGTTCATGGGCCTCAACCCCGGCGATAAGGATCCGCTGGTTGAGTATCTGGCCATGGCCTGGGGATTGACTCTGCGCGACGACCTGGTGATCGATCCCGGCCTGTACGTTTCGCAGTTTGGGCCGACGGTGCCGGTGGCTGACCCTGATCGTATTGATGCGGCCAGCCCGGTCACGAAAGATTTAAACAAACAGATACTTGCCTTCTTCCCCTCGGCGCGGAGCATTGAGGTGTTGCCCATTCCGGCGGCGCCGAATGTTACGACCTCCTCTCTGATCAGTTCCAGCGATAATGCCTGGGGCGAGACGGACATTGACTCGATTCAACAAGGTACCGCCACGATTGATGGGAGCGATGTAAACGGCCCGCTGACTTTTGCCGCCACTGCCGAGAACGCCGAAACTAAGTCGCGGGTGATCGTTTTTGGCGATTCCGAATTTGCCATGAACGGCTTTACCCAAACTGCCCAAAGCAATAATGGCCCGCTCTTCCTCAACGCCGTCAAGTGGGCGGCCGCCGACGAAACAACGATCAGCCTGACGCCCAAACCGGACGTGAGTCGCTCCATCCCGTCACTCTCAATCCGCGATCAGGCCATCATCCTGCTGTTGGCCTGCGTCCTGCCGCCGTCCTTGGTCGCCGTGGGCGCGGCGGCATTGTGGTGGTCGCGTCGGCGAGGGTAGACTGTGAATAATCGACGCGCGATTTATATTCTGGTTGGCCTGTCGCTTGTGCTGATCGGAGTGGTTTACTATCTTCAAACGAATCCCGAAGCGGCGAGCGGCGGCGCCCCCACCCCCACGACGGCGGCCCCGGCCTCAACGACTCTTTGGACTCTTGATCCAACAAAGGTGCAATCTTTTTCAGTTACGGCCAATGAAACAAAAGTGACATTCGCGGCAGAGGTAGACTCGGCGGGTGTGTGGCGCATTACCCAACCCGCTCCCGGCCCGGCCAGCCAGGAAACTCTGGGCGTGATGCCGACGACGTTGGGGTCGCTGTTCGTGACCCAGACGATTACGGAGACAACCGACCTGACCGCTTTCGGTTTGGTTCGGCCGCCACATACGTTGGAAGTTAAACAAAGTGATGGTACAACTTTCAAAGCGGATGTTGGCAAGAAAGCACCCACCGGTAGTCATTATTATGTGCTGAGGGCGGGTGAAACCAACACCGTGCTGGTGGGGGCCGCCAGTCTGGACACGGTTTTGGGATTTGTGACAGCGCCCCCGTTTGCGACGGCGACCGCCCCGGCGGCGGTTGCCACCTTAGACCTTTTGCCAGGGTTGGCGACTCCGACGCCGTAAACTCCCTCTTACAGGGAGTTGATTCTTAAATTAATTCGGAGTATTCTATTGAATACGATGACTAAACTTAAAACCAAACTGTCTGCTAAGAAGCTTAAAAAGCTGAAATCGCGCAAGAATCACGCCCGAAAGACGATGATCAAGCCCAAAACCACGGTGATTGGCCGTAAGGTGATGCCCAAACCTACCCCGGAATCGGCGGCGGCCACGGCGGCGGACGATTCGTCCATGATCGACGAGGACAACAGCGCCCTGAATCAGCTGTTGGAAGTGGGCCGCCAGCGCGGGGCCGTGACCTACGACGACATTTTGCACTTCTTCCCCGAGGCCGAGCGCGATATTGAACAGTTGGAAGAGACTTATGTGGCGTTGCAGGCCGCCGGGATTGAACTGGTGGACGCCGCCTCGGTGGATGACGAACCGTCCGATGAGGATATGGAGGAGGCCGAAGAGGAAGAAAACAGCCTGCGCGACCTGTCGCAGGATGACACGTATCTGTCTGCAATTGACGCCGACGACACCATTGGCCTCTATCTCAAAGAAATTGGCCGGGTGCCGCTGTTGGTGGCCGCCCAGGAAGTGGCGCTGGCCAAGCGTATGGAGAAGATGAAGTTCGCCCGCGAGCGGTTGGCGAAGGGCGGCAAGCTTCTGCCGAAGAAGCGCACCCAGCTCCAGCACGACATTGACGACGGTTGGGCGGCGCGTGAACATCTCATCACCGCCAACTCGCGGCTGGTGATCAGTGTGGCCAAGAAATATATGGGCCGGGGTGTGCCGTTTCTCGATCTGATTCAGGAAGGGAACATTGGCCTGATAAGAGCCGCCAAGAAGTTCGACTACAAACGCGGTCACAAATTCAGCACCTATGCCACGTGGTGGATCCGCCAGGCCGTCACCCGCGCCATCGCCGATCAGGGCCGCACTATCCGCGTGCCGGTACACATGGGCGATCAAATCAACAAGCTGCTGCGCGTCTCGCACTCGCTGACCCAGGATTTGGGCCGCGACCCGACTACGGAAGAACTGGCCGACGCTTTGCGCGTGACTCCCAAGAAGGTGGAGTCCATGATTCAGATCGCCCGCCGCCCACTTTCGTTGGAGACGCCAACGGACGAAGAGGAAGATTCGGTGTTGGGCGACTTCATTCAGGATGAGGACAGCCCGGCGCCGGTGGAAGTGGCGACGAAGAATTTGCTCCGGGAGCAGATTCAGGAAGTGCTGGCGACTCTGCCGCCGCGCGAGGTGCGCATTTTGCAGTTGCGCTATGGCCTGCTCGACGGCGAGAGCTACACACTGGAAGAGGTCGGCAAGAAGATGGGCGTGACCCGTGAGCGGGTGCGCCAGATTGAGGCCCAGGCCCTGAGCCGCCTGCGCCACCCATCGCACCGGCGCAAACTGCGCGACTATCTTAAAGAATAGAAAACATCGTTAGAGCACCCCCTGAAGGGCGCGGCCAATAAGAACCGCGCCCTTTTTGTTTTATTGACTTCGCTTCCACTCTGGCTATACTATGTCTAACAAATTGATCGTTTGTGGAGGAGAAAATGGGGTTCGTTTACGCTGGCAAAATTTTGCAAGTTGACCTCAGCACCCGACAGCACTCTATTCGTTCGGTCACGGAAACTGAAGTCCGAACGTATTTGTTGGGGAGCGGGCTGGCGGCCAAAATTTATCTGGACTGGATCGAGGCCAATGGGCTGGTGGAGGCGCTCGATCCGCGTAGTCCGTTAATCGTTCTCAACGGCCTCCTCTCCGGCACGTTCAGTCCTACAGGGTGCCGGTCGTCGTGGTGCGGGCGCTCTCCGGCCACCGGCATTTGGAATGAAGCTAACCTCGGCGGACACTGGGGGGCGGAACTGCGCTTCACGGGATACGACGGCCTGATCATCACCGGGCGGGCTGAGAGGCCGGTGTACCTTTGGGTGTCGGGCGAGACCGTCGAGTTCCGGGACGCCGCTCACCTCTGGGGCAAGGATCACTACGACGCCTACGAGGCGCTTCTGGCCGAGACCGATCCCAAAGCGCGGGCGGCCACCATCGGTCAGGCTGGCGAAAACCTGGTGAAGCTGGCCGGGGTGGTGCAGGGCGGTCATGCCCATGCCCGGCTGGCCGCTCGCGGCGGCATGGGCGCGGTGATGGGTTCGAAGAATCTCAAAGCCATCGTCGTGCGCGGCAAAGAGAAACCCACCTACGCCGACGCCAAGGGTTTCCACGCTTACGTCAAAGAGTCCAATAAAATCATCAGCGACGCGCCGCCAGTGGAAGCGTTGCATCTGGTTGGCACCGCCGGCGGCCACCCGACGACGGACAAGTTTGGCGACAATGCCATTATGAATTGGCGTGGCGGCAATTGGACAGAAGGCGCGAGCAAAACTTCCGGGCAAGAGATCGCCAAAACGATTTTCGCCCGCCACACTTTTTGCCATGCCTGCCCCATCGGTTGTGGCAAAGCGGTTGAAGTCAAAGATGGCAAATACGCCGGGGTGTGGGGTGAGGGGCCGGAATACGAAACCCTGTGCGGCTTCGGATCGAATTTGCAGATTGATGACGTGAGGGCCATCGCCGCTTTCCACGATATGTGCAATCGCTATGGCATGGATGTGATCTCAATCTCATCGGTGCTGGCTTGGGCCTGGGAGGCGTTTGAGAAGGGCGTGATCACTACCGCCGACACCGGCGGCCTTGAACTCAAATGGGGCGACGACGAGGCGGTGATGGCGATGATCCACAAGATCGCCCTGCGCCAGGATGTGGGTAACGTGCTGGCGGAGGGGGTGCGCTCCGCCGCACAGAAGTTTGGCCAGGGCAGTGAGCATTATGCGATGCACGTCAAAGGCTTGGAAATGCCCTATCACGACCCGCGCGGGTTTGTGAGCATGGCGGCCAATTACGCTACCGCGGTGCGCGGCGCGTGCCATCTTGAAGCCATCTCCTATTGGCGCGGGGTGGGCATCGAGTGGAAGGGTTGGCAGGAAGGCGACAGACAGGAATGGATTGACCGCAAACGATTCGACTCGACCCTCGCCGCCGAGCAGGCAGTGGACTTTCAGAATTTCATGTCCACTTACAATCCTCTGGGCTTGTGCAAGTTCATCACCAAAGGCGGTTACACCCCGGCGCAAACGGCGGAACTGGTGAACAAAGCGCTAGGCTGGACTTGGACTCAGGCTGACCTGCTCGACATCGGCGCGCGGCTGTTCAACCTCAAGCGGCTGATCAACGTCAAACTGGGCATCCGTCGCAAAGATGATGTTCTGCCGCCGCGCCTGGTCACCGAGGCCCGGCCCACTGGCACGGCGGCGGGGGTGTTGCCGGATATGGATCGCATCCTGCCCGATTACTACCGCCTGCGAAAATGGGATGAGGAGGGTGCGCCGACGGCAGAGGCGTTGATGCCCGTCGAATCCACAATGGCGGCCTGACCTTGTTGTGAGGTGTTGCAATGACAGAACTTGCCTATCCCATCGCTGAACTCTTTCCGCCTCAAGGCCAGTGGTCCGATGAAGATTACTTGGCGCTAGAGACAAACAAGTTTATTGAACTTTCGGAGGGCCGATTGGAGGTGCTGGAGATGCCGAGCGATTTTCATCAGGTTATTGTTGGTCGACTCTACCTGGCAATCGCCCTTTTTCTTAAACAACATCTACTTGGCAGACTTCGCGTTGCTCCACTGCGCGTGCGTTTGTGGGCAGGCAAGTTCCGTGAACCTGATCTGATCTTCGTGACAAACACACATATAGACCGCATTCACGAAGTTTATTGGGATGCCCCTGACCTGGCAGTCGAAATCCTTTCACCCGACTTTCCTGAACGGGATCGGGTTAAGAAAAAAGACGAGTATGCACGAGCAAAAATTTCCGAGTACTGGATCGTTGACCCTGTGGCGAAGACGGTTGAAGTGTATACATTGCCAATGGAGACGACGGAGTATGAATTGAACCGGAAATTTGGCGAGGGTGAAACGCTGGTTTCCGTGCAATTCCCGGGTTTCGAATTGGCGCTGGCAGAATTGTTTGCTGAGGAGTAGAAACAATCGATCCGCTGTATGGCAACTACGAACGATCCACTCGAACTTACCGAAACGCTCGCCCCTCAATCGCGATTGTTGGGGTGGTTACAAAAATCGCCAGCGGCTATTGCCGCTGTTATGGCGGCCATCGCCGCCATCATCGCCCTCAACTATGCTCTCATGCCCGTGGCCGAACCGGCGCTGGTCGAGTCCACGCCGGGGCAGTTGGCGATTTGGCTGGCGGCGCGCAACAACACGGCTGAGGCGGCGATGTTGGGCGGGGCGCGGTGGGCGCTGGTGATCATGGGGGCCTTGGCCGCCGCACTGTCAGGACTCGGAGTATTCATTTCGATCCGGCGTCCCCAGCAGAGCCGGCTGACCTTGTTGGGGGCCATGATCGGTTTCGATCTCCTTTTGCTCAATGTCCCGGCGGGAACGGGGTCAATGTTGTATCCGTTGACTCTGGCCGGGATGGCATTGGCCTTGGCCGCCTTGTTTATGGCCTCGGGCAAAGTCTCGCGTTTGCTGGGCATGATGGTCGTCGTCTCGGCCCTGCTTTTGTTTTGGGAAGTCTATATCGCGCTGGGGGACGCCACCGGCAATGTTCTGCCGCTGACCGATTTTCCGTGGAAGATGCCACACTGGCAGAACATCGCCGAGCAATTGCTTCAACCGGCGCGCCGCAACGGGCCGCAACTGTTGTTGCAAATTTTGCTCGAAGCCGGATGGTTCACCTGGCGCGAAGCCGTGGTGGGATTTGTGGCGGGCAGTGTGCTGGGCTTTGCCCTCGGCGTGATCTTCGCCCATTCAAAATTGTTGGAGCGCGCGCTGTTGCCTTATGCGATTGCTTCACAAACCGTGCCGATTTTGGCGATTGCGCCGATGATCGTCAGCGCGCTGGGGGCGGGCTGGTTGCCGGTGGCTGTCATCTCGGCTTATCTCACTTTTTTTCC
>Ga0247727_10011485_pt1 | contig 15450 bp, 18 predicted proteins | sample WisWelCaveWW1625_FD_202498 | JGI IMG/M metagenome (GOLD analysis project Ga0247727, IMG submission 202498) | Biofilm microbial communities from Wishing Well Cave, Virginia, United States - WW16-25 | ecosystem: Environmental > Aquatic > Deep subsurface > Groundwater > Cave microbial mat | place...
TGCGCAACGGTTTGGAGCAATGGCTGCTGGGTCATATCGAAATTCAGGGATATGAGCAAAAGGAATTTCCGGAGCGCATGTATGTTTACAACTATCGCATCTTTGACAAATTCAAGCACGAGGTGATTAGCCTGGCATTATTGACCGACGAGAATCCGAACTTCCGCCCGAACGAATATTCCCGCGCACGGCGAGAGTGGGGATTTGAAGTGGTGTGCCGTTTTCCCGTCGTCAAACTTATCGACTATCGCGAGAAATGGGCCGAGCTCGAAGCCAACCCGCATCCGTTCGCGCTCATCGTGCGGGCCTATTTGAAAGCGCTGGAAACCGTCGGCAACGTGCAGGAAAAGTATTCGTGGAAAAAGCGCTTTCTGCTGGAGCTGTATGAATCCGGCATGGATCGCGAAACTCTGTGGGCGATTTACAAGTTTATTGATTGGATGATCAGATTGCCAAAAGATTTGAACAAAACATTTGTAGCTGAAATGAAAACCATCGAGGAGGCAAAACACATGTCACTCATTACAAGCGCCGAAGAAGTTGGGCTGGAGCAAGGATTGGAGAAAGGACTTGAACAAGGGCGTGAACAAGGGCGTGAACAAGGACTAAACTCACTACAACGCGTCGTCGCTACGATGATTAAGCGTAAATTTGGTGCATTGGGGCAACAATTGGCCGAACGTGCCCGTGAGGTGAAACGCTTAGAAATTCTGGAAGACCTATCGGAAAAATTATTCGACGCCCAGAGCCTTTCCGAAGCTGAAAAAATCTTCGACGAAATCGAGCCCTCGACGGAATTGAATTAAGGTGATTTAAAACATGGCTGAAATCGGAATTGCAATCGCAAAGATTTTCTTCTTCATCTTTATATTCGTTTTCAACACAGCGGCGCTGCTCACGTGGGTTGAGCGCAAGCAGAGCGCGGTGATGCAAGATCGCGTCGGCGCGAATCGCGCGGCCATTTTGGGGCTGCGCGCGTGGGGCTTGTTTCACATCGCCGCAGACTCGCTCAAAATGTTTTTCAAGGAGGATTTTACCCCGCGCGGGGCGGAGCGGTTTCTCTTTTCCATTGCGCCCGGCATCACCATGTTTTTCGCGCTGGTGGCGTTCGCGGCGATTCCATTTGCCGATAAGCTTGTCATCGGCGGGCGCGAAATCGGGATGCAAATTGCCAATCTCAACGTTGGCGTACTTTATGTTTTTGCCGCGATGTCAATGGCGGTGTACGGCGTGGTGATCGGCGCGTGGGCTTCGAACAACAACTATGCGCTCATCGGCGGCTTGCGGGCCTCGGCGCAAATGATTTCGTATGAAGTCGCCATCGGCGTGTCGATCATCGGCGTGTTGATGGTTTACAACACCGTCGATTTGCAAGAACTCGTGCGCGCGCAGGGTGCGCTCATCGGCGGCTGGTTGCCGCAATGGGGCATTCTCTATCAGCCCATCGGCTTTCTGCTTTTTCTCACCACCGGCATCGCGGAAACCAAACGCATTCCGTTCGACACGCCGGAAGGGGAGAGCGAGATTATCGGCTATCATCTCGAATACAGCAGCATGCGCTTCGGCATGTTCTTTCTCACGGATTTGATCGAAACCGTGCTCATCGCCTGCATTACGGTGACGTTGTTTCTCGGCGGCTGGCAAGTGCCGTATCTCATGCCGGATGGTTTTCATTTTCCGTGGGGCGGTTTATGGTCGCTGTCGAATATCACGATCACGATTTTGCAATTTCTCAGCTTCTCTTTGAAAGTCGCGGTGCTGTTGTGGTTCATGATGCTCATTCGCTGGACGCTGCCGCGCTTCCGCTACGATCAAGTGATGTTTCTTGGCTGGAAAATTTTGCTGCCGGTGGCGCTGGCGAATATTATTGTGACAGCGGCGGTGATTGTGTTTTTTTAGACGAAAAACATCAATATGAAAATCAGGGACATTATCAAGCGCATTGAGGCCGATGGATGGTACTTGGTCAATATCGAAGGCAGCCACCGCCAATTTAAACATCCGTTCAAGAAAGGAAAAGTAACCATTGCCGGCAAACCCAGCGATGATGTGAAGAAAGGAACTTTAAACAGCATTCTCAAACAAGCTGGATTGAAGTGAACATTTCATCTCGCCTAAAAGTTACGCTTAAACGCTATGGAAAAATATTTGATTGTTGTCGAAAAAAGCCGGACGGGATATTCCGCCTATTCGCCCGACGTTTTAGGTTGCATTGCCACCGGAAAAACCATTGACAAAACCATTGCCAGCATAAAATCGGCTCTCAAATTGCATTTATCTGCGATGGTCGAGGACGGCGAAGAAATTCCAAAACCCCGAGGCGTTCAGTCTTATCTTGATGTTGAAAAAGACTCCGTCGGCGAGGAGTATTTTATTGCGCATATTGCCGTTGAAAGTGTTTTGCCGAAAGAAGCAATTGAAGCAATTCCTGCTTGAAACATTATTTGTGTTGCGATCAAGTCATGTTTCTCGGCTGGAAAATTCTGCTGCCGGTGGCGCTGGCGAATATTTTGCTCACGGCGGCGGGGATTGTGTCTTTGTGAACACAAACGGAATAATTGTATGGTTGAAACGGACATGAATTTTACTTCAGTATTTGATCTAAGCCCGACCGAGAAACTTCAGTTGGTCGAGGACCTCTGGGATGATCTTGCGGCCATTCCCGAGACAGTGCCAGTCCAGTCGTTGAGTTCATAGCTTTACTGATTGCAATTTTCAGCATTATTGGTCTTATTGAAATCAGGAAAATTAATAAAATAAGAACACGGTTAAACGAAGAGCTTCAAAAGCTTTCGGCTGAACGACAGAATGCTCAGAATGAAATTCAAAATTTAAAAGATACATTTCTCAAGGATGGTAGAGAGCTTTTGCAAATTCTGTTTTTTATTACTGAAGGCGATAACTGCGTAGATTCCGAAAGATTAGAAGAAGCAATTAGCTTTTATAAGCAAGCATTAAAGATTAGAGAAAATAATCCAGAAGTTTATACAAAATTGGGGTATGTCTTTATTCGAAAGGGTGAATACAATCAAGCGATTTCTTTCCTGCAAAAAGGCTGCAGGTTATCGCCCAAAAATGTCTCGCTCCTTAATGGATTAGCAAGGGCTTATAGAAAATCACATCAATTCGTTAAAGCCGAAGATACTTATAAAAAAGCATTGGAAATAGATGATGAATATATTTGGGCACTGAGTGGTCTTGGGCAAATCTATCTGCAAAAGGGAGATTTTGATAACGCAGAAATTGTTTACCATAAGATTCTATCAACGGATAGCTCATTGCATCCAAACATAAATTTGGGAATTGTCTATGCGTGCAAAAAAGACCACGAAAAAATAAAATATTATTTTGGCCGCGCTCTTTCGTTAATCGAAGCGTGATTATTACAAACTTCAAAAAATAAATGGTCGATGCCATACAAAATTGTCGCTTTGGCCGGATTGTCAAGATTTGAGGAGGCATATGAGTTGTGCTTGCAAATAAAGACCGATAATATTTTTCCTCCAACCATACTTTCTATTACAGACAGGCTCAATGTGCTATATAAAGGAACTAAGGATGACCGAATCAAAAAAATAATGAAAATTTTTGATGATCGCGAGCCGGTTTGATCAAGCTCGATGAACCTGATAATAAAGATGTTTGAAGACGCCAACGACCTCCTGCAAAAAATCCCGTTCGAGGAGGATTTTTTTGGAGTTCAAAGAAGTTGAGATCAGCATTAAAATTTTTTTGAACAAGAACTAACTGGCTAACCGGCCAACTGGCAAACATGAGCAACGAGCAACCAGAAACCAGACCATGAACGTACACGACAAATACAAACCACTCACTTTTTGGGAACGCACTTATCTCCCGCGCATTTGGGACGGGTTGAAAATAACCACGCATCATTTCTTTCGCAATCTGTGGTATTTCACGCTGGCGAGCCTCGGCGTGAAAAGAGAGTGGAAGGGCGCAGTCACGTTTCAGTACCCAGATGTGCGGCGCCTGTTTCATCCGCGCTTGCGCACGATGCACCGGCTGACCAAGCGCGATGACGGCACGCCACGCTGCGTCGCCTGCATGATGTGCGAGACCGTTTGTCCGGCGAAATGTATTTACATCGTTGCCGGCCAGCGTCCCGAAAAAGAAATCGAGAAAGTTCCGGTTGTATTCGACATCGATCTCGGCATGTGCGTGTTCTGCGGCTATTGCGTCGAAGCGTGTCCCGAAGATGCGATTCGCATGGACACCGGCATCATCGAAATGTCGTCGTACTCGCGGCAGGATTTGATTTTGACCAAAGAGCGTTTGTTGAGCCACGTGCCGCATCCGGAATTTTACACCATGCGGAAAGATTTGGAAGTTGCCGCGAAGCCGGTGCAAATGCGAACAGAGAGCGAGTCCAGTATTTCCACTCATTAAAAGCAATACGGCAAAATGATTACAGACAAAATAATTAAAAACGGTTAAATTGTTTTGCCCGTATTCGTTTTGCCAATTATATTCTTTGAATCATCATGATGGAAAAATAGATGACAATGACTTCCGAGCAAGCACGAATCGCAAGACAACTCCTGAACCGGCAGAGCTTGGGCGTGCTTTCCACACATTCGATGGATGTGGCGGGATATCCATTTGGCTCGATAACGCCGTACATCCTCAATTATGACGGGGAGCCGATCATGCTCATTAGTGACATCGCGCAACACACGCGCAATATCAAGCAGAATTCCAAAGTGTCGCTGATTGTCTTTGAGCAAAACGCCGTTGACCCGCAAGCCAGCGGTCGGCTCACTTGGATCGGCGACGCGGAGCTGCTCAATCCCGCCGACACGACAATACGGCGGCGGTATTTGCGCTATTTCCCATCCGCCGCCTCCTACTTTGCGACGCATGATTTTGCTTTCTACACCATTCATTTGCGGCGAGGGCGCTTCATCGGCGGCTTCGGACAGATTTACTGGATCGAAGCTGCGGACATGTTATTGCCGAATCCTTTTCGCGAGACGGAAACGCAAATCATCGAACACATGAATCAAGATCACCAAAAAGCACTATTGCATTATTGTAAAGTTTTAAAGAACGTTAATGTGGCCGACGTAACAATGACGGGAATTGACAGCGAAGGCTTTGATCTGTTAGCGGATGGCCGGAAATTGCGCATCGATTTCGATTCGCCGATTCGCACGATGGAAGAGGCGCGCGCCGAGCTGGTGCGATTGGCACGGCAATAATTTTTATTCGAGGCAAAAATTTTTCCACGCATTGCATTTCAAGGCGAGGTCGGTGCCTACAGCGAACGCGCCGCGAAGGAGTTTTTTCGCGAGCAAGCGATCACGGCAATTCCCTGCCGTACCTTTGGCGAAACCTTCGCGGCTGTCCATGACGACAAAGTCGCGGCGGCAGTAGTTCCGATTGAAAATTCGCTGGCGGGCAGCGTGCATCAAAATTACGATTTGCTGCTGAAGCACGAGCTGCACATTACCGGCGAAATTTTTTTGCGCATCAGCCATCAACTGATGGCGTTGCCCGCGACCAAATGGGAGCAGGTGCGGCGCGTGTATTCGCATCCGCAGGCGCTGGAGCAATGCCGCGAATTTTTGGAGAAATGGCCGGACATCGAAATCGTGCCCGCTTATGACACCGCAGGCAGCGCCAAGCTGCTGGTGGAAAATCAATGGCATGACGCCGCGGCGATTGCGAGCGAATGGGCGGCGGAGAAATACGGCCTCAATATTTTGCATCGCGCCATTGAGAGCAATCAGAAAAATTACACCCGCTTTCTTGTCCTCGAAAAGCACGCGAAAACGCCGGTTGAAAACGGCAAAACTTCCATCGTTTTTTCGGTATCTCACACGCCCGGATCGCTGTTCAAAGCGCTCGCCATTTTTGCGTTGCGCGATATCAATCTGCTCAAAATCGAATCGCGGCCATTGCACGGCAGCCCGTGGGAGTATGTTTTTTATCTCGACTTCGAGGGAACGCCGCGTTTGAGCCATTGCGAAAAAGCGCTCGAGCATCTCGGCGAAATCGCGACGTTCCGGCGCGTGCTGGGCGCATACGAAAAGGGGAGAGTGATTGAATGAGCTGGAACGTTTTCTCTTTCATTTTATGAATTATTCTCTTGCAACGGATACCGTTGCACATTATATTTTTGACGTTGAGTTGGAGCCGTATCATTAAAATAAAGAAACGCGATGTTACCAAAATACAGGCGCCCGACACATCCCGGCGAGATCATTCGCCACGAGTTTTTAGAATCGTTGCAGTTGACGCAGCAAGAATTAGCCGACGCCGTCGGAGTGACGCGCGTTCGGATTAACGAAATTATTCTCGGCAAGCGCGCCGTCACGCCGGATACGGCATTTCGGTTGGCGAAATTTTTCAATACGACCGCCGACTTTTGGATCGGCCTGCAGACAAATTTCGACATGTGGGAAACCCTGCATGCTCATAAAACCGAGTATGAACGGATAAAGCCCGCGATTCGGCAGGCCGCTTGAATAAAGATGAATATTTTACCGGCAACCACTTGCTATTCGCTGGAAAATGTTTTATATTGTTGCGTTCTTGTTACGACAAAAAACGGATTAACATATAAGGAGAAGGAAAATGGGCAGAGCGATGCAACCGCTTCTATCCAAAGAAACGCGCTTCTTAGACGAAGGGCGCTACGGCGACAATGTCATCGTCACCAGCGTTGACAAGCTGCTCAATCTCGCGCGCCTCAATTCCATCTGGCCGATGACCTTCGGCCTTGCGTGCTGCGCTATCGAAATGATGGCGGTCGGCGCTTCCAAATATGACATCGACCGTTTCGGTTCGGGCGTGTTTCGTCCGAGTCCGCGCCAAACCGATTTGATGATCGTTGCCGGTACGGTGACCATTAAAATGGCCGAGCGCGTCAAGCGTTTGTACGAGCAAATGCCGGAGCCGAAATACGTGCTGTCGATGGGCAGTTGCGCGACCTGCGGCGGCCCGTATTGGAAGCACGGCTATCATGTGCTCAAAGGCGTCGATCAAATCGTGCCGGTCGATGTTTACGTGCCCGGCTGCCCGCCGCGCCCCGAAGCTTTGCTCGACGGACTGCTGAAGTTGCAGGAAAAAATGCGCCGCGAAAGTTTGCTGCGCCGCAAATTCGAGGAGAAAGTTGCTTAGTTTTGTAGTTGCTCCTTCAGGAGCAAACGTTTGTGCCTAAAGGCACTACTACGAAATTATAAGAGAACCTGATAAATATGACCCCAGACCTCATTGCTGAAAAACTCAAGACCCAGTTTGGCGATAAGATTTTCGAGTTTGCGAAAGATGTCACGAATCCGGTTGCCAAAGTTGCGCCCGAAGCGGTGCTCGAGATTTGCAAATTTTTGAAGAACGACGCCGAGTTATATTTTGATATGTGCCACAATCTTTCCGGCTACGATCTCGGCGCGGGAAAGAATCTCGCGGTGATTTATCACCTCTTTTCGTTTAAACATCGCCATTGGATTACGCTTAAAACCGAAGTCACTCGTGATGGCGCGCACCTTCCGTCCGTCGCGCTGTTGTGGCGCACGGCGGATTGGCACGAGCGCGAGGTGTTTGATTTGTATGGCATTCGCTTCGACGGTCATCCCGATCATCGGCGCATTCTTTGTCCGGATGATTGGGAAGGTTGGCCGTTGCGCAAAGATTACGTCGTGCAGGAATATTATCACGGCATTCGCGTGCCGTATAAAGAAGATTGGAACAATTTCGACACGTTGGCCGCCAATCCCGAGCGCGGGCATTTTGTTTTTCAATTTGAGAGACGGTTGCCGGTGGTGAGTGAGAATGGCAAGGCGGTTGAAAGTAAGTAATCAGTGATCAGTTTTCAGTAATCAGTTCCCAACAACCAGCAACGAGCAACCAGAATATGCGCCAATATTTTTCCGATGTGTGGCGGGGCGTTTTCACCGTGCTGATCGGCATGCGTGAGACATGGAATCATCTTTTCCGTCCCCCGACCACGTTGCAATATCCGCACGTGAGATTCAATCTGCCGCCGGGCACGCGCCAGCAATTGTTTATGAACGCCGACGATTGCATCGGCTGTTACAAGTGCGCGCGCATTTGTCCGGTGAATTGCATTTATATCGACACGGTGAAAACGAAGCCGACCGAAGATCTCGGCAAAGCCTCGACCGGCAATCCGATTCGCCAGCATTTGGTGCGTTTCGATATCGACATGTTCAAATGCTGCTATTGCGACGATTGCACTACGGTTTGCCCGACCGAGTGTTTGTATATGACGGACAAATTCGAAGCCTCGGTTTACGAACGCAGCAACGGCATTTACCATTTTTCAAAATACGAGCCGGCGCTGGCGATCAAGATGCTCGCCGAGCAAGCCGCCGAAGAAGCGGCCGCCGCTGCTGCCAAAGCCGCGAAAGCAGCCACTGCGCCGAAGAAGGAACCGGCTGCGGCACCGGCACATTAAAAAGCTTCGAACGCGGAAGACGCGGATTTGGCGGATCATCGCGGATTAAAAGCTTAAACTCAATCCGCGAAAATCTGCGTCATCTGTGTAATCCGTGTTCAAAGAAAAAAACTAAAGTCGATAAAGGAATTCTCCATGTCCACATTCGGCGCACTCGGCAATATTTTCAAAAAACAACGCTATTATTTTGAAGGCGAAGGCGAGATGGTCGTTGATCTCGATCCGTCTGCGGCGTTGGATCAACGCCACGATGAGCTGATCAAAGCGCGGCAGTCCGGCAATTTTCCCGGCGACGATATGATCGTCAACATGGGGCCGCAGCATCCCTCGACGCACGGCGTGTTGCGATTGGAATTAGTGCTTGATGGCGAGATCGTCAAGAAAGTCACGCCGCACATCGGTTACTTGCATCGCAATTTTGAGAAGCATGCCGAGAACATGGGGTGGAACGAAGTGATTCCGTATACTGACCGGCTCGATTATCTTGCGGCGATGAGCATGAATCACGGTTATTGCCTCGCCGTAGAAAAATTGCTCGGCCTCAAAGAACTGCCGAAGAAGGTCGAATACATTCGCGTCATTTGCGCCGAGTTCATGCGCATCGCCAGCCACTTGATGGCGATCGGCACCTTCGGTCTCGACGTCGGCGCGGTCACGCCGTTTCTGTGGGCCTTCCGCGACCGCGAGCGCATTCTCGATTTGTTTGAAGAGATTTCCGGCGCGCGGCTGTTGTACAATTATATTTGGATCGGCGGCCTCGCGCGCGACATGCCGTCCGGTTGGATTAAAAAAGCGAGCAAGTTTCTCGATGAGTTCGACCGCAACATGAAAGAGTTCAACCGGCTGCTTTCCGGCAATCTCATCTTTCTCAAACGTACCGCCGATGTCGGCATTCTACCGCCGGAAGTCGCGATCAACTGCGGCGCGACGGGCCCGGTGTTGCGCGGCTCCGGCATCAAATGGGATTGCCGCAAAGACGAGTCGTATTCGATCTATCCGCAATTTCAATTCGACGTTCCCGTCGGCGAAGGCCGCTACGGCCCGATTGGTTCGGCGTTTGATCGCTATTTCGTGCGCTTGCGCGAGATCGAAGAGTCGGTCAAAATTTTGCGCCAAGCGCTGCCGCAATGTCCCGAACAGGGCGATGTGAAAGAAGCGATTCCGCGCCGCATGAAACCGCCGGCGGGCGCCGAGTGTTACGTTCGCAGCGAAGCCCCGCGCGGTGAAATCGGTTTTTACGTTCGCTCCAACGGCACCGACATTCCAGACCGCGTGCGTTGCCGCTCGTCGTGCTTCGTGCATGTGAGCCTGCTCGATGAAATCAGCCGCGGTTGCATGATCGCGGACATGATCATTAATATTGGCAGCATTGATATTGTGCTGGGTGAGGTCGACAGATAATAAAAGCTTTGAACGCGGATAACACGGATTTGGCGGATTTACACGGATTTTTTTTAAAGCTTTGATCCGTGACAATCCGTGTTATCCGCGTCATCCGTGTTCAAAAAAAGAATTTCATGAATCACCGACACTCGCCGAGTTTCGCTGAAGTGCGCTGAGAAACTTTCGCCTCAGCGAACAAACGCGAAATTCGGCATTTTTATTTTAACAAAAACTTAAATTAACAAAACCGTTACACGTATCACGTTACACGGAAAAAATCCCGCTCATGTCCACCACGCGCGAAGTTCTTGAAGTCGATGTTCTCTTTGTCGGCGCCGGCCCGGCGAGTTTGGTTGGCGCGTTGTCTTTACAAAAGCAGCTTGCAGCCAACAAGATGGACAATATTTCCATCGCCATTATTGAAAAGGGCAGGGAGGTGCACTCGCACGCGCTCTCCGGTGCCGTGTTCATTCCGCGCGCCATTCGGGAGTTGTATCCCGACTTCGACACCATCTGCAACATTCCGAAGGCCGAGGTGACAAAAGACGCGGTTTATTTTCTCACGGAGAAAAACAAACTAAAATTTCCGATCACACCGCCGCCGTTGCAGAATCATGGCAGCTATGTTTTATCGCTGCAAAATCTCGTCGCGTGGCTCGGACAAAAAGTGGAAGAGGCCGGCATCAATCTCTTTCCGTCGTTTCCCGGAGCGGAATTGTTGTATGAAAATGAAACTGTTGTCGGTGTGCGTACGCGCGATCAAGGCATTGACAAAGACGGCAAAGAGAAAGCGAATTATCAACCCGGCGTCGACATTCGCGCGAAAGTGACGGTGCTCGGCGAAGGCCCGCGCGGCACGTTGGCGAAAACACTGATTGAGAAAAAGGGCCTGCAAAACGGCAGAAGTCCGCAAGTGTATGCCATCGGCGTGAAAGAAGTTTGGGAAGCGCCGCACAACCGCGCCGGCGAAGTGATTCACACGATGGGCTATCCGCTCGACACGCGCACAATGGGCGGCGGCTTTCTCTATTTTATGCCGGACAATTTGGTTTCCATCGGTTTGATCATCGGCCTCGATTATCTCGATCCATTTCTCGATCCGCATCACGAGTTCCAGCGGCTCAAAGCGCATCCGCTGATTCGCGAAATTTTGCAAAACGGCAAGATGATTAGCTACGGCGCGAAGACGATTCCCGAGGCCGGCTTGTACGCCATGCCGCAAATGTACACCGACGGCTGCCTACTCATCGGCGACACCGCCGGATTTCAAAATGTAATGAAGTTGAAAGGCATTCATCTCGCGATGAAAAGCGGCATGTTAGCCGCAGAAACCATTGTCGACGCACTCAAGAAAAACGATTTCTCTGCAACAACCTTACGCGATTACGAATCACGTTTTAAGAATAGTTGGGCGTATGAAGAAATGCGCAAAGGCCGCAACTTCCATCAAAGCTGGGAGCACGGCCTGATTCCCGCGTTGTTCAATGCCGGCCTGCAATTTTTGACCGGCGGCTGGGGCTTCAAAGAGCGCAAGCATTTTGCCGCCGGCCACACGCGCATTCGCAAGATTGCCGACCATTACGGCGCTGCGAAACGCGATGAGAAATATGCAACTCTCGCGTTCGATCGCCATTTGACCGTCGATAAAGTGACGGATGTTTTCAACGCCTACAATCTGCACGACGAAAACCAACCCGCGCATTTGCTGATCGCCGACTACGATATTTGCAACAACCGCTGCACCGTCGAATACGGCAACCCGTGCCGTCATTTTTGTCCGGCCAATGTTTATGAGATGGTGCAAGATGCAAGTAGCAAGTTGCAATTACATCTTAATCCTTCGAATTGTGTTCATTGCAAAACGTGTGACATCATGGATCCGTATCAAATCATTACTTGGGTGCCGCCGGAGGGAGGGAGCGGGCCGAATTATCGGAATTTGTAACGTAGCACAGACTGCCAGTCTGTATTTAAAAGAGGCGGCGATGTTTGATTGGTTTCATACTCAAAAGGACAATGAACGGCACCAATGGCGCCCAAGAATTATTTTTGCTACTTTGCGCCATTCTGCTCGTCCGATTCTCTCGGAACGCGGATACAAAACTTTTTCCGCTACGACATTCTGGGTCTGGGCTGGCGGGTTGTTTTTTGTTTGGATTTTTAATGTCGAGATTTCACTCTCCAAAGACCTCATCGTTTCCATAGCAGGATCAAGCGTAGAATTAGCTGCTCTTTCACTTGCCGTATTGGGCATTATCCACGAATTAAACGAAAAAGATAAATGGTTTAAATTGGGGTTGTTCCTTGTTTCCGTTTTATTTGCATGCGTGGTATTTGGTGGATATTTCCTCGCGGCAACATGGCAGCCCGAATTTGATACTCCGCAGAGAATAACCGTTGTAATTGTTTTTGTTATTGGAATAGTTGCAGTTACTCAGATTGAATGGAAAGCCGTTTTCAAGTTTTTTCGCATGCAATGGCTTTTGAATTTCACCTTGCCTGTAAGTTTTGCTGTTGGCGCAAGGAAGTTCAGGCTTGCATTTCCTTTTATCATGCCGATCTTTTTGTTATGGTTTCCAAACCTGAATCGACTGACAGCAATAATTGTTCTGTTTTCAGGCGCGCTGATAGCTCTTGTTGCTTTGATGGGTGTTACATTAATTCTTTTTCTATTCGCTCCGAAAGAAAAAGAAGCGGAAGACCCCTTGCTCGCAGCTCTTCGTGAGAGCTATGAATATGAAAGCGGGATATTTAAACGAATCAACGAACTCAAATCGCATGCTATTGAGGCGATGAAATTTCTGCAGGACAAGAAAGTACAAATGGCGCGATTAAACAATGAAGCGCCAACACTGCTCCACAAATCTTCTATAATTGTCCGATTACGGCAAATGGATATTACGGATGATGAAAAAGTTCTCGGAAATGTTTTAATTAATTTGGTTAACGATGGTCGGATCTATCGCAAAGATTATGACGAATTCTTTTGGATAATACCGGACAAAAATGCCATTGCTCACTGCGCGAAGAACCTCGCGGAGATTGCTTTGATTTTCACTGAAAAAGGGCATCTTGTCGAAAAGCCCGATTTTACCATTGAAGGATACAAATTTGACACTATGCGAGCATGGTTGGCAGTACGTGGAAACATGCCTGAATATGTGATCGGAACGTTCGTTATGCCAAAAGTATTAAGCTGGTTGCACGATCCTCTAAAATTTAAAGTTGTAAGCTATACCATTAGAGCCGAAAAAAAATATTCATACCCAAAAGCTTATGATATCACAATTATCGAAACCTTCGTCAATCTCATGTGGCAAACTTCCAATGATGAAAGAAAGCTTAAAGTGCAAGAAATCGATAACTTGATGGTTGATTATCGGCAAGTAAAATCAGACTGGGAGCACGAAAGAAGAGATGCGAGCGAAAAAATCTTAAATAACTTACCTCAGACAATGGACGCACATTTTCACCTCTTGCCAAGCTCTAAGTTTGAAGAAATAATTTCAACGCTAAAACAGCAATGCTTGTTTAACGAGACGAGGAGCCAAAATTGGCTCGAAACACACGAATTGAGTTGAAAATAAACCAAAGTTTGTCTAAATTCATGATGCCATAAATTTAAACCTTGGCATAATCTTTTGTTTGATTGAGAAACATCGGAGATGATTCCATGCGTTTCAAAGTTGTTCTCGAACCGAGTGAGGAGGGTGGATATACGGTTTATGCTCCCTCGCTTCCCGGTTGCATCAGCGAAGGCGACACGGTTGAAGGCGCGCTGAAAAACATTCAGGAAGCCATCGAACTGTATCTCGAACCGGTTGAAGATGATTGGATATTGGAAGAGAATGCCGTCGTGCAGGAGATTGAGCTGTGAGCAAAGTTCCCAGCTTGCCTTATACACAAGTTGTTTTTTAAGTAAATTTTTGCTAATTTGCAATCAGCTAATTGCAGGCTTTTTTAAAAACCAAATTCATGAGGTGAAAAATCATGGAAGCCATTCGTCTACAAAAAGCGGTTGAGAAAGACGGTGAAATCTTTCTGACCGGTTTGCCTTACACAAAAGGGCAATTCATTGAGATGATTTTGCTAAGCGAGAGTTTAACACCGTTTAGTCGCCCGCATTTAACTGCTCGCCAACTGCTTCAATCTGATTTGATCGGGCTTTGGGAAGATCGCGATGATATCGAAGACAGCTCGGCATATGCGCGCCAGCTTCGCGAACAAGCGCAAAACCGGCAGGGGTGAAGTATGATTATTCTCGATTCCGATATCATGATTGATCTCTTGCGTAAACATCCGCCGGCAATCGCGTGGATTGCATCTCTTGGAGATGAGAAAATAGCCTTGTCGGGGTTCGTCATGATGGAACTCATTCAAGGCTGCCGAAACAAAGCTGAACAAGAAAAATTGGCAAAGAGCGTCACATCTTATAGTGTGGTCTGGCCGTCATCAAAAACCTGTGATGAGGCGCTTTCAGTATTTAGTCGTTATCATCTCAGCCACTCACTGGGATTATTGGATGCCTTGATTGGGGAAACCGCGCTTGCTTTAAATCTGCCTCTTCACACTTTCAACCAAAAGCATTATACTGCTATTCCCAACTTGATAACGGTGCAACCATACACAAGAAGCGTTCAAGCCAAAGGAACACCCCAGCCGTGAAACAACCCAACCGGCACTTCAAGCCTTTTCAAATTGTCGGCTAAAAAGTTTTACGTTTTCCCAAATAAAGTCAAATCTTTTTTTCCATTTTTCTTTTTATCTTTTTTATGTATGAAGTCACCATTTACACCGATGGCGCATCACAAGGCAATCCCGGCCCTGGCGGGTATGGCGTGGTTTTGCTGCACGGCAGTTTGCGCAAAGAACTCTCTGGCGGCTATCGCCGGACGACGAACAATCGCATGGAACTCATGGGGGTGATTGCAGGCTTGCAGGCGCTCAAAACCAAGTGCAAAGTCACGATCTATTCGGATTCGAAGTACGTGGTGGACAGCATCACGTTAGATTGGCTGCAAGGCTGGCAGGCGAAAGGGTGGAAGAAAGTTAAAAATCCCGATCTCTGGAAAATCTTGGTGGATTTGCTGGCGCAGCATGAGGTCAAATTTAAATGGGTGCGCGGCCACGCCGGCAATCGTGAAAACGAGCGCTGCGATGTTTTGTCCGTGCAAGCCGCGCAACAGGACGACTTGCCGGCGGATGCGGGATATGAACAACAATGAATGACGAGTGAAGCCCGACCGGCGCAGCAGAATATAAAGCATAAGAGAAATCGTCACGCGCGGGCTGGATTTCGCTCTATCCGTCGGAGTATTTGCTAATCGCTCAAAAGCAGAAAAAGACTGCAAGTGTATTTGTAATTTTTTTGAACGCGGATGACACGGATTGGGCGGATTGACACGGATAAAGCAAAAACAAAAAAAAATCCGTGAGAATCCGTGTCATCCGCGTAATCCGTGTTCAAAAGCTTTGGGTCCCAGCTATCTTTTATAATCCTCCGCTTTCATTCCGTATCTTCGCAGCTTCTCCGAAAAATTTTTCACGTCCATTCCCGCCATGCGCGCCGATTCGCGGACTTTGCCGCCGGTTTGCGTTAAAATGCGGCTCAACTCGTCGCGCTCGAA
>Ga0247727_10011486_pt1 | contig 15450 bp, 11 predicted proteins | sample WisWelCaveWW1625_FD_202498 | JGI IMG/M metagenome (GOLD analysis project Ga0247727, IMG submission 202498) | Biofilm microbial communities from Wishing Well Cave, Virginia, United States - WW16-25 | ecosystem: Environmental > Aquatic > Deep subsurface > Groundwater > Cave microbial mat | place...
TCCTGACCAAGGAAGAGGGAGGCCGTCACACCGCCTTCTTCAACGGCTACAGACCCCAGTTCTACTTCCGCACCACGGATGTCACCGGTGTGGTCCAACTGCCTAAAGACGTGGAGATGGTCATGCCAGGGGACACCGTCACCGTCTCAGCAGAGCTCATCACCCCCATCGCCATGGAGAAGGAACTTCGCTTCGCCATCCGTGAGGGCGGACACACGGTAGGGGCGGGGGTTATCTCAGAAATTATCGCTTGATTCAAAAAGGCCGTTATGAGAGAATTCGTACAATTTGAGTGCACGTCCTGCCGCAGGCGGAATTACACGGGCGACAAGAATAAGAAGGCGCATCCGGAACGTCTCGAGCTCAAAAAGTTTTGCCCTTTTTGTCGGAAACATACTGTTCATAAAGAACAGAAATAGGTAGCCGAATACCCTACGGAAGTGAGGATAAATTCCGCAAGGGGGTATTTTTTTCTGTTTTTATAACGGTTGAAGAAACCGGGTTTCGGGAAGGATTAGGAGCGTCGGTTAATGGTAAACCACCGGTCTCCAAAACCGGAACTGCAGGTTCGATTCCTGCCGCTCCTGTTATTTGGGCAGGGTCTCAGAAAGCGCCATATATAGGAACATGGTTAAAAAGATCGTAGGGTTTGTTCAAGAAGTACGGGCCGAGATGTTGAAGGTCACTTGGCCGACGCGCGACGAGCTGGTGGGCTCGACGAGCGTGGTGTTGATGGTGATGCTGATTCTCTCATTGTTCATTGGTTTTGCAGACCTGGTCTGTTCGACAGCTCTGCGAATTTTGTTAAGGTAGAAGAATTGGTCGAAGCAGCTACAACGAAACACTGGTACGTCGTACACACGCAGACGGGGCGCGAAGAGACCGTCAAGACCACGCTCGAGAGCCGCTCGCAGCAGTTCAGTCTGACCGAGAAGATCACACAGGTCCTCATCCCGACGGAGAAGGTCTCGGAGATCAAAGCCGGCAAGAAGACGATCTCGACGCGAAAATTTTTCCCCGGCTATGTGTTGATCGAAATGGAGTTGAACGACGACACCTGGTACCTGGTCAAGAACACTCCGGGCGTGAGCGGATTCATCGGGTCCGGCAAAAAGCCGCTCCCTCTCTCAGAATCGGAAGTCTCGACCATCATCAAGCAGGCGGAGGAGAAGAAAGAAAAGCCGACGCCGAAGGTGATCTATGAAAAGGGCGAGAGCGTCCGCGTGAAGGAAGGCCCGTTCGTGAATTTCAACGGCACGATCGAGGAAGTGAACCCCAACAAAGGGAAGTTAAAAGTTTTAGTGGCGATCTTCGGGCGCACGACGCCCGTCGAGCTCGAATACTGGCAAGTGGAGAAGATCTAAAATGGCCAAAAAGATCAAGACGACCATCAAGTTGTACTGCCCGGCCGGACAGGCCAATCCCGCGCCCCCGGTGGGACCCGCGCTCGGTCAGCACGGTATCAATATCATGGATTTCTGCAAACAGTTCAATGAGCGCACGAAGGACAGAGCGGGCCTGACACTTCCGGCCGTCATCACGGTCTATGAAGACCGCACATTTGATTTCATCGTTAAAACGCCGCCCAGCCCGGTTCTCTTAAAGCGGGCCTGCGGTATCGCGACAGCTTCAGGCGAGCCCAACAAGACCAAGGTCGGTAAATTGACCCTCGAGCAGGTCAGGCAGATCGCGCAGGAGAAGATGAAGGATCTGAACTGCAAGGATATGACGGGCGCCGAGAAGATCATCCGCGGGACCGCCCGCAGCATGGGCATCGAGATCGAGGGATAAACACATGGCCGCCAAACTATCCAAACGCAACAAAGAGAACGCGAAGCTCGTAGAAAAGGGCAAGAGCTACGAACTTAAAGACGCCGTCAAAGTCCTGAAAAACGCGGCCAAGACCAAGTTCGATGCGTCGGTCGAGATCCAGTGCAAGCTCGGCGTGGATCTGGCGGCCTCCGACCAGCTCGTGCGTGGCACGACCACGCTCCCGCATGGCCGGGGCAAAGTGCTGAAAGTGATCGTTTTCTCCAAGGATGATTCCGGCAAGGCTGCCAAGGAAGCCGGCGCGGACGTGGTCGGCGGCGACGAACTGATCGACAAAGTGCTGCATGGCTGGATGGATTTTGACGTGGCCATCTCGACTCCCCAGATGATGAAAGACGTGGGTAAGCTGGGTAAAGTGCTGGGACCTCGCGGGCTGATGCCTTCACCCAAAGCCGGCACGGTGACGGACAATCCGGCCAAGGCGGTCCAAGAGATCAAGGGCGGCCGTATCGAATTCAAGATGGACAAGCAGGGCAATGTGAATGCGGCCATCGGTAAAGCCTCGTTCGACGAGCAGAAACTGGTCGAGAACGGCAACGTGCTTTTGGAAGCGCTTCTGCGCGCCCGGCCAAAGACCCTCAAGGGCATCCTGATCAAAAGCGCGCATCTTTCGAGCACGATGGGGCCGGGCCTGAAGCTTGATATTTCCAAATTCCTGAAAGAGGCGGAGGTCGAAGAGTCATGAAGGTGACCGGATTCAGCCGCGTTTCAAAAGACCTGATCATCAAAGAGATCGAAAAAGAACTGAAAAAGGGCGAGCCGTTCTTTGTGGCGCGCCATGACGCCGTGCCGGCCTCGAACATCGACAAGCTGCGGGCAAAACTGCGTGGTGTGAAGACGCGCTACTTCGTGGTCAAGAACACTCTGGGGCAGAAGGCGTTCGAGCGCGCGAAGCTGAAAGAGATCTCTGAAAACATCCAGGGCGCCTGCGGCATCGCGTTCACCAGCGGCGACGCGGTCGCCTCCTCAAAAGTGCTGATGGAATTCGCCAAAGAAAACGAGACATTCAAAGTCCAGGCCGGCTACATGCAGGGCAGGCTGATGTCGGTGGACCAGGTCAAGGTTTTGGCGAGCCTTCCTTCGCGGGAAGTGCTTCTGGCCAGAGTGGTGGGCGGCATGCAGGCGCCGATCTCGGGCTTCGTGAACGTGCTTGCGGGCACGCTGCGTAAACTCGTAAACGTGATGGACGCCATCACCAAGAAAAAATCTCAAAACTAAAAGAGGAGAGGGGTCATACCATGACAGCAACAGCGGAAATGAAGAGCGGAAAGATGCAGGACATCATCGGTTCGATTGAGACGATGAGCGTATTGGAGCTCGCGGAGCTTGTGAAGGCTCTTGAAGAGAAGTTCGGTGTGACAGCGGCGGCCCCGGCAGCGGCGGCAGCGGCGGGTGCTCCGGCGGCAGGTGCGGCGGTCGAAGAGAAGACTTCCGTGACGGTCGTTCTGAAGAGTGCCGGTGCGAACAAGATCAACGTGATCAAAGAGATCCGTGCGGTCACGACCCTGGGCTTGAAAGAAGCCAAGGACCTCGTGGACGCGGCCCCCAAGCCGGTCAAAGAGAACGTTCCGATGAAAGACGCCGAAGCGATGAAGAAGTCGCTCGAAGCGGCCGGAGCTACGGTCGAGTTCAAATAAGCGATACCCTTTATCGGGACCCACGGGTCATGCGTAGGCTCGGGGGTAGGGGTATCTTTGTCCGTCGAAGACAAACTAGGAAGAAAATAAACGCACATGGAAACGAAACGTTATAATTTTGGGAAGATACCGGAAGTCTGCGACATCCCGAACCTGATCGAGATCCAGACGCAGTCGTTCAACGACTTCTTGCAGCTGGGTGTGCCTAAGAGCCGCCGCCGCAATATCGGACTCGAAGAGGTATTCCAGGAAGTCTTCCCGATCGAGAGCTATGACGGAAAGCATAAGCTCGAATACGTCTCGTATTCCCTCGGCAAGCCGAAATACACGCTCGAAGAGTGTCACAAGAAGGGCGCCACCTTTTCAACCCCTCTGAAGATCAAGGTGCGTTTAAAGAGCCCCAATGACACCAAAGAGCAGGAGATCTACGTCGGCGATATGCCACTGATGACGGATTTCGGCACCTTCGTCGTCAATGGCGACGAGCGCGTGATCGTGAGCCAATTGCACCGCTCTCCGGGCGTCTCGTTCGAGGAGTCGCTGCACCAGAACGGCAAGCTGCTCCACTCCGCCCGCATCATCCCTCACCGCGGTGTGTGGCTCGAGTTCGAGTTTGACATCAACGACACGCTCTACGCCTATATCGACCGCAAGAAGAAGCTGTTGGCCACCGCCCTCCTTCGTGTGTTCGGGTACGAGACCGATGAAGCGATCATCAAGGCTTTTTGCGGCATCGACAAGATCGAATCCATCAACCGCTATAATCCGAGGAACCTCGTCGGGCATACCCTTGCCGTGAACGTGACCGACCCTGAGACCAAAGAGATCGTCTGCGAGCAGGGCACGCCTCTGACCCGTGAGCTTATCGCCAAGATATCCGCCGCCGGTGTCAAATCCATCATGATCAGCCGTGCTCAGGCGCCTGAGATCATGGGCACTCTGAAGAAAGACCACACCAAGAACGGCGAGGACGCCTTCATTGATATCTATCGGAAACTCCGTCCCGGAGATCCGCCGACCGTCGACAGCGCCAAGACCATGGTCGAGCGCATGTTCTTCGACCCCCGTCGTTATGACCTGGGCGGAGTGGGACGTTTTGTGTTGAACCGCAAGCTCGGCCTCCGGGCCAAGATGGAAGAACGCACCTTGAACGGTGAGACGCTTATCGCCATCATCAAACGCCTGGTCGCCATCAAGAACGGGGACGGCGACACGGACGATATCGACCATCTGGGTAATCGCCGTATCCGCACCGTCAGCGAGCTTCTTCAAGGCCAGTTCCGCATCGGCCTGGCGCGCCTGGAGCGTTCGGCTAAAGAGCGCATGGGCATCTATGAGCTCGAGAACATGATGCCGCACAACCTCATCAACTCGAAGCTCATCTCAAGCGTCATCCGCGATTTCTTCGGCCGCTCCCAGCTTTCCCAATTCATGGACCAGACCAATCCCCTGGCCGAAATGACGCACAAACGGCGTCTGTCGGCCCTCGGGCCCGGCGGTCTGTCGCGTGAACGCGCCGGTTTTGAAGTGCGAGACGTGCACCACTCGCATTACGGCCGCATCTGTCCCATCGAAACGCCGGAAGGTCCGAACATCGGCCTCATCGCCTCGCTGTCCACACACGCGCGCGTGAATGAGTTCGGTTTTATCGAGACCCCGTACCGCAAGGTCGACAGCGGACGCGTGACCGATAAGATCGAGTATCTCTCCGCGGACCTCGAAGACCATTTCATCATCGCGCAGGCCAACGCCAAGCTCGACGCGCGCGGGCATTTCGCGGACTCGCGCGTCATCTGCCGCCGCAAGGGTGACTTTCCGATGACGGCTCCCAAGGACATCGATTACATGGACGTGTCTCCCAAGCAGCTGGTCAGCATCGCGGCGGGTCTGATCCCGTTCCTCGAGCATGACGACGCCAACCGCGCGCTGATGGGCTCGAACATGCAGCGCCAGGCTGTGCCGCTCATGGTCACCGAAGCGCCGCTGGTCGGGACCGGCATGGAGTCCAAGATCGCCAAGGATTCCGGGGCTGTCGTGGTGGCCAAGGAAGAGGGCAAGGTGACCTCGGTACAATCAGATGAGATCGTGGTCTCCGGCACGCGCTACCCTCTTTATAAGTTCAAGCGTTCCAACGCCTCTACCTGCATCAACCAGCGTCCCGTCGTAGAGCTGGGTGACAAGATCAAAAAAGGCCAGGTGATCGCGGACGGCGCGGCCACGCAGAACGGCGAGTTGGCCCTGGGGCGCAATGTATTGGTGTCGTTCATGCCCTGGCGTGGACACAACTTCGAAGACGCGATCCTGCTCTCCGAGCGCCTCGTGCACGACGACGTCTATACCTCGATCCACATCGAGGAATTTGAGATCGAATCGCGCGACACGCGTCTGGGCAAGGAAGAGATCACGCGCGACATCCCGAACGTCGGTGAAGAAGCTCTGAAGGACCTCGGCGAGGACGGCATCGTGCGCGTCGGCGCGGAAGTCGGTCCCGGGGATATCCTCGTGGGCAAGGTCACGCCGAAATCGGAGACCGAATTGTCCCCTGAAGAAAAGTTGCTCCGCGCGATCTTCGGCGAAAAGGCCGGCGACGTGCGTGACGCCTCGCTGACCGTGCCCCCCGGCGTGGAAGGCATCATCATCGACACCAAGGTGTTCTCGCGCAAGGGGCAGGAGAACAAGACCAAGGAAGCCAGGGTCAAGCAGAACAAAGATATCGAGGCCATCAAGAATATCTACGACACGCAGATCAAAGAGCTGGAAAAAGACAAGGCCGCAAAGCTGATCTCCCTCTTGGAGGGCAAGAAACTGGCGGCCAGCCTGGTCGATATCGAGACGGGAGCCACGCTGATCGCCCGTGGAAAGTCCATCAAGCGGTCGGACCTCGCCAAGATCAGCCGTGCCGATATCGAATCCATCAAATTGGAAGACGCCGATGAGACGGAAGAGTCCGTCAAGCGCGTGCTTCGTCTCATGGACGACCAGATCGACGAGCTGCGTTATGAAGAGGACCGTGAGATCGATAAGATCAAGCGCGGCGATGAGCTTCCTCCGGGAGTGCTCAAGCGCGTGAAGGTCCTGGTCGCTCACAAGCGCAAGATATCGGTCGGAGACAAGATGGCAGGACGTCACGGAAACAAGGGTATCGTCGCCAAGATCATGCGGACCGAAGACATGCCCTATCTTGAAGACGGGACGCCCGTGGACATCGTGCTCAACCCGCTGGGCGTGCCTTCACGTATGAACGTCGGGCAGATCCTTGAGACGCATCTGGGCTGGGCCGCCAAGCTTCTCGGACTGCAGATATCGACGCCCGTGTTCGACGGCGCCTCTGAAGCGGAGATCAAGCAGCTGATGAAGAAGGCCGGCATCCCCGAGAGCGGCAAAGTGACGCTGCGCGACGGCAGGACCGGCGTTCGATTCGACCAACAGGTGACGGTCGGCTACATTTATATGTTGAAGCTGGCGCACTTGGTCGATGACAAGATCCACGCCCGTTCCATCGGACCCTATTCGCTTGTCACGCAGCAGCCTCTGGGCGGCAAGGCCCAGTTCGGCGGCCAGCGCTTCGGTGAAATGGAAGTGTGGGCGCTGGAAGCCTACGGCGCGGCCTACACGCTGCAGGAACTTTTGACCGTGAAGTCGGACGACGTTCAGGGGCGTACAAAGATGTATGAATCCATCGTGAAGGGCGAGAATTCGCTCCACGCTAGCACGCCGGAGTCGTTCAACGTGCTTGTGAAGGAATTGCAGTCTCTGGCGCTCGACGTCCGCACCGAGAGAAAAACGGAAGCCGAGAAAGAGGTGGAAAATGAACAATAATTCGAATCAGAATCCTGAAGAGTTCATTGCACCGAACTTCGACTACATCTCGATCAAGATCGCCTCTCCGGAGGTGATCCGTTCCTGGTCCAAGGGCCAGGTCAAGAAGCCTGAGACCATCAACTACCGCACATTCAAGCCCGAAAAAGACGGCTTGTTCTGCGAGAAAATATTCGGGCCTACTCGCGATTGGGAATGCAATTGCGGCAAATACAAGAGGATCAAGCACAAGGGCATCGTCTGCGACCGCTGCGGTGTCGAGGTCACACTGTCCAAGGTACGCCGCGAGCGCATGGGGCATATCGACCTGGCCACGCCCGTCACGCATATCTGGTTCTACAAGGCTGTCCCGTCCCGTCTGGGGGCGCTGCTGGAGCTGAACCTCCGCGAGCTCGAGCGCATCATCTATTATGAAGAGTACGTCGTGCTCGACCCGGGTGATACGCCGCTGAAGCGCGGCGACCTGCTTTCGGACGAGAAGTACCAGCAGATGGTCGAGAACTACGGCCATAAATTCGACGCCAAAATGGGCGCTGAAGCGATACGCGATCTGCTTCAGGATGTGGACTTGGAAAAGCTCAACACGAAGCTCCATGCCGATCTCAAAACGGCCAAGAGTGAAGCCACGCAGAAGAAGATCATCAAGAACCTGCGCATCGTCGAATCGATGATGAATTCAGGCAACAAGGCTGACTGGATGGTCCTGGACGTGGTCCCGGTCATCCCTCCCGACCTGCGCCCGCTTGTGCCCCTGGACGGCGGCCGTTTCGCGACCTCCGATCTCAATGACCTGTACCGCCGCGTCATCAACCGCAACAACCGCTTGAAGAAACTGCTTGAACTGCGCGCGCCCGAAGTCATCGTGCGCAATGAAAAGCGCATGCTGCAAGAAGCGGTCGATGCCCTCTTTGACAACGGCCGTCACGGCCGTCCGGTGCTCGGTTCGGGCAATCGCCCGCTCAAGAGCCTTTCCGATATGTTGAAGGGCAAGCAGGGACGTTTCCGTCAGAACCTGCTCGGTAAACGCGTGGACTATTCGGGCCGTTCGGTCATCGTGGTCGGTCCCGAGCTCAAACTTCACCAGTGCGGTCTTCCCAAGAAGATGGCCCTGGAACTCTTCGAACCCTTTATCATCAAAAAGCTGCGTGAGATGGGTTTTGTGCATACGATCAAGAGCGCCAAGCGCATGGTCGAGAAAGAACGGCTGGAAGTCTGGGACATCCTGGAACAGGTGATCAAGAACCATCCGGTGATGCTCAACCGCGCCCCGACGCTTCACCGCCTCGGTATCCAGGCATTCGAACCCGTGCTCGTGGAAGGCAAGGCCATCCGCATCCATCCGCTCGTCTGCGCGGCGTTCAACGCCGACTTCGATGGGGACCAGATGGCCGTGCACGTGCCGCTTTCCCTGGAAGCGCAGATCGAGTGCCGCATCCTGCTGCTTTCCATCAACAACATCTTCTCACCCGCCGACGGCCGTCCCGTCGCCACGCCGTCACAGGATATCGTGCTCGGCTGTTATTACCTCTCCAAGGAGAGGCCGAAGGTCAAAGGCGAAGGCAAGGTGTTCTCGGATTCCGAGGAAGTGGTCATCGCTTACAACGATGAGGAACTGCACCTGCACGCGAAGATCAAGGTGCGCGTGAAAGGGAGCCTCGTTGAGACGACGACCGGACGGGTGATCTTCAATCAGCTGCTTCCCGAGAGCGTGCCGTATTTCAATGACCTGCTCTCGAAGTCCAAACTCAACAAAGTCATCGCGGAGTGCTACAAGGTCGCGGGACATCACCGCACCATCCAACTGCTCGATGACCTGAAGGACCTGGGTTTTGAGCATGCGACACTGGCCGGTATCTCGATCGCGCTGGACGACCTTCATATCCCCGTCAAAAAGGGACAGCACCTCGAAAAGGCCCAGGAAAAGGTCTCGAAGGTCGAAGAACAGTACCGGCGCGGCGTCATCACCGAAGGCGAGCGCTACAACAATATCGTCGACATTTGGACTCAGACCACCGACGAAGTGGCCGACAGCGTGTTTGCCGAACTGGACAACTTCAACCCGATCTTCATGATGGCCGATTCCGGCGCGCGTGGTTCCAAGCAGCAGATCCGTCAGCTGGCTGGTATGCGCGGTCTGATGGCCAAGCCCTCGGGCGAGATCATTGAAAGCCCGATCAAGGCCAACTTCCGTGAAGGCCTCACGATGTTGGAATACTTCATCTCAACGCACGGCGCCCGCAAGGGTCTGGCAGATACCGCCCTCAAGACCGCCGACGCCGGTTATTTGACGCGCCGCCTTGTCGACGTGGCACAGGATGTCATCATCAATGTGGAAGACTGCGGCACGGTCAAGGGCATCTTCGTAGAAGCCATCGTCGAAGGCGATGAGATCGTGATCCCGTTGCGCGAGCGCATCGTCGGCCGCGTGGCCTCCGACAGCATCGTCGATGTTATCACTGACACCTCCGTGGTGGAAGCCAACCAGGAGATCACGGATGAAGCCTCCAAGAGGATCGAAGAGGCGGGCATCGACAAGATCAAGATCCGTTCCGTGCTGACCTGCGAGGCACGCCGCGGCGTCTGCGCGCGCTGCTATGGCCGCAACCTGGCGACCGGACGGTTGGTCGAGCTCGGCGAGGCGGTCGGCATCATCGCTGCGCAATCCATCGGCGAGCCCGGAACGCAGCTGACCATGAGAACCTTCCATATCGGCGGTACAGCCAGCCGAAGCGTGACCGAATCCTCGCTCAAAGCAAAGAACAACGGCGTGATCAAATACCACGGCCTAAAGACCGTCGAGATCAAGAACAAGTCGCTCATCATCCTGTCCCGCAACGGACAGGTGTCGATCCATGATGGCACGGGCCGGGAGCTGGAGCGTCATGCGGTACCCCACGGTGGCAACCTGAAGGTCGCCGACGGCGGCAAGGTCACCAAGGGACAACTCTTCATCGAGTGGGATCCCTACAACGCGCCCATCTTTACCGAGATCGAAGGCACCGTGAAGTATGAGGACATCATCGATGAGATCACGATGCACAAGCAGCTCGACCAGGCCACGGGCAATATCGAGCGTGTCATCATCGAGCATCGCGGCGAGCACCACCCGCAGATACTCATCCTCGACCACAAAAAGGATGTCTTAGCTATCTATCCCATTCCGACCGGCGCGCACGTTGTCGTGGATGACGGCATCAAGGTATCGGCGGGTGATCTTATCGCCAAGACTCCCCGAAAGACCCAAAAGACCAAGGACATCACCGGCGGTCTGCCGCGCGTGGCCGAGCTTTTCGAAGCCCGCCGCCCGAAGGATCCGGCCATCATCTCCGAGATAGACGGCATCGTCGAGTTCGGAGAATCGAAGAAAGGCCACCGCCGCGTGGTCGTGAAGAGCAACACGGGCATGAAGAAGGAATACCTCATCCCGCATGGCAAACATCTCAATGTGTATAAGGGTGACTATGTATTCTCAGGTCAGCAGCTGGTGGACGGACCGGTGGTCCCGCAGGACATCCTGCGTATCTCCGGCGAACGCAAACTGCAGGAGTATCTCGTCAATGAGATCCAGGAGGTCTACCGCCTCCAGGGCGTGTCGATCAACGACAAGCACATCGAAGTGATCGTCCGTCAGATGCTGCGCAAAGTACGTGTCGCCGAAGGCGGGGACACGGTCTTTTTGGCCGGCCAGCAGCTGGACCGCTGGAAGCTCGCCGAAGAGAACGAGCGCGTCGAGAAGAAGAAGAAACAGCCTGCCAAGGCCGATCCCATCCTTCTGGGTATCACACGCGCGTCGCTTTCGACCGACAGCTTTATCTCGGCTGCAAGTTTCCAAGAGACCACGCGTGTGCTGACCGAGGCGGCCGCCTCGGGCAAGAAGGATTATCTGCTGGGATTGAAAGAGAACGTCATCATGGGCCATCTGATCCCGGCCGGTACCGGTTTTGCAGGCCAGCGCCGTGTAGAGATCACGCGCCACATCGAAGAAGAGACCAAAAAAACCAAACCCAACAAGAAGCTGGCGGCAGAGGAACTGTTGACCACGGAAGAGACGACAAGCTGATGCCTACGATCAATCAATTGATCCGCCTTGGGCGGATGAAGGTAAAAACCAAGACCAAATCACCGGCGTTGACCGGCTGTCCGCAGCGCCGCGGCGTCTGTCTGCAGGTAAAGACGCAGACCCCGAAGAAGCCGAACTCTGCGCTCCGTAAAGTCGCACGCGTGCGTCTGACCAATGGCATCGAAGTGACTGCCTATATCCCGGGCGTCGGGCACAATCTGCAGGAGCACTCGATCGTCACGATCCGCGGGGGCCGCGTGAAGGACCTTCCCGGCGTGCGCTACCATATCGTGCGCGGCACGCTGGACACTGCGGGTGTCGCGGACCGGCGGCGGTCGCGTTCCAAATACGGCGCAAAAGCGCCCAAAGAAGGCGGGGCAGGCAAGCCCGCAGCAGCAGGAGCGAAGAAATAAATGAGAAGAAGAAGAGCTGAAAGACGCGAAGTCACGCCGGACCCGAAGTTCAACAACAAGCTGATCTCGCGCTTCATGAACATCGTGATGGAAGACGGCAAGAAGTGGAACGCTGAAAAGATCCTATACGGCGCGCTGGATGTCGTGGCGCAGAAGACCCAGAAGGCGGACCCCGTCGAGGTGCTGACGAAAGCCATCGACAACGTGCGTCCGCTTTTGGAGCTCAAATCACGCCGGGTCGGTGGCGCGACCTATCAGATCCCGGTCGAAGTCAAAGGCGACCGCGGGGCCCAATTGGCGATGCGCTGGATGAGGAACGCCGCGCGCGGCCGCAAGGGCAAACCGATGAAACAGCGCCTGGCGGACGAGATCGTGGAAGCATTCAATAATCAGGGCACCGCTGTTAAGAAGAAAGAGGAGATCCACAAGATGGCCGAAGCGAACCGCGCTTTCAGCCATTACCGCTGGTAAGCATGGCAAACGAATTCTCGCTGGAAAAAACCCGGAATTTCGGCATCGCGGCGCACATCGACGCGGGCAAGACGACCACGTCCGAGCGTGTGTTGTATTACACCGGGAAGGTCCATCGCATGGGTGAGGTGCACGACGGCACCGCGACCATGGACTGGATGGAGCAGGAGCAGGAGCGCGGCATCACCATTACGGCTGCCGCGACGACCTGCTTTTGGAAAGACCACCGTTTGAACCTGATCGATACGCCTGGCCACGTCGACTTCACGGTAGAAGTGGAGCGTTCCCTCAAGGTGCTCGACGGCGCGATGATCGTATTTTGCGCCGTGGGAGGGGTCGAACCACAATCTGAGACCGTCTGGCGCCAGGCCGACCGCTACAAAGTTCCCCGCTGCTGTTTCGTGAACAAGATGGACCGTACAGGCGCCGATTTCAAGATGGTCGTCCAGCAGATCACAGAGCGTCTCACGTCCTCTTCCGCCCCCATCCAGCTTCCCATCGGGGCCGAGGACAAATTCATGGGACAGATCGACCTCGTTGAAATGAATGCCAAGATCTATCACTCGGAAGACTTGGGAAGCCACTATGAAGTCCTCGAGATCCCCGCAGACCAAAAAGAAGAAGCCGCCGCCGCGCGGGCGCACCTGGTCGAGAAAGTATCCGAAGTGGATGATGAGCTGATGGACAAGTTCATCCATGGCAAGGCTATCTCGAACGAGGATTTAAAAAAGGCGCTTCGCCGCACCATCGTTTCAAGCAAGTTCGTCGGCATCCTCTGCGGTTCCGCTTTCAAGAATAAGGGCGTGCAGCTGATGCTGGACGCTGTCGTCGATTATCTGCCGTCGCCGCTTGATATCCCGGCCATCCCGGGCCATGACCCCAACACCAACGCTGAGATCTTCCGCAAGCCAGACCCCAAAGAACCGCTCGCGGCCCTTGCTTTCAAGATCGCAACGGACCCTTTTGTCGGAAAACTGACCTTTGTGCGCGTTTATTCCGGCACTATCACGGCCGGCACGTACGTTTACAACGCATCCAAAAATGAAAGAGAGCGCGTCGGAAAGCTTGTGAAGCTCCACGCGAACAAGCAGGAGATCGTCGATGAGATACGCGCCGGAGACATCGGCGCCTGTGTCGGCTTCAAAAAGACGGAGACAGGCGACACGATCAGTGACGAAAAAAATCCCATCATTCTTGAAAAGATGCAGTTCGCGGACCCCGTCATCGACATGGCCATCGAACCCGCTTCCAAAGCCGACCAGGAAAAATTGGGTATGGCTCTAGGCCGTCTGCGTGAAGAGGATCCGACGCTCCGCGTGCATTATGACCAGGAGACGGGCGAGACCATCATCAGCGGCATGGGTGAGCTCCACCTGGAGATCATCGTCGACCGCATGAAGCGTGAGTTTAAAGTGGAAGCCAACGTTGGCAAACCACAGGTCGCGTTCAAGGAGACCATCACAAAGGATGTCGAGATCATCGGCAAGCACATCCAGCAGTCGGGCGGACGCGGCCAATACGGCCACGTGGTGTTTAAAATGCGCCCGGCGGCCCAAACGGTCGAAGAGGGTGAACCGGTTGAAAAAGGCCTCGTCACATTTGAAAACGAGATCGTTGGCGGCTCTATTCCGCGCGAATACATTCCGGCCGTCAAGGCGGGCGTGATGGAAGCGGCCCAGTCGGGCGCCCTGGCCGGCTACCCGGTCACGGACGTCCACGTCGATCTCATCGACGGGTCGTTCCACGTCGTCGATTCTTCCGAGTTGGCGTTTAAAATGGCCGCCATTTTTGCATTCAAAGACGGGATGCGGCATGCGAACGCGGTGCTCCTGGAACCCATCATGGATATCGAAGTCGTGACGCCTGAAGAATTTATGGGAGATGTCATCGGCGATCTTTCTTCCCGTCGATGCAAGATCGAGTCGATGACTCAGAAGGGGGCTAATAAGGCCGTCCGTGGTTTTGTCCCTCTGTCCGAAATGTTCGGTTATTCGACCGCTGTAAGAAGCTTGACTCAGGGGCGCGCGACGTTTATCATGCAACCCTCTTACTACGCACAGGTTCCGAAAAATGTGGCGGACAAGATCATCAAGGTAAGCAACACTCAGGAAGCCATCGAACAAAGAAGGCAAAGGTAAAAGGAGCTTAGGGGCGCTATGTCCAAAGAAAAATTCGAACGTACCAAGCCTCACGTGAACGTTGGCACTATCGGGCATGTCGACCATGGCAAGACGACCCTGACCGCAGCCATCACGACCGTGCTTTCCAAAAAGGGCCTAGCCGAGGCACGTGCTTTCGACACCATCGATAACGCCCCTGAAGAAAGAGAACGCGGCATCACCATCGCAGTCTCTCATGTGGAATACCAGACCGAGAAGCGTCACTACGCTCACGTCGACTGCCCGGGACACGCCGACTACATCAAGAATATGATCACCGGCGCCGCCCAGATGGACGGAGCCATCCTTGTGGTATCCGCCGCAGACGGCCCCATGCCCCAGACGCGTGAACACATCCTCCTGGCTCGTCAGGTCGGCGTCCCGTCCCTGGTCGTCTTCCTTAATAAGTGCGACACCGTGGATGACGCTGAACTCCTAGACTTAGTCGAGGTCGAAGTGCGAGAGCTTCTGACCAAATACCAGTTCCCAGGAGATAAGATCCCTGTCATAAGAGGAAGCGCCCTAAACGCCCTCCAGAACCCCACAGATGAGAAGCACATCAAGTGCATCATGGAGCTCATGAAGGCCGTCGATGACTATGTCCCCACACCCAAACGTGAAGTGGATAAACCCTTCCTCATGCCCATCGAGGACGTCTTCTCCATCACGGGACGCGGCACAGTCGGAACAGGCCGCATCGAGCGCGGTGCTTGCAAGGTAGGAGATGAAGTCGAGATCGTCGGCATCAAACCCACCAAGAAGACCGTCATCACCGGTATCGAGATGTTCCGAAAGTTACTTGATGATGGACAAGCCGGAGACAACGTGGGTCTTCTCTTACGTGGTGTTGAAAAGACCGATCTTGAACGCGGCCAGGTGCTCGCCAAACCCGGAAGCATCCTGCCCCACACCAAATTCAAAGGGGAGGTCTACATCCTGACCAAGGAAGAGGGAGGCCGTCACACCGCCTTCTTCAACGGCTACAGACCCCAGTTCTACTTCCGCACCACGGATGTCACCGGTGTGGTCCAACTGCCTAAAGACGTGGAGATGGTCATGCC
>Ga0247727_10011487_pt1 | contig 15449 bp, 11 predicted proteins | sample WisWelCaveWW1625_FD_202498 | JGI IMG/M metagenome (GOLD analysis project Ga0247727, IMG submission 202498) | Biofilm microbial communities from Wishing Well Cave, Virginia, United States - WW16-25 | ecosystem: Environmental > Aquatic > Deep subsurface > Groundwater > Cave microbial mat | place...
CCGGGAGTTTGGGAGGCTTGACAGGTCTTCATGCGGCAAATTCTATCAGCACCTTTTTCCCAGGCGCCTGGTTTCGTTCTTCTCCGTCATTTTTTGCTGAGTTACCGGAGGTGCCCTTATGCCTTTACGCAAGTCGTCGTCTTGCTGCACGGCCATCGCCAACACAAACTCTCCGGCATCAGTCAGCGGGCCGCCATTGATTCGTCGGCCGTGGTGGGGGACGGGACGCAGATTCATGACTTCGTTACGATTGCCGAAAGTGCGCGGGTGGGCCGGCGCTGCGTGATCTATCCCAGCGTGTTCATCGGCGCGGGCGCGGAGATTGGCGACGACTGCATCCTCTACGCGAACGTGGTCATCTACGATGGCGTCCGCATCGGCCAGCGGGTGATCATTCAAGGCAACTCCACGATTGGCGGCGACGGATTTGGTTTTGCGACGCACCAGGGCGTCCATCACAAGATTCCGCACCTGGGACGGGTGATGCTGGAAGACGACGTGGCAATTGGGGCCGGCTGCTCCGTGCAGAGCGGCGTGTTGTTTGACACGGTCGTCGGCCGCGGAACGAGGGTGGGCGATCTCGTCGTCATCGGGCACGGGGTCCGCACGGGTCCCGGCTGCCTGATCGTGACCCAGACCGGGATCGCCGGTTCGACGACGCTCGGGCAGTATTGCGTGCTGGCCGGACAGGTGGGCATCGCCGGTCATTTGAAAATCGGCGACCGCGTGACGGTGGCCGCGCAAGCCGGTGTTTCGGGAGACCTGGACGACGGCGCAACGGTCTGGGGCACACCGGCCTTCGACATGCGGACGGCTCTCAAAGCGTATCCGTTGGTCAAGTCATTGCCCGAATTTCGGAAGGCCCTCAAAGATTTGGAGCAGCGTGTGAAGCAATTGGAGGGTATGGGCGTGCAGCAGGAGGGCGTCAAACGTTCCGCCAGCGAGTGAACACTTGTTCGTAGCGGGCCGCAGCCGCGGCATCGGGGGTGAACGATTGGCCGCTGCCGGCGGCGGATGAATCGCCGGCCCGGCCGGTGGCGATCCGGGCGGCGCCCAGGAGCGCGTCGCCGGCGCCCTGTTGGACCCGGCAATTCAAGATGTCCGCCAGCAGTTGCAGCCACCCGTGGCTGCGGCTGCCGCCGCCCGTTGCGCTGACGGCGACTGATCCGCGCGGGATGTCCAGGCCCTCCTCCAACAACTGACGCACGCTGAAGCTGATGCCCTCGATCACTGCCCGCGCGCGCGCTGCCACGTCCGATGAGCCGCTCCAGGCGTTGTCGTTTCCGAATCGCGACGGGAAGAACAGGGCCGCGCCCGGTTCGGCGGTCGCGCCGCGCGCGCGAAACGTGTCGGGGTCGGCGCCCGGCAGGAGTTGGCCGATGGCCCAGTCGAGCGCCGAGCAGCCTTCGTCGCGCGTCGCCAGTTCGTAGTAGCCGCCGCCGGGAAACGGCCCCCAACCGCCCTGCGGGTGATACGGTCCGGGCTGGTGGCCGGCGTGGCGATAGACCACCAGCGCGGTGCCCAGCGTCAGCACCAACTGGTTTTCGGTGACGCCGTTGCCCACGGCGCCGCAGGTCTGGTCGTTGCCGGCCAGGACAATGCGCAACTGCGGGCTCAGACCAAGTTCGCGGTCCGCCTGCCGGCAGGGAATGGCTTGGCCCAGATCGACCAGCGTGGACATCTGCCGGGTGTTGACCCCGGCCACACGCAGCGCGTCGTCCCACCACGTCTGGCGCGCCAGCGAGTACAACCCGCCCATCGCGGCGAGGTTGGGATCGGTGATGTTCAGTCCCGCCAGCCGCCACGCGAAGTAGGTTGGCAAGAGCATCACCTGATTGGGTTTCTGCACCAGGGCCGGGTCGCGGCGGCGCAGCCACACGAGTTTTGCCAGTGTGAGCTGCGGGACCGGTGGCGCGAAGGTGCAGTGGCGGTGGAAGTCCGCGCCGAGTTGGGCCGTGATTTCCCGGGCTTCGGCCACGGGCCGTTTGTCCGGCCAGCCGATGAAGGGGATGAGCGGTTGTCCGCGCGGGTCGAGGATGGTAAACGTCTGCGCCTGGCTGCCGAGGACGATGGTCTGGATGTTGGCGGGGGCGATGCCGGCCAGGCCGCAGACCTTGCGAATGAGCGCGACCAGCGTCGGCCAGATTTTTTCGGGGTCGCATTCGACCTGTTCGGAGGTGAAGATCCGGTATTCGACCGGCGCGGCGGCCGCGGCGACGCGCCGCAGGGCCGGGTCGAACAGCGCCGTTTTCAGATTGGTCGTGCCACAGTCAATGGCGAGGATCAGGCCCACGCGGGCCACAGTAGCGACGACGCGCAATCGTCTCCAGCGAAAACCGGTGGGGGCGATGATTTGGCCTGCGACATGATCGGGAGGTTTTAGCTAAAGCCGTTTCGCGGTATGGTCGGGTAGAGTTGGTAGCCGGTGAATCGAGCCAAAGCGAACGCATTGATCCCGCGGCGCGCGGGATTCACATTGATCGAGCTGCTCGTGGTGGTGGCGATCATCATGTTGCTGGCCGCGCTGCTGCTGCCGGCGATGCGCCGCGCGCGGGAGACAGCGAAATTGGCGGGCTGCACCAGTAACCTGAGACAACTCTACCTGGCCGCCCTCGCGTATGCGGGTGATTACGGCGGCCGTCCCCCACCCACCAACGACGACACCGCTACCTGGACGGAACAGGCCGGCTACGGCATCGCCTGGCCGTATTATCTGATGGGCTATCTCGGCGCGAAAGCCAGCGGCGCGGCGTACGTCAGTTATCCCGGAAATCACGGCTCGTTGGAGATCCGCTTGTACGGCGCGAACCCCTGCTACAAGGGGGCGGATGGCGATACCACCACCCGACAGTCCGGGGTCTTCTGGTGTCCGGCGACGCGCGGGCCGTGGAACCTCTGGTACACGACCGATGGCACCTACGGTTGCTGGGGGGACGTAGCGATTGATTATGCGATCAATAGTTATGTGACAGGCTCGATCATTTCCAACGGCCAATGGCATGCGAGCTTTCCCAACCCGGCCCGATTTGGCGATGCCACGGCCACGTCTGCCGACAAGCTGCTCTTCATCGGCGACGCCTACGGCTATTTTTACCGGCTGTATCTGACTCCCTCGAATCGTCATTTCGCCCAAGGGATGACCGATAATCTCAGCGGTCGAATGAATTGCGTCCTGTGGGACGGCCATGTCGCCAGCCTCACATATGACGGTTGGCCCGGACCACAATTCACCGTCAACACGTCGGGGAACGAAAAAGAGCAACCCGGATGGCGCTACTACATCTTCCCCTAGGAGTTTGTCGGACTTGAAACGAGAAATTTCTATAACCCGCTTATCTTCAAGAGGTGCATTTTCAGTGAGCAAAAACAGTCAGCTTGATAATCAAGCACTTCTGCCAAAGTCCGACAGGCTGCTAGTCGCTGGATGAGACTCCAGCTTCGTCCGAGCAACGGTGGTGCGTGGTGCAGAAGCGCGCCAAGCTGTCGTTTGATTTCATTCGCCGGGAGATGTTCCAGCAGGACTTGGCGAGGGACTGCGGAGCAGCCGGCGTCGATGGGATCAACTTCGACGAACTTTACTGGCTGATGGAGATGAGTCTGGCGGGGATTCCAACGCCCAAGGGCTGCGCGGATACCACGATGAAGCGCGCGACGCGGGCGTCGGCGCTAACAGCTAATTCTGCTTCCGGCGCGCCACGGACAGAATCACGCCGCCGCTGACGATCAACAACAGCAGGCTCGGCTCGGGGATGAGGATCTGGTGCAGCTCGGCGTCGTCAAGCAACAGGTAGTTTGCCGAACCCCAACTGTTCGATCCCTTGAAGTAGATCGTCACGTTGGTATCGACGATCAGGAACGAATTGGCGGACATGAACAAGTTCTCGACGTACAGTGCGGCGCGCTGGCCGTCATCCGGTCCGGGGCCGAGCAGGCTGAAGGCGTCGCTGACGCGGACCGTGCTGAAGTTGGCGATCTCGAAGGTGCCGATGCTGAAGTTGTTGGTGAATCCGATTTCGTTACCCGGCAGTCGGATCGTCGTCTGCGGCGCGGTCGGCGCCAGGCCCATTTCCTTGCCGGCAATGTAGAAGCGCTGGGTGGTGGCCACGCCGTTGAACAGGAACTTGGCAGCGAGCGTGTTGTAGCTGGTGGACTGGGTGCTGAGGTTGGTGTAGTTGGCCTGGAAGATCAACACATCGTCCGGCGACGTGGCGAAGTAGCCGGATGAGGCGGTGGTATGGTCAGCCGCGAAAACGTTGGTGGTCGGATCGGTGATCCAGGCACCGTTGTTGTAAACCGCGCCGTTGAACGTGCCGTGGCTGTTGTAACTGGTGAACGTGCCGAGGTTGGTGAGCGTACCGGTGATGGTGGCGCGGGTGTTGGAGATGAGCATCGAGCCGGTCGCGCCGATGGTCAGGGCGTCGCCGCGATAGGCGGTGTGGCCGTTGATCATTTCCAGGCGCACGTAGTTGGTGGGGTTGCCGTTGGACTCGAAGGTATAGTTTTGGCTCGCGGCGAGAACGTTGGAGGCGGAGTTCAAGCGGAAGGTGTTTTCGCCCGCAAAGGTGATATTGCCCACCTGAGCATTGAGAATGTTTGCCGAGTCAACGGCGCGATAGGCGATGACGCCGTTGGTGATCGAAACCAAGCCGCCGCCCGTGATGCTCGGCGAATCCGTGCTGAACTGATAAATGCCTTGCCGGTTGCTGATGCTGCTGGCTGTCGGCACGCTCAGAGTGAAAGCGGTCTCCAACAACCCGCCGTCCTGAACCAGAATGGAGTTGTTGCCGGAGGTTTCACCCGCGGTGATGGCGCCGGCGTAAACGGCGCCGCCATTGGTGATCAACAGTTGATTCCCCTCGCCGCTGCCGCCCACTACGATAGTGGAGGTGTTGCTCCACACCGAGCCGCTGTCCGTGACGACGACCAGATTGCTGTCGGCGGCGGCCTCATGGCCGATCCGGCTGACTCCCCCGATGGTCAACACTTGTCCGCCCGCGTCAACGATCATCTGATTGTTGGCCGAGCCTCGACCGACAACTACGCCGCCTGCGTTGGTGAGCATGGAACCGGTCCCTGTCACCTTCAACAGATTATTGCTGGCACTGGGGATCACGCTCTCGCCCAGGATGATATTGCCGGTGCCGACGTAACGGCCTCCGTTGGTGACGACCATCGAGTTGCCGTAGCCACCGGTCGTGTTGCCCAGCTCCAGGGCGGCGCTGGAGACTTCGCCGCCGTCGGCCACGACGAGTTGATTGCCCTGACCCGAGCCACCGACAACGAGGGTGCTGCCGCTGCGCCAAGTCGATCCGTTCCCGGTCACCAACACGGTGTTGCTGTTGGCCCCGGCAAACTGGCCGATCAAGCCGAGCGTGTTGTTGACCACGACCCCGCCATTGCTGACGACCAGGCGGTTGCCGGGAGCGGTCCGGCCGACGTGCAGACTGGCGGTATTGCTCACGACCGAACCGTTGCCGGTCACCGTGAGCAGGTTGTTGGTGGAGCCGGTGACGTTCTCGCCCAAGATCATGACGAAACCGTTCACCCGGCCACCGTCGGCGACCATGAGGTGATTACTGGTGCCAAAAAAGGAACCGACATACAGGAACCCATCGGCTTGAACCACCGCGCCTGTCCCGGTCACCAGCGTGGAGTTGCCGTGGCCGGTCCCGCCGATGACCATATCGCCGATGGCAACGACCTTGCCGTTGTTGGTAATGGTAAGTTGATTGCCGGACCCGTTGTTACCGATGATCAGCGAGGTGCCGGCGGTATTCGTCCAGGTCGAACCAGTGCCGGAAACCACGGCGCGGTTGGTGTTGGCCGTCGCGCTGCTCCCCAGAATTCCCAGCGTGTCAATGACCACGGCGCCGTTGATGATTTCCAGCAGATTGTTCGTGCCGGTATCGTCAAAGGGGAAAATCAATGAGCCGCCGAAGTTGGTGGTGATGGCGCTGAAGGTGGTGGTGGTATTGTCCGAGGCCCATGCCAAGCCAGTCGAGCCTAGGATCAACGCAAGTATTGCTATAACCCGCACACTCTTCATATTCGCCCTCGCTGGTCGGATAGTTAACCACAGACCCCGCAATTCGGCTTTAGCCAATTAGCAGGGATATTGTCGCAAAATCAGTCAAGAACGATTGCTCGATTCCGCGACATCTTGCCGCAGTTCCCGCTAACGCTCCGAACCGATCACTTCGTATAATGCGGCCAGCATGCAGCAAGTAACCACCACGCTCCGTTTGGAAACCTACGACCTTCGGGCCGCCGCTCTCGGCGTTGAGAATCCGCTGCCGATCTTCCGCGATCCCAACGCCGACATGCCCGTGCGCACAGACGCCTCCGTCCCCGCCGAAGATCGCCGCCAGCTTGGTTGGCAAACCGCGCACCGCATCCTGCCCTACCGGATGCAGGACGGCTACGACCGCGAAAAGAAGTTACGCGCGTTTGCCGCCGTGGTGCTGGAAAACGAAATCCTGAGAGCCACCTTCCTGCCCGAACTGGGTGGGCGTCTCGTCTCGCTCCGGCACAAACCGACCGACCACGAATTGCTCGAACGCAACCCCGTCTTCCAGCCGGCCAATCTCGCCCTGCGCAACGCCTGGTTCAGCGGCGGCATCGAATGGAACACCGGCCAGTTCGGACACCATTATCTCACCTGCTCCCCCATCTTCGCCGCTTGCGTGGACTCACCCGACGGCTATCCCGTGTTGCGCCTCTACGAATGGGATCGCGTGAAATGTTTTCCGTGGCAGATCGACTTTCATCTGCCGCCCGGCGCGTCGTTCCTGTTCGCGCGCGTGCGCCTCCTCAATCCCCACGACCACGAACTCCCGATGTATTGGTGGACCAACATCGCCGTGCCGGAAGCCGAGGACGTTCGCGTCCTCGCCCCGGCCGCGACCGCCTTGCGTGGTGGGGGCGGTGCACCCCTGAGTCTCGTGTCGCTCGCCCCCGACGGAAGCTACCCGACACGAATGCCATTCGCGCAGGAGCTGTACTTCCGGATCCCCGAGAACCGCCGCCCCTGGATCGCCGCGCTCGATCCACACGGCACGGGACTCGTCCACACTTCAACGCGCCGCTTGCGGGGTCGGAAAATGTTCGCGTGGGGCATGAACGCGGGCGGGCGGCACTGGCAGGAATATCTCTCCGAACCCGGTCGCGCCTACCTTGAAATTCAAGCCGGCTTGACCCGCACCCAACTGGAATCCATCCCCATGCCGGCGGGTGCGGAGTGGACCTGGACGGAAGCCTTCGGCCGGCTCGAAGGCGTGACGTCGGTGGAATCCGCGCTCGACGCCTGCCTGAGCGAGCCGCAACTGGACGAACTGCACGGGCGTTTCGATCAGGTGACCCGGCAACGGCCCGCCGCAATCCTGGCGCAAGGTTCGGGATGGGGCGCGCTCGAACGCCGCCGGCAACCGAGTCGCCTGCTGGTAGAGTTGGTCTTTGCCGATTCCACGTTGGGCGAACTGCAGGCACCGTGGCTGGCGCTGCTGGAAACAGGCGAACTGCCGCTCCACGAGCCCGGGGCCTGGATGGTGCAGCCCGAGTGGCAGCAACTCCTCGAAACCGCGCGGAGCGACCACTGGCTACACTGGCTGCATCTCGGCAACATGCGGATGGAGAACGGCGACGCGCCCGGAGCGGTGGCCGCGTGGCGTCGTTCGCTTGATCGCCAACGCACCGGCGGGGCGCTCCGTAATCTCGCCGTGGCCGAGCAACAGGCCGGCAATCTCAATGTCGCCTGCGACCGATTGCACGAAGCCTGGCAGACCGGTCCGCAGATGCTGGCGCTGGCCATCGAATACGCGAACTTGCTCGTGAAGTGCGAACGTTCCGCCGACCTCACCGCGTTCGTCGGAGGACTCCCGGCCGCGATTCGCGATCACGAGCGGATCCAAATCCCTGCCGCCACCGCGGCGCTGCGACAGGGTCGGCGGGCTGACGTTGAGAAAGTTCTCCAGCGCGAATTCGTCACCATCCGTGAAAGCGAGACCGCGCTGACCGACCTGTGGTTCGCGGTGCACGGACGGCAAACACCCCCGCCCGCGCATCTCGATTTCCGGATGGCCCAGGGGCCGACAAGCGGCTGAGCGTCCGGCTACCGCAACCATTCCCGCTGAACCTCCTCCAAGATCACATCCAGATTCGGTGAGGAAAAACTGATTCCCGGGGCAGGCACACGGTGTTCGCGCAAGCTCGGCGGCACGTGCTTGTGATGGGGGAACGTGGCCGCCAAGGCCGGGATTTCAGGATGCTCCCAGGCATCATACCAGCAAACCTTTTCGCCGCCGCGATACACCTCGTAGCTGTAGGTCCGAATCCGCCACGCTGCAAAATCAATCAACTCCCACACCTCCACCCGAATGTTGCTCTGACATTCGATGCGGCCTTCCAATTTGGCGAGAGTCGCGCCGATGGGCACCAGCGCCAACGTGGAGGCGGTCACGAAGGCGTGCCGTTCGGCCAGCGCATAGACGAACGCACTGTAGGAATGGAGGTCGTCCAGCGGCGCGCTCATGCGCCCGCGGGTTCTAACGGGAGGGCGCCGAGACCCGAACGTCGGCGCAACTCCCGAAGATGCTCATACACCAATTGCCGGTAACGTGATTCGCGCTCCAGCTTGGTTTCGTAGTAGCCGGCCCACCGGATGAAATCTCGCGTCTGCTCCAGTTCGCCCGCTCGGAAGCAGTGGTAGAAGTCGGCGGAGAGTAATCCGTATTGCTCCTCCAGCGCCGCCAACTCCGCGTCCAACCCATGGATATCCCGGATGAGATCTTCCCGTGTCATGCTCGCAGCTTACTGCATCGCCCCCCACCTAACAAGCCCACAGGATCCTGTACCCCCGCCGCTTTCGTGACTCGACCTGCGACAAGCAGGGCGGGATTCTGCTAAAGCCTGCCTCTGCGGGTCGGTATATCGTTTCCCCAACCCGCATGCAGACCGAAGTTCCCTATCGCGTCGCCAAGACGCCATGGCCAGCCAACCTTGGCAGTCATCGCGCCATCGTGCGGGTCGAAACGGCCGCGGACGCGGTGTTGGCGCGGATCCCGTGGCGGCGCCGCGACCGGCACCCGGAGCGCAAGGACATCATCGTCGTTGATTGCGCGACGCAGCAGGTGATCACCAACCGGGTCGCCGTGCGCATCACCCCGGAATCGGGGGACGTGGTGTTCCAGCCGGCCACGATGCCGGGCGAATACGCGATCTATTACCTGCCGTTCAATCAGTCCACGCACTGGGGCGTGGGGCCGAGCGCGGGGAGCTACCAGCCCGCCGAAACGATGCCCGCGCCCGGGCACGAATACCGGCAACTGCCACAAGCGGTCTGCCGGGAGATCCAGGCGCGGACAGCGTTCGACGATGCGACCCCGATGGGGTTGATCGCGACCGCGGATGAAACCGAGATGTTACTCAGCCAGTATCCGGCTGAACCGTTCCTGCTGTTCCCGACGCCGCGCGAGATGCCGATTCGGATGTCGGATCATCTCCCGTTGCACTGGATTCAGACGGGACCGTCGGCGGTCTTCCGCGCCGAAGCGTGTCGCAACGAGTATTTCACCTTCCAGGTCGGGGTGTTGGCCGCGCGGCAGAATCTGGAGCTGAAAGTGGGACAGGCATCCTGCCTGTCCCTTGCGCCCGCCGCCGCGAAAGACAGGCAGGATGCCTGTCCTACTTTGTCTCTGCACTGCTTCAATCTGCGTGGCGATCAGGCGCTCTCCGTCGGTTGCGGACAGGTGCAGGCGCTCTGGTTCGGCGTGGACGTGCCGGCGGACATCGCTCCCGGCGAATACGTCGGCAAACTGACGATCCAGGGCAGGGACATCGAATTGCGTCTCACGGTCAAACCCGAGGTCCTATCGGACCGAGGCGACAGCGAACCGTGGCGACATTCCCGGCTGCGCTGGCTGGACTCGACCATCGGACTCGACGAGGAAGTCGTGCTGCCATTCACGCCGTTGAAGGTGTCGGGCCGGACCGTATCGTGTTTGGACCGCTCGCTCACGTTCGGGAGCAACGGACTGCCAACGCGCATCCAGAGTCGCAGACGAAACATTCTGCACGCACCGGTCCGGTTTGTCGTGGTCACCGGCGGCAAGGAACTGGAGTTCCAACGCGGCGCTCCGAAAATCCTGAAGCAGACTGCGGCCAAAGTGGTCTGGGAATCCCGCTCGAAAGCCGGTGCGTGCTCGTTGCACTGCCGGGCGACGATGGAGTTCGACGGATGCGTGAAGTTCACCGTGTCCTTGCGCGCCGACCAAGCCATCCAGGCCGACGACATCCGCCTGGAAATCCCGCTCCAACGCGACATCGCCACCTACCTGATGGGTATGGGTCATCGCGGCGGGCGACGTCCCGAACGCTGGCACTGGCGCTGGGATTCCTCCCGGCATCAGGACAGCGTCTGGATCGGCGACGTGCAGGCGGGTTTGCGCTGTCAGTTCTTGGACGACACCTACGTGCAACCGGCCAAGCTGAACTACGCCAATCGCCCGCTCCGACTGCCCCGGTCCTGGCACAATGCCGGCAAGGGTGGCTGCGTGATCAGCGAACTCGGTAAGGACTGCGTCCTGATCAACACCAGCTCCGGCCCGCTCCGGCTGGAAGCAGGCGAGGAGCTGCGGTTCGATTTCAACCTGCTGATCACGCCGTTCAAACGGCTCGACACCGCGACGCATTTTCGGACCCGGTACTTTCATTCCGACGCCCCCGTGGACGACGCGATCGCCGCCGGCGCCAACGTCATCAACATCCACCACGCCACGCGGTTCATCCCGTACATCAATTATCCGTTCATCGGCGCCGACAAGCTGCGCGCGCACGTGGACGAAGCGCATCGGCGCGGGTTGAAGACCAAAATCTATTACACCGTGCGCGAGCTGACGAATCACACGCCCGAACTGTGGGCGTTGCGAAGTCTCGGTGACGAAATCTTCGCGCCCGGCCACGGCGGCGGTCACGCGTGGTTGCAGGAAAATCTCGTCACCAACTACACGCCCGCGTGGTATCACCCGTTCGAGGACGGCCACGTGGACGCGGCGTTCGCGCAAACGCCGTCCAGCCGCTGGCACAATTATTATCTGGAAGGTCTCGCGTGGCTGGCGCGGCACGTGGGCATCGACGGCCTCTACCTCGACGATACCGATCTGAACCGCGTCGGCATGCAGCGCGTCCGCCGCATCCTGGAGCGTCATCGTCCCGGCAGCCTGATCGATTTCCACGCCGGCGATCTGTACTGGGGCATGTACGGCCTGGCCTCCACGCTGAATCTCTACATGCCCTTGTTGCCCTACCTCGACCGCCTGTGGATCGGTGAAAGTTTCGAGTACTCCCGGACACCGCCCGACTTCTGGCTGGTCGAGATGTCCGGCATTCCGTTTGGCGTGATGGGCGACATGTTGTACTGCGAACTCCCGCCCAATCCCTGGCGCGGCGCGCTGTACGGCATGACGATACGCCCACCCAATGCCGGCCAACAGTACGATCCACTCCCGATCTGGAAGATGTGGGACGAGTTCGGCATCGCGGATGCGAAAATGATCGGCTACTGGGAGAAAACCTGTCCCGTGCGCACCGATCATCGGGACATTCTCGCCACAGCGTACGTGCGGAAGAACAAGACACTGGTCGCGGTCGCCAGTTGGGCGGAGCGACCGGCCACGTTCCAGTTGAAGATCGACTGGAAGACGCTCGGTCTGGACCGCCGCAAAACCGTCCTGCGCGCGCCGCGGATCGAGAACTTTCAGCAAGCCGCCCTGTTTCGTCCCGGCGCCGAAATTCCCGTCGCGCCGCAGCGGGGCTGGATGCTCATCCTCGAACATGCAAACTGACACCATCCTGGCCGGCTCGGTTTTGACAACTGCCGCCCAATCCCCTACGCTTGACGCCGTGAGCCGATCAGGCCGCAGCCGTGGCGCGGGGCAATCGCCCACGCTGATTGACAACTCGCCCATCCATCAGGTGCTCAACATCGCCCGGCGCGAGCGTCGGGGCGCGTACACCGACGCCGCCTGGGTGGGACACCAGATTCAATTGGTGAAAACCGAGCGCGTGGCGATTGAGTCGGACGGCCGGCATTACGAAGTCGGTCCCGGGACGGCGCTGTGGTTTTACGAAGGCGAGAGCGTCCAGGGCCGCGTCTTGGCGACGCCCTGCGTCCTGTACGCGATCAATTTCCTCGCCCCGACGTTGCCGCCGCCGAATTTCGAGGATCGGTTCCTCCATCCGCTCGGGAAAAAGATCATCGGGCAGGTCGAGGAGTTGTCTCAGGTGTGGCGGGACGCGACCCCGCTCCGGCCGTTTCGCGTGCAAGCCCGGCTGCTGACGCTGCTCGCGGAGTTGGCGACGCCCGGCCAGCGCGCCGCGCGCGTGGACCGGGAGGCCGGGCTGTGGTGGCACGTGGAAACCGCGTTGCGCCGGGATCTGCGTCGGCCCATGGACCTCACCGGCATGAGTCAACTGGTGAAACGCACTTCCGTCGCGATCACACGCTCCTGTCAACGTGCGGTTGGGCTGTCGCCGTTGAAACGGCTGAAACAATTGCGCATGAGCCTGGCCCGCAGCCTCGTCCAGCGGTCGCCACTGAGGTTCACCGCGATTGCCGAGCGCGTCGGCTACGCTCGCGTTCACGAATTCTCGCGCGACTACCACAAGCATTTCGACGCGACCCCGACGCGGGACCGGGGAACGTGGGAGCGGCGTCCCCGCCGCGATTCCGCCGGGCCGGTCGCGGCGGGGACGCCGCTCCCACCTCCGGCCAGCGAAGCCCGACCGGTGGTCGAAGCCTCGCCGATCGAGCACGTGATCTTTCTCAACCGCCTGGAGATGAAGGAGGAGGGATTCCAATGCAGCGAACCGTCGTTTCCCGGCCATCACTTCCAGTTGAGCGTGAGCGGGCGGATGCAGGTCGAGACGTGCGGGCGACGCTTTGAGGTCGGACCGGGTGGGCTGCTGTGGTTTCATAACGACGAGGAGTTTGAATACCGGCTGCTGGAAGCGCCCCGCGTTTTCTACGTGCTCAACTTCATCGCGCCCACGCTTTCGCCGCCCGCCTACGAGGCGCGGTGCCTGACGCTGCCGAAAAAACGCATCATCGCCCGATTCAATTCCCTGCTCCGCACCTGGCAGGACACGGCCACGCCCTCATTAGTGCGCCTGCTGCGGGTGCATGCCGGGCTGCTGCACCTGCTCGACGACGTGATCACCCACATCCAAGCCACCGTGCCACTCGATCAGGACGTCGCGCTCTGGTGGCAGATCGAACACGAGCTGCGCAAGGATTGGACGCGTCCCATCAGCGTGCGCTGGATGAGCCAACTGGTCGGGCGCAGTCCCGCCACCATCACCCGCGCCTGCCGCCGCGCCGTGGGCCGGCCGCCTTTGGACCGGGTGCGCCAAATCCGTCTGAACATGGCGCGCGGCCTGATCTGGATGTCCACACTCTCGATGAGCGAAATCGCCGGCCGACTCGGCTACCCTCGCGTCCAGGAACTCTCCCGTGACTACAGCCACCAGTGGCGCGTGACCCCCACCGAAGACCGGCGCCGCTTCCCCGAAATCTACGAGCGCGTCTTCGGCATGCCGTACACACTGCCAAGCGAGACCCGCTAACACGGCTGGATCGTCATGGTTAACCCTGCTCTGAAGCTGTCGAACGATCATTGCGATCTCGCCCTCGGTGAAACCGGGGTCGTCCTCAGTCTGTTCGAACGCGCGGCAGGGCGGGAGTGGCAGGCTCGCGATCTGCGCGTGCCGCTGTTCGCGGCGCTACACACGGGCGTGACCTTGCCGCCGACACGAATGCAGGTCGTCGGCGACGGTTTCCACCTGGAGTTCGCGCAGTGTGGGTTCGCCTGCTCCGTCAGTTGCCGGGCCTTGCCTGACCACTTCCTCTTCAAGGTCGAGTCGGTTTCGGGGCCGGCTCCTGACGCGATCGGCCTCTTTGGGATTCACGTCACGCCCGACCAGACCCACGGCGAACTGCATTTCGGCACACGCCTGAATACCGTGTGGGACGACAGTTTCTCCGTGACCCTTCTCGCCCTGAATCCGGACACGGAAGCGCGCAGTCTGCCGGGGCGCATCCTGCAGGCGCGTGCCCATCAGCGCTTCGGCTTGGAGGGCGCCGGGTGCGCGTTGCTGACTGTTCCGACGGTTCGACTCGACCAGGCGCTCGTGGATTTCGCGGTCCGCTACAATCTCCCGCAGCCAACGCTCGACGGTAAACCCGCGAAGCTTTCGCCCATGGTGCGACGCGGTTATCTGTTCACAGATTTCGACGCCGCCAACGCCGACCGGATCCTCGACTGGGCGAAACGCGGGCGATTCGCTCACGTCGTGATGCACGCGGGATCGTGGCACGACCGCGCCGGACATTACCGGGTCCATCCCGAGCGGATACCGGGAGGGACACCCGCGTTGCGGGCCATCGCGGAACGGTTTCACCGGGCCGACATTGGTGTTGGGATTCATCTCGGCAGTGCCGACATCGGTTGGGAAGACCCGTACATGACGCCCGTCCCGGACCGGCGGCTGGCGACCGGCAGCCGGTTCCGGCTGTCAACCGCCGTCGGCCCGAACGATCCCTACCTGACGACCGATGTGCATCCGCTGTTGGTCACGCGCCGGGTCCTCTACAACTACAACGCCTTCGGCGAAAACACCGCCGCCCTCGCCTCGGGCACGGGCGATCAACTCGACACGGTCTCCGTCGAACTCGATGACCGGCCGTTCACGGTGCGCGTGGATGATGAGCTGATCCGGGTGCGCCATTTGATGCAGGGAATGGGTTTCGAAGTGGTCGAGCGCGGCCTGTACGGCACGCAACCCGCCCCGCACGCGGCGGGCGGCGAGATCGTGGTGCTCCGTCAACTCTACAATTCGTTCCTGCTGGATGTGTACACGAGTCTGCTTGACGAAGTGGCGGATTCCGTCGCGCGCATCTACAACGAATGCCAGTTGGATATGATCTACTTCGACTGCGGCGAAGGTTTCGGCGGCCCGCCGTGGCACGCCCGCGCGCGGGTGCACGACGCCTTTCTCCGCCGGTTTGACCGTGAATGCCTCGCGCAAGGGAGCGACCACCCGCATTACAGTTGGCATTGGTTCGCCCGCTACGGTACAAGCGACTGCGTGCCGAGCCAATCCAATGCTCACGTCGATCACACCCGCGTCCCGCGCGCGCTCACCTGCCGCGACAATCGCATGCCGGCCGATATGGGCTGGTTCCAGCTTTACGCCGCCAACGCAAGACATGCGGCGACGACCCCCGCGGAAGCGGCCTACCTTTGCGAACGCGCCGACGAGTTGAATGCCGGCAAAGGCCTATCCCTTTGACTCAACCAGACCCCATCTGTAGTATCGCGTTGAATGGAAGACTATCCGCGCACGCTGATGGAGTTGGAGCAACGGTTTTCTACGGACCAAGCCTGCCGGGCCTATCT
>Ga0247727_10011488_pt1 | contig 15449 bp, 11 predicted proteins | sample WisWelCaveWW1625_FD_202498 | JGI IMG/M metagenome (GOLD analysis project Ga0247727, IMG submission 202498) | Biofilm microbial communities from Wishing Well Cave, Virginia, United States - WW16-25 | ecosystem: Environmental > Aquatic > Deep subsurface > Groundwater > Cave microbial mat | place...
CTTGTAGAGGACCAGCGTCGCCGAGCAGGTGTTGCCGGTGAACGTCGGATCCTGGAGCTCGACGGCGTAGTAGGTTCCTTGCGCCGCCGGGCCGGACATCGCGTTCGCCGTCGCGCGCAGGTAATGGACGTAGGTTCCGCCGGAGGCGGCCAGCGTCAGGATCGTTTTGACTTCATACTGGTTGGCGGGCGCCGGCATGGCGGGGATGAAGATCAGTGAGCCGCCGTTGGTGGAGGTGGCGGTCAGACCCGCGGAGGTGGCGGTGACGGAGCCGTTTTGCGTCCACTTGATGGGATCGATCGAGGTGAGGTTATCGGTGTAGAAGTAGGAATACGCCGCCCAAGCCGTTAGCGGCGCCGTAAGGAGAAGAATGCAAAAGACAAAAGTGCGGGGGGGGGCTCATTGCGACGCTCCCGACGCCCACTCGTCGGCGTCGAAGCTCCGTTTGTACTTACGGAGCTCGGTCAGGATGTCGGCGCGCGAGTCTCAGTCCGACGAGCAACAGCAGCGCATCACAGCGTCGCATGTCGGCCTCCATTCCGCTGATAGGGTGATAGCAGTCTCAATAGAATACACAACTCACGGCAGAATACAAGGGAAAAATTCGGAAACCAACCTGGCCCAGGTTCCGGTCAACCACAGGTTTGGAACAAGGACGATCAGGCGCGGCGCGCGGTCCATCGGGCGCGGCCGTATTCACCCAGGCCGACTTCGCCGGACAAGCCGCCGCCGGCGACCGATCCGGTGAAATCATACGTCAGGCGGGTCCCCTCATAAGGCAGCGAGCTGCGCAAGGCGACGCGGTCGCCGTCGATGGCGCCGCGGATCTCGCCTTTGCTCAAGCGACCGAAGTGGGTCCCGCGGAGCTGATTGCCGTCGGCTTCGAGCGAGATCTTGTGCCGCGCCGTTCCACTGACAAACTCGAAGTCGACCTCCCACAGGCCACCGATGTCGGCGACCGGCGGCCGTGGCGCCGGCGGGGGCGCGCCCTTGGGGGCGGCGGCGAGAATCTCACCCAGCCGGCGGGCGACGATGGCGGCCTCGCCGGGCTTCATGGCGACGGCGCGAATCAGGAACGAGTGGCCATCGCCTTCGGCGTGGGACATGATGCGCGGCTCTCCGTCGAGCAGCCGCCGGCCGATCGCGCCGGCGGTCAGGCCGATTTGCGCCGGATCCCAGGAGACGTCGAGCACCGGGAAGGGACTGGCGCCGGCCGGCGGGCGAATGCTCGCCTGAACTCCCGCGACGCGGGTGATCCGCTCGCGGATCTCCTGGTACCAGCTCTCCCACTGGCGATACTCGGCTTCCAGATCGTAGTTGTCGCGCCAGACCTCGATGGCGGCCAGCATGCCCATGATCTCTTCCTTGCCGACTTTCATCGAGCGCCCGAAAGCGTGATGAGGAGAGCTGTTGAGCCACGCCGCCCGCACCAGGTCGCGGCGGCCGAGCAGCAGCCCGGCGCACTGCGGGCCTCGCAGGAACTTACCGCCGCTATAGGCGACCATATCGGCGCCGCGCGACAGGTAGGCATTGGGAACCCGGGGCAGCTCGGCGGCCGCGTCGACCAGCACCGGAACGCCGGCTTTGCGCGCCGCCGCCGACATCTCATCGAGCCGGATCTTGCCGCGGGCTTCACCGGTGCCGAGCACGGCGACCATCGCGGTACGGGGGCCGAGCGCGGCGTGGAACTCCTCGCGCGAGTCGACCTCGATCATGCGGATGCCGACGGCGCGGATCGCGTGATCGTACACGTTGCGCGACTGGCGAGGAGTGATGACCTCATCCTTGAGACCGTCCAGGCGCGGCAACTGCTGCATCTTCTCGGGGTCGGCTCCGGCGACGCAGGCGGCGGTGGCGTGGACGAGTGCGGCGGCGCAGCCGGCGGTGACGATGCCCCATTCGGCGCCGAGCAGCGCGGCCAGTCTGAGGCCGACCCTGTCCATCAGCTCGTCGAGGTTCACCGGCCAATAGGAGGCTTCCTCCATCGCCTGCTTGACCTCGGGGCGGCTGAGCGCACCCCCGTTGATGGTGTAGGTCGCCGTCAGGTTGATGAAGGGCCGCGCGCCAATCCGGGTGTAGATGTCGGGGGTCGCGGTTTTAGCCGCCGCCGCGGAGGCGGGCGCCGTCAGACCCAGGGCCGCCGCCGCGCCGCCCGCCTGAAATACCTCGCGCCGGCTCAGCGCCGGCCTTCTGCTCCGTTTCATACCGCCTCCTGAGTTAAGCCGCGGGCTTCCTGAAGATCGCTTCGTCGATCGCCACGTTCACCTTCACATCTTCGATGCGAAGGTGCATTTCCATGGACCCGATTTTCTGCCGCAGCAGCATGGGGATCTTCCCGCCGGTCTCGAGGCCCTTGTAATCCTCGACGTCGGTGGTGATGGTCACCTTTCCCTGCGGCCCCTCCATATCCACAATGAAGCGTATCATCAGTCCGGAAGCCTTGTCGAAGTACCACTGTTCCGGTCCGCCTTCGGCGGGAATGGCCTCGACGTGGTAGACATCTTTTTCGCCGACCTTCTCGACTCCCTTCACTTCCATCTTCGGGTACAGCTCTTTCAACCGGAGATCCCTGTAGAACTGCGAGCTGCGCTTAGTGAATGCCAGCTCGACACCGCTCTTCTCGCGCAAGCCCTGGGCCGGGTTCTGGCTCCAGGCAACGGTCCCGTCAAAGCCTTCCTGAACGGGGCCGAACCCGGGCACGTCCATCTTCATCAGAAACTTGTCGGGCGCCTTCGCGAACATCTCGAAACCGCCCTTCAAGCCCATGGCGGTCATCTCGAAACTGCCTTTCGCCTGGCGAGAGGTCGCTTTCTCGATGACGGCTTTTCCCCCGGTGGCCTGGATGTAGGCCGCCAGGATGGCGTCCGGCGTCGGCAGTTTCGCCTCCTGGGCGAAGCTCGCCGCCAGGGCGGCAACGGCGACGGCGGCCGCCGTCGGGATGCGGAATGGGATTCTCATGGATTGCTCCTTTGGGTGGATGAAATGATCTTGCGCACCTGCTCGAGGGCCGCCTCCAGTTGGGGATCCCGCCCGGCGAGCAGCGACTTTCGGTCGAGCTTCACCGGCTGGTCCGGCATGGCGCCGCGCCCTTCGATCAGCACGCCTTTCGGTGTCTTGAAATCGGCCAGTGCGTATTGAAAACCCGCGCCGGTAGGCAGCCTGACGACCACCGACGGCAGCGCGGCGCCGAGGGTGCGCTCGCCGACGACCACTGCCCGGCCGAGCTCTTGCAAACCGGCGGCGAAAATTTCGCTTGATGAGGCGCTGCCCTCATCGGTCAGGATGACCACCGGGCCGGCGTAGGAACCCGGCTGCGGGAAAACCGGGATATTGATGTGGCCGGAACGCATGGCCATGACGCCGAGCGACGCCTCGCGGCTCATCAGCATGCCGGCGATGCCGCCGGTCATGGCGGCAACGCCTCCGGGGTTGCCGCGGATATCGAAGAGCAGGCCCGGCGCGTCGTGCATCGCACGAATGCCCTGGCGAAGGCGGTCCATCAACGAGATCATGAATACGTTGAACCGGATGTAGCCGATGCCGCCCGCCAGCCGCTCGGCGGCGAACTCGGTGTACTGCGGAGGAAGATGTCCGAATCGAGGGGACAGCTCACCCGTCTTGCTCCGCCGTCCGATCTCGGCCTGGCGAACGCCGTCAGACCCATCGAGAAACTCGACACGGACTTTCGTGCCGGATTCGCCATCCAACTGGTGGCGGATCAGCCGGGCCGCGTACAGGCGCTGGCGCGGCTGGGACTCGCCGGTCCTGGCGACACGCGCGACCGTCTCGGCGACGGTTTTCCCGTCGATTTTCCGGATGACGAAGCCCGTGCGCAGGCCGGCATCGAGCGCGGGTGAACCTGAATCGAGCCGCGTAATGACGGCCTCGCCATCGATCATCCGCACGTCGGCGCCGATACCTCCCAGCCACGGCTCCGCATTGACGTTGTCGAGAATGGCGTCGGCGGCCAGGATGCGGAAATGAGACAGCTTCAGCTCGCCGATCATGCGGTCGAGCACGCCGTGAAGCTCGGAATCGGTTTTCGTCTGTTCGATCCGAGGCTCATACTGGCGCCGGACGGCGTCCCAATCGACGCCGCCGAAGGTCGGGTCATAGTGGTGGTCTTTGATCGTGCGCCAGACCATGTCGAAGGCCTGGAGGCGGATTTCCCGCGAGTTCTGGCCTTCGGCCGCCGAGAAGGCGACGAGCAGCAGTGCGGTGAGACGGCCCATTCTGTGCTGAAATCGCGAGTCAACGAACTCCTCAGTGTAGCAGGCGGCTCGGCCGGCTCGCCCCCTGTAATCCCGACGCCGGCGGTCACCGTCAGAAAGTTTATGATGGGCGTGATGGCCGAAACGCTCGTGCCGGGGGCCGCGGTCGAGGTCTGCGTGGGCGACTTCGGCGTCTGGATGCAAAGCGAGCAGAAGCGGGTTTTTCTGTTGTGCCGGCGCCTGTTGCAGGATTCCGACGAAGCCGACATGGCGACCCAGGACGCGTTCCTGAAGGCGTACAAAGCTTTCGAGGCCGGCGCGGGGCTGATCGAGGAGCCGTCAAAGTGGCTGACGCGCATCGCCGTCAATACGTGCCTGGACCGGGTCCGCAGCCGGGCGTGGAAGATCTGGCGGCGGCGGCCGAAACCGGCGGACGAGGAGACGATCCTGGCAATGGAGAGGACCCGGGAACCGTCGCCGGAGGATCGTACGTTCGCGCGGCAGGTGGCCGAGCGGATCGGCCGGTCGCTCGAGCGGCTGTCGCCGCGCCAGCGCGCGGTGTTTACATTGAAGCATTACGAGGACCTCAGCCTCGAGGAGATCGCCGGGATACTCGGGCTGGACATTGGAACCGTAAAGGCGCACATGGCCCGGGCGTTGCGGAAGCTGCGGATCGAGCTGAGGGATTTGTACGCGCCGGCGGCGTCGGGGGCCGCGGTGTGAGGTGAGAGGGATGGTGAACGAACATTGGACCGATGAGCAACTGGTCGGCCGGCTGTATGGCATCGCCGAGGCGGACACGCACCTGGACAATTGCGCGGTCTGCCGGGCGCGCTGGACCGTGCTGAGGAGCCGGCGGCGGGAACTGCTGGCGGAGCCCGCGCCGGTCGAGCCGGAGCGGCTGGCGGCGCAGCGCCGGGCGATCTACGAGCGCATCGAGCGGCCGCGCGGCTGGCGGGATTTCGTCGCCGCTCCCCTGTATGGAGCCGTCGCCGCGGCCGCGCTTGCGCTGGTGATCTTCCTGCCGTCGCCACGGCCGGAGTCATCGGTCGCCGTGAGTAACGACGCGCAATTTTTCACCGAGATCTCCTCGATGGTCGAGACGGCCGAGCCCGAAGCCGCCACGCCGATTCGTGGTTTGTTCCAGGAGTAGAGACATGCGGTTTCTGTTCACGCTTTGTTTATGCCTGCCGGCGGTCGCTCCCGCCCAGCCGCCGCGGGGTTTCTTCCCGTGGTGGGACAGCCCGATCGTGCGCGACCTGAACGTCACCGACGACCAGACGCGCCAGATCCGCGCGATCGTACGAGAGTATCGCGAACGGCTGATCGATCATCGGGGCGCGGTCGAGAAGACCGAGGGCGAGGTCCAGGACCTGTTCAACGAGGACACGGTCGATCAGAGCCGCGCCAATGCGGCGATCGAGCGGCTCGTCTCGGCGCGCGCCGATCTGACCCGCACGTTCACCGTCATGAGCCTCAAGCTGCGCGCCGTCCTCAATCCGGCCCAGTATAAGGAACTCCAGCGCCGTCGGCCGCAGGGCCCCGCCGGTCCGCGGCCCAACATGGACCCGGCCGAACGCCGGCCCAGAATGGGACCCGGTGGCCCGGGCAGAGGTCCACCCGACCGGTCACCCGACCGGCCGGCCGAGCGGCCGCCGGGCCCGCCGGCGGTTCCAGAACCCGTACGCTGGTAAGCCCGCGGTCACCAGCAACAATCCGGCGACAGAAGGGCCCGGCGTCGTCACCATCGTGTTGACGACAAACCAGGCGGAGACGGCGATGAAGATCGCCGCCGTCCACGGGTAGCCCCACATTCTGTACGGACGCGGCGCCGACGGCCGCCTCCGGCGCAGCACGATCACTCCGGCCACCGTCATCCCGTAAAAGATCCAGGCGGTGAAAATCACGTAGGAGAACAGTTTCTGGTAGGAGCCGCTCAACACCAGAATCGACGACCAGGCGCCCGATGCCAGCAGAGCCACGTGCGGCGTCCGGAAACGCGGATGGACCTTGGCGAGGGCGGCGAACAGCAATCCGTCGGAGGCCTGAGCGAAATACAGGCGCGGGTTCGCCATCACTCCGCCATTGGTGGCGCCGGTGATCGAGATCAGAATCGCCAGCGAGATGAAGCTGGCGCCGTACGATCCCATCGAGCGTTCCGCCACCGCCGCGCCCACCCGGGGCGTACCCGCGATTTCCCCCACCGGCATGGCATACAGATAGGCGATGTTGGCGAGCAGATAGATAGCCATGACGGCGCCAACGCCCAGCGTGAGCGCCAGCGGCACATTGCGTTCCGGATTCTCCACTTCACCGACCACGAACGACAGCGTCTGCCACCCCTTGTAGGTCCACAGGCACGCGATCATCGCCACACCGAAGTGGCTCCAGTCCACTTCCGGGGGCGGGGAAGCCGCGCCCGGCGACGGCGCGAGAAATGCGGCCGCGATCAGGATCAGCAAACCCCCGACTTTGAGAAACATGAACAGATTCTGAACGCGCGCGCCGCCGACCACGCCGCGGTAGTTGATCGCCGTCAGCACCGCGATCAACAGCACGCCCGCGAGCCTCGCCTGCCAGGTCTCGAGCGTCACGAAGTGGCCGAGGTAAATCGAGAAGGCAGCCGCCAGCGTCGCCATCGACCCGGACTGCACGACGATCAGGAACGCCCAGCCGCACAGGAAGGCCCACATCGGCCCGTACGCCTCGCGCAGGTAGACGTACTGCCCTCCGGTGGCGGGCATCATCGCCCCTAGCTCGGCATAGGCGAGCGCGCCGAGAATCGACAGGCAGCCGGCTGCCGTCCACACCGCGAGGATGGCGGTTGCCGAGGGCAGGTTCTGGGCAACGACATTCGGGACCAGAAAAATGCCCGAGCCGATCATGATGCCGATGACGACACCAATGGCGTCCAGCAGGCCGAGCTTGCGAGGAAGCTCCGGAGCGGGACCGGCGAGCATCCCGCGGATTATAGCAGGCGAAGGCGCCTTAACCCGGGAGCAAGATCTTGGAGATGTCGTTGTAGAGGACGAAGACCACCACAACCATCAGGAACACGAAACCGAGCTTGACCACCGTCTCCTTGACTGGGAGGCTCAGGTCGCGACGCAGCAGCATCTCGATGAGCAGCAGCAGAATGACGCCGCCGTCCAGGATCGGGATCGGCAGAAGGTTGAAGATCGCCAGGTTGAGGCTGACCATCGACATGAGACCGATGAAGGTGGCCGGACCGCTGCGCGCCGCGTCGCCGGAGAGCTGGGCAATGCGGATCGGGCCCTCCAGTTGCTTGGGAGACATGCGGCGCTCGATGATGCCTTCGAGGAACTGGAAAATCAGCGTGGCGTTGGTGAGGTTCCGGTGCAGGGATTGCTCGACCGCCTCCAGCAGCGGGAGCCTCGTGAAGATGACGCGAGGTTCCATCTGGACGCCGATCATGTACCGTTCCTGCCCGCGCGCGCCGGACAGTACCGGCGTCACCCGCACCGTGTTCTGGCCTCCCTGGCGCTCGTAAACGATCTCGACCGGCTGCCCGCCGCTGGTCTTGATGAGTTCAATGACCTTCTGGGTCGAACGGACGGGATGGCCATTGATGCTGAGCAGAAGGTCGCCCCGGCGCAGACCGGCTCGCTCGGCATCCATGCCTTTCTGGATGACGGCGATCTGGATCTCGAGAGCCTCCGTCCAACCGGCGACTCCTCCCAGTTTCTCATCGAGCACGGGCGTCACGACGACGTACTGACGTTTGCCGTCACGCTCGATGGTGACCGCGAGATCGCGGCCGGCGCCGGCGACCTCCTTGAGCATGATCCGCTCCCAGGTGGGATTGGCAACCCCGTCGATCTCCAGAATCCGGTCTCCCTCTTCGAGGCCGGCGCGGCCGGCCGGCGAATCCGGCGTCACATGGCCGATCAGTCCTGAGAGCTTCGCCGGCGGGTGTTTCGGGAACGTAACCATGAACAGGCCGGTGAGCAGGACGACGGCGAGCACGACATTCATGAGCGGACCGGCGAAGGCGATGACCAGCCGCTGCCAGCGCGGCTTGGCCAGAAACGACCGCGGGTCGGCGGCGTTCTCGTCGCCGGGCTGCTCGCCGGCCATTTTTACGTATCCGCCGAACAACACCGCCGAGACGCGAAAGTCCGTCTCTCCGCGGCGGAAGCCAAACAGGCGCGGGCCGAACCCGAAGCTGAACGTTTCCACCTTGACGTCGAAGTAACGGGCCGCCCAATAGTGACCGAGCTCGTGGATCATGATCATGACGCCGATCAGGACGAGCACCCACCAGATGTTCTCGATAATGTTCATGAGATTCCGACTCGTAAGTTTGATTGCGCCGTGGGTCGTGACCGCGCCCGCCGGCATGCGCCCTGGGCCGCCACGCGGGAGGCCCGGTCGATTTCGAGAAGATCGGCCACCGAAGCCGGCCGGCTGACGGGGACGGCGGCCAGCGTATCCTCGACGACTTCCGCAATCGAGAGGAAAGGCAAATCTTCATGGAGGAACGCATCGACGGCGACTTCGTCGGCGGCGTTGAGAGTGCAGCCGGCCGACCCGCCGGCCTCGAGCGCCTTATAGGCGAGCCCCAACAGCGGAAACCGGGCGTGGTCGGGCGGCGAAAACTCCCAGGTCCGCGGCCGGTCCCACTCGATCAGCGGAACCTGAGACGGCAGCCGATCCGGCCAAGTCAGCGCGTATTGTATGGGCATGCGCATGTCGGGTGTCGAGGCCTGTGCCACAAGGCTGCCATCTCGGTATTCGACCATCGCATGCACCGAAGACTGCGGGTGTATGACGACCTGGACCTCCTCGGGCCGGAAACCGAACAGCCAGCAGGCTTCGATGACTTCGAATCCCTTATTCATCAAGGTAGCAGAATCGATGCTGATGCGCGGGCCCATCTTCCAGGTTGGGTGATTGAGCGCCTGCCGGGGCGTCACGGCGGCGAGATCGGGCACGGGAGTTTGACGAAGGGGCCCTCCGCTGGCGGTCAGGATGAGACGGGCGACCTCCACCCGCCGCCCCGCACGCAGACACTGATGGGCGCCGTTATGCTCGCTGTCGACGGGAATCATCTCCGCGCCGGATCGGGCGGCCGCTTCCATCACCAGGTCACCGCCGGCCACCAGCGTCTCTTTGTTGGCCAAGCCAACCGTTTTGCCGCACCGAACCGCCTCGTATGTCGCTGCCATCCCCGCCACTCCCACGATGGCTGACATGACGAAGTCCACTTCCTCGGCCGCCGTGGTCCGAACCAGAGCCTCCGGGCCGAAGCCTAACTCCGGCCACTGACTTCTTGGGAGGCTTGACGCTTCGAGTCTCTTGATTAGATGTGTTCGCGCGTCCTCGGTTTCAACCACCGCCAGAGCCGGCCGGAATTCGAGGATCTGGTCCGCCAGCCGGGCGGCATTGCGCCCGGCGGCCAGAGCGACAATCCGGTAGCGGTCCGTGAGGACGCGCAGCACATCCAGCGTGCTGAGGCCGATCGATCCGGTTGAGCCGAGCAGCGTGAGACCCTTCATTAGGAATCGGCAAACGCCTTACAGCGATTCTACACGGGAGAGTACGCGAGCGGAAGCTGTAGTTTGCTGAATAGCCCTTTAGGGCGCCGGGGAGGAATTGCTTCAGGGGTCTTTAAAGTGAGGTTAGTCTCGCTTTGGTGGGAGTTGCCTCCCCGGCTTACTTTCGATTCTAATATATGAATTTCTGGATTGCAAGAGTTTTTTCCTAATTTTTGAAGATCGCAGTTTATTAATGTCAAAGCCTTTGTTATCAATAATTTAATAAATAAGCTTAATGCCCAACTGGATCCGACGCGCGTAACCGCGCGTGTTCACGATCGTTCCGAAGGCGGTATTGTACTGGTCCGTGCTCGGGTTGGCAAACAACGGGTGGTTGAACGCGTTGAGGAACTCGCCGCGAATCTCCACTTTGAACCTTTCGTTGATGTTGGTGTACTTGATTGCCGACAGGTCCCAGTTGTTGCCGCCCGGACCGCGGATTCCCGAGTATCGCAGCGGGGCGACGCGCGCGTTGTTCACCAGCGCACGCGTGGTGCTGCGCTCGAACTTCGATGTGTCAAACCAGCGGTCGATGGTCCGCTGATCGCGCGGCAGGGCGATGCTCTTGATGTCCCCGTAGAACAGCATGTTGCCGAAGCCGAGCGCCTGGCCCATCTGGCGCACGTGGATTCCCTGGACCTGCCAGCCGCTGATGATCGCCGAAAGGCCTCTCGGGGCCGACGACAACAGCGACTTGCCTTTGCCGAAGGGCAGCTCGTAGATGAAGCTCATGCTGAGACGGTGCGGGATGTCCTGATCGGAGATGGTGTATGCGGGCCCCTGATCGGCGCCGTTGAGGTAGCCGGTCGCTTCCATGAACTTGGAGAACGTGTAGCCGGCCTGGACGGTATAGCCGCGCGAGAACCGCTTGTCAAGCTCGAGGCTGAAGGCGTGGTAGGTCGAGTAACCCTGGTTGTTATTGACGGTGACACCGGTGAACTGTGGGTAAGCCACCAGTAACGCCGAGCGCCCGACGTTGGTTCCGTTGCGGCCGGTGCCCGGCAGCAGGCTCACGAAGGGATTCGGGAGATTCTGGGTGAGATAGCTGTTGCGCACGTCGTCCCGCGCCGGCGACGTGCTCAGGTACTGGAGCGGAACCGCGTTGAGATTGCGGTTGACCTCGATCTTGGTCCCGCGGTTGCCCATGTAGGTGGTCTCGAGAACAATGCGGCCGGGCAGCTCGCGCTGGATGCTGAACTGCCAGCGCTGCCCATACGGGGTGAGGACATTGGGCTCGAAGAAAGTGATGTCCTGGCCGAGGAAGGTCGCCGCGCCGAGCGACGCGCCGGGCGGCTCGGTCACTCCGGTGGGGAACGGGTTGGCGAGATTGGCGATAAAGGTCAGGCCGCTGTCCAGGGTGGGGACCAGGTTGGTGGTAAAGCTGTATCCGGTCTGGATGACGTCGCCCCGGCGCACGCCCATGAACGAGAAGAAAACACCGTAGCCGCCGCGAATCACCGTTTTGGGATTGAGTTGGTAGGCCAGGCCGAGCCGGGGCATGAAATTGTTGGCGTCGCGGTTCCAGACTCCCTCCCGCTGGCCTCCAATGCCGGCGAATGTCACCCCGCCGGCGACACGGAACTGGGCGGCGGGAACCTCCGGCGTCGGGTTGCGCGCATAATTGGCCTGCGCCTGCGCGGCGATTGCCAGTGAAGCGGCGGGGTCGAATCCGCGCACGGTGCGGTTATAGCGCTCCTGGAGCGGGGATTCGACTTCGTAGCGCAGACCGAGGATCAGCATCAGCTTGCGGGTGATTTTCCAGTCGTCCTGGAAATGGAACGCCCACATCGTGTTCCGCTCGGCCAGGCTGGCGCGGCGCTCGACTCCGCCGCCGGTGGTGACGCCGAGCAGCATCGAGGCCAGGCCCTGGCCGCGGGGCGCTATCGGGGAGTTGTCTAGCGGGCCCCGAGTGTACGTCTCGTTGAAGGCGATCTGCCCCGTCGAGTTGATGTCGGGGTTGATCTGGTTCTTGGTGTAGAGCCGGAATTCGGCGCCGAACTTCAGCGCGTGCGATCCGCTGACCTTGTCGAAGGCGGCGATGTACTGGTGCGTGTCCTGCGGTCGCCACAGAATACTTCCGTTGGTGGCGTAGTAACCGGAGGGGTTGAAGTGGGGGAAGCGGCGGAGGTCGGGGGGGATCGAGTCGTTATAAGACTTGGGAAGGCCAAGGCTGGTGAGGTCGAAGCCGAGGCTCGCCGGATTACGGCTGATGTGCCGGATGAAGCGGTTGTAGCCGTAGCGCAGGTTCATGACCAGAGTGGGGTTGATCGTGTACACGTGATCGAAGGCAGCTCCGACGGAGTGGAACCAGAAGTGCTCGCCGGTCGAGATGTTGCCGAAGTGGTTGCTGTAGGTGCTGGCGCGGTTGTACCAGTTCACGCGGCCAAAGGTGCGCCAGTTTTGCGTGACGTTGTGGTCCAGGCGCCAGGTGTGGGTGTAATAGTCGGCCACCTCGGGCAGATTGGGCTGCGAGAGGTTGTTGCCGCCATCGACAGTGCCGGCGACATTGGGCTCCTTGTAAAACTTCAGACTGTTGGTCGCGATGGGACTGATGCGGTTGGCGGGGATAACGTTGCCCGGAATGGGAAGCTCCTGAAACCGGCCGGCGGCGGCGGCGGTCCGCGTGAACGGGTCGTAGATCTGGTATTTGGCGCCGAGCCGGAGCAGGCCGGAGAGGTCGCCTGTCTTCTGGACCGCGGTCGGAACGGTGAGCACGCTGCCGCGCGGCCGCGTCTCCTTGATGCCTTCGTAGCCGTACATGTAAAAGGTGCGGTTGTGGCCGTCGTAGATCTTGGGCAGCAGGACTGGACCGGTGGCTGACGCGCCCCAGCGGTTGTAGTCGAAATCGGCGATGGGCTGGGCGTTGCGGTTGGCGAAGAAGAGGTTGGCGTTCAACTCCGGGGCGAGCTTGTTGTAGTAGGCCGTGCCGTGGAATTGGTTCGATCCCGACTTCAGGCTCAGGCTCACGGCTCCGCCTTCGGTCTGTCCGACGCTGGCGTCGAAAGCAGCCGTCTGCACCTTCATCTCGGCCACGATGTCGATCGGCGGCACAAATGAGGCCGACACCTCGCGCGGGTTGGCGGTGGACGCGCCGGCGGGTGCGCCGTCCAGTGTGAGCTCATTGCGCAGGCCGCGCGCGCCGCCCATCGCGTAGTTGGCGATGTGGGACGGCTCGAAAGGCCGGTCGAGCGCCGGGTCGCCGGTGAAGGCGGCGCCGGTGGTCGAGCCGATGAGCGCGTAGGGCTCCCCGTGCGGAATCGGCAACTGGGCGACGCGCCGGGCATCCACGACCTGGCCGGTTGAGGCGGTGGCGGTTTCGAGTAGCGGCGTCTCGGCAGCGACCGTCACGGTCTCGGTCACTTCGCCGACTTGCAGCACGAGGTTCACCTCGAGCCGATCGTTGAGCCGCACTTCGACGACGTCGCGCACCGTGCGTTTGAATCCCCGGGCTTCGGCGGTGATCCGGTATTGGCCCAGCGGCAAATAGGGCGCCAGGTAGTTGCCCTGCTCGTTGGAAGTAAGCGAGCTGGTCAGACCCGTCGCCAGGTTGCTTACCTTCACCGCGGCGTTCGGCACAACGGCGTCCTGGGGATCGGTGACGCGCCCCAGAATGGTTCCCCTGGCCTCCTGCGACCAGGCGCTGGTCGTCAGGCACGCGATTGACAGGACAAAGAAAACGCTTTTCCTCTTCATGAATACACTCTACCTCCGCTCCGGCCTCACGCGAACCGCCCGCCGGGCGGTCAATGCGTCATCGCGTAGACAATGTAGTTGATTCCGATCCGGTACGCCAGTCCGGCATAGTGCTCCGGATACTGCGGATGGTCGGCCCACTCCCAGGCGTCGCCGAGGTCCATATTGTGGCAGATGGCCACCTGGATGCGGCCCTTGTCGTCGAACACGGCCCGCCAGCGGGCCTCGACGCCGTCGCTCTCGTAGGTTCTGCCGGAGCGAAGGAACTGCCGGCCGGGCACCTGGAACCTCTGTTCGAGGTCGAAGATCGCATGAAAGATCGAGTCCGTGTTCTCCAGCTCGACCACCGGCCGGTCGGGCAAAACGCGGCGCAGACTGGCATCAAACACCGCCCACTCGTATGTGCCATGGAAGTCGTCCACCATCAGGAAGCCGCCGCGGTCCAGGTAGGTTCGCAGGCGCCGGGCCTGACGATCGTTCAACTGCCAATGTCCGACCTCGACCGCGTATATCCAGGGCCACCGATAGATCTCGTCACTGTCGATATCGATCACCTGTTCGACCGACCGCGTGTGGATGCGCGTCAGCCGCCGGACCCCTTGCACGAACTGCCGGTCGGCCTTGTTGGCGTCGGTGCCCCAACTGCCGCGACGGTAGCCGCCGATCGACCGATACCGCAGCCGCGCGAACGCCCACTCGGTTTTTTCTCCGGCGTCGGGTGGATCTTGAGTGGGATTCTGCATCTCATATTCGAGGTCACGGAAGCCACGCCGCTGGAAAGCGTCGAGCGTTCCCCACAGCGCCAGCAACAGGGCCAGCAGCCCCGCCTTCCTTGCACGGCGATAACGCGGTGTCAGGCCGGCAAGGATCAACGTCGGCAAGCGCATCGCCATTTCTCTACTCTAACCCCAGGGCTGCCGATTGGCGATCGATCAGAAGCGAACAGGCCGCGATCCGCGGCGCCAAACAGGCCGGGAACTCGCAAAATCGGGGTCCGCGCGCGCGGTCCGTTGTTCGCGAGTTCCTCAAAAGTTCAGCCGCATCGCGAGCTGCACCTGCCGCGACGTGCCGGTGCCGATGGTGCGGTTCAGCCCGGTGGTGACGAGGCCAAAGCTGGCCGGCGAGGTGAAGGCCGTGCCGGGATTCCCCGCCTGCGTGCGGTTGAACAGGTTGAAGCCTTCGACACGAAACACCAGTTCGGTTCCCTCCGTCAACCTGTTCCGCTTCTGGAGCGACAGGTCCACCTGCGCCAGGCCGGGACCGTAGCCGATGTGACGCCCGAGGTTGCCCCAAGTGCGGCTGGCCGGAATGATGAACGCGGCCGGGTTGAGCCACTGGGAGAAGGTCGGGCCGCCCGCCGGGTAGATCGAGACGCCGGGGACGAGGTTGGGCCGCGGGTTCCGGCTGTTGCCGTCCGGAAGGTCGCCGGAGCTGCGCGCGATCGTGATGTTGAGCGGACGCCCGGTCCGCATCGTCCAGATGCCGCTCACCTCCCAGCCTCCGAAGATCCTCGCGGCCGCCCCGGAATCCAGCAACTGCTGGCCGGGCCCTAAGGGAAGCTGGTACAGCCAGTGGCTGGTAATGGTGTGGCGGATGTCTTGCGGGCTATTGCCGCGCTCGCAGGCCCGGCAGCTCACGTTTTGCGGTTGGGTTCCTTCGCCGCCGCCGACACTTCCCTCGTTGATCGAGTGCGACCACATGTACTCGCTCGTCCAGGTCAGGCCGCGCGCGGCGCGCCGGTGGAGCGAGACTTGCAGCGCGTTGAAGTTGCTGTTGCCGTCCTGCCGCTTCTCGTCAATGCGACCGAAGGTGGGCAACGGGCGTACCCGGGTCACCGTGTCAAGGACATTGACATCGACTCGCGTGAACAGCTTTTTGCCGGCGCTGCCCACGAAGCCGACCTGGGCGATGAAGGCGGCCGGCAACTGCTGCTGGATCGACAAGCCCCACTGCGCACTGTAGAGGTCGCGGCGGTCGCGCTGCAAGG
>Ga0247727_10011489_pt1 | contig 15445 bp, 10 predicted proteins | sample WisWelCaveWW1625_FD_202498 | JGI IMG/M metagenome (GOLD analysis project Ga0247727, IMG submission 202498) | Biofilm microbial communities from Wishing Well Cave, Virginia, United States - WW16-25 | ecosystem: Environmental > Aquatic > Deep subsurface > Groundwater > Cave microbial mat | place...
CCGGTGGAACGGCTGCGCGTGCCGTATGTAACCCAGCCGGCCACGACTGGGGAGCGTCTTCACGAAAAATAACTCTTGTTTTGAATAGGTTGTTTGGAGCTTAATTTATGAGCCTCACCACCGCTTTTCATTCATCGCCCGACGTCGACATTCCCGCCAGCCGGGTGGAATACGAATGGCCGCCGCAGGGAAAATGGACGTACGAAGATTATTGCCGCTTGCCGGAAGACGGCTGGACTTACGAAATTATCGAGGGAGAGTTGTTTATGTCGCCAGCGCCAAAAACCATTCACCAAAAATGCGGCGGCAGATTGTTCGCCGCTTTTCTCAATTTTGCGCAACTACATGATCTGGGTGAGCCTTATTATTCCCCAATTGACGTCATTCTTCCGGGATTGGCAAATCCCGTGCAGCCGGATGTGATTTTTATCGTCAAAGAACGGTTGGATATCGTCAAAGAAGAACGCGTGGAGGGAGCGCCGGATATTATTGTCGAAGTTTTATCGCCGTGGAATTGGTTTGCCGATCGGCGCAAAAAATTTGAGCTCTACGCCAAAGCCGGTGTGCGTGAATATTGGCTTATCGATCCCAAAGCAAGAACCATTGAGCTTTTCGGCTTGCGCGGCAGCATGTATGCGTTGATCGGCAAATACGGCGTCGGCGAAACCGTGCGCTCCGAAGTGCTGTCAGGCTTTGCGGTGAAAGTCGAAGACGTTTGTCCGGCGTAAACGCCCTCCCGTTCGCTCTAAATTTCTACGCCGTTTTCTCCTCTTTCACGGGCAGAAAAAATATCGTCAACATGCCCGGAATCGTCGCGAGGCAGACGAGAATAAAAAATTTTTCGTAACCCAATGCGTGTTGCAAATAACCGCTGATCAATCCCGGAATCATCATTCCCAGAGCCATAATGCCGGTTGAGATCGCATAATGCGAGGTTTTAAATTCTCCTTTGGCCGTGTGCATCAGAAAAACCATGAACGCGGCGAAACCAATGCCGTACCCGAGTTGCTCCAATCCTACCAGCGCATATACGGCCGGCAATGAGGGTTTAGCATACGCCATATAAACATAACCCACATCCGGCGCATTAATGGCGAATGCCATCGGCCAGAGACATTTGCGCAAACCGAATTTTGCAATGAGCCAGCCACCGATAATCCCACCGATAACCAGACAGAGTATGCCCACGGTGCCGTTAACCCAACCGACGGTTTCCGTCGAAAGCGCCATACCGCCGGCTTCGGCTTTGTCGAGGAAAAAGGGCGAGGCCATTTTAAGCATCAGCGCTTCGCCAAAACGATACAACACGATATAGGCCAATATTGGAATAATGCCATCCTGTTGGAAATACGATTTGAAGGCGGTGAGAAATGGCACACCAGCCTGCACTTGCTCCTTACTGGCGCGATGATCGGCCGCCGGCTGCGGCAAATAAAAACCATGAAAGAGAAAGAGCGCGCCAATAATAGCGGCGGTAACCAACAAGGTTGTCGTCCAACTTAATGGAATGTTGCCGGTGTTCGCTTCGATTCTGCCGGCCAACACCACCAAAACCCCCGAGCCAAAAATAATCGCGAGTCGATAAAAAGTCGAGCGGATGCCAACGTAAAAGGCCTGTTGTTCTTCCGGCAACGCCAGCAAATAAAAGCCGTCGGTGGCAATGTCATGCGTGGCGGAAGTGAATGCAATTAACGTGAGCAAAATAAGCGAGAAACTGAAAAAAGCCGGCAGATGCATCACCGCGCTGACGAGCGCGAGGCCGATGGCCATCACCAATTGGGTGCTGAGTATCCAGTTGCGTTTGGTCGAATACAGATCGACGGTCGGCCCCCACAGCGGCTTCACCACCCACGGCAAATAAAGCGAACTCGTCAAACCGATCAGCTCATTGGAGATTCCCATTTTTTTGTACATGATGACCGAAACGCTGTTGACAATAATATACGGCAAACCTTCGGTGAAATACAGCGTCGGCACATAAAGCCAGGGGAAACGCTTTTTGCCCGCGGGTTCGGTTGTGAGGCGAGAAGCCGCTTTTTTTTCCATCACATTCCTTTCGTGACAATGCGTGGCAGATGCTGGCGAATAATAAAATCGTTCTTATTGTACATCAATGCCGGCAAACTGTCAAGGAGATTTTTGCCGGCGCCCTCGAAGTTGCCTTGAATTTAGGGCTAATTTTTGTATATTCGATTTAAACGGAGATTTTAAACATGAGCACTTCTCCCGAGCTTTTCATTTCCGAAGCGCGCCGCCATTTGATGCAGGAATATCTGCCGTGGCTGCGCACCTGCCTCACGGCGCTGAGCGAAGCCGAAGCGTGGTGGCGTCCCAATGAAAAAAGCAATAGTGTCGGCAATCTGATTTTGCATCTTTGCGGCAATATCACACAATGGGTGATTCACGGCGTTGGCGGCGCGGCAGATACGCGCCATCGCCCGGCGGAATTTGCCGCGCGCGAATCCTGCTCTAAAGCCGAATTACTGCAGCAGCTTGAAGCGACGCTGGCCGCCGTCGATGCGGTTTTAGCGAATTTGCCCATCGACAAACTCGCGGCGCCGCGCCTCATTCAAGGCTTCAACGTCACCGTGCTCGGCGCGATTTTTCATGTCGTGGAACATTTTTCTTACCACACCGGCCAGATTATTTACATCACCAAAATGCGCACCGGCAAAGATTTAAAGTTTTGGAATGTTTGATTTTTTTAACCGGCAAAAAATAACGTTGTATTTTTTATTTTTTTTGTTATTATAATAATGACGCTGGGAGCAGAATGAGGTTAATGCAATTTTTTAACGACGGGCTTACCTTTTTGCCAGGGATTTTCCATGAACCTAAATAACGCCAAGCCGAGGGCCGACGAGTCTCGTCGGGATCTTGCGCGGCAGGTGAGGAATTGCAGCGTTGCCGATTTATATCGCCAATTCCGCGACGCCGGCGTTCATCGCGCTTATGTTCTTTTTGAAAATGGCGAGTTCATTTTATCGCATCCGCAACTGCTCCGGCCGCTGCAGGCTTTTCTTGAGCTCTCGCAGGATTTTGCGCAGCACGAAGGGGTTTTTATCGGACGCGAAGACGAGATTCAAACGTTGTTCTTTGCCTTCGTGCATGACACGCGCCGCGGCCTCGCCCAAGGCGGGCTGCGGTTTTGGCGTTATGAAAATATCGCCGACGTGCTCGTCGACGGGCTGCGCCTCGCCCAAGGTATGACGAGAAAGAACGCGCTCGCCGGCCTGTGGTGGGGCGGCGGCAAAGGCATCATTCCGTTGCCGCCGGGACTCAAAATGCCGGATGAGCTGCCGCTGAGTTCGGAACGCCGAAAACTCTTTGAGGCTTATGGCCGCTTTATTGCAAGTTTGGGCGGCGTTTATTATACGGCGGAAGACGTCGGCACCAAAACCGCGGACATGGACGCCATTCTCAGTCAAAACCGTTTCACCACTTGTATTTCCACGAAGCTCGGCGGCAGCGGCAATCCCTCGCCGTTCACCGCGCAGGGCGTATTTCGCGGCATGCAAGCGGCGTGGTATTTTTTAACCGGCGCGGATATTCTGAAAGGTGTGCGCGTTGCCGTGCAAGGCGTGGGCAACGTTGGCCGCCCGCTCATCGAGCTGCTGGACGAAGCCGGCGCGCAAATTTGGATAACGGATGTGAATGAACAGGCGTTGCAAACGCTCGTCGCGCCAAAGCCGCATCTGCGCGTCGTGGCGCCGGAAGATATTTTTGATTTGGACGTCGATATTTTAGCGCCGTGCGCGCGCGGCGGCGTCATCAATGCGCGCACGATCCCGCGATTGAAAGCGCGTTTGATCTGCGGCGCCGCGAATAACATTTTGTTGGAAGAACGCTACGATCCGCAACGACTCTTGCAGCACGGCATCAGCTTCGTGCCGGATTATGTCTGCAATCGCATGGGCATCACGAATTGCTGCGACGAATGGCTGGGTTATCTCGCTGAAGACGTGCGCGTTGCGGCCGAGCGGGTTTATCCCGACACGTTGCGCGTGCTCCGGCATGCGCGCCATCTCGTCATTCCGCCGACGCAAGCGGCGAACGAGCTGGCTGACATTGCTGCGAGCGAGCTGCATCCGATTCTCGGTCATCGCGGCCGCCGTCTCATCGATCATCTGCTCGCTTCGAATTGGGGCAGCGCTGAACGGCAGCGCGAATCGCCATCGCCGAAACTTTTTTTCACGCCGGCATTGGACGAAGCGCCCATCCGCGTGAAGTGGGAAAAACAAGAACTCTTCATCGGCAACGGCACGGCGATAGCCGCGGCGCCCATTTCTGCGGCGTCGAATCCCAATCTCGCCTCGTTGGCTTCTTCCCTGCTGCTTGATGTGCGCGCGCGCGCGTTGGCGCAATCTTCGGGGCAACGGCCGCGCCGCGTTCTCGGCTCGGATCACGGCGGACTGGCGCTGCAATTGGCGATCGAGCGCTCGTTGCCGCACGAGCGTGAAGAAATTGGCCGCGCCGAATTTGTCGCCATGTGCCGGGATTTGTATAATCGCCATGACGCGGCGATTCGCGAGCAAATGCATCAACTCGGCGTTGGGTTCGATCCCGGCCATTGGCTCGACGCGATGAGCGAGCCCGGCCAACACGTCGTGCAGCGTTTATTTTATGCGCTGCACGACGCTGGTCTGATTGTTCGCGAAACTCATTGGGCCTATCAATGCCCGCGCTGCCAAACGGTTTTAGTCGCCTCCGACGTCAGCCGCGCCAAGCTGGTGGTGGATCATCATTACACGGTCCGTTTCAAAACCGCCGTGGGCGGGTTCATCGAAACCAAAACTTATTTTCCCGAGTTGGTGCTCGGCGCCGTCGCGCTCGCGGTAAAAGCCGGCGGACCCTATCAGCCTTTTGCCGGACAGAAAGCTTTGCATCCGTTGAGTGGAAAAGAGCTGCCCATTTTTGCCGCCGAGGCGCTTGCGGCCAATGCCGTCTTTCTCGTTCCCGCGCATCATTCGAAAGACGCGCAACTCGCGCAGGCGCACGGCATCTCCGGCCGCGTTCAGATTTTTGATCAAAAAGGCGCGGTGTGCATTCCCGGCTATGCGGATTTATCGTTGGAGGAAGTTCGGCAAAACGTGTTGGCGCGGCTTGGCGCCGCCGCGAGCCGCCACGCCGGCACTGAAGCCATTGACGCGCATCGTTGCCGCCGTTGCGAATCGCTCGTGTATCAAAATTATTCCGCGCAGTTGTTTGTCAAGATCGAAACCGGCGCCGTACTTTTCCGCCGCGCCATCTCCAACAGTGCGGTGCAATTCTCCCATCCGCGTTGGCGCGAGCGCGTTTTGAGCTATATCGGCAGCCTCGAGCCGTGGTGCATCTCGCGGCAGCAGTGGTGGGGCAATGAAATTCCCACCCAGCCGCAAGAGGTGTTGTCAACGTGGTTCTCGTTGGCTGCGTGGTCCTTGCAGGGCGCCGGTTGGCCGCAGCAACCGGAGCCGCAACCCATTCACGAAGTTTTCGTCGATCCGGATTTGCTCGTGCGTTGGGTGATTCCCTCGCAAATCGCGGCGCTAATGATCACCGGCCGCCCGGTTTTTCAACGGGTGCACGTGCATGGCGCGCTGCACGTGCCGGAAAGATTATCGCAGCCTCGCGACGGCGTGCGCGAAGAGGCGCCGGATGAAGAACGTTTTCTTTTCAAAAGCATTCGCCGGCCGATGCGCTTGAGCTTGGGAAACGACGTCCAACCCGGCACGTTGATTCGCCGCTTCGGCGCCGACGCGCTTCGTCTCGGTTATTTGCTCTGCGTCAATATGGACGCGGCAGAGGTCGCAACCGTCTCGGAAAGCAAACTGCGACAAGGCCGCAAATCCGTGCATGGGTTAGTGGCGAAACTCACGAATATTTTTCACCTGTTGCGCGCTTGCGCGCCCGACGGCGAGCTTAAAATCGCCGATCATTGTTTTCTCGTTGATATGGCGCTGGCCGCGCAGTCCGCGAAAAAAGCCTACGAAGAGCTGCGCTTCGAGCAAGCCGCGCATCTTCTGATCGACGCGATTGAGTTGTTGGCGCGCTACGCGAATCTCATTGCCGAACGCCGCCAAGCGCCAGTATTTGGCGCGCCGCGCGCCGTCATCAAAGCCGCCCTTTTGCAAATGGCAGCAGCGTTCAGTCCGATCTGCCCGTTTTTGTTTGAGAAAATTGCAACCTGGACGCATGAAAATTTTCCGATGCCGGCAGCCGGGCTCGCAACTGCGCCCGCATTAGAAGCTTTGGTGAAAAAATTAAATCAAACGCGTGCCCGGCAAATTGCCGTTAATGCAAACGAATTTCCATTGACCGCCGCTGACCGCATTGAATTGGAAGATCTCTTTCAGAAAAAAATTGTATCAAAGGAGTAAACGACGAATATGGCTTTTTCAGAACATTTCGAGCACAAGACTTGTGAGTCGGAAATTTATCGTCGGTGGGAGCAAAACGGCGCGTTTATGGCGGACGTCAATTCGACTCGCCCGGCGTTTACGATTTCCATGCCGCCGCCGAACGCCACCGGCACGTTGCATCTCGGCCACGCCATCATGCTGGCGCTGGAAGATTTGATGATTCGCTGGCGGCGCATGGCCGGCGACGAGGCGCTTTGGCTCCCCGGCACGGATCACGCGGCCATTGCCACCGAAAACGTCGTCATCAAAAAATTGCAGCAAGAAGGCATGGCTGATCCGCGCCAAACCTTGGGCCGCGAAGGCCTGGTGCAGCGCATCATCGAATACGTTAACGGTTCGCAAGCCACGATTCGCGCGCAAATCCGCGCGATGGGCTCGAGCTGCGATTGGTCGCGCGAGCGTTATACGATGGACGCGCAGCTTTCGCGCTGTGTTTCTGCGGTGTTCGCGCGCATGTTTCGTGACGGCCTCATTTACCGCGGGCCGCGCATTGTTAATTGGGACCCCGCGCTGCAAACCACCGTCTCCGACGATGAGATCGATCACGTCGAACGCGAAGCCACTTTTTACACGATGCGGTATGGCCCGTTTCTCGTTGGCACCAGCCGGCCGGAAACGAAGTTGGGCGATACCGCGGTCGCCGTTCATCCCGACGACCCGCGCTGGCAAGCCTATATCGGACAAACCATCGAAATTCCGTGGCCCAAAGGCCCGACCATCACCATTAAAGTTGTGGCGGACGCTAAAAATGTTGATCCGCAAACCGGCACTGGCGCGCTCGGCGTCACGCCCGCACACAGCCAGGTCGATTTTGAAATCGCGCAGCAGCACAACCTGCCTTTGATTCAAGTGATCGGCGAAGACGGCAAAATGACCGCGGCGGCCGGGCCGTATGCGGGAATGAGCGTGCTTGAATGCCGCGAAGCCTTTGTCAAAGATTTGCAAGCGGCCGGGCTGCTCGAAAAAGCCGAAACGTATATTCAGCCGGTCTCGATCTGTTATCGCTCGAAACAACTCATCGAGCCGCTGCCGAAAGATCAATGGTTCATCGACGTGAGCAAACCCGCGGTCAAATGGCGTGGCCGGCTATTGAGCCTCAAACAGGTGATGAAATCCGTCGTCGAATCCGGCGAGATTCGTCTCGTGCCGGATCACGAAGAGAAAAAATATTTTCATTGGATTGGCAATCTCCGCGATTGGTGCATCTCGCGGCAAATTTGGTGGGGGCATCGCATTCCGGCGTGGTATCGCGGCCCCGAAGAATTTTACGTTGGCCATCGCCGCCCGGCCGGCGATGGTTGGGTGCAAGATCCGGACACGCTCGACACGTGGTTTTCTTCCGCGTTGTGGACGTGGAGCACGCTGGTTGATTCCCGGCTCGCGGCGAACGATGATTTGGATTTGCAACAAATTCTCGCCGGCAGTCCGGACTTCCAGCGCTTTCATCCGACCGCGGTGATGGAAACCGGCTATGACATTCTGTTCTTCTGGGTCGCGCGGATGATTTTGATGACAACGTACGTCACCGGCGCAGTGCCGTTCCGCACCGTTTATCTGCACGGGCTGATTCTCGACAAAGACGGCGAGAAGATGACGAAAACCAAGCCGGAAACCAGCATTGATCCGTTGGAAGTGATTGACGAGCATGGAGCAGATCCGTTGCGGATGGCCATGATTTTGGGCAGCACCGCGGGCCGCGACACCAAACTCGCGAAAGATCAAATCATTGCTTGCAAACGTTTGGTGAATAAAATTTGGAACGCCGCCAAGCTGGTGGAACGGAGCTTGGAAGGAAAAGCAGCCGCGCCGCTGCCCGGCGTTATTCAACATCCCGTCAATCGCTGGATGCTGGCGCAGCTCAGCGCCGCGATCGAAACTGCGAACGTGCGGCTCGAAATGTATTCGTTCAACGAAGCCGGCGAAAAAATCCGCGCCTCGTTTTGGGGCGAATTTTGCGATTTTTATCTCGAAGCCATCAAGCTCGACGAGCTGAAACAGCTCGCCGAAACCGCGAGCGTATTGTCGCATGTTTTTGAGCAATATCTTCGCCTGTTTCATCCGTTCATGCCGTTTGTGACGGAGCAGATTTGGTCGGAGCTGCAGCGCCCCGGCCTGCTCATTCGCGCCGATTGGCCGCGGCCCAATCCCGCGCATCTTTGGCCGGAGGAAGTGAACGGCGTGAATGCCGTCGTGCGTTTGATCGTCGAGATTCGCCGCATTCGTTACGAGAAAGAAATCGAGCCGGGCGCGAAGGTCGAGGTGACCATCCAACCGCGCGATCACGTTGCGAGTTTCAAATCCTGTCGCGAGATCATTGCGCGCTTGGCGCGCACGACCGAGCCGAAAATCGAAAGCGCTGCCTCAACTTCAGTAACGGCGCAACGCCACGCCGTGGTGGCGGTTGATGAAGCCTTCACCGTCGCGGTCAGCTTGAGCCAAGCCGATAGCGAAGCAGAGCGGACGCGGCTCAAAAAACAATTGGCCGCCGAGCAGCAAAAATTAGATCGACTCGAAAAGAAATTGCACGATGAACGCTTTTTAAGTCAAGCCAAGCCCGACTACGTTGAATCGACGCGCACGGAAGCCGCCAAAGCCCGCGCGACGATGGCTTCGATAGAGGAAAGGCTTTCATTACTTTAAAACATTGCTTGATCTTTGCCGCTGATTGTTTTAAATTGATGAAAAGAAATTAACGGAGGCGAGCAAGCATGAATGACATACCCGCCGCAACGCTGGCGCCACAGCCGGATTATTCATCATACATCGCCGGCTGGAAGCGTCGCCAGCAATTGGAAAAAGCCGCGATTGAAAAACGCCGCGCCGAAGCCCGGCAAATCGCCGTGCAAGCCACGGAGATTCTCAAACAACATGGCGCGACCAAAGTCATTTTGTTTGGCTCGGCGCTCGACCACACGTTTAAATTAGATTCAGATATTGATCTTGCCGTTGAAATGCCTTCGGCGGCATGGTGGAAATGGTATCTCAAGCTCGGCGAAATGTTGAATTTTCCCATTGATTTGGTGCATTTGGGCAAAATTAACGAAGGCTTTCGCGAGATGATCTTTCAATTTGGCGAGGTGATTTATGAAAATGAAAAATGGGATTGTGGTTCTTCAAACTCGAATTGAGCGGGAGTTAAATCAAATCCGCAAGACGGTCAAAAGGGTCGAGGAAAAACTGGCGGAAGTTTCTTCATCGCGTCCCGATGATTTTACCATTGGGGGATTTGCCAATTACGTGCATAGCTTTTATAACGGGACGGAAAATATTTTTAAACTGATTGCTGAATATGTTGATGAGTCCCGGCCTCAAAGCGCCGGGTGGCATCGTGATCTGTTAAGCCAGATGGCGCTTGAGCTCCAAGGCCTTCGTCCGGCGGTTCTTACCGCAGAGCTGGCGGCCGTGCTTGAAGACTATCTCAAATTCCGTCATTTTTTTCGGCATAGCTATGGCTTCGATATCGATTGGGATGAATTAAAACCCAAAGCCGAAAAACTAAAACCAACCTTTGAAAAACTCGAAACCGCCTTGCAGCAATTTTTCACTTTTCTGCAAACCGCCCGCCAGCATATTGAATAAAATCTAATTTTTCTCAAACCGCTGCCGAAACGCTGCTGCATAGCCGCGCTCAATCCAAACGCGCACCGCATATTCGTGAGAAATCTCACAGTCCTGTTGGCGACATAACTGTTGCCGAAATTGGTCGATGCACTGAATCTGTTCGTGCATAAACGCCGTGAAACTCTGTTGCGCCATCACGCGGTGTTCAACATCGCAACCCATGCTGATTTCGTTGATCATAAGCATATTCGCCGTTATCGTGTGAGGTTAAAACCAGTTACATTTGTCGCATTATCGCTACATCTTATTTAGACAGCAACGTAAATGCCACACCACGACATGGCTTAAAACTCAAAAATTCAAGCGTTGGACTTTCATCTCATCTCAAAAACTTGTATTATCTCGATACAACTTGATTAAATGTGTAACAATTTCTAAACGGTAATTTGCGCCGACAATGGCAAAAAGATTTGTCAACGCAAAGTGATTTCAACGCGATGCCTGCTGTAATTTCTCGGCCCGCCCGGCTCGCGACCGGCTGTATTTTGTTGCGCCGGAAATTCAAACGCGATGGCGTCACGTTCCCCGTCAATCGTCGTTAACCGGCCGCCGCTGATATTTTTAATTTGATAACCCCACATCACAAACTCAAGCTGCGCCGCGGCGCCGGGTTCGCCCTCCATTTCCAGCGTGACCATTCTCCCTCGAAGGTGTTGATCCAAAATCATCAGCCCGTGCGAACGCTCGCCGCGATTGATTTCCGCAACCGGCGGCACGACGGTGAAATATCGCGCGAGACGAAACGCCACCGTCACCGGCTCGCCGCCGACTTCGAGCGACACCGGCCAGCGAATCAGATCGGCGCGCGCTTCGGGCTTGACTTCGATGAGCTGATGCTGCCGGCGAATCTCCTCGAGCTGCACGGTCGCAGGAAGCGTCGGTTTGAAATCGATGCGCAACGGCTGCCAATTCTCCGGCTTGTTCTTTCCGGGAAACGGGCGCACGCGAAATTGAAACGTCAACACATTCTCTTCGTGCTGCATGTGCATGAAGAGCTGTTGATCATTGAGGCTAATCGGACCGGCAGTGAGAAACGGCCAGTGCAATGGAATGTACGGCGTGATCTCGATTCGACGCTCGAGCGCGTGCGGCCGGATGCCCAGCAGGCCTTCGTAAATCGGCTGCAGCATCATGCTCTCCGACCACGCCTGATGCGCGCAAACGCCGGCGGGTTGATACAACTCGCCGTGCAAAACTTCTTCGACACAACCGAGTGCGCTACGGTGATTGTCGCCCCGCGAAGCGGGGTTCTGAATGTGCATCAAGCCTTGCAGCCAGCGGCCATAACGAAATTCCGCCAGCGCCGTCCAGCCCGTGAACAGCGGCCACACGCTGCCGTAATGATAACCTTGCGGATTATAAAATGGGTGATCGTCGCTGACGAGTCGCACGCCCCAATCCGCATTGAACGCTTTGGTCGCGAGCCGTCGCAAAGCTTGCACGCCGTCTTCGGGTTTGCCATAACCAAACAACAACGGCACTGCCGCGAGCGCCGTGACATTGCCATCATAACTGCCGTCTGCATTTTTGCCGTGATAAAAATATCCGGCACCCTCATTCCAGAAATCTTGTTCCAACAAATTGCGCACTTTTTGATGCTGCAGAATCCATTGCTCCGCGAGAGGCGTTTTATCCAACAACAGCGCGAGGCGCGCCGCCGTGTGCAGCGCCTCGGCCCAGCAACCGGCGAGATAATGCTCGACCCGCACGCCGAAAAGTTTGCCGCCCTCAATCCAGCCGTGGCCGACGCCGGTGTTCTCGATCAAACCGTCGCCGTCCCGATCCGTCGTAGCGAGAAACGCCATTGCTTTTTCTAAATGCGGCCATTCGCGTTTGACAAAACTCAGATCGCCGGAATGATTTAAATAACGCCCCAGCAAAATAACATACAGCGGCGTGGCGTCTGCGGCGTCATAATGCGCCGCACCGCTCGTCGTCAGCTCATGTAAAATTTTTCCATTCAAATCTTGATGACGGCCGAGAAAACGCAACACTTCTTTGACGCTCTCAAAATCACCGTAGTGCAACATCGCCAACGCCGTCCAGCAGGCATCGCGGCCAAAGAACCACGCGTAACCGGGACGTCCCGTGCTCCAGCCCTCGCCGGTGTTGGCAAATCCCGCCAACAGCGCGCGGCCCAGCGACGGCACTTCGCAGACAAACGCCTCTGTTTTGATTTTCGCCCAGCGCGTCGCCGTGTTGAAATGCGGATCGGGCGTATCGATCTCGGTGAATTTTTCCAGCAGATGATATTTGCGCGCCGCCTGCTGCTGATAAAATTTCGGCAATTGCTCCGGAAAATTTTGGAGGCATTCCTGCAATCGCAAATCATGCGCCTCGCCGCCGAGCGCCACAAATCGCGCCGCGCTTTTTCCTTTCACCTCAAGCCGCCAGTGAAAAGTCACCCGCGCCCGCGAGACGCCGTTGGCTGAAATATCTTCGACCTCAGTAATAATCGGCGGCGCTTCAAACCATGTCTCCTGCTGCCAGCGCGATCGCGCCCGCAGCTCGCGTTCAAACGCCACCGCAAAGTGCGCGCGAAAGAGGCGGCGATAATCCGAGAAATGAATTTGACTGTAGCACAGACGGCCTCGTCTGTCAACTGCCTGATATTCTAGTTTAGACAACGCCCCTTCCGGATATGGCCACATCAACCGAAAATCAACCTCAAACGAAAATTCAAAATTCAACTCCTCGTTTCCCTCAAACTCCCAATCGATGCACGCCAGCGGCGCTTCATTGCCCACCCAGATTTTTTCGGTGGTGGCGATGCGCTCGGCTTGTCGCCGCCGCTCGAGTTGATGCGGCCGAATGAGAACCTCGGTATTCGCGCCGTTTTCCCACAGCGTTTCGTTCGCCGAATTTTTGATGCGCAACGAAACATTCCGGCACAGGCGCAGCGGATGGCTCCAGATTTCGGTGATCGGCCCGCGCTCGTTTCCCATCAGCAACATACGCTCGCCGCTGAGATCAAAAAAATTATTGCGCTCGCGGCGAACCTCGAAATGCGGACTCACTTCGAGCCATTTGATCGGCGTCCAGTTTTCCCATGGCGGAAATTCAATCAGCCGATTGTTCTTTTTGATTTCCGCAAGTACCGGCTCCCATACTCCCGCCGATTTCTTTTCTTCATTTTTATCTTTTTTCCTTTTTTCCAACAGATGACGGAGACACGACTCCGTCAACGCTTCAAGCTGCGGGCGAAAGAGATTCCGCTCATCCTGAAAATACAAATAGGCGCCGACGCACAGCGCGCGCGGCTCGTCATATTCCCACGCGAATTTTTGCGCCGGATCGAAGCCGATGAAATACCGATGCACGCCCCAAACTTTGCCGCGCGGCCATTTATTGGCGCTATATCCGAATCGCCGGCACGGCGCGCCGTCTTTTGCATTCCATAAATAAATGCCACCGCCAAAAGGGGAAAGAGGCGAATGCAAACTGTCTGCGCTGGCTGGCAGATGCGCGAGGAATCCGATCAACCCGCGTAGCTCGAATCCCTGCGGCGCCATCCACTCGTTTTCCGGCTTGCGCTGCGGATCATAATTTCCCGCTTCCGCAATATCCGGCCACTCCCTTTCCAAACCCAGCGGCACCACCGCCTGCACCGCCGCGAGCGAGAGAAACAACCGCCCGCCACTTTTCAAAAAATTCCGCACCACTTTCCAACTGCTCACTGATAACTGCTCACTGATAACTGTTTCATGCCACCACAAAACATAATGATGCCCGTTCGCCGGAAGCTGCTCCGGAAAAATCCGGTGCGCTGAAGAAAATTTTGTTTTCAGCCATTTCCAAGCGGCTTCGACTTCGGCATCGTTCGTGCCAGTATCGAGAAAAAGAATTTGCTGCTGCGGATGGAGCAGCGGAGAAGATGATTTAAAACGCCGACGGAATCTTTTGCGCACGCGGATTGGCTCCTATTTTTATGCAAGGTATCCGAATTTTTCGAATCGTCCGGATATAAAAACTTTAGTTTGTTTAGGAATGCATGGCCGAAAAATTGTATTTATGTTTACCACTTTAAATAAAATCGCGCAGTTTTTTCTTGCATTTTAAAAACAATGACATTACTATGTAATTGAAATTAAAAAACAATGACATTGCAATGCAACTGATTTTAAATCAATTCAACCCATGGTGGCAAACGCAGGCCGTGCCGGAGGCGCTGATTGGCAAGCCTCGAGAAATTTTGCCGACTTTATATGATTCGTTGTCGCTCCGGCAAATGACTTTCATCAGCGGTTTGCGCCGCGTCGGGAAAACGACGTTGATTTTTCAACTCATTGACCGCTTGCTGCGCGAGAAAAAGATCGCGCCTTATCACGTGCTGTATTTTTCGTTTGATGAAACCCGTTATAATTTGGAAGAACTGATGGCTTTTTATCAAACGGATATTTTGCAAAACAGCCTGCGCGCGGTTTCGCGAGTCTACATTTTTTTAGACGAAATTCAAAAGTTGCCGAACTGGCCGGAGCAGGTAAAAATCTTTTATGATCTGCATCCGAACATAAAAATCACTTTATCCGGTTCGGCAAACATCAACATGAAAATCAAAAGCCGCGAGAGTCTGGCCGGGCGGTTCTTTGATTACGTTATTGACCCGTTGGACTTTCCGGAATATCTGGCATTCAAAAATGTTCTTGTCGATCATGCGCGCGAAGCCGTTTTTCAACAGGTCATCAGCAAAGAGTTTCGCCAGTTTCTCAAAACCGGCGGCTTTATCGAGGCCGTGCCTTTTAATGATGCGCAGTTGATCAGATATTTCAAAGATTCGATTTTAGAGCGTGTTACATATCGCGATATTCCCGAAATGTTTTCCATTTCCGTGCCGGACTTGTTATTCCGTCTGCTGAACATTATCGCGCAAAAACCGGGGCTGTATTTGGAATATAAGAATATCGCAAGTGATTTGCAATTCGATCAGCGCACCATCGTGAATTATTTCAGCTATCTTGAGCATTTATTGCTTTTGCAAAAGCTCTATAATTATTCCATTGATCTTTCAGCGAGCGAAAAAAGGCTGAAACGGGTTTATCTCGCGAACACGGGATTTACCTGCGCGCTCACCGGCGACATGAATTTCCCCTTGCTGATGGAGCAGTTCTGGATTAATTTTCTCAAAGCGCAATACTTTTATCGCTCGCCGCAAAAAGACGAAGTGGATATCGTGCGCGTGGCCGAGAAATTTTGCCTTCCCATTGAAATCAAAATGCGCGAGAACGTGTCGGCCAAAGACGCCGCGGCGTTGTTCAAATTTTTGTGCCAGTTTGATTTAAAAGAGGGATTGATGATTTCTCTGCAAACCGAAACGGAGTTTGCGAACAACGACAAACGCGTCAAAGTTTTGCCGTACTGGAAATATTGGTCGATCTTGCGGTGGGTGGAAGAGGTGAAGGAAAGCGAGAGATTATAAAAGTTCCATT
>Ga0247727_10011490_pt1 | contig 15444 bp, 13 predicted proteins | sample WisWelCaveWW1625_FD_202498 | JGI IMG/M metagenome (GOLD analysis project Ga0247727, IMG submission 202498) | Biofilm microbial communities from Wishing Well Cave, Virginia, United States - WW16-25 | ecosystem: Environmental > Aquatic > Deep subsurface > Groundwater > Cave microbial mat | place...
ATGCGACGTTGGTGTTCTTGTTGGTCAGCGTCACCGCAGCATTGGGAATCACCGCTCCCGTCTGGTCCCGCGCGGTTCCGCTGACAGTGGCGGTGCTGGCCTGGGGCCAAGCCGAAGGCGCAATCAGAAGCGACGCAAGCACGCCGAAGATGTGGACAAATCGTGGACGAAGCATATGGTCTTCCCTCCCTTAGCAAGATACAGCTTGCTATGATTCTCTACCCCTGGCGGGTTGGTGTCAACTAAAATGAAAACTTCGCCCGCAACTGTAACACGCGCGGGTCGCGCGCGTCGGTGACGACGCCGAAGGTCTGAGCGCCGAGCTGGCCGCCGACGGCCTCAAACTGCGCGTGGTTGAAGGTGTTGAACGTCTCGACGCCCACCTGGAGCCGCAAGCCCTCCCGCGGGACGATGTTCTGGAACAGGCTGATGTCGAAGTTGTTGATGCCCGGGCCGCGGACGGCGTGAATGGGGGCCGTGCCGATGCGGCCGGTCTGGGTCACGGCGCGAAAGGCGTCCACGTTGAAGTAGCGGCTCAAGCTTGCGCCGCGGCCCGCGTGCGGATCTCCTACGATGTCCGGCCGCTGGCCGCCGGTGCCGCCGCCGAAGTTGGCGACATCTCCCGCCTGGGTGATCATGACCGGCAGGCCGCTCTGAAAGGTCGTGATCCCGGAGAGCTGCCAGCCTCCGAGGATTCTGGCGGCGGGGTGATCGCGGCCCTTGAAGAAGGGAATTTCCCAAACGTAGTTGAGGCTGAACATGTGCGTGCGATCGAGCTCGAGCAGGCCGTAATCGAGATTTTTGTTCCGCGAATCGAGAGGATTCCCTTCGACGTGGCCCAGCGCTTTGGACCATGTATAGGAAGCCTCGAACAACAGGCCGCGGGCAAACCGGCGCACGAGGCTCAGCTCGAGGCCGTGATACTTCGATTCGGCGCTGTTCTCGTTGTAGCCGATCGTCCCGTATCCGAGGAAGGGGCGGCGCAGGTTGGCGTTGCCGGCGCGGTTCGGATCGGCCTGGTTCAGTTGAATCCCGCGCGGCAGGTGCCAGCCACGGGTGCCCGCGTAGCCGATCTCGAGGCTGGTGCCGGCGGCGAGCTCGCGCTGAACCGTAAAGCTCCAGGACTGAACGCCGGGCTGTTTGTTGAAAACGTCGAGGGCGTTGATATTCGACGGGAAGAGGCGTCCCGTGCCGCCCAGCGGATTACTGAGACTGGCGCCCTGGATATTCACCGAGGCGGTGAACGGCGGGTTGCCGCGCCGGCCCTCATTGCTCCCGGTCCCCCAGAAGTAGTTGACGCCATAGCCGCCGCGGACCACGGTCCTGGGGCTGAACGAATAGGCGAAACCGAAGCGCGGGCCGAACACGTCGTTGTTAGGCCGCATCAGCGATCGGCCCACTCCCGCGAGACCGCGTCGATCGCCGCCGGTGATGATTCCATTCAACGGATCCCCGGTGTTGGGCGCGAGCTGCCCGTCGGCGAGCAGGCGCGGCGTTTTGGCGGGGTCGTACAGAGCGGGAACGAAGGTCGCGATTCGATCGCCGACGGCGGCGCCTCCGTTGGAGCCGCGGATCAGGTACCAGCGCAGTCCGGCGTTCAGCGTCAGCCGGGTGGTGGCGCGGAAGTCGTCCTGGAAGTAGAACTCGTTGTCCCAGGCCGAGATGTCGACGCCGGGGTCCTGGTCGTTCTCGGTATAGGTGAACGCGCGCCCGATGAGAAAATCGGCAAAAGCATTGCCGGTGACGCCGGCGTTGAAGTTGAACGTGCCGTGCTCGTTGCCGTAATTGATCGACTGCTTGTAATGCTTGATGATCTCGGCGCCGGTCTTGAGGTTGTGGCGGCCGAGCGTCAACGAGAAATCGTCCTTCCAGGTATGGATGGGATTGGAGTTGTTCAGTGGGCTGCCGCTGCCGAGCCCGGCGTAGCCTTGGGCGAGAGTGACTTCCGGAATGATGTTGAACCGGTTGGAGGGAAACGCCTCGGGGATGCGCAGGCCCTGGGGCCGGAAGCCGCCCTGGGGCGCGTTACTGATCTCGTTGTAGGAGTAGCCGTAGGTGAACAGGTTGACGACGGCCGGCGTGATCACGGTGGTGAGCTTGGTCGTCATGTTCTTACCCGGTTTTCCAAACAGGTTGGGGAAGGTGGGGAGCGTCGACGGGCCGGGCTTGGCGATGTCCTGGTCCTGGAACCAGGTGTCCTGGGCGTGACGCGCCGTCCAGGTCCATTTCTCGTTGAAATGGTGGTCCCAGCGGATCAGCTCCTCGCGATACCGCGTGAAGCTGTGCGTGTTGTGAACGAAGTTCGGCGTGCCGGCGCGGTTGGGCAGCGGGTAGAACCCGTTGATCAGGATGGCGGCATTCGGGTCGATGCGGCCGGCCGGGACGAGATTGGCGGGAAACGGCGATCCGGTGTCGGGATCGCGGACGGCGGCCAGACCGGCGAAGTTTCCGCCGCGCATGGCCGCGGTCGGCACGAGCGAGGTGAAGACGCCGATGGGCGGGGTGGTGAAACTGGTGATCTGCGATCCCACTCGCCGGGCCCAGGACTGTGAGAAGAAGAAGAAATCCGTCGACTTGCCTGTGTTGTACCTGCCGGGAATGAAAAACGGGCCGCCGATGGTGTAGCCGAAATTGTTGAGGCGGATCCCCTGGCGCTCGGTCGAGAAGAAGTTGCGCGCATCCATCTTCTCGTTCCGGAAGTATTCATACAGGTCGCCGTGGAACTGCTGCGTGCCCGAGCGGGTGACGATGTTGACGATGCCATGGCCGAAGCCGCCGACGTCGGCGCCGTAGTTGGACTTCTGCACCTTGACTTCGCCGATCGCCTCCATCGGCGGAAACAGGTCCAGGCCGCGGTTGCCCCCGGTATCCATGGCGAGCGTTCCGTCATAGGTGTACTTGTTCATCGAGATGCGCCCGCCATGCACTCCCATCAGCGGGTTGCCTTCCTGGCCAAGACCCATCTGACGGCCCGTCTGGCGCGACACGACGCCGGCGCCGAGGGCGAGGAATTGCGTGAAGTTGCGGCCGTTCAACGCCAGCTCGGTCACTTGAGTGCCGGAGACCAGCGTGGCGACTTCACCCGTCTCGGTCTTCAGGACGGGCGCCACGTCGGCCACGGTGATGGTTTCGGCGACATTGCCCACCTGCATGGTGAAGTTGACGCGAACGCTCGAGCCGACGTTCAGAATGACGCCGGTCTGCTCGACCGTCTTGAAGCCGGCGGCCGACGCTCGGAGGTTGTACACGCCGGGTTGCAGGCCGACGGCGGTGTAGACGCCGGACTCGTTCGCCTGGATCGTGCGGGACACACTGGTGGCGGTGTGGGTGACGGTGACTTCGGCGCGCGGCACGACGGCCTGTGACTGATCATAGACAAAGCCGGTGATGCTGCCGTGCTGCGCGTCCTGCGCCAGGGCGACGACGGCGGCGGCGAGCAGAACGATCGAAGCGATGCGGTGGGACATAGCGTGCCCTTTCTGTTTGCTGCGGGAAGGAGCCGTTAGTCGACGCCATTGACTTTCCATCTGACGATGTCGTCGACGGTCAGGGTACCGGGCCGGCGCGCTCCGAACAGGCGGATGTCATGCTCGGTGACACCGTGGCTTTGCAGGCGAAGCATATCGGAAACACTCAGGCCGTCGTGCCCGGCGCGCTTCATCTCCCGAAGCATGTCCGGCGAGACGCCGTAGCTGCCGAGCCGGATGGCGTCTTCGACGAACAGCGCGTAGCCGGTTTGTCGCAGCCGGCGCCAGTACTCGGCGCTGACGCCGGCGGCCCGCAGGCGGGCGCTGTCGGGAGAAGGCGCCGCCGGGCGGCTGATCGAAGTCGGCGGATCCCGGTGCGCACCGCCGGCGTACAGATGGGCCAGTTGAAACGCACTGAGCGCCGGCGCGGGCTGGACGGCGAGCTGTTGCGCATACCAGGACGGCACATCGGCCAGGAACAGCTCCAGGATCCCGCCGGACTCGTGCCAGTTGGTGATTCGCGAACGCAGCGCGGCGACGTAGGCGCGGTTTTCGACGAAGTGAAACCGGCCCTCGTCGATGCCGTTGCGAGTCAGCCCGTCGCAGGTCAATGTGCCCGCAGCGCGGACAATCTCCCGGCGCGAGACCGCGCCGTCGGACTGGCGACCGGAGGCTGAGACGCCGCCGATCTCCGGGCGGGGGAGGAGGACCGTACGGCGCGAGTTGACGATCACGTCGTGCCGGATCAAGGTAAGGCGGAACAGGTCCGGCTGGTGTGCGCTCTCGAGAAAGCAGTCGCCGTAAATAACAGCCGCTTCCGCAACCGGCGCGAGCGCCAGCGCGGCAGCCAGGGCGGCCGGCCATGACATTCGCCCCCGCATGCAGACGATTCTACGCCATCAGGGCTTGGCGATGGGTACGGCCGGGGAATGCGGTTGCTTATTGGGTACGCGAAGACGACAAGCTGAAGCATGTCCTACACGATCGACGGGCTGCTCGCCGGCGCCGCTACCGCAGGATTTCTATGATTCCGGCCAGCTCGTTGCGAATCTGTTTCAGCACGCCGGACTGAGGATCGAACAGCGGGGTCTGGGTGGCCGGTTCGGGCTTCGCCTCGATCCGGCGGCGCTGGCCGAGGAGGCGGCGCGCACCTTCGATGGTGAAGCGCTTCTCGTAGAGAAGATGCTTGACCTCGAGGATCAGCTCGACGTCCTTGCGCCGGTACAAGCGCTGTCCGGTGCCGGATTTCTTGGGCGCGATCCTGGGAAACTCCGTCTCCCAATAGCGGAGCACGTAGGCTTTGACTCCGGTGAGCCGGCTGACCTCGCTGATGCGGAAGTACAGCTTGTCGGGAATCCTCACCGGATCGGTCGGTGGCGACGGCATCGGGGAGCGCATTGGCTGACATTAGGTCATACTACGGGCGAGTGCCGGTGTCAACAGGCCCATCCGCGCTACCATTTTGGGCGGTGGCGCGGATGGAAGGCGAACATGTTCTGACCGGCATCCATCCGGTTCGTGAGGCGCTCCGGGCGGGGCGGCCGCTCGACCGGGTGCTGGTGGCCCGGGGCGCCGGCGGCGGGCGGATTGATGAAATCGTCCAGATGTGCCGCCGGCAGGGAGTTCCGCTGCGGTTCGAACCTCGAGAGACGCTGGACAGAATGGGCGGCGGGCGGCACCAGGGCGTGATCGGGGTGGGCGCGGCGCATCCATACGCGGATCTGGAGAAGCTGCTCGGGACGCGGCTGCTGGTGGTGGTCGATGGAGTCGAAGATCCGCGGAATCTCGGCGCGCTCGTGCGCACGGCGCACGCAGCCGGCGCCGGCGGGGTGGTGATTCCCGAGCGCCGGTCGGCCGGCCTGACCGGGACGGTTGAAAAAGCCGCGGCGGGCGCGCTGGCGTACCTGCCGATCGCCCGAGTCGTCAATGTGAACCGCGCTCTGGAAACGCTGAAAGGCCACGGCTGGTGGATCTACGGCTTCGACGCGGCCGGCGAGCACGCCTATGACGGCGTCGAGTACGCCAGCCGCTCGGCGCTGGTATTCGGCGGGGAAGGCCGAGGCCTTCACGAACAAACACGACGGCGCTGCGACATGCTGGTGCGCATTCCGCTGGCGGGCCGGATCGCGTCGTTGAACGTGTCGGTCGCGGCGGGCATTGCCCTGTTCGAATGGAAGCGGCGGGCCCGGTCAGAGTAAAGTGGAAACATCATGACATTTCGCATTGGCCGCCCGGCGGCGCTGATTCTGCTGCTGCTCCTGCCGCTGGCGGCGCGGCATCCGGTGCGCGCCCGCCGCGCGATGGTGGTCGCGCAGGAGCCGCTGGCGACCGACGTGGGCGTCGCGGTGCTCCGCTCCGGGGGCAACGCCGTGGACGCGGCGGTCGCGGTGGCGTTCGCGCTGGCGGTGACGCTGCCGGCGGCGGGCAATCTGGGCGGCGGCGGATTTCTGCTGGCGCGGTTCGCCGACGGCCGCTCGACGTTTGTCGATTTCCGCGAGCGCGCGCCGGCGCGGGCGACTCGCGACATGTACCTGGACGCCGGCGGTCAGCCCACGCGCGAGAGCATCACCGGCTGGCGGGCGTCGGGGGTGCCGGGGACCATGCGGGGCCTCGAGCTGAGTCATCGCAAGTACGGGCGCAAGCCGTGGGGCGAGCTTCTCGAACCGGCGGTCCGGCTGGCGCGCGGCGGATTTCCGGTTTCCTACGGGCTGTCGGAGTCGCTGCGCGAAGCCGCGCGATCGCTCGGGAAGTTCCCCGAGTCCAGGCGAATCTTTCTGAAAGAGGGGTCGTTCCACGAGCCTGGCGAGGATCTGGTTCAGCCCGAACTGGCGGCCACGCTGGAACGCATCGCCCGTCAAGGAGCCGCCGATTTTTACGAAGGGGAGACGGCGAAGCGGCTGGCGGCGGCGATGGCGGAGAACGGCGGCACGATCACGCTCGAGGATTTGAAGAATTACGCCGCCGTCGAACGCATCCCGCTGCGCGGCCGATACAAGGGCGCCGACATTCTGACGGCGCCGCCGCCCAGCTCAGGCGGCGTGGGAATGCTTCAGATGCTCGGCGTGCTGGAGGATTCCGGCTACGAAAAAGCCGGCGCCGGCTCGGCGGCAGCCATCCATTTCCTGGCCGAGGCGATGCGCCGTTATTACGCCGATCGCAGCGAGCACCTCGGCGATCCCGATTTCGTTCGCGTACCGGTCGAAGGCTTGTTGAGCCGCCGCTATCTGGGCCGGTTGCGGGCGTCGATCGATCCCGGACAGGCCACGCCCAGCGACCGGGTTCGGCCGGGCCGCGCGGCCGATTGGGAGAGCACCGAGACCACCCACGTCTCGATCGCCGACGCGGACGGGAACGCCGTCGCGCTCACGTATACCCTCAACGGCAGCTATGGCTCCGGCGTGACCGTCGCCGGCCTCGGCTTCCTGCTGAACAACGAGATGGACGATTTCGCCGCCAAGCCCGGCGAGCCGAACATGTTCGGCCTGGTGCAGGGAGAGGCCAACGCGATTGCGCCGGGCAAACGACCGCTGTCGTCGATGACGCCGGCGATCGTCGCGCGCGACGGCCGGCTCTACATGGTGCTGGGCGCGCCGGGCGGACCGCGCATCATCACCGGCGTCACCCAGGTGCTGCTGAACGTCATCGACTACGGCATGAACATTCAGGATGCCGTCGACGCGCCCCGCTTCCACCATCAATGGAAGCCCGACAAACTGCACCTGGAGCGGGGATTCTCGCCGGATACCATCGCCCTGCTGCGGGCCCGCGGCCACGCGATCGACGCCATCTCGAACGTCGCCCTGGTCGAAGCGATTCTGTTCGACGGCCAATGGCTCCAGGGCGCATTCGACGGCCGCGGAGACGGGAAGGCGGCGGGTTTCTGATTTTCAGGTTCGATAGCCGGGTCCTGCTAAGATGGTAGCGACACTCGATGTCGGCACAAACTGACCTGGGCCGGCTGACCGTGAGCGATTTCGTCGACCGAATCCGCGGCGAGATGATCCCGCTCAGCAGCCGGTTCTCTTATTTTTCCACCTCATTGTCACTCGGCGATGACGACATCCGCGAGTACTTGCAGGACCCGATCGCGGCGCTGCCGCCGGCGGTGGTGGGCATGATTCCGCCGGTGGCAGTCCTGCTGGTGCCGTATCTGGAGAGGCCCAACGGCAAAGAGAGGCGGGGCAAGCCGCCCGACGACTTCATCTGTTTCGAGAAGCCGGTGGAGAACCGCATCTGCTGGGAATCGCGGTTGGAGAGCGAGAACCAGGAACTGCTCGCATTCGCCGTCAAAGATCAGGAGATGGTGGACTACCACTATCGCCTGTTCGGTCAACTGGCCCGTCTGACCAACGAATTCAGCGGTCCCGAGGAGATCAACGGCTACTTCGGGCTCGTGCGCGAGGAGCTGGGGGCGGGCGTGCACGGGGAAGTCGACGAACAGGGCTGGAGACTGAAACAGGCGTTGTTACGGCGGCAGAGCGGGCGGCGGGAGACCAAGCTCTACCGCGAGTACGCGCACCAGTCGATGGTTGACACGCTGACCCTGTACCTGCACGGCATCTGCTGCGACATCGACGTCGAGACGGGCCCGCGGCAGTTGCCGAGCCGCTACCTGCGCAAGCGTCTCCAGTTGCTGCATTCCCTGTATCCGCCTCCGGACGGCTACGCGGTGTTCCCGGAGAACATCAGCCAGTAGCGACTCCGCCGGCTGGCGCCCACTCCATCAGGAGCTGTTCCACTGTTTCGAGCGTGGCTCCGGGCCGCGCCTGGCGGACTCTCGCGGCAAAGCCGGTGAGACGGGCGACGGCGAAGCTGATGCCATTGAGATTCTGTTCCGGCGGCACGCCGGGGATCGGACGTGCATAACCGGAGGCGTGGAAGCATGTCCGGCCGCTATCGATCCGCCAGCGCCAGTCGCCGCGGGGGCAGCTCGGGTCGATGGCCGCGCGGAGGACACGCGGGAGCGCGCCGGGCAGCGACTCACCGGCCGCGGCCGCGACCAGGATCGCGCCCGCCCGCTCGGCGCAATGAATCGCCTCCTCGAACGCGGGACGGTGATCGGGATTGTCTGTGCCGAGGCTGACGTTGATCAGATCGGCGCGCTGCTCGAGCGCCCAATCGATGGCGCGAAGGAGCTTTTCGATACTGGTGCTCAGTGAGCGGTCAAACACTTTGACGGCGTAGAGCTCCGCATCCGGAGCCGTTTCGCGGACGGCCCCGGCGACGGCGGTGCCGTGCCCGAGATAGTCCAGGTACACGGAAGAATTCGCCCGGAGCCCGATCCCGACACCGCCCGAGACCACGCCCACGTGCGGATGCGCGGGGTTTACGCCGCTGTCGATGATGGCGACTCGAATCCCGCGGCCGGTCCAGCTCATACGCGGGGGGCCTCGATGACTCTGGCCGCGTCGAGAACCAGCACCTGGCCGGCGCGGCGGGCGGCCGAGGCGCGATGCGTGATCAGCAGGATCGTCCTGGCGCCGGCGGATTGAGCCAGGCGGTCGATCAGCACGGCTTCGGTTTGCGGGTCGAGCGCCGCCGTGGGCTCGTCGAGCACCAGCACGGCGGGGTCCGCCAGCAAGGCCCGCGCGATTGCGATCCGCTGGCGCTCCCCCGCCGACAAAGCCAGCCCGCGCTCACCGACGACGGTCTCGTATCCTTCCGGCAGGCCGGCGATGAAATCGTCGATGACCGCCGCGCGGGCCGCTTCTTCGATCTCGGCCGGGCCGGCCGCGGGCCGGGCGTACGCGATGTTCTCGCGAATGGTGGCGTGGAACAGGAACGGATTCTGATCGACGAGCGCGACCGCGCGCCGTAACTCATCGAGACGCAGGTCGCGCAGATCGGCGCCGTCGAGCGTGACGCGCCCCGATTGGGGATCGGCGAACCGCACCAGCAGGTCGGCGATGGTTGACTTGCCCGATCCGCTCGGGCCGATCAGCGCGCAGAAACCGCCGGCCGGCACGCGGAACGAAACGCCTTCGAGAACCGTCGCATCGCGGTCACTGCGGTACGAGACATCGTCGAAGACCAGCTCGCCCCGCACCTCGCCGAGCGGGATCGCGTCCGCGCGCTCGCGCACATCCGGGGGGGTCTCGAGCAGCTCGAACACCCGTGTCAGCGACACCCGCGCCGTCGCCAGGCTCGAGTAAATGCCGAGCAGGTTCTCGACCGGCCCGAGCAGCCGCAGGTGGTAGGCGAGGAAGGCGACCAGAGCGCCGACCGTCAGCGCTCTGTCGATCACCAGCTTGCCGCCGTAGAGGAAGACCGCCGCCGTCGAGAGCGCGAGCACCGTACCGGGCATGGCGCCGGCGAGCGAGGAGGTAACCTGCATCCGGAGCAGCGCCTGAACGAACCGCCGGTTTCGATCTCCGAACCGGGCGGCTTCGCGGCCGGCGGCGTTGGAGGCGGCGACCAGGCGCATGCCCATCAGCGTCTCGATCAGGAAGCTGCCAATATCGGCGCTGCGTTCGCGCAGCGTGCGCACCTGGCCGGTCAGCCGGTGCTGGTAGTGCCGCAGCGCGATCACGGTGAAGGGCACCAGCGCGATGCTGAGCAGAAACAGGCGCGCGTTGAGCCACAGCATCACCCCGATGCTGCCGGCCAGGAAGACCGCGCTCGAAACCAGCGACAGCGCCGAGTCGGCCGAGACGCGCTGCACTTCGGCGATGTCGTTGTTCAGGCGGGAGACGATGTCGCCGAGTTTCGTGCGCGCGTAGAAACGGGGCGAGAGCGTTTCGAGGTGGCGAAACAGCGCCAGGCGCATATCGAACAGCACGGCGGCGGAGACTTCGACGTACCGGTACCGCGCCAGAATGCCGAGGACGAACCCAACGACCGTGACCGCCATCATCAGGCCGGCGGCAACCACAAGCGCGCGAAAATCCCTGCCGATCAGGGCGCCGTCGATCAGGAGCTTGGCAATGTAGGGCTGGGCGAGCGACAGCAGGGTCGACAGCAGGCTGATCGCGACCACCAGCACCAGGCGCCGCCAATAGGGTTTCAGGAATTCAAGGACGCGTCGATATTCAGACAGCACTGACCTTGTAGTAACACATGTAGCCGGAATCGCAATGCTCCGGCTCCTCGCGCAGCGCCCGGGCGCGCTCGATCACCTGAAGCCTGGGCGTGCCGCCGCGGGCGCGGTCGACGATATCGCGGACCATCCGGACACTGGCCATCTTTTTGAACGCCGACGCCTCGCGGCCGACGATCTTCAGCGAGTCGACGCCGATGCGCAACAGATCCGGGACCGCGCACAGCCCGCACGGGCCGTAGGGGAGTCCGCGCGGAGTCGCCCCGCAGCCGCTGCCGTTCAGGTACCAGACCCAGCGGCGGTAGTCGGCGAGGTTGCGGCGGAGCCAGTTGCGGCGGCGGCTGGTGAAGCGGGGGGCGTGCCATTCGAACTCGGCCTGCATCTCCGAGAGGTTGGTGCAGAAAGCGCCGACCGAATGATGATGCGTGGTCGCGCAGAAGCCTTCCTCGAAGGCGCAGCCGTCGTTGAGCATGAAGACTTCGATCTCGATATCGCCGCCGGCGTCGCGCACGATGTCCCCGATCTCGGCCAGCGTCAGGCTGCGCGGCAGGATCACGCGGCTCGGCCCGAAATTCATCAGGAACCGGATGGCCTCGCTGTTCAGGGTGGCCGCGACCGAGCTGACGTGGAGTTTCGCCGACAGGTTCTCTTCCGACAAGCGCGCCAGCAGGTTGATGTCGGTGACGATGAGGGCGTCGGCGCCCGCTTCTTCGGACATCCTTCGCGCCAGATCGAGGACCAGCGGCAGCTGCTCGGCGGTGTAGTACGGTGCGTTGAGCGTGACGAATACGGGCAGTTTCGCGTCGTGGGCGGCGGCCACCAGGCGTCTCAGGTCGTCCCAGGTCTCGAGGCTGCCGCCCTTGGCGCCGCGCCGGTTCAGCCAGATGGCTCCGGTGTAGCGCTCGAGCCACTCGCGCGGCACGATGCCGCAGAAGAGCTCCTCGGCGCCGGCGGCGACGAGCATCTCGAGCTCGTCGAGCTCGCGGACCGGCGCCAGGATCTTCATGACATCACCATCGGCAGGCGCGGCTGGAACACCAGTCGCGCGATCCGCCCGAGGCGCGCCTCTTGCATCAGTGCGGTGAGCATCGGCTCGGTATGCGCGTAGAAATAGGTGTTGCCTTTCAAATAGAACTTCTGGTCGCGGTTGGCGAACGGCGAGTTGGTGTAGGTGTACTCGACCAGGTGCGTCTGGCATTCGTGACGGCATGGCGCTCCCGGCTGGAACTTGTCGGGCTTGCGGTAGCCCAGGCCGGCGGCCATGCAAACGCGGCTCGTGCTGATGAAGCCGAACGGCAAGTAGACTGACAAGCGTACGCGATCGGCGAAGCTCAGGTCCATGCCTTGCGGCAGGCTGTCCATCTCGACGGCGCGGACGCCGAAACGCTCGAGCAGCGCGGTGTAGCTCTTCGAGTCGACGCTCGAGCGCCGCAATGCCGCCAGCGTCGCCGCCGCCGCGCCACTGGCCGCCTGCGTCTCGCCGTAGACGCCCATGATGCGGGGATCGCGCAGCGACTTGTTGAGCAGGCGGCCCTCGACCGGCGTGAGGCGCGGGAATTCGCGCCGCAGCAGGTTCAGCACGCCCCAGTCGTTGAAAACCACCTCGGTGTCTTCGATGCGGCCGAGCAGCACCCGCAGCCGGGCCAGGCCCGCGTTGCTCACATAGGGAGTCAGGAACGTGAAGCCAAGGCCGAGACGGCGGGCCTCACCGAAGGCGGCCTCGAGCGCGGCCGGCTGCGGCAGCAAGTGCTCGCAGAATTCGTTGCCGAAGACGCAGCCGGTGAACCGGACGGCGCCGAACTCGCGCGCGATCACCTGGGCCGCCAGCCGCACCAGCGGATCCAGCATCGCGCTACTCTCGAGCGGCGCGACAGAGTCGAGAAGCGGCTCGCGCTCGAGGTCGGCGGGGCCGGAAATATGGACGTACCACTCCATGCGCGAAACCACCCCCAAGTCAGGTGCGGGCCGGGAGCACCAGGAAATTGGTCGTCAGATCGGCGTCGACGGTGACGGTCTTGACCGGCCGCAGCGTGGCCGCGTCGTAGATCTCGTAGGCCGGCGCCGACCCGTAAATGTAGATCCGCCTGCCGTCCCCGGAGAGCGACGAGCGGAAGTTGATCGGGCCGTCGAACTCGACGCGCCGGACGACCTTGCGGGTCGTCATGTCGAAAACCCAGAACTCGACGCGGCGGTTGCCATGATCGCCCTGGAAAATGACCGAGTAGCCGGTCTTCTTGTCGGGTGTCAGTTGCAGACCCATCACGCCGGCGGTGGCCGCCGGCCCGATGGGCGTGAAATCGAAGGTGCGTTTGTTTAGGTCGAAGCTGGCCAGCCCGAAAACCTGGCGACGCACGACCGGATCGGTCGAGTTGAAAATGCCGGTCACCGAGTCGCGGTCCTCGGCCGGATCGTCCCGCAGGCCGAAGCCGACCGTTGCCATTCCGGGAAACAGGGGTTTGGAGAGCTCGATCTTCTCGACAATCTTGAAATCGGCGGTGTCGAAGATCAAGACGTTGTCGGCGAAATGGTACAGGTATTTGCCATCCGGAGAAACGCGCAGGCTGCCGCCGAAACCCAGGCGGGGCTCGTCGGCGGGCAGTTCGACGCTGCGGGTCACCTTCTTCTGCTCGAGATCGACGATGGCGAACCTGGGTTTCTCGATCTCGAAACGGTCGATCTGCTTGACCGCCGAATTCATGATCGTGTAGAGGATCTTGTCCTGCGGGTCGGGCGTGAAACTGCCGCGCGGCCGCACGATGCGGTTGCCCTCGTGCAGCGTGAAGTGATTCGTCACCTGACGTGTCGCCAGGTCGATGACCTCGATGCCCGAGCCGGTTGTGAACGCGTAGATCCTCTTTTTGTCGTAGGAGAGCTGGAGCCCGCGCGGGATACCTGTGTGGAGCTTGATGTGCCCGACGATCCGGTCGGTGGCTTCGTCAATGACGAGGACCTGTCCGGGAAACGCGCCGGCGTACACCAACGAAGCGGCCGGCCGAGTTTGCGCGAGAGCGGCCGGAGCGATCCACTGGAGAAACGCGCGCCGCCGGATCATGGGAACACCAGGTCGATGTTGCGCCAGTCCTTGGTCGCGCTGGCGCACTTGCTGGTCCAGTCGGGGTAGTTGTTGAGGTGGTCGGGCACTTGCGCCGGCCAGAAACAGCTCAGATAGCAGTCGTAGAGATCGCGCTCGACCGGCTGGCAGAGGCCCGCCGTGCCGCCGGCGGAATCGACCTCCCAGCCCGGCGAAAAAACCAGCGAGCAGCCGAGCGGGATATGCGGCTGCGGGCGCGGCGGTCCCTGCTGGAGGGCGCGGATATCGCCGAAAGTGGCGTCCACGTACTCCTCGACGCGTTCGGCCTTGCGGTTGACGGCGCGAATATGTCTCATGCCGGGGCTCCTTGAGGGGACGGCGCCGGCGTCGCGGGCCGGTCCTCGAAATGTCTCAGGTAACGGGGATTGCGCGCGGCGATCTCGCCGTAGACGCGCAGGCAGACGTCGGTCCAGCCTCGGATCCAATCGCAGTAATGCAGATTGGCGTGCCCGGTGTCTCCGTAGCGCACGTAGGCTTCGTGGTAGCAGCCGCCGGAGCAGACCGGCCGCGCCCAGCAGGTATGGCACTCGAGCTTGCGGCTGATGTGGCCGCGCTCGAGGAATTCGGCCTGACGGGCGCGGTCGATGCCGGTCGAGATGTGGCCGAGCTTGTGCGTGTCGCTATCGACGAAGCGGTGGCAGGGGGCGATGTCGCCGGAGGGCCCGACGCCGACCATGCCGAGGCTGGCGCCGCAGGGATGCGCCTTGCTGATGCCGGCGTGCAGCTCGCGAATGGTGTCGCTGACGTTGGAGAAGGCGTGGTGCTCGTCGCGCAGCGCCGTCTCCAGATACTCGGAGGCGAGCCGGGTGAACTGCTCGAGCACCCAGTCCATGCCGCGTTCGCCGATCGCGTAGAGCCTGTTCGGCGACGTGGTCACCGGCGCGAAGCCGACTTCGTGGAAGCCGAGATCCTGGGTGAGGTGCCGGAAAATCTTGAACACGTCCACCACCTTCGCGGTGAGCGTCACCCGGGCGGCGATCGGGCGCGAGGTATGGCGCCGGAGCAGCTCGCGGACCTTGGGCGCGATGACGTCGTAGCTGCCACGGCCGCTGTCGAAGACGCGCAGCGCGTCGTGCAGCTCCGGCGGGCCGTCCATGCTGATGGTGACCCCGACCTGGTTCTCGGCCAGGTACTCGATGATCTCCGGCTTGAGCAGCGTGCCGTTGGTGGTCAGGCTGAAATCGACGTACTTGCCCGATTCGTGGGCGCGCCGGCGGGCGTAGTCGATGGTCTTGCGGACGAGCGGGAAGTTCATCAGCGTCTCGCCGCCGAAAAACGTCACGTGGACGGCGCGCCGGCCGGCCGAGTTCTCCATCAGGTAGTCGACCGATGCGTGGGCGGTGGCTTCATCCATGAACTTCGGTTTGCCTTCCGGCGTCGCCACGCGGTCTTCGCCGAACTCGTAGCAGTACTTGCAGGAGAGATTGCACTGGTTGGTGACGTTGAGCACGATGCTCTGGAGCGGAAACGGCGCCGGCGTGGGCTGGGTTTCGTCCGCCGGCGCGGCGCCGTCGCGGATCGCGCGCGCGTGGTGCAGCTCTTCGACGGCTTCTTCGACGTCGGCCGCCGGGCAGCCGTCGACGGCGAGCGCGGCGACCAGTTGCTCGCGCGTGTGCTCTCCCGCCTGCAAGCGGGCGATGACGGCGGCCGAAAGGGGAGTGAGGGCGAAGATGGCCGCGGAAGGGACCAGATACAAGTAGTCGGCTCCGCCGCCTTGAAACAGGTGGAACTCCGCCAGCCGGTAGCCGCTCATTTGGACACCTCCGGCTGGTCCCACCGCACATAGAGCGGCACGGTGACGACCAGGTGGGCCTTGCCGGTGAGCGGCTTGCCGTCGCGGCTCACCTCGG
>Ga0247727_10011491_pt1 | contig 15444 bp, 12 predicted proteins | sample WisWelCaveWW1625_FD_202498 | JGI IMG/M metagenome (GOLD analysis project Ga0247727, IMG submission 202498) | Biofilm microbial communities from Wishing Well Cave, Virginia, United States - WW16-25 | ecosystem: Environmental > Aquatic > Deep subsurface > Groundwater > Cave microbial mat | place...
TGCTCGCCGAGCACCCCTTCGACGACGACCCTCGTCCCGAGCCCGAGCCCACCGATCGCGCGTCTGCCCATGAACCGCACGACGACCTCGCCGGTGCCGTCGGCGACGTGGGCCTCGAGCGATTCGTTGTCCTTCATGGGCAAAACGGTCATGCGACGGATGATCCCCGCTATCCGCACGCGCTCGCGCAGAGGAGCATCCGCGATCCGCACCGACCCCTGTATCGAGTCGGCCCATTCGCGGGTCTCGGCCGACATACGTGCCTCGTCGGTCTCCGTCAGACGATCCAGATACCGACGGAGCCTGCCCATGACCGAAGCCTAGCCCGCCGAACGCCTACACCGACGCGGCAGCCTGCTGAGCCTTGATCTCTTCACCGAGCTCGGACGTGCGGCTCTTCGAGACCCAGATCATCGCCGCGATCACGGTGGCGGCGACGGCCACGACGCCGATCCGCACGGCCGTGTTCTCACCCTGACTCACGACCACTGGAACGATGAGCAAGGCAACCAGGTTCATGACCTTGATCATCGGGTTCAGGGCGGGGCCGGCGGTGTCCTTGAACGGGTCGCCGACGGTGTCGCCGATCACGGCCGCCGTGTGGCTGTCCGACCCCTTGCCGCCGTAGTTGCCCTCCTCGATGTACTTCTTGGCGTTGTCCCAGGCCCCGCCGGCGTTAGAGAGCATCACCGCCAGGAGCTGCCCCGTGAGGATGGCGCCGGCCAGGAACGCGCCGAGCCCCTCGGCTCCCAGGAAGAACCCCGCCACCACCGGAGCCAACAAGGCCAGCAGGCCAGGGGTCATCAGCTCGCGGAGCGAGGTCTTCGTGCAGATGTCCACCACGGCGCCGTAGTCCGGTTTCTCGGTGTAGTCCATGATCCCGGGGTGATCGCGGAACTGCTTGCGAACCTCGACGACGACCTGCATCGCTGCCCGACCCACGGCACGGATCGCGAGCGAGGAGAAGAGGAAGGCGACGCAGCCACCGATCAGCAGGCCGACGAGCACGTTGGGCTCGTCGACCTTGATGCCTTGGAAGTCGAAACCCTCAAGGCGAAGCGCCTCTTCGAACGAGCCGAACAGCGACGTCGCCGCGATGACCGCGGTGGCGATCGCCATGCCCTTGGTGATGGCCTTGGTGGAGTTGCCCACCGCGTCCAGCCTGCCCAAGATCTCGGCGGGGCGGCCCTCGAACTCGCCGGACATCTCGGCTATGCCCTGCGCGTTATCCGAGATGGGCCCGAAGGTGTCCATCGAGACGATGACGCCGACGGTCGTGAGCATGCCCATGCCCGTGAGCGAGATGAAGTAGAGACGCTCGGCCGTGTCCTCGCCGAGGAAGAAGGCCGCCATCATCGCGGCGCCGATGATCAGCGCCGACCACACGGTCGACTCGAGACCTATCGAGAAGCCCGACAGGATCGTCGTCGCCGGTCCTGTCACCGTCGACTCCGCGATCTCCTGAACGGGCTTGAACTTCGTGTCGGTGAAATACTGCGTCAAGATCTGGATCACGGAAGCCAGGATCAGGCCGATCAGCACCGCGGCCGCCGGCTTGTAGGAATCCATGTACACGCCCGAAAGGACGAACACGACCGCGGCCGAGATCCCCGCCGAGATGAAGAACCCGCGGTTGATCGCCTTCATGCCGTGCTCGTCTTCGGAGCGCGGCGCGACGGACAGGATGCCGATGATCGACGTGATCACGCCGACCGCGCGCACCAGCAGGGGGAACATCACGCCGACGATCGCCCCCTGCTCCGACCCCGCGTAGGCGGCGGCGCCCAGGATCAGCGACGCGACCAAGGTGACCTCGTAGGACTCGAACAGGTCGGCCGCCATGCCGGCGCAGTCCCCCACGTTGTCACCCACGTTGTCGGCGATCACGGCTGCGTTGCGCGGGTCGTCCTCAGGGATGCCCTGCTCGATCTTGCCCACCAGGTCCGCGCCCACGTCCGCGGCTTTCGTGAAGATGCCGCCCCCGACCCTCATGAACATCGCCAGGAGCGCCCCCCCGAAGCCGAAACCGACCAGCACGCTGGCTGCGTCCGCGCCGTAGACGAGCAGGATCACGGTGGCGCCGAGCAGGCCGAGTCCGACCGTGAACATGCCCGCGACGCCGCCGGCGCGGAACGCGATCCGCAGGGCCCCTCGCACGCCGCTCTCGCGGGCCGCGTTGGCGGTACGGACGTTGGCCCGGACCGCGAGCCACATGCCGGCGTACCCGGTGATCGCCGAGAACCCGGCGCCCAGGATGAACGCGATCGACCGGCCGACCTTGATCGACATCTCCGAGTGCGCGGCGTCCTCGGGCGCAGGCAGGACGAAGAAGAGCACGATGGTCAAGATCGCCAGGAAGACGCCGACCGTGCGGAACTGCCTCGATAGGTAGGCGCTCGCCCCCTCCTGTATCGCGGTTGCGATCTCCTTCATCTTCGGAGTGCCCTCGGGGGCAGACAGAACCTCGCGGACGAGGTACCAGGCGAACAGCAGCGCGACGAACGAGATGCCGAGGATGACCCAGAGCGCGGTCGTCTCCGACGATCCGAACACCGCCTCGATCGAACCCTCTTGGGCGAGCCAGCCCACCATCGAACCTCCTGGATGCGGTAGGGATCCTTTCCTGCCCGACCGGAGTCCGGTCGGGAACCGGTGAAGGATACCGGAGGGCGCAGCGCCGCGGCCCCGCCTGGCCTGGAGGCGAGAGACGATTCGACGCGGCCGCGACGCAGCCCTACGCTGCGCGCCAGGCGTGCCGGGAAGTCTGGTCGGCGAGGAGGCTTCACGATGACACGCCACCGAGATCCGGCCCGGCGCCGACCGCGGCCCGTCAGCCCCGGTGTCCTGCTGTTCGCGTTCGCTTTCGCGGTGATGGCCGACCCGGTCTCCTCGGTCGCCTACGCGATCGAGGCGGGCCTGCGGCGCCTCCACGGGGACCTGATCCTGTCCCTCGTTACGATGGTGATCGTCCTCACGATCATCTCGATCGTTCGGCTCAACTACGACCAGTTGATCCGGCGCTTCCCCGAGGGTGGCGGGGCAGTCGCAGCGACGGGCGCCGCCTTCGGCGAGGGGTGGGCATTCCTCCCGCTGGGAGCGCTCATCGTCGACTTCGTGCTCACGATCGCGATCAGCGTGGCCGCGGCTTCGAGCGCCGTGATCGCCTACCTCCCATCGCTCGCTCCCCAACGCACCGCCATCGCCTTGGTCCTGTGCGCGCTGGTCGCCGGACTCACCTGGTTCGGCCACATCGGCCGCAGCGTGTTCGCCTCGATGACGGTCCTGTTCCTGGCGGTCGCGCTTCCGGTGCTGATCCTGAGCTTCGCGGCACCGGCGGCCATCGGTACCGCGCCCCTGCACGGGACCGGTGACGCCACATGGCTGACGGTGCTCGTGGCCTTCCCTGTGGCCATGGCGCTGGCGACCGGGGTCGAGGCGCCTGCCAGCGCGATCGCCCAGCTGGGCCAGCTCGACGACGACGGACGCTCACACGTCGGCCGGGTCACGCTGTGGCTCACGTTCGCGATCACGGGAACGTTGACGCTCGCGATCGCGGCCGCCGCGCTTCGGCTGCGGATAGGAGTGCCGGGCGAGCACAGCACGCTGATCGCGGATGTCGCCCGAGGGGCCGCCGGGGACGGACGGATGTTCGCGGCGTTCCAGCTGACGAGCTCGCTGCTGCTGCTGGCCGCTGCATCCTCGTCGTTCCAGGCGGGGCCGGGTCTGCTCAAGGCGCTAGCCCGCAGCACGCGTGCGGACGGCGGCCAGGTGGGGATCTTGCCCGGAGCCCTCGGTCGTACGAACCGGCATCAGACGCCGTACTGGAGCGTGGTCTTGTACCTGGTGGTCGCGTCGACGGTCGTGATCGCGGCCGGAGGGCACGACCAAGAGCTGGTCCTTTACTACGCGGTCGCGGTGTTCATCAGCTTCCTCGCCGGCCTGCTGGCCATGGCTCGGTTCAGCATCCGCGGGCGGCGGCGGCGGGCGGCGGCGGTCAATCTCCTCGGAGCTGGGGTCGTGTCGTTCACGATCGGGGTGAACCTGCTCCGCTTCTACCCGATCGCGTCGCTGGTGGCCTCCCTGGCGATAGCGGCCGTGTTCGCCCGGCTATGGGTCCGGCAGGGACGACCGCGAGGTATCGCACAGGTAGAGGCGCGGTTCGAGCGTGAGCTCGGCGAGGAAGAAGAGGCGCCTTAGCGATCGGGCCGCGCGAGTCGCAAGATGACGTACCCGGCGACGCCCGCCAAGACCGACGCCGCGAGGATCGCCACCTTCGCTTCGGCCAGCAACCCGGGATCATCCGGGAAGGCGAGCTGCGCGATGAACAACGCCACCGTGAACCCGATGCCGGCGGTCGCACCCATCCCGAGCAGATGCCCCCAGCCGACGCCCTCGGGCAGCGCACCTAGACGCGATCGCACGGCGATCCGGCTGGCTGCGAACACGCCCAGCGGCTTGCCTAGGACGAGCCCCACGACGATCGCGAGGACGACCGTGCTCGCGAGCGCCCCGCGCAGGATCTCCGGACTGAGGCGCACGCCGGCGTTGGCCAGCGCGAACAAGGGAACGATCACGAACGAGGACCACGGCAGCAGCGCGTGCTCTACGCGCGCCAGCGGCGACACCGCGTCCTTCGACAGTTCGGACAGGCGCAGCCACGCAGGCGCGTCGACGTCGACCGGCTCGGGTTCGTCGGTCGTCAGGTCGGCGATCCGGTGCGCCTCGGCACTCACCGCCGCCGGCCGCTGGAAGGGCTGGGCGGGAGTGAGCAGTCCCAGTGCTACGCCCGCGATCGTCGGATGGATCCCCGAGCGATACATCGAGTACCACAGCACCGCTCCTACCCCCATGTAGACCAGCGGCGATCGGACGTGGATCCGCTGCGCCGCCACGATGAGGCCGATGCACCCGAAGGCCGCGAGCAGCGCGGCTCCGGAGACCCCCCCGCTGTAGAAGATCGCGATCACCAGGATGGCGCCGATGTCGTCGACGATCGCGAGGGTGAGCAGCATCGGCTTGAGGTTCGCCGGAGCGGCCGTCGCCGCCAGCGCGAGCGCACCGAGCGCGAAGGCGATGTCGGTCGCCATCGGCACGCCCCACCCGCGCGCGCCCTCTCCTGCACCCGCGATCGCCAGGTACAGGAGCGCCGGTACGACCATGCCGCCGAGAGCCGCGATCGCCGGCAGGGCGGCCAGGCGCGGACTCCGCAGTTCGCCCGTGGTGAGTTCCCGCTTGATCTCGATCCCGACCAGCAGGAAGAACACCGTCATGAGCCCGTCGTTGACCCAGAAGTGCAGATCGGACCCGATCACGGTCGGACCGATCGTCACGCGGACCGGCGTGTTCCAGAACGCCTCGTAGGACTCGCTACCCAGGTTCGCCCAGAGCAGGGCCACGAGCACGGCAGCGAAGAGCAGGACGGCGCTCGAGATCGACGTCTGCAGGAACTCCTGCATCGGCCGCACGACGGCCCGGGGGATCGCGCGTTCGGACCGCGACCAAGGGAGGCGGATCTCGTCGTCCTGATCGGTCATCGTCGTCCTCGTGCCGACCAGTCTTCCCGGCGCTCCATCGGATCGCGGCGATCTTACCCGGGCCCGCAGCACGCGGCACGCTAACCGCGACTCCACACCTTCGCAACGGCCCCGCTACGAGGAAGCCGTGCATGGCCTGGTAGCCTCGAACCCGTTTTGGCGACCGAACGCAAGACCCCTCTCAGCGAGGCCGCCCCGCAAGTCTCCGGACGATCCCAGACGACCGCTGCTCGGTCGAAGGTGGCTCGTCGACGGGCGCTAGTGGGCGGCATCATCGCCGTCGCCGCGGTCGGCGCCCTCACGTTCGCGCTCACCCGCGGCGAGAGCATCATCCCCTCCTTCCTCGACCCCGGCCCCGAGACCCCTGAGTTCGCCTTCGAGACGGTGAAGTGGAAGGTGGAGGCAACGACCAAGGCCCTCCCGAAGGATCTCCAGGACGCGGTGGAGCCGGCCGTCACCGAGGCGCAGGCGCTCCTCACCGCATACCTGCAAGGGGCGTTCGTCGACCCCGATACCTGGGGCGACTACGAGGGAGTCTTCGCGGACGCGATGACCGAGGACGCGGCCGCGGACGCCGCGAAGCAGGTCGATGTCCTAACCCTGGGTGCCACCGCTAACGACTCCTACGAGTTCGTCGCGCCGGGTCCGAGCACCCTGCGGATCACCGTCCTGACCGACGGGGAGGATGCAGCAGCCCAGATGGCCGCGAAGGTGAGGTTCGTCGCCTCGGCCGAACTGACCGACGGGACCTTCACGGATGTGACCAGCAGCGGGACGTACCTGCTCCGTCTCGTTGAAGGCGACTGGAGGATCTTCTCGTTCGATGTAGCTCGCAAGGAGACGGTCGCCGAGGCGGTCGCCTCGGCAACCCCCTCAGCGGAGGCGTCGGCATGATCCGCCGGCTCGTCGCGGTCGGCCTGACGCTCAGCGTGTGGGTCGGTGGGACGGTCCTGGGGTCGATCGGGGGAGCCGGACCGGCGGGGGCGGTCCCCGTGATGGTCCTGGGTCGCGCACACGCCGACTACGTTCCCGCGATGGACGGCTCCACGCCCATCTTCGTCCTGCTGCTCGGCTCGGACGCCCGCCCGGAGACAGACACCGAGGAGGGCCTGGCCGACTCGATCCACATCCTCGGGATCAACCCCGCGAAGAAGAAGGCGACCCTGTTCGGGATCCCCCGCGACGCGTACGTTCCGATCGCGAGCGGCGGCACGAACAAGATCAACACCGCGATGTCGGCCGGAGGTGTCGACAACCAGATCGCCACCGTCGAGAACCTGACGGGGATCACGATCTCGTACTACGCCGTGACCCGCTTCGAGGGGCTTCAGCGGGTCGTGAATGAACTGGGCGGCGTGACGATCAACGCTCCCATCGCGTTCCAGGGCTACGTCAACTACTTCCCCGAAGGAGTCCAGACCCTGAAGGGACCGATGTCGCTCGAGTATTCCAGGACCCGCAAGAGTCTCTCCCGCGGCGACTTCCAGCGGTCGATACATCAAGGGGTAGTCATCCAAGGAGCCCTGAACACCTTCGCGAAAGCGTTCGCGGACGACCGGGGCGCCCTGTACACGTGGCTGGGCGCGGGTCTGCGCCACGTGCAGACCTCACTGTCGCTCGACGAGTTGACCGACCTAGCCCTGCTCTCCACAGCGATCGAGCCGAAGTCGGTGACCAACCTGGTGGCGATCGGCAGCACGGGCTCGGTGAGCGGCATGAGCGTCGTCACGCTCTCTTCCGAGAACCAGGCTCTGTGGGACGACCTCGGCTCGGATGGGTACATCCTCCCGAAGCACATCCCCGAAGCCGCTCGGTCCTCGTAGCTGCGCGATCCTCGTAGCCGCCAGGCCGTCACCGCGTGAACCGCGAAGAACCCCCCTGCTAGGCTCGCGCTCCGCATGACGACCCTCACCGAGGATCTCCGCGACGTCCACCCCCGGCGGCAGGTCGCCGGGATCGCAGCGGCGGCGGCGGCGACCTTGCCGGGCATCCTCGTCCGGTTCGCCCAACCAGATCTGCCACACCCCGTGGAGGCGCTGGTCTTCGGGATCGCCATCGTGGGCTCCGCATTCCTGCTGTCTTGGGCTGCGGAAGCGGCCCAGTTGGATATCTCGGCGGGGCTCGCGATCGCGATCTTGGCGCTGATCGCCGTCCTGCCCGAGTACGCGGTGGACTTCGTGTTCGCATGGGAGGGAGGTGAGTCCTTCGAGTCGACCGGATACACCAGCTGTCCTCCGCTGGGCGGCGGCACGGAGTCTCCATGCTCGCTCGCGTTAGCGAACATGACCGGTGCGAACCGACTGCTGATCGGCATCGGGTGGACCATGGTCGTGTTCATCGCCTTCTACCAACTCCGCCGGCGAGGCGACATCGTCAAGGGCCAGCGGTGGAGGGGCGTGCAGCTGGACCGGGAACATGCGATCGAGCTGTCCTTCCTCGCGGTCGCGACCGTGTACTCCCTGAGCCTGCCGCTGAAGACTTCGATCACGCTCGTCGACGCCGCCGTCCTGGTCACGATCTTCGTGCTGTACACGCTGCGGGTGGCGAGGGCCCCGGCGGAGGAACCGCACCTGGTCGGCCCAGCGCGGCTGGTGGGATCTCTCTCGAGGAACGCGCGACGTGGGGCCTACATCTCCATGGGGATCTACGCCGCCGTGGTGATCTTGCTGTGCGCCGAGCGATTCGCCGAGGCGCTCGTCGCGAGCGGTTCATCGCTGGGGATCAACGAGTTCCTGCTCGTGCAGTGGGTCGCGCCGCTGGCTTCGGAGGCGCCCGAGCTGCTCATCGCCGGCATGTACGCGTGGCGCCTGAATACGAACGCAGGCCTGGGAACGCTCGTGTCTTCCAAGGTGAACCAGTGGACATTGCTCGTGGGAACGCTGCCGATCGTGTTCGCCATCTCGTCTTCGTCCCTGCACGGGCTCCCGCTGGACGCGGTGCAGCGCGAGGAGCTGTTCCTCACCGCTGCGCAGTCGTTCTTCGCGATCACGATCCTGATCAACCTGCGGATGTCGCTGCGCGAGGCGGGCTTCTTGTTCGGCCTGTTCTGGATCCAGTTCATCCTGGGCGGCCTGGTTCCTCCAGAGCTTCACGGCATCGAACGGATCGCCATCGGCGTCACCTACATGATCCTTGGGTTCTGGCAGCTGATCGGTGAGCGCCAGGTCGTCCCGAAGCTGCTCCGCGACGGCTTCCGAACGCCATACGCGCAGCTCGGCCAGGAGGAACTGCCCAAGCTCGATTCCGAGGTGGAGTAGGCGAACGCCTCTGGACCGTAGCCTGGCGGCCGTGGACCCCCGCGAGTTCCTCGATGCTCTGACGGTAGAGCCGTCTGCGGCGGCGTCCCTCGTGCACGTTCGCGAGCTCCCCTCGCGCGAGGCGATCCTCGAGCCATTCCCCGATGCACTGCCGCCGGTGCTCGTCGACCGCCTCGAGCTCCTAGGCATCTACGGTCTCTACTCACATCAACGCGCCGGTCTGGACTTGCTGCTCGACGGGCGCCACGTAGCCCTGGCCACGGGCACCGCCAGTGGCAAGTCACTCGTCTACCAGGCCGCCTTCGCGGTCGACGCGGTCGGTCCGGCCCCGGCGACGTGTCTGTGCCTGTTCCCGACGAAGGCCCTCGCGCGCGACCAGCTGCGCGCGGTCCGCGCGCTGCGTCTGCCCCAGATCAAGGCGGCCGTCTACGACGGCGACACCCCGAAGGCCGAGCGGCCCTTGATCCGTAAGAACGCGAACCTGCTGCTCACCAACCCCGACATGCTCCACCTCATGCTCGCAGATCACCGGATCTGGGGCGACTTCTTGCTGCGACTCTCGTTGGTGGTCGTGGACGAGGCGCACGTGTTCCGCGGCGTGTTCGGCTCGCAGGTGGCCATGATCCTGCGGCGCTTGCGCCGGCTGATCGCGCATGACGGCGGCGACCCGCGCTGGTGCCTGGCGAGCGCCACGGTCGGCAACCCGCGGGAACAGGCCGAGCGCCTGACCGGTCTCGGGGCCGTCGAGGTCGTGACCGAGGACGCCTCGCCGCGCGGACGCAAGCTCTTCGCGATGTGGAACCCCCCCGTGATCGACGAGGACACCGGGGCCAGGCGGAGCGCCTTGAGCGAGGCCTCGACCCTGATGGCCGCCCTCGCCGACCGGGATGTACGAACCATCGGGTTCGTGCGGTCGCGGCGGGCGGCGGAGCTGCTCGCGGAGTTCACTCGGCGGGCCGTGGACGGTGCCGCCCGCCGCGACCGGGTCAAGGCCTATCGCGCCGGCTACCTGGCCGAGGACCGCCGGCGCTTGGAAGAGGCGCTGGCCGACGGGTCGCTGCTCGCCGTCGCGTCCACGAACGCCCTCGAGTTGGGCATCGACATCGGATCGCTCGATGCATCGATCCTCACCGGCTACCCCGGCACCCGGGCGTCCATGTGGCAACAGGCTGGACGAGCGGGACGCCGGCTCGAGGGGTCGCTCGCAGTGCTCGTGGCCCAGGACGATCCGCTCGACCAGTACCTCGCGGCTCACCCCGAAGAGCTGTTCGACGGGCCCCCGGAGGCAGCTGTGATCGACCCGTCGAACCCGTACGTGCTCGGACCACATCTGCGCTGCGCGGCTCGTGAGATGCCCCTGGACGATGCGGACGTCGCCCGGTTCTTCGGGCCCGATGCGGTCGCGACGCTCTCGAACCTGATCGCCGACGGGGTCCTCGCGCGTCGCAAGACCGGCCTCGTGCACGACGCGGGCGGCGGGGACGCGCATCGTGAGGTCGACGTCCGCGCCGGCGGCGGTCACGTCTACCGCATCGTGCTCGGCCAGACGGGTGAGCTGATAGGGACGGCGGATGAGCACCGCGCGTTCGCCACGCTTCACCCTGGCGCCGTTTACCTGCACCAAGGCGAGCAGTACCTGGTCCACGAACTCGACCTCGTGCGCCAGATCGCCGTCGTGCAGGAGGCGGATCCGGACTTCTACACGCAGGCCCGGGACACGACCGACATCCGGATCACCGGCGTCACCGACCGCCGGGCGCTGGGCGACGCCGAGATGTCCTACGGAGACGTCGACGTCACCAACCAGGTGGTCGGGTTCGTCCGCAAGCTCGTGAGCACGGGCGAGATCGTCGGTGAACAGACGCTGCCTCTTCCCCCCGTCAGCCTGCACACGAAGGCGGTCTGGTGGACGCTGCCCGGACGGCTGGCCGATCGCGCCGGGGTCGGACCACGGGATCTACCCGGCGGCATCCACGCGGCAGAGCACGCGGCGATCGGCCTGCTCCCCCTGGTCGCCACCTGTGACCGGTGGGACATCGGCGGCGTCTCGACGCCTATGCACGAGGACACGGGGCTCACCACGATCTTCGTCTATGACGGCTACCCCGGTGGAGCCGGGATCACCGAGCGCGGGTTCGCTGCCGCCGAGCGGTGGCTCGGCGCGACCGCGGACCGCGTTCGCGAGTGCCCGTGCACGCACGGCTGCCCCTCGTGCGTGCAGTCCCCCAAGTGCGGCAACGGCAACGAGCCGCTGGACAAGCGAGCGGCGGCGGCGCTGCTTGCTGCGATACTCGGCCTTGCATGGGGATGACCGGCAGCACGCTCCGCAGGCCGTACGTAGCCGTGATCGGGGCCTCGAACGCCACCGAGTGGGAGCTCGGCACGGCCGAGGCGCTCGGACGACTCCTGGCCGAGGCCAGCTGCGTGATCGTCTGCGGAGGGCTCGGCGGCGTGATGAACGCGGCAGCGCGCGGAGCCGAGGCGGCAGGAGGCATCTCGATCGGCATCCTGCCCGGCGACGAACGCAGCACCGCGAGCCCGCACCTCACCGTCGCGATCGCGACCGGTTTCGGCGAGGGCCGCAACGCCATCGTGGCCCGCTCGGCCGACGCGGTGATCGCGGTCGGTGGGGAGTTCGGCACGCTCTCCGAGATCGCGCTAGCGCTGAAGGCCGGAACCCCGGTCATCGGACTCGGGACGTGGGAATTGGGCCGCGACGACCTCGACCTCGATCCCATCGTTCGGCTCGAGAGCGCCGAGGACGCCGTCGGCCACCTGCGCACGCTCCTACCCGCCCTGACGCCGAACCGACCTCCGGGTTGACCGATCCTGCGCTCGCGGGGGAGGATGGCGCCGCCATGATCATCGCGGTCTTGTTCCTGGTGCTCGCGACCGGTCTTTCGGTCGCCGTGATCCAATCGGTCATCGACAGCGCCCAGACCGACGTTGCGCAGATCATCATGTTCGATCGGGTATTGCTTGAACCTGGGCTGCCCGCCGGCATCTGGATCCTGTGTGGGATGTCGGCCGCCGCAGCGCTCGCCTGGGTGGCCGCGGTGGCACATCTCCGCGGACGCCGGCTCGAGCGCCGGATGGCCGCGGAGCTCGACGCTCGTTACCAGGAGCTTTCGTCGAACGCGGCGGGCGACGCCGCGAGGGCGCATCTCCTGGAAGCCAGGGCCGCCGAACTCCAAACTTGGTACGAGCGTAGCACGAGCGAGCGAGACCAGGCGCGGGCCCAGCTCGCCGCGGTGCAGGAGGAGTTGCACCACTTGAGGGTGGAGGCCTCACGGGCATCGGTGGTAGCTATCCCCGAAGCCTCCGAGGCTGAACGTGCCGCGGGTTCGCCCTCGAACCTCTAGGCCGGGCCTGAGGGTTCGATCGTCAGGTCGCCGACCCTCGCCCGGTGAACCGTCGAGCCAGTCCAACGGCCTTCGCTCGCTCGTTCGCCGGTAGGCCCACGGCCAGGACCGCGGCCCCGTATACCGCCACCCCGATGAACGAGGAGACGATCAGGTTCACGAGCCACTGGGCCTCGGGGAGCACCGCACTCGTTCCGGCGATGGCTAGCCCTCCGAGCACGGTTGGCACGACCAGCCGAACGTAGCCGCCATCGAACGGCCAGATACCCAGGAAGCGCCGCACGAGGAACAGGCGGGCGAGCGCGCTGAACGTCAGCGTGCACGCCTGCGCGATCGCGGCGCCGCGGATGCCCAGCGCCTCCGGCCGCGCCAGCACGAGCGCCAAACCGATGTCGATCGCGAACCCGCCGACGTAGACGAGCAGGTCCCAGCCGGTCCGTCCGGCCATGATGAGGATGAACCCCACCGTGCCGACCATGACCGGCACGATCATCCCGACGATCAGGATCCGCAGCGCCTGGGCGCCGTCGCCGAACTCGTCGCCGAAGACCCGGAGCACCAGGTCGGGCAGCACCGCCAGCACCAGCAGGACCGGGATCGTGGCCGTCAGCGACCACCGTGTGACCTGTTTGTATAGGGCATCGAGCTTGCCCTGCTCGCCGCGGTGGTGCAGGTCGGCGACGAACGGACTGAACGTGAGCGAGACGCTCGTCAGGAACAGGAACAGCGACTGCCCGGCGCGCAGTACCCCGCCGTAGACGCCGACATCGGCCGCCCCAGAGGACCCGAGCCCCGAGTACAAAGCCGCGAGCACGTAGAAGTCGGCGAAGAAGATCAGCTGGGCGAAGAGCGTCCCGGGAGCCCGCAGGGCCCCGAAGCGCCAGAGCGCCCCCGCCCGCTCCTCGGCGATCGCTTCCCCGGCGATCTCGTGGGGCAGCCGACGCTCCTCGCGGAGCCATCCGAAGGCAGCGACGGTCAGCGCCGCGGCCCACGACGCCATGAACGCCGCGCTCGACCCACCCGCCGTCGCGCTGACGATCGCCCATACCGCGACGGTCAGCACGACCCATCCGATCGGCTGCACGATCCACTGCGCGAACAGCGTGTAGCGCATGATCTTCAGGCCACGCGTGGCGCCCATGTACGTGAACGCAAGCGCAGCGAACGGGATCGTCACGGCCGCCCAGCGGAACGCCGGTGTGGCCTCGGCGGGCAGACTGCTGAATCGTTCGGCGAGCCAAGGCGCCAGCAGGAACACCGCGACCGCGGCCGGAACGGAGACGGCGAGCGCGATCCCCACCGAGCGTCGCACGAGACCGGGCGCCCTGCCCCCTTGACCACGTCCGACCAGGATCGCGACGAGGCGCACGTTCGCGACGTCCATGCCGAACCGGGTGGCAGCCGCTGCGATGAACGCGAACTGCGTCGTCGCCGTGACGATGCCGAAGGCCTCGGCCCCGAGGCGCCGGGACATGACGATCTGCGCCGCGAACAACGCGGTCGCGCCGATCAGCAAGCCCAGGACGTTCTGGCCGGTCTGCCCGACGATGATGCGCTGGTCGGACGTGGTACGCGGCCCCGCGGAGATCTCCGCAGCCTCCTCGATGAACTCCTCGTCCATGGCCCGGGGAGTATCTCAGCGCCCACCCGAGGCCGGTCGTTGGCGTGCGTCTTGCACTTCGGACCTTGACCGATCGGACGAAAGCGATGCCCGCGGGACAACGAGGAACGCCCCCCGTCCACTCCCCGGGGGGCGTCCCACTTCCCTCGGCACCGGGGGAAGGTCTTACAGCGCGAGTCCTCCCGCGCAGAGCTCGCCCGTCTCGGTGTTCACGGAGCGCGCCCGGAACGTGTCGATACCCCTGGCGTTCCAGGTCCTCAGCCGGACGTAGAAGTTCCCGTCCTCGTTGGTCTTCCTCGGGCCTAGGAAGATCTGCTCGCCGTTGTGGCCGATCCGCACACGCCACACCTGGCCCGGCGCATCGGAATGCACCGCGTAGGTGAGGCCGATCCCGTGGTCGAGCACGACCGCCTTCAGGCCCCAGACGCTGCCGGCATCGCAAGCCCCGCCTGCGGCGGCGCCTCCGCCGTCGGTGGCCGCCGCGGGCACGGCTGCGGCCACCGAAAGGGCCAGCGCGCCGATGACGACCGCGCGAAGCATCCGATCCCTCATCGTCACTCCCCTCGTCTGCGTGCCGGTGCGTCCGGCATCGACGTAAGGGTCGTGGGGACGCGGTCGGGTATGCAACGGGACCACGGTCCCGGGACCCGTCAGATCCGCAGGTAGCCCGAACAGGACTCGCCCGTGGGGCGATTCACGCCCGCGGCTTTGACCTCGTCGATGCCATCCCTGTCGAGGGTCTTGCGAGCCAGACGCACGAAACCGTCCTCGCCCGAGATGCGCGTGACGGAGGCGATCCGCGCGCCGTTGTCGGACAGGAAGATCTGCCACTCCTGTCCGGCAACGCCCGTGTCGATCCGGAAGCGGAGCCTCAGGTAACCGTCATCACCCCTGACCGCGACGAGCCTCCACACGCTCGGACCGCCGTCGCAACCGCCGGAGCGCGAGACGAAGTCCGTCGCCGATGCGGGAGACGAGGTCATCGACGCGACAACGCATGCCAGGACGGCGAGCGCGAGCCTGGCCCGGGTCATGTCGACATGGTGCGGCGTCCGCGAGCTGCCCGCAACCCGACCAGGGTCCCGGGTCCTCACGGCCGCAGCGCCCCCGTCCGTTCGGCCCAGAGCGCGGCCTGCGTGCGGTCGGTAACCCCGATGCGCTGGAACAGGTTCGTGAGGTGACCCTTGACAGTCTTCTCGCTGATACCCAGACGACGCGCGATCTGCTTGTTGGCCAGGCCCTCCAGCACCAAGCCCAGGACCTCGCGCTCTCGGCTGGTGAGCTCGACCGCGGGGCGGGCTTTCCCGGCGCCGCCCCGCTCGGCGAGCAAGGCGGCCGCCGCTTTCGGTGCGATGGGAGCCTCTCCGCGCGCGGCGGCGCGGATCGCCGAGTGGATGTCCTCGGGCTCGGCATCCTTCAGCAGGTAACCGATCGCGCCGGCATCGAGGGCCTGAACGATCCGATCGCGATCGCCGAAGGACGTGAACACGACCACACGGGTCCTCGGCGAAACCTCGACCAGGCGGCGCGTCACCCCTATCCCATCGAGGTCGGGCATCTCCAGGTCGAGCAGCAGCACGTCCGGATCCTCCGCGGCGCAGAGCGCGACCGCCTCCTCTCCGCCGTCAGCCCCTCCGACCAGTTCGACGTCATCGAACGTGGCGAGCAAC
>Ga0247727_10011492_pt1 | contig 15443 bp, 20 predicted proteins | sample WisWelCaveWW1625_FD_202498 | JGI IMG/M metagenome (GOLD analysis project Ga0247727, IMG submission 202498) | Biofilm microbial communities from Wishing Well Cave, Virginia, United States - WW16-25 | ecosystem: Environmental > Aquatic > Deep subsurface > Groundwater > Cave microbial mat | place...
TTTATTTACGACAACCTGACCGCCGGTCACCACCCGCCGCATGTGATCGAAATGGTCGATGCAAAATACGGCTATCGCAAAAACAATCGCCCGCCGATTACTTTCGAGAATCTTCCACCATCAACTCTTCAGACGAACCAGAAATGAACAGGCTATCTCACCGCGACTTAACAACCGAACATAAATATGATTCCTGAGCTTTTCAAAATAGGTCCGATAACACTGCATAGCTTCGGCCTGATGGCCATGCTCGGCTTTCTCATTCCGTCGCTCATCATGCGCGGCGAATTTCGCCGGAATAAAATCGATCCAGATTTTGCCAGCACGATTGCCGTCGCTGCCATCATTGGCGGCTTCATCGGGGCGCGGCTCTATTACATCATCGAGCATTGGCAGGATTTCCTTCGCGATCCGGTCTCGATGATTTTTTCCGGAGCTGGCCTTGTGTGGTACGGAGGATTTTTCGGCGGCGCGGCAGCGGTGATTTATATCATCAAGCGCAACAAGTTGCCCGTTCTCTCTACCGTTGATCTCATCGCGCCGTTGTTAATGCTCGGCTACGCCTTTGGCCGCGGCGGTTGTTTGCTCTCCGGCGATGGCGACTACGGCCCGCCAAGCGATCTTCCCTGGGCCATGGCTTTTCCAAAAGGCATCGTGCCGACAGCAGTGCCGGTTCATCCCACTCCTATCTATAATATTCTGCTCACGATGATTTTCTTTGCAATCATCTGGAAAGTGCGTATGCGCAATTTTCCAAGCGGAACGATTTTCGGAATGTGCCTGATTGCCGGGGGCGTGGAAAGATTCGTCACGGAATTTTGGCGCAATACGCCGAAGCTTGCTTTTGGCTGGATGACGTTGGCGCAAATTTTTAGTGTCATCTTAATCTTGATCGGTTCATACATCATCATCGAAGCGCGTAAGCACAGCCTCAGCCCCATGCCCGCGCGAGCAATGAAGACCAAACAATCAGCCTGATCATGTATCCCGAACTTTTGCGAATCGGCTCTTTCACTCTGAACAGTTACTACGTGATGGCGCTGCTGGGATTTTTGATCCCCATGCTCATCATGCGACGCGAATTTCGCCGCGAAGGAATCAATCCCGATCTGGCTGTTCGCATCTTCGTATTCGCATACATCGGCGGCGTAGTCGGTTCGCGTGTTTACTACATCGTCGAGCACTGGGAAATCTTTTGGCAAAATCCGGAGATGTTGATTACAAACTTCACCGGCCTCGTTTGGTATGGCGGGTTGTTGGGCGGAGCGCTCGCGGTGTGGCTGGCAATTCGTCATTCATCATTGCCGGTGTCGAAAGCCGCAGATCATCTCGGCCCGATGCTGCTTTTGGGAAATTCCTTCGGGCGCCTCGGCTGCTTTCTATCCGGCGACGGTGATTACGGCCCGCCGAGCGATTTGCCGTGGGCCATGGCTTTTCCTGATGGACTCGTTCCAACAAATGTATCTGTTCATCCAACACCGCTTTATGACATTGCGCTCAACTTAATTTTTTTCACCGTTCTTTGGAATTTGCGCAAACGCAATTTTCCGAACGGAACTATCTTCGGAATGTACTTGATCGCCGCCGGCGCGGAGAGATTCGTCACCGAGTTTTGGCGGAATACGGCGAAGATCGCTTTTGGCTGGATGACATTGGCGCAGATGATCAGCCTCGCGTTGATTGTATCCGGATTTTTTTTGATTAACTGGGCGGCAAATCGAGGACGTGAATCACGTCTTGTCGTCGCCACGCCATCGCTTGAAAAAGCAAAATGAAAGTCTTCAAGGAGGAAAATGCCGCCCAATCTGCACCCGCTGGTCGTGCATTTCCCGATCGCGTTGTTGACGCTCGCCGCACTCTGTGAAATCATCGCGCGCCTCAGCGGACGAGAGAGCCTGCGAACAACGGCTTATTGGAATTTGGTCTTTGGTGTTTTATTCGCCGTCGTAGCCGTTGCCACCGGCTTGTTTGCAGAGAATCGAGCTCCAAAAACCGGCGTTGTTCATGAAGCTGTGGAATCACATGAGTCATCCGCTTTCATCACTTTAACTTTATTCGCAATAATCTTTTTATGGCGAGTAATCCGTGAAGGCGAGTTCTACAAAAAATTTTCGATCATCTTTCTCTGCGCCATGATTGTCGCTTGGTTTTCTTTGGTGGTTACGAGTTACTATGGCGGCGAGCTGGTTTACAAACATAGCGTCGGCGCGGCAGAGCAAAAAGTAGAGTGATGGGCATCGGTGTCGAGGTAATGCCTCAATGCTCGGGTAGAGACGATCTGCCACGCTCCGCCCCGCTTCCTATAACTCAAAGCAGCGGAGAGGGGCTGCGCCGTGGCATCGCTGTGTCGCGATAGCCAAGCTCAAGCCACTGTACAACCGTGGCTGAACAAAAACTTTGCCAGACCCCATCATTGAGAGCTTATGTATCGAAAGATGGGCTGCTTTAATCCCGTCAGGGATGAAATGTTTATAGTCATGGATCCTCGATAATTTTCAAACTCCGGAGTGAAATGTGAAAACAAGAATAACCTGGCTGTTGCTCGGCATCGCAATCATGCTTCAGGCGATACCTGTGAGAGCACAACCTCCCGAAGAAAAAAAACTCGCAGCGCTTTCCGATATCCGGCGTGAGTTGGCGTGCTATTGCAGTTGCAGCTTGACCGTCGAAGACTGCCTGCGCTCGATGCGCTGCAGCGAATCCACCAAGCTCAGCGAGGAAGTAACAACTATGTTTGATGCCGGAAAAAACAAGGCGGACATTTTGCACGATATGGTGGCGAAGTATTCGGAAACTATTCTTTCGGCGCCGACCAAAAAGGGATTCAACCTCCTCGCATGGATTTTGCCATTCGCTATGATTGGAATCGGCGGTATAGCGGCTGCACTGGTCATCAGGAAATGGCGTTCCCAGTCTTCTCCGGTTACGGTGCGGCCATCCGCAAATACGACTTCAGAGACGGCGGATCCCTACGCCCGCCAACTGGAAGAAGAATTGAAAAAACTCGCAAGATAGGAATCGTTCATGATTGAAATCATCGGCATCTGTTTGGCTCTGTTGACCGGCCTGTATGTTGCATATCCACTCCTGCAAAAGCGCCAACAAAAAGTGAGCTTTGCGAACAACCATCGCGCCGAAGAATTGGAAGCGCGAAAAGCGGAAATCTATGCCGCGATCAAAGACATCGACTTCGATTATCAGATGGGCAAGCTCTCGCAAGAGGATTACGAGCAACTGCGAAGCCAATACAAAGCCGAAGCCGTCGGTCTACTGAAGCACATCGATCAAATGCAAGGCCCGCACAAAGACAGCAGCCAGCCGCAAAAAGGCAAAAGCCGCTCGACGGTAAAATTCTGTCATCAGTGCGGCCAGCCGTTGCAGCAAAGCGACGAATTCTGCACCGCGTGTGGAGAAAAAGTTTGACGCCCGATTCAGCGCCTGCCGTTGCCGCGATAAATCTAACAAAAGCGTTTGGAACGCACTACGCGTTGCGCGGCGTTTCCTTGCACGTTGCGCGAAACGAAGTGACCGCGATATTTGGTCCCAACGGTGCAGGTAAAACAACTTTTTTGAGAATTCTTTCCGGCCTATCCCGCCCCAGCAGCGGCGACGTTTTATTCAACGGCAAGCCGTTGCAAGAGAATCCGGAGGCGGCGCGCGCGCAAATCGGCGTCATCGGGCATCAGAGTTTTTTATACAGCGAGTTGACCGCCGCGGAGAACCTCACGTTCTATGGCAAATTGTATGGCTTGAGTGATCTGCCTTCGCGCATCAAACGCGCGCTGGAGGAAGTCGGCCTCGGCGCGCGCGCCGGAGATCGTGTTGCAGGTTTCTCGCGAGGGATGCTTCAACGGCTCGCCATTGCCCGCGCCATGCTTCATAATCCAAGCATTCTTTTTCTAGATGAGCCTTTCACCGGCCTCGATCAGCACGCCGCCACGATGCTCAGCAGTTGGCTGCGCCGTTTGCGATCCGAACAAAGAACGATCCTGCTGGTCACCCATGATCTTGAACAAGGCATGTCGCTTGCTGATCGCATCGCGATTTTTGTGCGCGGGCGCATCGTCTTCGATCAGTCCACCTCCGCTATGAACGCCGAACAATTTCGCCGCGCCTATTTTGAGTACGTTGCAGCCGGAGAAGGAGCCGAGCGGTGAATGATTTCCGCAAGCGAGCGACGGCGATTTGGAAAGAGTTTGCCGCAGACTTCAGCAAGCTGGCAACAATAATCCGAAAGGATTTGCTCGCGGAGTTTCGCACTCGCGAATTGCTCTTTTCAATGCTGCTGTTTGCCCTGCTGGTAGTGGTTGTTTTCAGTTTCACTTTCGAACCGGGCACCCGCGCGGCACGCGAATCAGCGCCGCAAATTTTGTGGGTGGCCTTCACCTTCGCGGGCGTGCTGGGCTTGCATCGCGCCTTTTCCAGAGAAGTCGAAAATGGCTGCATCTACGGCTTGATACTGGCGCCTGTCGATCGCGGCATCCTCTTTCTCGGCAAAATGACCGGAAACGTAATTTTCATTCTCATCGTTGAAATCTTCACTTTGCCGCTTTTTGCCGTGTTGTTCAATGTTCCTTTGTTTAATGTTCTCGATCGCCTGCTCATCATCCTGTTATTGGCGACACTGGGTTTTGCCGCCGTAGGAACGCTGTTCAGCGCCATCGCTATCAACACCCGTACACGGGAGACCATGCTGCCAATTTTGCTTTTACCAGTTGAATTGCCGGTGATTTTAACCGCGGTCAATGCCACAGCCGCAGTGCTCAACGGCAGAGACTGGGCAGCGATCAGCGGGGCGCTGAAAATTCTTGCGGTGTTCGATGTGATTTTTGTGATGGTGTGTTACATCACTTTCGAATATGTTCTTGAAGAGTAGCGAATTTCCGCCCACATCATGTTCCAACCTCGGCTTGGCCGAGGTTTTCAAATTTGTGAAAGAGGTCTCGTTTTACACAGGGCTGAAAGATCAATGCAACGGCAAAACCGTTGCAGGAACGTTTTTTGAAATGAAGTGAATGAGGATATATCTCATGGATAAAACTTTTGAGCGATGGGCGCTGCTGCTTGGCGGGATTACCGCCATCATGATGGTGTGGAACCTCTACAACATTTTCATTTTTGTGCCAACCGAAAAATCCATGGGTATCGTGCAGCGCATTTTTTATTTTCATGTGCCCTCGGCGATGGTGGCGTTTTTGGCCTTCACCATTACTTTCGCTTACAGCATTCTCTATCTTTGGAAGAGAAATTCCTGGCACGATCGCATTGCTTACAGCGCCGCCGAAGTCGGCGTCCTCTTCACCACCGCCGTGCTGCTCACCGGGCCGATCTGGGCGCGGCCGGTGTGGAACACCTGGTGGTCGTGGGATCCGCGATTGACGACGACGCTGATTCTCTGGTTCATCTACGTCGCCTACATGATGCTGCGCAATTACACCGCCGATGAACAGCGTGGGGCGCGTTTCGCCGCCGTGTTCGCCATCGTTGGTTTTCTCGACGTGCCTATTGTTTATTTTTCCATTCGCTGGTGGCGAACTATTCATCCCAAGCCGGTGATCATGGGCGGCGAAGGCTCCGGGCTGCATCCGGATATGCGTTACACCTTGTTGATCAGCGCCATTACTTTTCTATTCTTGATGGCGTTTCTGCTCATCCAACGGTTGCGGTTGGAAAAAGCCCAGGTGGAATTGAATAATTTGAAGCGTGAACTGGCTTACTAAACGGGAATCGTCTTATGTCCAATCTGGAATTTCTTTTTTCAGGATTTTTGGTGGTGTGGGTTCTTTTGGCAGGTTATATGTTCAGCCTCTCATCACGGCAGAAAAAGCTGAGCCGAGAAGTTGAGATGCTTAAGGAGATGCAAACGAGAAAATAGTTTTCTCGATTAAAAACAAAATAGCCGGTTGGTCGTGTTGATCAATCGGCTATTTTATTTCCAGAAATCGAACAAGCGCTTAGAAAACCACGCCGGCAGTCACGCCAATAAAAGAAGTGCTTTCGCCTTCAGTCAAGATGACGTTGAACAACCCCTGCAACACAATATTGAATGAGGAACCGGCGGGAATTTCCAGGCCGGCGCCACCGCCAAAGCCGAATTTGTTTTCGTCATTTTCACCAAGTGCATCTTCCAAGACCTTGTCATCTGCGGTCAGGATGCCGATTCCGGTAACCGGGTCGCCGGCGAATGGCAGATCCGTCACGCTCCAGTCATTCTTAATGATATTATAATTGGCTTGCGCCAGCAGGAAGAATTGTGTGCTGGCTTCCGGGCTCGTCAGGTATGGACGAATACCTACGCCAAAGCGGATGGCGGTTGCGGTGATGTCGGAGCCCGGAGTTATCGGATCACCATTGTCATCGACGAAATTGTTCTCGACATAATAGTCGGCCGTAAAACCAGTGGCTGCCTCGCTGAAAGCATTGGTAAACTTATCGTTGTCGGTCGAGAACCTTTCATAACCAACATTGAACGTGATGCCAAGCCGAGGGGACGGAAAAACCACGTATTGCAAATTACCGCTCAAGCCGACTTTGGTGTATTCCTTGAAGAAATCCGGTGCTATTGGAAAAGCAACACCGCCGTAGAACTCGATTTGACTGTTTCGCTGCGCGGACGCGCTACTCACCATAGCCAGCAGCGCCGCAACCAGCACGATCATTTTAATAATCTTCACGATCCTTCCTCCACTTTCTGTTTAGTGAGATGATAAGGGATTTTGATCGATAAAAAGCTGCCGCAAAAACACGAATGGATTGTTGCATTATTCGCAATCACTTCGTCACCACCCGATCACGTATCAACGGCGGGCCGCCTTTGGGCTTGGTAATCGCTCCCACCGAATAGCCGTCAAAGATCTCGGTGAATTGCACTTCGCACAGCTCGTTGATCATTTTGCCGATGACTTCATTGGTGACCGGATGGACGATCGGCGCGCCTTCTCGATACACCAGGCACTTCATGCCCTTGCGCACGCCCTTCATGCGACCGAGGTCGAGGGTGATCCGGTCATTCTCAACGCCAATCACGTAACCCGTCACCAATGGCAGCTCGTTTTTGATCTTGACGGCAACTTCGAGAATCATCTGGCTGAGCGCCGGCAAATTGATGCCGTTGGCATACGCATCCTGCGCCGTGATGATCGCCGCGGTCTCGGTGTCCACCAGGCGCGCATCGATGCTCGCCGTATTCCCGGCGCGCGCGATGCTGCCGCAGACCACCGCATCCACGCCCATGCCTTTGCCGATTTGCGCCGCGGTCGAGACGTCGACGATGCCGGACATGCCGAGTTTTTGCTCGTTGAGAATTTGCTCGAGCTGGGCGCGCTCGATCACTTTAAAGCGATTCATATTGTAGAATGCCGTGGTCAGTTTGTCGAGCAGATCAATCTCACCCAGATCGCCGCCGATGCCCTTGGTGTCAAACGGCAGGATGGCGATATTCAGGCGTTCACCGACGATGGTGGAAGCCGGCGGTTCAGCGTTGTCCACTTGGCGCGTGGGCGCGCTTGGAATCGGCGGCGGCGCTTCCCTCTTCTCGACTTTAGGCGGTGAGGACGGTTTTACTCCGCCGCTGATTTTGTTGAGGTATTCTTTCGCGCGTAATGATGACGATTGCTGAAGTGAAAGACTCAAATCGGCGCGCGCACGTTCCATATCGCCAAGATTGAAATAGCAAATGCCCCGCTCGCGATTTGGAAAATATTGGATGAACACTGCGCCGTAAGCCCGCACTTTTCCACTGTCTTTATTTTTATGCGCAAGAGCAGCATCAAAATAGCCGACCGCCGTCCTCCAATCACCTCGCTCCATCGCTTCCAAACCGTAGGAGTAGGATTTGTACCACGGCTCGTCCGCCAACGCAATTCCAAAAGAGCAGAAAATCGACAGCAGAGAGATTCGAATCATCAACATCGACCGCCTCCGGTTCGCAAGTGTACAGACATTGAAGCCTTCCGGAAGCGTTGGGTTTCTCTCTTTCTTGAACATCGTTTGCATCGGAGATCTCTCTACGTAGAATGAGTTGAATCATACATGAAAATGAGCGCTGAACATAGATTCTTCACATATGTCAAGCGCAATAATAGCAAAACAACAGCCAACAGTCAAGGCAAAAGATTTGGAATATGGTAATGAATATGGTAATGCCTCAGTTATCGGTGGGTAGCGCAGACACCTTGTCTGCAGTCAGGATGACTGCGCTACGTTTTCCACCCGTAAGTGAGGCATTACTGGAATATGTAATCGCTCAGATACGGGTGGAGATGCTGTCATTTTGGAAAAACCTTTTTTCAAACTAGCACTTTGCTCGCAGCAAAAAGATGTTCAACATGACAGGGTTAGTAGTCCACCGGTAACTGGGGCCATACTTTTGTGGGCAAATTTCTTTTGCTTTTTTCTTTTTGCTTTTTGCCTTTTGTTTTTAATAATTGCTTCTCCATGCAAAATCTCGTATCTTTCGCGCAATAAATTCTCTCCGGAAAGGGCGATGGACAAATCTTAGGAGCGGGGATTTGCCGCATGACCGTCAAAGAAGTTTTTCTCAGCTCAATCTCTCGTGACCTCACCAAGTATCGCGCGGCGGTGATTGACACAGTTCGCTTTGCTGATACCAGTTTAAAACCCCGGATTAACCGATGACTCGTGCCAGACTTTATTTCTTTCTTGCGTTACTTACTGTCGCCGTTGGCATCATGACCAATGTTGCGACCGGCCAGATGCCGGAGTGGCTGAAGCCGCATCTCTGGTTATCTTGGCCTATTTTAGGAATTCTCGCGCTTCTCTTCATCATCTTCAGTGTTCGTCAGTCAAATGACGAGTCTTCAACTTCTTCTCGCAAATCCGAACCGCGAATCGTTGAACTGAAGATTTCTCCGCCGCTTGTTGAGCAGCCCAAAGCCCCGCTTCCGCAACCACCACAACCCGATTTCGTTCACCCTTATCCGATTCAACCCAATTTCACTGGCCGCGTGTATGAACGCAAGCTTCTAACTACATGGTTCACCACAAGCTCGCAACCAATTCTGGCCATGGTGGCAATGGGCGGCATGGGCAAATCTGCGCTCACCTGGGCGTGGCTGCAGCGTGACGTGTTAGGTTTGCCTTTGCCCGGTTATGCCGATGAGCCGGCGGAAATTGCGGACACGTGCCGTTTGCCGGAAGCGGCGCGGCCCAACGGCGTGTTGTGGTGGTCGTTTTATGAACGCGACGCGCGCTTTGCCAATTTTGTGAAAGAAGCGTTGCGCTATGCCGGCGCCGGCCGTTTCGATCCCGCGAGTTTGCCCTCGCCTTATGAGCGCGTGCAAGCCTTGTTCAATCTTTTGCAGCAGCAACGCTTGTTGTTGGTGTTGGATGGCTTCGAGCGCGAACTGCGTCTTTATGCTCACCTAAATGCTGCTTATCAAAGAGATGAAGTTGATGAGAAATTGCCGCCCAACGCGCGCGACTGTGTTGATCAGTATGCTGCCGCGTTTTTGCAGGGCATTGCTTCTGTGCCCATGCAGAGCCGCGTGCTGCTCACCAGCCGTTTGTTACCACGCGAAGTGGAAGGTTTGGCCGGTTGCCGAACCGAAGCGTTGCATGCGCTCGCGCCCGAAGATGCGGTGACGTTTTTTCAGAGCCAGGGCATTAAAGGCACGCGGGCTGAAATTGAAGAAGCGTGCCGGCCTTATGGCTATCACCCGCTCGCGCTCAGGCTGCTCGCCGGTGTGATTGTGCGCGACCAACGTGCACCCCGCGATATAAAAGCCGCGAAACGCCACCCGGTGTTGCAAGATTTGAAAGGCAAAGCTCAACACCACGTTTTGCAAGTGGCCTACGAAGCATTGGCGCCAAAGACCCGCGACTTGCTCAGCCGCTTGGCCGCGTTTCGCAGCCCAACCGCGTACGCGACTTTAGCCGCGTTAAAGCTTTTTGAGAAGGAAGAACAGCTCGAACTCGGCCTGGAGGAATTGCGCGAGCGCGGCTTGCTGTTCTTTGACGCCGAAACCGGCCGCTACGGCTTGCACCCGGTGGTGCGGCAATATAGCTACGACCGCCTGGCTGATAAAGCCGGCGTACACACACAACTGCGCGACTACTTTGCTACTGTGCCCTTTGCAGAAGATGACAAGATACAAAGCCTCGAAGGCTTGACGCCGGTGATTGAGTTGTATCATCATACTGTGCAGGCGGGGAAGTTTGATGAAGCACAAGAACTTTTTGAAAACCGACTCAATCGACTGACTTATTACCGCTTCGGTGCCTATCAGCTTCGCATTGAGTTGTTGCGCGTGCTCTTTCCTGATGGCGAAGACAAACCCCCGCGTTTGAAAGATGAAAGCGCCCAAGCTTGGACGCTGAACGGGCTAGCAAATTCCTACAGCTCCTCCGGCCAGCCCCGCCGCGCTGTGCCGCTGTTTGAGATGACGATTGATATTTATGAAAACAAAATGAAGAATAAACAGTATCTCGCCATCGGCCTGGTGAACCTTGCTGGTTATGCGCAAATTCCAATCGGGTTGCTGGCACCGGCAGAGCACAATCTGCGCCGCAGCATTGACCTGTGCCGCGAGATTGGCGATGAGCCTACCGAGGCCGTTGGGCACTTGGCATTGGGCCAGTTGCTGGCTTATCGTGGGGAATTTGGTGAGGCGGAAGAGGAATTGAAGATCGCTCAGAATGTTTTTGACAAACGCAAAGGCAACAATTATGTGTCTGTAGTTCGTGCTTATCGCGCGCTGCGGGCTTTGCTCATGGGCGATCACGCGGCTGCGTTCACTGCGGCGCAAAAGGCGCGTGAGTTGGCAGAAGACCAAAATGTCGAACGCGATTTTGTACGATCCGAATGGCTGCTCGGCGCGGCGCTCACCGGTCTTGCCGTTGCATCTTCCAAAAAGCAAGACAAGCTGCTAACCGAGGCGGAAATCCATTTGACCGAAGCGCTCAGGCGTTGCCGCCGCATCAATTTGGTGGAATTGGAGCCGGATATTCTGCTGGCGTGGAGTGAGTGGCAAAAAGCAAAAGGAAAAAAAGAAGAAGCAAAAAGAAGTGCCAAAGAGGCATTGGCTATTGCCGACCGCTGCGAGTATCGTCTCAAGCAGGCAGAGATTCACAACTTTCTCGCCGGCCTCACGTTGGCCGAGAACGACCGCAAAACTGCGCAACACCATGCGGCCATCGCCTACGAACGCGCCTGGTGCGACGGCCCACCCCATTGCTACAAACCGGCGCTGGAGCAGGCGGAGAAGTTGTTGAAAGAGTTGGGGGTGGTACCGAAGGTAGGGGGTAAAAAGCGAGGATCGAGGATAGAGGATTGAGGATAGATGGTTGCGACCGTATGTTCGATCTTCGATTCTCGATTCTCGGCTTACTTCAACAACAGTCGTTTGCAATTTTGAAGGAATTTGACTACAATTGCGCGGTCATGGAAAATCGAGGGTTTTGAATGCCGATCAAACCAAAAGTGCTTTACGGCTTCGAGCATGAAACCATGGAAGCCAAAATCCGCAGCTTTCTGCAACTGACGCCGGAAGAGCGCCTCAAGAGTATGATCGAGTTTATGGAATTTGCCCAGGCCGTCGAACGCGCCAATCCTAAAAATCATGCTAAAAAGATACCTGCAACTGTTCAAGGCGCTAAACGCCGCCCGCGTTAAATATCTCGTGATCGGCGGTTTGGCTGCTATTGCACATGGAATTCCTCGAAACACCAAAGATGCCGACATTGCGGTTCTGCCGAACAAACAAACTTATGCAAAACTGCTTCGCGTTTTGAAAAAGCTGCGCTTCGGCACCGCGCATCTGACCAACCCCGAGAAAATGATGCAGAGCAAGGTCACCATCTTCGACGATTACATTCGCGTGGACATTCTCTCTGAAGCGCCCGGCCTCGATTTCGAAAAATGCTGGAAAGATCGCGCCGTCTTCAACGTGGATGGTGTTCGAATCAACTTTGTGAGCCTTGAAGATTTGATCCATCTCAAGCGCGCTACCGGTCGTCAGCAAGATCTAGAAGACGCAGAGTCACTCGAAAAAATTCGCCAAGGCCTGCTTGAGGGTTGACGGTTCGGTGTCGTCGTCGCGGAAACTATTTCAATAACAACATTGAACGGGTGAATTGATGCTCCGGAGTTCGCAGCTCGTAAAAGTAATTGCCGCTCGACGATAATTTTCCATTATCATCGCAGCCATCCCATTGCACGGTGAAAGCGCCCGCTGGTTGATCCGCCCTTACTAAGCTGCGGACTTGCTGACCGAGCATATTGAAGATCGTGAGCCGCACCTCGCCGGGGTGCGCCAGCGTGTAAGAAATCACCGTCGACGGATTGAACGGGTTGGGATAATTCTGATGGAGCGCAAAGCTCGTCGGCGCCGATTCATCGCGGCCTTCTATCGCCGTTGTCTGCCGGTAAAAATGCACTCCCATGTCGGCAATCGTGTTGTCGGGATCGAGCGGAGAATTCGGATCGCCGGCATCGATGGCAGGAGAGATTGACGATAGCTCAAACGACGCATTGGCAAACAGCGGATCGACATCTTTGCAGCCTGGGCCGAACCACAGTTTGCCGCTGCCACTTTGAATGATCGAATACGACGCAAAAAGCGTGGTGTCGTTGTCTACATCATAAGACCGTGCGTTGCCGTGAATGATAGAATTGACGATAAACAGCGTATCCAATCCCTGCGACGGGCTGAATTCATGTTTGAATCCGTCGCTGCCGTTCCCGGAAATGGTACAGTGAATGATCGAGGTGTTATTGGAAAGGGCGTTACGGATGCCCCATGAGGTGTTGCTGTAAATTTTACTCCGGCTCACACGAACTTTGTCGCTGAAGCTGATTTGGATGCCGGAGCCGGTGTTGCCAAAGATGCTGCAGCTATCCAACACCGTCATCTGCGCGCCGTTACCAATGCTGACTCCCGCGCCATTCTCGGAAGTGTTGTTATAGATCTTGCAATTCGAAATTACGGCGGTTTGCGACGACGCATAAATGCCACCGCCGCGATTGGAAGCGCCGTTAGTTTCGTTGCCAAAAACATGGCAATAGCGAATGAGTGGCTGGGCAACGATGGCAATATGAATGCCGCCTCCGCGAGAATTCGGAAAATCTCCGGAGCCGAGTCCGTTGCGAATGGAAAAACCCACAAGCGCCGTGCCCGCCGGCTCGAAGCCTCGAAACGTCACCACCGAGCCGCTGCGATTGCCATCAATAATGGTTTGCGAGATGAAGGCCGTGTCGCCGCTGGCGAGAAAAAGCGAGCCGACTACTAGTTTCTTGTTTTTGAAATCGAGGTTTTCGACGAAGACTCCCGGCGAAACGAGAACCGTATCGCCGGGGCTGGCCGCATCAATCCCCGCTTGGATGGTGGGTTGATTCGCCGGAACGCGAATGGTGTTGGCAATGAGATCAAGCGCAAAGCCAAGCGTCAACACGAGAACAACCGTAATTTCTTTTTTCATATCAAGCCTCCGGTGTCAAAAGTTGGGTCAGAGAATTCTTGTGCACAAGATAAGCAAGCCGAACGGTGTGGGGCTAACTCAGCAGGGACATTCTTTAACAGTGTGGGGACAAAGGTGCAAGGCGCGTATGAGGAAGAGAAAAAAAGCTTTGGAGGGAACGTTAGTGCATCATTCGGATACAATTGCATGCGTAATGCCAAAGTAATTAAGATTTTCAATTTGCATAAACTCCGCTTTTAAAAATCTATTCACCTTGCCAAGTCAGGATTGCTCCCTCGACATTTCCGACGGCAACTCCCCAAATTCTTCCTGAAAGCATTTGGCAAAATAAGAGAGGTTATTAAAGCCAATCTGATAGGCAATTTCAGAAACCGTGTCGGCGTGTTGTTCGAGCAGTTGGTTGATTAGGCGCAACAAGCGATTGGCATTGCGCTCCATGACGCGCAGATCGTCTTTGGCAGCCTTGTCTTTGACTTTGGCAATCACGTCCTCCGGCGGTCCGAGAATGAGCGTCAGCGACGTGCGAAATTCGTGCGAAATGCTTGCAAAGAAGCGCGATTTCAGATGATCGACTTCCTGTAGCTTTTGCGCCGCGAATTCAAATGAAAAAGTTCGCTCAGAATGTTTCAAGATCAAATGGTCTTTCTGCAAAAGCGAGCGAGTGAGAAGGGAATCGCCCTGGGCACGACGGCTTTCGGGGTTTTGATTGACCTCAACCGGTTCATAAAAGAGCCTGAAGCCGATAATGTATACCGGCGGCGCATAGGGATTGTCTTTGACGCTGTCGGGATGAAAAATCGTTATGCCGTTCGCGCCGCAAATCCGATCTCAAGCTTTTGGCCTTTCAAAAGACCGCAGCCGAACAGGGCTTCTGCAGAATGCGTCAGCGAAATCAAAACATCGCGTTCTTCATTTTCTAAAATGGCTTGCCCAATGAAAATCAATTCTTGCCTAATCGAGCCATCAGCTAACTCAAATTCTCGATCAGCGCACAACTCCAAACCGAGTTGAATCGCGAAGGGTATTGGCAAGCAAAGATCGCCGTTAAAGCCAGTATCAACAACGACCTCTATAGGTAAAGTTTGGCGCAATCCCTTGACGACAAGTCGAACTTTAGGTTGCAAGTATCGATCAACATAACCTGTCATGTCTTTCCTCCCATTATCGCTGTTTGTGAACCGCGCGGTAACCAATACGAATCAGGTGGAAAATTTTATCGGGATATTTCTCTCGTGCCTTCAGAATCGCTTCGAGGGAGGTTTCACCGATAAACCAATCTCCGCTGTCAACTTCAATGGCAACAAGCTGGCCTTTGTATTTCGGCTCCAACTCATGCTTCAGCTTCTGTTCGTAAATAGCCCACGCCTTGTGTGACAACTCCGGCAGGCCCTCGATAGACTTGATTGGATAATCCATATCTTTCTCCTTTCGTCCATGCAAGATTGGGCGAAGTCGGACTTGGACACCAAGCCTTTTGTGGATTTGAAAATTTTCGCAGTCCAAGTCCGACTTCACTCGTCACCTCAGCAAACTCATCTTCCGCACGTGCTTGAATGAGCCTGCCTGCAACTGGTACAAATAAACTCCGCTGGCAACGAGTTGGCCGTATTGCCGCCTTTGAGTGTGATGTCGATGATGGCGCCCGGCTTAAGGGCTTGCACCTGCCAGCCGGGAACGGTGGCTTCTTTTGGTTGGTTGGCATCGTGCGCAACGCCAATGATCAAGCCACTGACACTGCAGCCGCTCATGCCCAGCAAAGCCAAGCCTACAAAAAGCAAGACCGGCAGAGATGATTTTCTTGCAGGTATCATGGATTTCTCTTTTGACAGAACTTCATCGCAGTAGAATGAGCTTCTTTGTTTTCACAAACTCTCCAGCCTGCAAACGATAGAAATACACGCCGCTGCTGACCTGCTCGGTCGGCTTCCAAACCACTTCATGCCGCCCCGGTTGTTTTTCTTCATCCACCAACACTGCCACCTCACGGCCCAGCAGATCATGAATCT
>Ga0247727_10011493_pt1 | contig 15443 bp, 15 predicted proteins | sample WisWelCaveWW1625_FD_202498 | JGI IMG/M metagenome (GOLD analysis project Ga0247727, IMG submission 202498) | Biofilm microbial communities from Wishing Well Cave, Virginia, United States - WW16-25 | ecosystem: Environmental > Aquatic > Deep subsurface > Groundwater > Cave microbial mat | place...
CACCTGCTCGATGGACTGTTCTTCGTTAAATGCCGGAATAATGACAATGATTTTGTTGAACACTGATTTCACTTTTTAAAACAATTAGTGGAATTGGTGAAATTCGTGGTTATGTTTTTCAGCCTGAAAGTATCTTGTTACTCATCTCCCCCTCATTAAACAACAGGTCTATCACCGATAGACCTGCAACAAACTCGCCGAACTGTTGATGATAAATCGGCTCGCGGCAGGTTGTAAACTGCAATTGCAGGCCGCGTTTGGCGAATTCTTGCGGGGAAAGATAGGTTTGAAAAGCCGATTCGGTCAGGTAGACCTCGGCCTGCACTTTTTCCATAATCTTCATCAGCCATTCCCGGCCGCGCAGCTTCACGTTCAAACTCGAGCTCAGAACTACCCGGCTTCGAATATTAAGCGCGGCCGCAAGATAATCAATGGCTTCGAGATTCAATTCGATTAAATAGCGACGTTCTTTGCGGTATAAATTTTCAAAAAAATCAAAATATAACTCAAAATAGGCCGAAGATTTGTAGTTCATCATCAGTGTATTCCAATGCTTTTTCCGCCAGTTTTGCTCCGTACTGATTTTAACCTGGTTGATAAGCTGGCGCTGACGACCTTTGGCAAGAACGGGCACGGTCAGCCACGTCGCCCCCCGAACGGTTTTTATTTTGGCGCGGTTAACCAGGTGATTGGTAGTATACTGAACATCGTCCGCAAGGACAAACACGTCCGTCCGTGACATTTTATAGAAGAATGCAAGATTGGGAAAATAACACGGCTGGTGGGCGGCAGCTATCGTCATGTCAAGATCAGCGAATGGCGGAGTGGGCTTGCAGATAAGATTGGATTCGGCCGCTGGCGTCATCGCGGGCGGCGCGCCGCAGCGTTTTCAAGTCGTCCACGTCGTACCAGGTTGGCAGCAAGTAGTGTCTCAGCTTCAATTCCCGGGCGCGCTGCAGGGTCGTGTGCAAAACCGCCTCCGAGCTCCATTTGATATTCTCAAACAATTCCAGCTTCGGCGTTTTCAAACCGATTAAATAATAGCCGCCGTCTTCGGCAGGCCCAAGGACTAAATCGCAACTTTGTAAACGAACAAAGGCTTCGTCCAAAAACGCAGATGGGAGTGTGGGGCTGTCGCTGCCTAAAACAATCACCTGATGAGCGTCATGAGAAAACGCGTATTCAAACGCGTGGTGCATGCGTCGTCCCAAATCCTCGCCGCGCTGTGGAAATGGGATAAAGGCGGGAGGAATAATTTTGCGAAATTCGGCCAACCGCTCCGCCGGCTCGCAGGCGACTAAAAACTGATGAGCTGATGACCCGCGCGCCAAATCAAACGTTAGCCCGAGAAATAAACGGTATACCCGTGCCGCCAACTCGGCACCAATCTCAGCGCCCAGCCGGGTTTTAACTTTACCGGGCGCTGGGTATTTGATAAAAATCACGATCGATTTCATGCAAGAGCGCCGGGCAATCGCGCGGAGTGATAATTTTAAGGGCTTTGGGCAAGATAGAAATTTTAACCGCCGCCTCTTCCCACACCGGCTCACCATCAATATTAATCAGATTGGGAGCCGAGCGTTCGATCCAAACAGTTTGCGAGTTATAAAAATCCACTTCGGAAAAACGTTCAAGGCCACCGGTAAAAAGTTTGTATAAATCGGTGAACAATTGCAAAAAAGTCAAGCGATGAACGATGCAGATATCCAAAAGACCGTCATTTAATTTTGCCCGCGGCGCAATGATGGCATTATTCCCATATTGTGGACTATTGGCTACAGCGATTTCGAATGGCTTGATCTCAAAGGTCTTGTTATCAAAGCGAATTTTCACCTCTTCGTGGTGGTAACGAAAATATTCTTTTACCCCGAGATAGAAATATGGCAAGGGTCCCCGCTTGGGATATTCATCAAATTTTTTGCCCACCACCGCGTCGAAACCGACTCCGGCTAAGATAAAAAAATAGCGCTCGTTGGCCCTGCCAACATCAATTTCAGAAACCACCCCTTCTGAGATCAGCTTGCAAGCCTTGTCGACATTTCGGGGTATTTTCAGACTTCTGGAAAGGCCATTTCCCGAACCTTGCGGAATAATTGCCAGAGCGACTTCACTGTTCACCAGCGCGGAGCCCACTTCATTGACCGTGCCATCACCGCCAACGACTATCACCAGATCAACTTTTTTGTCAACCGCGTGTTGCGCCAATTTGGTCGCCTCGCCGCGGTGGCTGGTGTAGTGCACATCGATTGGGCCGCCGTTTCCTGGAAAGGAATCGATTATTTTGCTGACAATTTTTTTCTTGTCCGTGTTTCCGCCGGAAATGGGATTAACAATAACGGTTGTCTTCTCGAACAGGCTCATCGATAAAATAGCTTCCTTGACAAAATGTATCAAACAAAAGTATTGATAATTTGAGATTTTGTCAAGTCTCGACGCTAATTTTTGCTGGAGTTTAAAACAATTTGAAGTTGAACATTAGTCCGAGAACGTTAGATACTTGGCGATGGGCGGCGATGCCACGGGGGGAACACTATCGTAAAATGGCAGAAACATTTAACCCTAACTCGCAAACGGCTGGCGCCATTTACAAGAGTCGATAATTTTGCACATAAACATAGTGTGCCTTCTGGAAAAGAATTCCAGAGACCTGCACCTCCTTGCTCAAAAACCTATGGTCATGTAATAGCTCCTGATTAGTGCTCGTATCCAGAAAGGTCCAAACCCGGTCGTCGGGGGTCACGATCCCAATGCGATGGATATCGGTATGCCGGGTCGCGCTTTGTGGATAATGTTTAGCATAGGCACAGTCCAGGCAGATAATTTTACCGCGCAGGTCGGCCATACGTTGTTCCGCGACCGGGAGCCGGCTGGCCAGTTGGTAAGCTGGCAAAAAAACTACCAGCGCGAACAGCACCAGCGCGGCGCTGGCGGTTAAAGGACGATACGTAAATACTTCTCGAACCAACGGCCAGAATCCCGGGAGCTTGCCGTCTCGAACCAACCGCCGCTGTATTCGGGCTTCCAAATAGGCCGGCGCGTTGGTACCTGCCGTTTTTTCTTTTACAATCTTTTTCACCTGGATTTCATTCAGATAATGTTGTTTGCAGTTCGCGCAGGCTTCCAAATGGGCTTCGACCTGTCTGGTTCTCGGCGGGTTTAATTCGTTATCAACATACCCCGTAATCAAAGCGGTAAAATAATAACAATCCTTTTTCATCGGGTATAATTCCTCCACAATTTACTTAATTGCATTGGAGAAGCCAATGGAAAATCAGTTCCAAATGGTTGCATAGTGTGCAACCTGCCATCCCCGATGATTTATTCCAGATTATAAATCCGATTCATCTTTCCAGCGGACAATTCGCCACTTGTTATCTGCGCCATTTCGTTCGAAAGTAAAGATGGCCGTGCCAGTCACGATAAAATTAAAATCGGAGCCGAAAAGATTCAAACTGAATCGCTGGAAGTACTGCACAAACTGGTCGGTGCTGTCAGAGAAAATGGTGTTGAGCCAGGTCAATTCAATGACATCAAAACTGCGAAAGAGCCGGCCGGTGGTCTTTAAGTCAATATCCCGCCCCCAGGTTTGAAAGCCGCCCGACGGTTGCAGATTGGGATCGAAATATTCGAACACAAACGACTCGTCTAACACATCGCTGTACAGGAGCGAATCTTTAAACGTGTAAGCATAGCGGAAATTTTGCAGCACCTCCCTCGGGTTTTGTTGTTCGGTAATGACATTCGACAAATCCGGGCCCTTGTCCAAGGCGGGGGCGAATGGATTAAAGCAGGAGCCGCTTCCTAACGCAAGCAGGATAAGAAAGCCCAGCAGACCCCGGCAGCGAAAATAACGGACCGCATGATTTTGAAAAAGCATAGTCTTAACAGAAAATAAAAAAGCGGCGCCCAAACCTCTGCACCGCTTACTTACTCATGACAAGTCGTAATACGTCGTAATTAATTCAGCTTGGATATCACTGCACGATAACTAATCGTTAGGTTTCCGGCTTTGCAGGCAATCATAATTCACGAGGTAGGTTTGGCTGAATAGTTGATGTTCAACGCATCGGCTTCACGAAGCTGCTCATGAATGTCGTTGACCTTGCCCATCTCCGTATCCTTGTCAATTTTCAACGATACCACTTTCAGCGGGTGCATGGGATAATTCGCTTTTGATACATCAAATTTTGAGACATCGCTCAGGCTTACAATTTATCGTCTATGGAAATCTGGCCGTCCTTGTTGAGCCATAAATACGCGACGTCTCGTTTCCCCTGCAGCTTTTCGACTTTTCTCGCCGTTGGCAGTTTCAGCGGAATTCCAGAAAACTCTTTGAAAACCGAGGACACCATAAAAAAGATCAACTTTAGTTAAAAAGTCAACAGTTTATTACGCGCAGTCCGGACCATTACCCTTCCATTTTCAAGCCGGCAATTTTAGCGGCCTGGGTGAATAGTTTTGCGGCCTCGGAAATCTGCGGATCGCCGCGCACTTCAATTTGATAGTATTCGCGCGCCCCCCACAAGTTGCGCGCCACCTGACTTTTGATCCGCAGATTAATAAAAGCCAGGTCCTGCTTGAGGTGCGCATCGTTAATTTCAATCCCTTTCGATCTGGCCAGTTTTAACAACTCGCTCATCATTTGTTCGTCGACTTGAAATTGATCGCGAAAGGCAGCAAAATCTCCCGCCAACTCTCGGTGCTTAGAGGCATACGCCGACCCGTACTCGAAGAACACCTGACCCTGAATCAGCTTGATGGTGGTTAACGTTACCTGAGTGGGTTTAACCATGACATCCGGCGAAATGCCGCCGCCACCGAATACTTTTCTTCCACCGCTGGTCAAAAAGACTGGCTTTTGGGAAGAACTGTCCGCCGCCATGTTGGTGTCAAGGTCATCCCGACCCTCGGAGTAATAATCTTGAAGTCCGCGGTCATACGCACGTTGAATGAGCCGGCCGCTCGGGGTGTAGTAGCGTGCGGTGGTGACCCGCACCGCGGAGCCATCTTTAAGCAAAATCTGCTGCTGCACCAGCCCCTTGCCGAAACTGGTCACGCCCACAATCAATCCCCGGTCCCAGTCTTGAAGGGCACCGGCGACAATCTCCGCCGCGCTGGCAGAACCGTGATCAATCAAAACTACCAGTGAGATTCCGGGATACCCGGCCTCCCCACTCGAGTGGTAGTCCTCATTGGAATTGGGGATGCGCCCGCGCGTGTAAACAATCAGCTTTCTGCCCTCCATAAATTTGTCGACCATCTCTACCGCCTGTTCCAGGTACCCGCCGGAGTTGCCGCGCAAATCCAAAATGAGCTGCTTCATCCCCTTCGTTTCCAAGTCCCGCAGGGCTTTGTCAAATTCCTGGCCCGTGGTTTTCGAGAACAACCCAACTTTTATGTAGCCGGTTTTATCATCCAGCATAAACGAGGCGGTGATGCTGTACACCGGAATACGGTCGCGGGTGATGGTCACTTCGAAAGGGTCCTCAAAACCGGAACGCAGGATTTGCACGATCACTTTCGATCCCTTCGCTCCCAGAAGTTTCTTGCGCACCTCCTCCTCGGAAAATCCATAGGTTGACTGCCCATCGATTTTGACGATCTGGTCGCCGGGCCGCAGCCCCAGTTTTTCCGCCGGCGAATCCGCCATCGGCGACACAATGGTGGGAAATTTGTTGTTGACAATGAACTCGACGCCGATGCCCTCAAATTCCCCCTCAAACTGCTCGTTGATTTCCTTAAGCTGCTCTTTAGGGATATAAACGGTGTGGGGGTCGAGTTCTTCCAGCATGCCGCGGATGGCACCATCGACCATTTTCTGAGAGTCGACGTCTTCGACGTAGAGGCGGTTCACCGCCTGCATCACTTCCATGAAGCGCTGAATTTGCTCATAAATATTTTCGCCCCGCGCCAATACATCAAACTTAAAAATCAGGCCGAGCACGAACAGCGCACAAGCCGAGGCGAACATGATGCGTCTATACTGTTTCATTGTATCTACCTCTTGAAATCTTCTATATTCAATTCAATCTGGTTGGTCCAAGTAGCCTGCGGGTCTAGCTTAATTTTCCAGTTGGGGAACACCACCGAACTTTGATAGACCCGCTCGAAACCGGCTTCCGATTGTGAAATGGTTTCAATAGGAAAACGCCAGATGGCCGCAGTCCGTTCGAATTTCAGCGCAATTCGAATGCCCAGCCATTCGTCCACTAATTGTACTTGATTGGCATCGGCGATTTCACCGAGGCTGCGCAATTTGGCGTCCGAAAGTTTATGTCCGGGAAATACGAAGTAGCGATCTTCCGCGTCGCCGGCCAGCAGCGCAAAGCCAAACTCGCTACCGTACCAGAATGCCCGCGGCTGGCTGTCCAAATTTTTTATCTTGTACGTGATTGCCAGTTTGGAAGCAGATTTTTGTATCATTACTTCCTTTTCTAAATAAACCCCGGCCTGCTGCCGCTCCAATTGCACGCGACCGCTGCGCCAGAATTTCAGGATCAGGCCATTTGTATTGGTTTGAGAGGAAAATTCGAACACGCCATCCAAAAAGTCGCCGACTTCCGAGTATTTACACTGCGAAAAATTTTCCAACGTGGTTTCGGGGGCCAAAAAATGATCGAGCAGCGAGGCGCGGCGATAGAAATCGTAAAACAGCCGTTTCTGCAAACCCTCCTCTTTCATCACTACCAAATCATGAATGCTGGCAATTTCGCCGTCTTTCTTTTGTGCGTCGTCTTCTTTGAATTCCGTCAGTTTTTTGTGGTAGCTTTCCTCGCGGCGAGTCATGGTGTCGAGCAGGTTGATCGCCTGCGGTTTATAATCCAGCTCAAATAAGCCGGCGCCGTGCTGCGGAGCAAAGTAGAGATTGAGCAGCTTGTTGGAAACCATCACCTCGTCCAGCCCGTCACGGTCGAAGTCGCCGGTTTGCACCTCCAGCCACCCTTTATCGTATTCCGACGAGCTGCGCTCCAACTGATCGAGAATACGCTCCGCCTGGATGAATTCGCGATAGGTGGCAAAGCGCAGATGGTTCAAATACAGGCCGCCAAACACGCCGTGCCAGTAGGGGCAGTTGCATTGCCCGGCCCAGAGATGATCCTGCGCTTGCTGATATTTGGGATCGGAGGCATATTTTCCTTCGAGCTTGACCAGGCGTCCGCTCACTTGCAGCATCTTCTTGTGCATGTTGTTGGCTTCCGGATATTTGGCCATGAAATTGCGCCAGAAGCCGCCGCGCACGAACACTTTGAATCTCTCGTGGAGATGATTCTTTTTCAAAATCTCCTCGAATTGCTCGTACGCATGAATGGTGCGGGTCGGCATGGCCCACTCCATCATTTCGCGGTAGGAGGCCGTCGGCAGATAAATGCGCCCCCGCGGCTTGATTTTCTCCAGCGCTTCGGAAAAATGCCGGATGTTTATCCAATCTAAATTTTGCTCTATCGCCTGGAAAAATTCCTCCAGCCAGCCGTCTTCGTAGCAATGCTCGTACGTACCCGGCCAGATGCCGAACTTTTCGCCGTCATCCGCAAATACCGCCAGGGCCTGGCCGTCCTCGGTGGCGATGGAACGCAGGTACTCAATGGTTTTCTCCGGCGGCTGAAAAGGGATGGTGTAACGCAACGTTTCGCTAATCGGGAAAAGATAGACCGCCGCGCCCTCTTCCTCGGTGATGTAATATCCCAGCAGCTCTTCGTTTTGCAGACCGGCGCTTTTGAAATGGGAATCGTCCAACACCAGATATTTCACGCCGGCTTCGGAAACCGGTTTGGGGAGCTGCGGCTCCCAGATGCGCTCCGCCAGCCACATTCCTTTCGGGTCGTAGCCGGTATGGTCCTTGACAAATTGGGTGAGCTTTTTGATCTGGCCAATTTTATCGCGATAAGGAATCACGGAAATGATTGGTTCATAAAATCCGCCGGTCATCATTTCGATTTGTCCGGATTGCACGAGTTTCTTCAGCCGCGGAATAAATTCTGGTTTGTGGTCCTTTATCCATTGAAATAGAATGCCGGTATAATGCTGCGCCATTAAAATTTTGGGATGCTTTTCGAGGACTTCCAGAAACGGGAGATACGCCTGGTTGTAGGCGCCTTCAAACACAAAATCAAAATTGCCGACCGGCTGATGATCATGAACGCCGAAGGCCAGATTAATTTTTTTCAAAACGTGTGCTCCTCAACTATCAGAATTTTCGGGAAATCAAATTGTGGGTTACGATTTAAAATATCGTATCGAAAAATACACTATTTTTATTCGGCAGTCAAGACATTTCTCTGTACGAGTAGGGGCGCAGCATGCTGCGCCCCTACGAATTTGTCGTACGATCATAAATCCAAACTGAACGAAAACCGGTGGGTGTCCCCCAGATTGGAACTAAAGGGCGTGTAGCCGTAATCGAGATGATAGCGTTTGACGTGCAAACCAAAGCCGCCGGCAATTTGGCGGCCATCTAATCCGGTTTGATAACCAAACCGAAAGGCCAACAGATCTTTTAGCAGAAGCTCGGCGCCCAGATTTCCGCGAACGTCATTTTCAAAAACTTTCACGCCATCGGCCGCGAGCAACAATCCGCCGCCGAACGATTCCAAGCCGAAAAAATATGACACGCCCGCTCGCAGGGTTCGAGGCAATTCGATGGACTGCGCGCGCAGCTTCCCCATCGAGCCAAAGTTTTGCGCGCTTACTCCGAATTTCAGCGGGACGGCAAACGGTTGAAATTGTGCACCAAAATCCACGGCAAACCCGGCCGCGCGGTCGATGAAGATTTTCTCGTATACATATTTCGCCGTCAAGCCCACTTTGAGGGAGGAATTCAACGAACGACCGTAGGAAAATCCAAGCGCGACATCGTTGGCTTCCACCGTTCCCAGCGGCTCCTCGGAGGGATTCACCCGGCGCTCGATTCCGCCCACGGTGTTGACATTCACACTCAACCCAAAGACGCCGCGAAACGCTGGAAAGACGAACGCTAAAAATTCGTTGGAAATATCCTGCACCCATTCGGTGTGGGTGAAGGCGAGCTGCGCGTGTTGAAGTCCGGCCAAACCCGCGGGATTCCAGAACGTGGCAGTGGCGTCGTTGGCGATGGCGGTATACGCCTCGCCCAGTGCGCTGGCGCGCGCGCCGACGCCTAATTTGAGAAACGCCAGACCCGTCGCGCCGCCCGCCCCCGTCTGAGCGAAACCCACACCTAACGAAATTAAAAGGGAGAATAATGATAAAGTCAGAGGTTTAATCACAGTCACTTTTTTTACTCCTTGCTGAAAGATTTTGAATGTCGAATATCGAGCAAAGAATGATGAATTTCGAAGTGTTTTTAAAACTGAAATATTCGTATGATCGATGCCATCGCTTGAAGCGATGGCATCGCTACACTGAACCGACTAAAACTGAAAAACCCAGGTAAAAACGTGTTCCGCCTCCGGGCGATCGCCCGGCGCGGCAAACGCGTAGTGGATTTCCGACGTTTTCCCCAGCACGCCAAAGCGGTAGCCGGCGCCCGCGGTGAGCGAGCCGTCGTCGAAGCCGCTGCGCAGCATGATGTTCTGTCTAAACGTGCCTTCAGCGCCAAAGTGAATACGGCTGTCCAATTCTTTGCTGTCCTCAAAATCAAACGCGAGCGTCACGCCCGGCAGCGGCGGAGGCTGCACGGCTAATCCGGTACGCACAATTTTTGGAAATTTGTTCACCACCTCCGAGCCGTCTTCGGCATACAAATCATCCGTGTTCCAGGTATATTTTGAATTGATGTCGCGCACGGAAATTCCCAGCGTCACCCACTTGATGGGCGAAAGCAGCGCGCCGAAATCGAATCCCACGCCAGTGGCGGAAATGGTTTGGCCATCGAGACCGATATCGGGGAAACGATTCCACAACACCTTGACCGACAACCCGATGGCGAGCATTTTAACTGGATTCAATGCGAACGAGAACACAAAAGCGTTTTCGGAATTGGAAAGCTCACCAAGGGACTGACCATCAGTATCGCGACCGTCGATATCGCCAACACCAGCATGAATCCACGACAAGGCAAACCCGCCGTCCAGCTCGCGGCGGCCGCTGCTGTCGGCTTTGGGGTGAATGGGAATCCCAATGCCGATAAAGGTGAATTGCCGGTCCAACGACAACACGCGATACGAAAACGACGCTTCTTTGCGCTCGAGAAACGGCAGGCCAGCGGGATTATAGTAACTGGCTTCGATGCCGCGGGCCAGTGCGGTGTAGGCGTCGCCCATGGCTTTGGCGCGCGCGCCAATCCCCACCCGCAAAAATGCGCCGGCTTTCCCGCCCTGCGCGGATAACGAGGTTACAAAGGCTACAAGCAGCATGAATCCTAAAGCGCCTCCGAAAAATCTTACTTTGGTAACTTGAAAATCAGTATTCATAAGACTCGGCGTATGTTAGATGCCATCTATTCTTTTCTTGATCAAATTTGGATTTCTTTTGCTGTGCGTAATGGCCAGAATAACGATCTTGTCCTTTTCTACGAGATAGATTATTTTGTATGGAAATCTTTTAATAAGATGTTTTCTGGTTCCTTTATATTCTGCCGAAAAAATCTTCGGATTTTCTTCAATAAATTTTAGCCCGGCCTCAACCTGCGAGAGGAACTCAAATCCTAATCCCTTACTTTTATCTTCATACCATAAAAAAGCTTCCTTTAAATCATCCTCGGCCTCGGGTCGGATGATGACTCTATATTTCATTTTCTACTCACTATTCTTTTATAAAAATCCTCCCAGGGAGAACCGAGATCAGGATTCCGATGGTAAGCCTCCAAACGTTCATCAATAATTCTTTTCTCATCTTCGGTTAAGTTGACGGAGTCAGCTTCAGCAGCTATGGAATCCCAAATATCCTCCACCAGTTGAATTCTTTCGGGGATTGGTAAAGCAAGAGTGTCGGTTGCGGTGATTTTTTTCATAATGTAATTCTCCTTGTTGCTCAAAACGACTACGGCGAATGGACAGATTACTTTATATTTTATGCTCTATTCCAAAAATCAGTTCAGCACAATCAGCTTACCCCAGAACGCTCCGCCCCCCTCCAACTCGAGGCGATAGAAGTAGACGCCGTTGTCCACCTGCACACCGCGAACATCGCGGCCATCCCAGATCTCGTGGAGGTCGCTGTTGCCAGGACGCGATTCATCTTCGACTACCGTGTGCACGAGCTGCATGGCAAAATCATAAATCTTCAGCGTCACGCGGGTGGCGCTGGTGGTGTTATATTGAAATCGCACGTGGCCTACTCCACCCAGGTTGTTGTGCACACTCGGCGAAAATGGATTGGGATAGGCGTAGGTTCGGGGAGCGCCGCTGCGGCCAGTGGGTTGGAAGACCTGAAAGACTTCCCACGTTAATCCGTTATCGGAGGTCTTTGCCAGACCGTTGCGCGTCCCCGCCCACAGGATGTGCCCCGTGCTGATGCCGGCCGAAAAAATCTCGTGGGTTAAAATGCGCCGGCTGCCGCTGACATTCACAATATCTGGAAAAAGCGCCCAGGTTTCGCCGCCATCGATGGATTTCCACAGGCCGTTGCTGGAGGCGGCGTACACCACCGAATCGTCAAACGCAAAATTGTGCACAGTTTCGTCGCGCAGGGCGGTGCGCCAGCTAAACCCCTGATCCTCGCTCCACGAGACGCCGCGGAATTCGGTTTCGTCGCCGGACTCGACGGTGGTTTCGCGCGTGGCCGCCCAGATGATGTCTTTATCCGCAAAGCGCTGGCTGCGAATCGCCACCACGAAATTTCCTGAAATCGGATTGGCCTGATTTTGATGACTGAAATTGGTCCAGGTCGCACCGCCGTCGGTGGAGCGATTGATGCCGCCGGCCGAACCTACCCACAGGGTGCCATCCACATTGGTGACCGAGAAGACGCGATGATTGAGATTGCCAACGGGATCGAAAATAAACGAATCGGGTGGAATGACTTCCCAAGTCAGGCCGAGATTGGTGGATTTTCTCAGCCCGCCGCCGAAGCTGGTAATCCACACTTCGTCACCGCGCAGTGCAATATCAAACGTGATGTTGCTGACCGGCGTCGGGCCGGGCTGCGGCACAAAATTCCAACTCTGACCGTCATTCAGCGAATAGGCTAGGCCACCGCCGGTTTGCAGCCGCCCGACGCTGGTGCTGGAGTCAAAGCCGGTGGCGACCCAAATCACATTTTCCGAAACCGCAAGCGCGGAAATCCCGCCGCGGCCAATTCCCTGCTCCACTCCAAAGGATTCAAAGTTAAATCCGCCATCTTTCGTGCGGCTCAGGCCGGCGCCGGTGCCAAACCAGATGGCCTCGTTAAATACTAAAATGTCGGTAATGGTATTGCTGGCGAGCCCCGGTTCCGACGGCGCCGGCAGTTGGAAAGAGTTTTTGCCTAAAATCTGGGCGAAAGCGTGCGGTGACCATAGCAACATGACCAGAATGAGAGAGAGAACGAAAGAATTTTCCATGCGATTCAATTACTGAGTGACCCTTAAAATATGTTCAATGGTATTGCTGAACAGACTCGACTTGTCCCGCGCCTGAAAGACAAACCTAAAATCGCCGGGCGTGACCCCCTGCGACGGGAGAAAAATGAACCGGCTGAAGATGCCGTCTCCCGCCCGATCATCCCCCAGATCGGCATCCCCATTATCAAACAACTGGATAGGGCTGTTGTTGGCTTCCTCGCCGCTGGGGAGAAAACTGCGAAATTGTACGGTATCAATGTCCGCCACGCCCTGCGGATCTTTTGCCTTAATAGTGATTAAAATTTTTACATCGCGCTGCGGGTCGATTTGCACCTGGTCCGGGGCCACCAGATTCGAAATATAAGGGGCGTCATTAAATGCTACCGTTAAAATACGCTCCACGGTGTTGCTGGGCTTGCCGGAGTGGTCTCGAGCTGCAAAAACTAATTTGAAATCTATCGGAGAAGTTCCATTGTCCGGCAAGGAGAGTAAACCACTGAAGATTCCATCTCCCGCAACCTGATCACCGCTCAGCGCAGGATTGCCATCGTCGCGCAACATTAGCGGACTGTTGGCCGCTTCCGGCCCCTCGGGCAGGAAAATCCGAACCTGCACCGTATCGATGTCGGCCAGTCCCTGCGGGTCCGAGACCGTCGCGGAGACCAGTGCTATGGGATTCACGACCGCGTTCACTATCTCGGGTGCAGCAATATTAACGATGACGGGCGCACCACTGATTTGAAACCGTCCACGCAGAGTGACGACTCGGGCGGAACTTTTGTTGCCGGCGCGATCCTCGGCCTGGAAACGAATAAAATAATCCGCGATCTTCTCGAATAAACTCGAGCTCAAAGTAGCAGAATAGACGCCATCGCCGGCAATGAGATCGCCTGCGTCGCCGTTATCGCTCAAGGTATCTTCTTTCGTCGGGTTCGGGTGGGACGGCGGGAAAAACTGGTACGTCGCCCTTTGAACATCCGTCCGTCCCTCGGCATCGGTAACGGTAATGGCAATCAGAAAAGTGAACGCCGAATCCACCGGCACGGTAGCCGGCGCCACCACACTGGCAATTTCGGGCGGCACGTTTTCCGTACCCTCCCTCACCATAATGGTAGCGTTCAGCGCGTTGCTGGCGTTGCCGCCGAGGTCGCGCGCGGAAACTTCGAGTTTAAATTCACCGGCAGCGGTGCCGGCAAAGCTGCCGTCAATCTGCGCCGCAAACACGCCATCTTTAGGAAGGATGTCCCCCTGGGTGCCGTCATCCACCAACTGCCCTTGCAGAGCCGGAACAGTAGCGCCGCTCTGGGTGATTTTGAAACTCACCTCTAAAATATCAGCCCGACCTTGCGGGTCTTCCACCTTCACCGAAATAATATGCTTGCGCAGAGATTGGTTGTACACGAAACTTGGAGCGCTTAGCTCCGAAATTTCCGGCAGCACACCGCGGTCAATTTGTACGGGGGTATCCTGGGTGCAGCCCAAAAGCATGGAGATAATTAAAACCAAATAAAGCGGATTATCTTTTTTTAACCTGGCCATGTATCCCTAAAATGAATCCATCAGCTTATCATAAATCCTGCGATTTATGCGACCCGCATCTAAAAGTTCTTGTAACTTGGCTTTTGCTTCAAAATCGGCGATTATTTTTTCTTTATATGCTTTCATTGTTTGACCGGCAATACCAGAAATATGAACACCCGCCGAGATGGCAAGTCTGCGCCCAATGGTCTCCTCGATAAGCAGGGGTAAATTCAACTCAATAGCTAATGAAATTGCTTGTTTCTCACCTTCGTCCAACCTCTCAATTTCATAAATAGAGCATATATTTTGCACTGGCTTGATTTCAATTAAATCTTCAATTTTGAAGTGACGCAAATACTCAAGTGGGCTGGTAAAGTCTCCTTGAGAGAGTTCCTGTAAAACGGCCGGAGGGAGGATAATCTTCTCATATAACTTATGAATAAAATTAAACCCATCCCGTAATTTTTCAAGCGAAATAATTGGGCCAGTATTGCTTACAATTTTTGTCATTTACCTACGCCTCGAGTTCGAGGTTGATATTCTCTGGTGAGTCACTTAGAATAGAAAAACCAAATTGGGGGAGTAAATTTTCAAACTCTCGCCTCGTTTTTCCTAAAATCGTTCTGGCCTCTTTCTCCGATAATTTGCCAATGTTGTAAAGAGCAGAAATTATCAGTTCTTTTAGGTATATATCATTGACTTCAGATAGAGGTTTTATCTCGGGTAGATCAATTGAAAATCTCATTGTGTATCTCCATTTTATTTTTGTCCATAAGAACTCGAATTAACCTTTGCCATTGGCTGTTTAACTCAGACAAACCTTTAGCATAAAAATCGGCGCCATCCAATTGAGTGCGATCCAGCGTGACCGTGAGCGCCGCCACCTTCATGCCCGCGTTCTTCGCCGCCTGAATACCAAACGGCGCGTTTTCAATCACCAGGCATTCCTCGGGTTTGACACGCAGCGCGCGGGCAGCGTTAAGATACCCCTCCGGATGCGGTTTACCGTTTTGTGTTTCATCGCCGGTAATGATGATATCGAATTGTGAAAGGATGGGCGGCGGCAACGTGACCTGCACGTTGAATCGCGTCGAGCCGGTTACCAGACCTATTCGTAGCCTCTCCCCTCTTAATTTCGTAATCAATACCTCCGCGCCGTCCGTCAATTTGGCTTTCGTGATCTGCTGATAAACCCGCTGCTTCTTATCTACAAATTTGCTGAGCTCTTCTTCCGTAATTTCGAGGTGGCGCTCGGAAAATATGTTGCGCGCCAATTCGATGGAGCGGCTGCCTTCGGTTAGATACACTGCCTCGGGTTGAATTTCGAGATTGACTTCTCGGAAGACTGTTTGCCACGCCTCTACATGATAGGACATACTATCGACCAGCACGCCGTCGTAATCAAAGAGCACGGCTTTGAGCAAAAGAATTTTAACCCCACTATTGAAATTTTCTTTGTAGTCCA
>Ga0247727_10011494_pt1 | contig 15443 bp, 14 predicted proteins | sample WisWelCaveWW1625_FD_202498 | JGI IMG/M metagenome (GOLD analysis project Ga0247727, IMG submission 202498) | Biofilm microbial communities from Wishing Well Cave, Virginia, United States - WW16-25 | ecosystem: Environmental > Aquatic > Deep subsurface > Groundwater > Cave microbial mat | place...
GCGCCCGATCCCACGCTCAATTCCAATCCGTAGCGGTCCTTGATCACACCTCACCCCTTTCGTGAAATGCTAGTCTGGCATAAGAGGCAGCCATGAAAACCATCCAGCTTGCAGATCTGAACGTCAACCGCCTCGGCTTCGGCGCCATGCGTGTATGCGGTCCGAATGTCTGGGGACCGCCGAAGGATCGCGCCGCCGCGCTCGCGGTTCTGCGCAAGGCATTTGCGCTGGGATGCAATTTCTTCGACACCGCCGACAGCTACGGCCCGCATGTCGACGAGGAACTGATCGCCGAGGCGCTCCATCCCTATCCCAAAGGCCTGGTGATCGCCACCAAGGGCGGGTTGGTTCGACCGCGCCCCTCGGCCTGGGATTCCGATGCCCGGCCCGAGCACCTCCGGCGCGCGATCGACGGCAGCCTGCAACGCCTCCGGCTGGAACGCATCGACCTCTACCAGTTGCACGCACCCGACCCGGCGGTGCCCTTCGAGGATTCCGTCCGCACGCTGGCCGACGTGCAGCGCGCCGGCAAGATCCGCCACGTTGGCCTCTCCAATATCAGCGTGAAACAGCTCGAGGCCGCGCGCCGGATCTGCCCGATCGTCTCTGTGCAGAACCGCTACAACCTTGAAGACCGCTCCTCCGAGAACGTGCTCATGGCCTGCGAGAAGCTGGGAATCGCGTTTCTGCCGTGGTACCCGCTTGGCGCAGGAGCTTCACTCAAAACCTCCCGGGTGAAGAATATTGCAACTGCATTGAAGACAACCCCGGCGCAAGTCGCTCTCGCCTGGCTACTGGCTAGATCCCCGGTCATGCTACCGATTCCCGGTACCGCTTCCATTTCCCACCTGGAAGAGAACGTTGCGGCAGCCGCCCTGACGCTTTCAACGCAGGATCTGGCGGCGCTAAATTAATTCACCTGCTTTCGCTTGATGGCTTATTCCAGTAACTTGCGATAGCGCACCAACGCTGCATCGATGCCCAACGGTAGCATCGCCGCGCCGGGAGCGCGCTGGATCGCCGCGTGCTGCGCGCTGATCATGTCGCGGTCTTCGTTGAACGCGGTCAGCAGGCTCTGGAAAATACCCTCGGTCACCGCGGCGTCGCCGCCATCGGCGCGGTGCGACTGCTGGAAAAAGTAGTGCGTGCTGCCGTCGGTTTCGGGTGTCAGCGTCTGGCAGCTGTGCAGGAGCACCGAGTTGGCGGGATCGGCTTCCTTCTGGCCGGTGGGCTTGCCGCCCGAGCTCATCAGCAGCGTGCCGGGAAAGAGGCAGTCGTAGATGAACCAGCGATCCACGTTGCCCTCGTAGGCGCGGATCTTCTGGTAGTACGGGGGCGACGGCACGTCGGGCACATGGCGTGACACGCGCACGCCGCGTTCCAGCGGCTCGATCTCGGGGCGCGCCTGCGCGATCGCGGTTGAGCCGCCAAGCGTTTTCTCGTGCACGTAGGACAGGTGCGTGAAATCCAGCAGGTTGTCGCAGATCAGCAGGTAAGGCGTGTCGTAGTGCATGTAGCCGGGCTTGTTGCGCCAGTCGGGGTGGTCGTTGGAGTAGTTGTCCGGCAGCAGCCGCTCCGAGGCCTGCGCCGGATCGCCCATCCACACGAAGAGCCACTTGTTGCGCATCACGAGCGGATAGGTCCTCACCTTCGCCTGCGGCGGAATGCGATCCAGGCCCGGTGCGTCCACGCAGAGTCCGCCGGCGTCGAATTTCAGGCCGTGGTAGCCGCAGCGCACGTGGTCGCCCTCCTTGCGGCCCTTGGACAGGGGCGCATGGCGGTGGCAGCAGCGGTCTTCGAACGCGGCAAAGCCCCCGCCCGCGGTGCGGAAAACGACGATTGGTTCGTTCAGCACCGTGCGCGCGAACAAACCGTCGGCGGGCACCTCGTAATCCCAGGCGATGACGTACCAGCAGTTGCGGAGGTACATCCGGCAATTAGACCAGAAGCCGCGCGACATGAGGGATGGAATCGAAGGCGCGGATAGAATCGAAAGCATGATTCCTCTTTCGATTCTCGACCTCGCGCCGATCGTGGAAGGCGCGACGCCCGCCGACGCACTGCGCAATTCGCTCGACCTCGCCCGGCACGTGGAGCGGCTGGGCTTCACCCGCTACTGGGTGGCGGAGCACCACAACATGCGCGGCATCGCAAGCGCGGCGACGTCGGTGGTCATCGGCCACCTCGCGGGCGGCACCTCGAAGATCCGCGTCGGCGCGGGCGGCATCATGCTGCCGAACCATTCCCCGCTGGTGATCGCCGAGCAATTTGGCACGCTGGATGCGCTCTACCCGGGACGGATCGACCTCGGTCTGGGGCGCGCGCCGGGCACCGATCAGCTGACGGTGCGCGCACTGCGGCGCGACTTCGCGAACGCCGAGGAATTTCCGCAGGACGTGCTCGAACTGCAGGCCCTGCTCGGCCCGATCGAGGAAGGGCAGCGCATCGTCGCGGTCCCCGGCGCGAACTCGAACGTGCCGCTGTGGATCCTCGGCTCGAGCCTGTATGGCGCGCAGCTCGCCGCGATGCTCGGCCTGCCCTACGCTTTCGCCTCTCACTTCGCGCCCAACGACCTGCTGCCGGCACTCGAGGTCTACCGCAGCACGTTCAGGCCGTCGGCGCAGCTGCAGAAGCCCTACGCGATGGCCCGCGCCCATGTCGTCGCCGCGGACACCGATGCGGCCGCGCGGCGCCTCTTCACCAGCGTGCAGCAGCAGTTCACGAACATGGTGCGCAACCGCAGGGGCAAGATGCAGCCGCCGATCGACGACATCGAAACCTATTGGTCGCCGATGGAGAAAGCGCAGGCCTCGGGCATGCTGCGGTACGCGATCGTCGGCGGCCCGGCGGAGATCCGGCGCGGGTTGGACGAGTTCATTGCCCTCACCGGGGTGGACGAAATGATGGTCGTCACGGCCATCTATGACCACCCCGCGCGCAAACGCTCCTACGAGATTCTCGCCGAGGCAGGCGAACTACGTGTCTAGACGCCGGAGCGCGCGAGGCGCGGCTGCCGCGGACATGCCAGAATACGGCGGACCTTCCAGCAGAATCAGGAGCCATTCGATGAATTTGTCGTCGATGCATACCGCGGTGGGGCGCTGCCTTGCAGCGCTGATCGTCGCCGTTCCGGCGATGGCCTGGTCGGCGGATGCGGCATCGATCGAAAGTTCGATCGTCAAGGTATTCGCGAACTACCGCGATCCCGACCCCGCGAAACCCTGGACCAAACAGCAGCCGAAGGATCGCACCGGATCCGGCGTCGTCATCGAAGGAAATCGCATACTGACGAACGCACATGTCGTAATTTACGCAAGTCAAGTGCAAATTCAAGCCAGCCAGGCGGGCGACAAATTTACCGCCCAGGTCGTAGCGATCGCGCCTGACATCGATCTCGCTGTGCTGCAACTCGAGGATGAGTCTTTTTTCAAGACGCATCCACCGACGCCGAGGGCCGACAAACTGCCCGGCGTCAAGGATGCCGTCCTCGTCTATGGATACCCCACTGGCGGCACCACGTTATCGATCACCAAGGGCATCGTTTCACGAATCGAGTACATCCGATATAGGGGCCCGGTGTCCGGGCTTCGGATCCAGGTCGATGCGGCCATCAATCCCGGCAACAGCGGAGGCCCTGCGGTTGCCGACGCGAGAATGATTGGGCTCGCATTCAGCCGCCTGGTCAACGCGCAAAACATCGGCTACATCATTCCCAACGAAGAAATCAACGCCTTCCTTGACGATATCGCCGACGGAAAGTATGACGGGAAACCTGCGTTGTACGACGAATTTCAGGTACTGGAAAACGCAGCGTTGGGCCCCTTTCTCCAATTGAACAAGGACATCAAAGGGGTCATCGTGCGTCGTCCTTTCCGCGAGGATGCCGCCTATCCACTCAAACAATGGGACGTTGTCACGCATATCGGCACGACGCCGATCGATTCGCAGGGAACGGTGCAAATAGGGCCAGAGTTGCGCGTGTCCTTTCGATATCTGACATCGAAGGTTGCAAGAAACGGCGAGATACCGCTCACTGTGGTGCGCAAAGGAGAAACGTTGCGGATCAGCGTTCCGGTCAATGCCGATGTGCCTCAGTTGATACCGGACCTCAGGGGCCAGTATCCGCCATATTTCGTCTATGGTCCGATGGTCTTATCCAAAGCGACCACGCAATTCACGTCTGCGATAGAGGGCACGGGCGCGCTCATGAGAAGCTATGCCGCGTTAAAAAGCCCCTTGGTGCGCCGCCTAAGCGATCGGCCGAGCGCCGAACTTGAGGAACTGGTCGTCGTCTCGTCGCCTTTCTTCCCTCACAAGCTGTCGGTCGGCTACCGCAATCCGGCGTACAGAGTCATTCGCACGGTGAACGGCATCCCCGTTCGCAGTCTGCGACATCTCGTTTCCATTCTCCGGGACCTGAAGGATGAGTATTCCGTGTTCGAGTCCGAATCGTTGGGAAGCGATTCACTGATTTTCAAGCACAAGGACATGCTCGCCGCAGTGGATGAAATTCTGGATGACAACGGAATTCGCAGCCAGGGATCGGCTGACCTGATGGACGTTTGGAACGGAAAAACGAAACCGTAGCGCTAGGCGAGTGATTGCCTTGCGATGCGCATTCGCGTCTCGCGCATGTCGTCGCCGCGCAGTTCGCGCAGGGCGTAGCCGGCGAAATCGTCGGCCATTTCCTTGCGCCAGTAGAGATCCATGTCGGTGTTGTCCATCGGCTTGGCGCGGTTGGCGATGAGCGCCGAGGCCTCGGCGATCACTTCGTCCGAGAGCGGCTTGCCGGTCAGGAACGCGCCCGCCTTTTCGACCAGGAAAGGCCTGGAAGCCGCGGCACCCAGCGCCACCCTCGCCTCCTGGATGGTTTTTTTATCTGAAAAACGCAAAGCAACGGCGACACCCAATATCGGGAAATCGAAGGCACCGCGGCGGCGCAGCTTCCAGTAAGTGCTCTTGACGTTCTTTTCCTGAGGAATTCTTATTTTCGTCAAAATTTCATCAGCACGACGCGAGAGATAGTCGATGCCGTCGTTCTTGTAGAGGGCTGCCACGGGAATTTCCCGCTCTCCCGCAGCACCGTCGAGCACGACGCTTGCGTTCAAGGCAATCAATGCGGGGGCGGTGTCGGTCGAGGAGACCGCGACGCAGCGCTTGCTGGCGGTGGCCACCCAGCAGATGTCGCCGTCCTTCTTCAGGCAAAAGTCGATCGCCTTGCGCCATTCGTAGTTCTGGTTGTAGTAGTTGCAGCGCGTATCCAGGCACAGGTTGCCGCCGAGCGTGCCCATGTTGCGCAGATGGACGGTCGCAACCTGGGCCGCGGCCTGGCGCAATGCGGCCGGGATTGTTTCTATTTTTAGAAGTTCTGACAAGGTCAGGCCAGAACCGAGACTTCCGTTCGCCTGTCTCAGCGCTTCAATACCCTTCAAGGACACCAGCACTTTCGGCGTCTGGTGGCGGCGCTTCATGTTGGGCAGCAGGTCGGTGCCGCCGGCGATCAGCATCGCCTGCGGCCCTTCGCCGGCGAGGATCTTCGCTGCCTCCGCGACCGTGCGCGGCGCGCGGTAATCAAACCACGGCAGCCGCATCATTTCGCTTGCTCTCCTTGCCGTCGCCGCCCTCCCAGGGCGGCAGGACGAAGATCGACTTCGGGTACGGCACCGCGGGGAAGCTCTCGGGTCCGACGCGCGGTGTCTTGCCTTGGGCTTTTAATTCCAATGCTCTAAGAACTTTGTCCGGCGTGATCGGCAACTCATCTATCCGCACGCCTACCGCGTCGAAGATGGCGTTCGCGAGCGCCGGCATCACCGGCAGCAGCGGCCCCTGCCCTGCCTCCTTGGCGCCGAACGGGCAGTTCGGATCCGGATCCTCGATGAGTACGGTGTCCACTTCGGGCATGTCCAGCGAAGTCGGGCTCTTGTATTCGAGCAGCGACGGGATCTTGTGCACCAGCGCCTGCGACATCTTCGGCGGCAGGCGGCGGAACACCTGCTCCTCCATCAGCGCCTCGGCCAGGCCCATGTAGACGCTGCCCTCGACTTGTCCCCGCGCGAGCACCGGGTTCACCGTGCGGCCGATGTCGTGCGCGATCCAGATCTTCGGCACCGCGAACCAGCCGGTCGCCTCGTCCACCTCGACCTCGAGCACGCACGCGGAATAGGAGTAGGCGGGCGAGGGGCCGACGCCCGCGCCCTTGTAGCGGCCGGGCGCGCGCGGCGGCGAATAGGAACCGACCGCGCCGAGCGTGCCGAATTTTGCTTCGGCGAATTCGATCGCTTCTTTGAATGAAAGTGATTTATTTGACTTTTCAGTTACAAAAACTTTCCCTTGAGAGAAGGAAAGGCGAGAAGGTATGACTTCAAGCTGCTCCGCTGCCGCTTCGGCGATCTGCGCCTTCAGCTTTTCAGCGGCCTGGATCGCGGCGTTGCCCATCATCACGGTGACGCGGCTGGAGTAGGAGCCGAGGTCCACGGGCGTGAGCGCCGTGTCGCCGGTAACGCAGCGGATGTCGTAGGGGTCCATGCCGAGCACTTCGGCCACCATCGCGGCGAGCACGTCGTCCGAGCCCTGGCCGATTTCGGTCGCGCCGCAGAACACGGTGACCTGGCCGCTGCGGTCGGCGAGCAGTTGCACGCCGGAGTGCGGCATCTTGTTCCAGTAGATCGGCAGCCCGGCGCCTGAGAGGTAGGAACTGCAGGCGATACCAATTCCTTTTCCTCGTTTCATTTTCTTGAATTTATTTTCCCAATCCGACCTTGCAACCACCTGACGGATACATTCCGCAAGGCCGATGCTGCCGATCTTCAGCCAGTTGGCGGTGAGCGAATTCGGCTTGGCGACCATGCCGAGGCGCAGCTCCGCCGGATCGAGCTTCAGCTTCTCGGCGATCTTGTCAAGCTGCACTTCCTGGCCGAAGCGCGGCTGCGGCGTGCCGTGGCCGCGCTTGGGGCCGCAGGGCGGCTTGTTGGTGAAAGCGCGGCAGGCGTCGAACTTGTAGCGCGGCAGTTCGTAGGTCACGGTCTGCAGCACCCCGGTGTAGAAGGTGCTCGCCGCGCCGTAGCCGCCGTAGCCGCCGCCATCGAGCAGCGTCTGCAGGTGCATCCCCGTCAACTTTCCGTCTTTCGTCACCCCGGTGCGCATGCGCATCAGCACCGGGTGCCGGCCGCGGTGCATGTAGAACACCTCTTCGCGGTTGAGGCAGATCTTCACCGGCCGGCCGAGCTTCAGCGCCGCGCGCGAGACGACGATCTCGTGGTTGTGCAGGTCGCACTTGCCGCCGAAGCCACCGCCGTTCGGACAGGCGATGACGCGGATGTGCGCCGCCGGCATCTGCAACGCCCGCGCGAGGGCGCGGTGGATGTAGTGCGGCACCTGGGTGGAGGACCACAGGGTCAGCTTGCCCTCGCCGTCCGGCGCCGCCACCGAAGCATGCTGCTCGATCGGCAGGTGGGTATTGCCCTCGTAGAAGAACACGTCGTCAAACACGTGCGCCGACTTCGCCAGCGCCTCGGCAACGTCGCCGAATTCGTAGGATTGGATGCGGTGGATATTTCCCCGTTCACCGTAGTCATGAATACGGGGTTCGGGGTTTTGCAGTGCTTCTTCAGAATTGGAGATCGTTTTTAACGATTTATAGTTGACTTCAATCAAATCCAAAGCGGCCGTGGCGGTCTGCTCGTCTTTCGCGATGACGGCCGCAACGGGGTCGCCCACGTAGCGCACCCTTCCATTGGCGAGCGGGTACTCGTCCTGCGACACCGGCATGATGCCGAAGGTGATCGGGAAGTCCATGCCGGTGAGGACGAGATGCACGCCGGGATGCTTCTCTGCCCTCTGCGTATTGATTTCCAGAATCTCCGCGTGCGGGTGGGGAGACCGGAGCAGCCGGCAATGCAGCATCCTGGGCAGGACGATGTCATCCGCGAATTTGGTGAGGCCGGTGACCTTGGCGCGGCCATCCACCCGCCGCCTGGCTTTGCCGATGACTTTCAGGCTCACGGCTGCATCCTCCTGGCTGCTTCCTCGATAGCTTCAAAAATCTGCTGGTAGCCGGTACAGCGGCAGAGATTTCCGGAAATGGCTTCTTTTATTTGTTCTCTATTTACGTTCAAATCTTTATCAAGCAGCGCCTTGGCGGTCATGAGAATGCCCGGCGTGCAGTAGCCGCACTGCGCCGCGCCCAGGTCCGCGAACGCCGCCTGCAGGGGATGCAGCTCGGCGCCGTTCGCCATGCCCTCGACAGTTTCGATGCGCCGGCCGGCGCATGCCGCGCCGAGCACGAGGCAGGAGAGCTGCGGCTGGCCGTCCACCAGCACCGCGCAGGCGCCGCACTCGCCCAGCTCGCAGCCGTGTTTGGTGCCGGTGAGGTTGAGGTCCTCGCGCAGCACTTCCAGCAGCGTCTTGTACGGCGCGAAGGAGACCGGCGTCTCCTCGCCGTTGACGCTCATGCTCAGGTGTATCCGCTCTGGTACTGCGCTCATAGTGGCGGCTGCGCGATTGTTTGGACCCCAAACAATTCGTACTTTACTACAATGGGCGGATGAAAGTCTTTCAGATCCAGGACGACTGGGGCATGCAGCACCTGAAGCTCGCAAACCGGCCCAACCCGTGCCCGGACTCCGGGCCCGGCCCCGGCGAGGTGCTGTTGCGAATGAGAGCCGCGTCGCTCAACTACCGCGACCTGGTGGTGCCGATGCGCGGCTACGGCTCCCATACCGGCACGCTGCCGCTGATCCCTATTTCCGACGGCGTCGGCGAGGTGGTCCAGGCCGGCGCCGGCGTCACCCGGGTCAAGGCCGGGGACCGGGTCTGCCCGCTCTTTGCGCAAGCCTGGATCAGCGGCGAACCGACCCCAGAGCGGCTATCGCGGTCACTTGGCGGGCCTGTGGACGGCACCATGGCCGAGTACATGGTCCTTCCCGAGGCGGGCGTGGTGAAGGTTCCGGCGCACCTCTCCGACGAGCAGGCCGCTTCGCTCCCCTGCGCCGCCCTCACCGCCTGGAGCGCGATCGTCACCCACGACAACCTCGGGCCGGGCTCGCGCGTGCTGGTGCAAGGCACCGGAGGGGTGGCGCTATTCGCGCTGCAATTCGCCAAGCTGCGCGGCGCGCGGGTCACCATCATTTCCTCGAGCGACGCGAAGATCGCGCGGGCAAAGGCGCTGGGCGCGGACGCCGCGATCAACTACGTGAAGACGCCGGAATGGTACAAGGCCACGCGCGACCTCACCAGCGGCCGCGGCTATGACCACATCCTGGAGCTGGGCGGCGAGAAGACCCTGCCGCAGTCGCTTCGCTGCATCCGCCCCGGCGGCACGCTTTCCATGATCGGCGTGCTCTCGGGCGGCATGCTCTCCGCGCCGCTCGGCCTCGTCGTCACGCGCCAGGTGCGCCTGCAGGGCATCACGGTCGGCAACCGCGACGGTTTCGAAGCGATGATGCGCGCCATCGACCAGCACCGGATCCAGCCGGTGACCGACAGGGTGTTCGCGTTCGAAGAGCTGAAGGAAGCGATGGCCTACCTAAAGAGCAGCGCCCAATTCGGCAAGGTCTGCATCCGGCACTAGCTACTCCAACGCGCCATAGACCATGTTGCGGTAAAGCTCGCGATAGTAATTCCGCTGGTTCGGCGCCTGCATCATCAAGACCGCGACCAGGCGCTCCTTGGGATCGACCCAGAAATAGGTGCCACCGTAGCCGCCCCAGTTGTAGTCTCCTCCGGTTCCGTTCGTCGATGCAATCCCGCCCGCCTGTCGTACTGCGAAGCCGAGTCCGAAACCGTAACCAGGTCCAGGTCCTCGCATCGTACCCAAATGATCACTGGTCATGAACTCCACGGTCTTGCGCGACAAGATCCGGACTCCTTGCAGCTCGCCGCCGTTCAATAGCATCTGCGCGAAACGCACATAGTCCGCAGCCGTCGAGACCAGGCCATGTCCGCCGAACAGACCCAGCGGCGGCTTGCGCACCTCCAGCATTGCAAGCGTCGTACCGCCGTCAGGGTCCTTTGCGAACGGTTCGGCAATGCGGCCCTGCTTCGCCGGCTCAACGCTGAACGCGGTGTCACGCATGCCGAGCGGTCCGAAAATGCGCGCCCGCAAGTATTCGTCCAGAGCCTGTCCGGTGACGCGCTCGATCACGTAACCGAGCACATCGGTTGACCGACCATACTCGAATCCAGTGGCGGGCTGCACCTGCAAGGGTACTTTGGCAAGCCTGCCCACATATTCCCTGTTACCGATGTCCACGCTGTCGAGCCCGGCCTTCTTGTAATCTTCCTTGACTAGCGACTTGCCGAACTCGCTATAGGTAAAGCCGGACGTGTGGCGCAGCAGGTCTTGGACTGTCGGCTGCCGTGTGGCGGCTACCGTTTCGAGCTTGCCGTCCTTCTCGACGCCCACCCTGAGCCCCTTCAGCTCCGGGATGTATTTCGCCACCGGATCCGAGAGCATCAGCTTGCCCTCCTCCACCAGCATCATCGCGCCAACCGAGACGATCGGCTTGGTCATCGAGTAGATGCGGAACAGCGAGTCCTCGCGCATCGGTGCACCGTTCGCGTGATCCTGCTTGCCGATGGTCTTGTTGAACACCAGCTTGCCGTCCCGCTGCACCATCATCACAACGCCCGGGATGCGGCCGCGATCCACATCGGCGGCGACGATCTTTTCCAGCTGCGCCAGCCGCTCGGCGGAAACCCCGCCGCCCGTTTGCGGCGCCTGCGTCGCGCAACCAGACAAAGACGCCGCCACCACGACCGCGGCCCACAGACAATGATTCATGGCTATCCCCCGTATGCTGAGCCGCGAGGATAGCAATTTATAAGCGGCTACAACGACATTCACACCCGCTTCGCGCCGACGCGCTTTCTGGCCTTCTAGAACTCAGCCGGGTGGCGGCTGCGGCGCGACGCGCTGCCAGGGACCCGGGCAGTTTCGCACCTGCGGGTAGTACGCACGGTATTGCGGGCAGTAGTACCAGTAGGCCTGCGAGGAAGGCTGGGGCTGCTCGATGGTGACCAGCTGTGGGGGCGGCACGTAGTACACCGGCGTGGAATAGACGTAGCGTGGCACGAACAGAAGCGGTGCCGCGACGATCGCCAGCCGCAGCCCGTGGTGGTGCCCATGATGATGCCGGTGATGCCGGGGGCCCGGGCCCGCCTCGGCAATGCCGGTTCCCGCAAGGTCCAGCGCGGACGCAGTCATTAGAACGAGCTTGACCATGCTCTGACGTTAGCAGCAATCCGTCCGCCGAGAAGTAAGCAATTGTTTCGCTCAGCGCTTCCCGTCATACCAGGGCCGGCAGGCGGACGCGCTGCGCAGGCTGCGGTGCGGGTGCAGCAGAAACCTGCCCAGGAAGCCGAGCAGCTCGCCCCAGCCGTACAGGCGCAGCTTGCGGTCGCTCGTCAGCAGCGGATGGCGATGCAGGATGAAAATCTTCTTTCCTCGGGCGCGCGCGAAACGCTTGAGGCGCCGGAAAAGCTCCAGCTCCTCCGACGCATACAGTTCCTCGCTGAAGCCCTGCAGCTCGGAAAACGCGCTGCGTTCGCAAAAAATAAACGACCCCGCGGCCCAGCGCGTCACGCGGCTGAGCGCGTTCCAGGCCCGGATTGCCACCCGGAACACGGGCGAACCCACGGGCGCGACGGTGCAGCCGCCCGCAAGGCACTCGCCGCTCTCGATGGCCGCCCTCAGGTCGCCGAAAAGCCCTGGACTGGGATTGGAATCCGCGTCCACGAACAGCAGCCACTCCCCGCTAGCGGCCGCCGCGCCGCGGTTGCGCGCCCTCGATATCTGGTTATGCGGCTCGAACACCATCCGCGCCCCGGCCGCGCGCGCGATCTCCGCGGTACGGTCGGTGGAATTGTTGTCGCAGACGATGAGTTCCCAGGACCAGGAACCATCGAACACCTGCGCGGCGGACTGAACGCTTGCCAGCGTCGCGCCGAGCAGGCGCTCCCCGTTGAACGCGGGAACGACGACCGAAAGCTTCAGGCGAGGTTTTTCTTGAAGAACGCGACCGTCCGTTCCCAGGACAGCTTGGCCGCCGCTTCGTGGTAGCGCGGCGTCGAATTATTATGGAACCCGTGCTGGGTGCCGGGGTAGATGTGCAATTGGTGCGGGACGCCCGCCGCCTTTAGCGCCGCCTCGAACGCGGGCCACATGTCGTTGATGCGCGGGTCGTTCTCGGCGTTCTGGATGAGCAGCGCCGCCTTGATCCTCGGCACGCTGGCGGTTTCCGCCGCGGGACCGTAATACGGCACGCCCGCGTGCATGTCCGCGCCCAGTTCCACCGCCAGATAGTTCACCGTGCCGCCGCCGGAACAGAATCCCGTCGCGCCCAGTTTCCCGGTGGAGAGCTTGTGCGACTTCAGCAAGCGCGCGCTGTTCAAAAAGTCGATGCGCAGCTTGCCCTGGTCAAGGTTGCCAAACAGCGTGCGGCCGTCGTCGTCGTTGCCCGGATAACCGCCGACGGGAAACAGGGCGTCGGGTGCCAGCGCGAAGAACCCCTCCACCGCAGCGCGGCGCGCCACATCCTCGATGTACGGATTAAGCCCGCGGTTCTCGTGAATCACCAGCACCGCCGGGAACGGCCCCGCTCCGGCCGGCTGGACCAGGTAACCGCGCATCTGTCCCGAATTTCCGCCGGGCGACGGATAGTTCACGTACTGCGCCTTCATGCGCGGATCGGTGAACGAAATCGTCTGCGCCTGCGCATAGCGCGGCAGCAGCGCTTGCGCCATCGCCAAACCGCCGACCACTAGCGCGCTCGCCCGCATCAGGAACTCGCGCCGGTCCATGCGGCCGTGGCAATACTCGTCGTAAAGCTCGAAGACGCGCTGGTCGATTTGCAACTGTGTAACGGGTGCATTCATGTTCTAGCTTCGCAGTTTGAAGCGCTGGATTTTTCCGGTGGCGGTTTTCGGCAGTTCTGCCGCGAATTCTATCCAGCGCGGGTACTTGTACGGCGCGAGTTTGGATTTGACGTAATTCTGCAATTCTTCCGTCGTCGCCTGCTTGCCGGGTTTGAGTACGACGAAGGCCTTGGGCTTGACCAGCTTCTGCTCGTCTTCCTTGCCGACGACGGCGGCTTCGAGCACCGCCTCGTGCGAAACGAGAGCGGCTTCGACCTCCGCGGGCGAGACCCAGATGCCGGACACCTTCAGCATGTCGTCGGTGCGGCCGCCGTAGGCATAGTAGCCGTCAGCGTCCTGCGTGTATTTGTCGCCGCTTCGGGTGCATTCGCCGACGAAGGTGCTGCGGCTCTTCTGGCGGTTGTTCCAGTATCCGTTGGCCGCGGTCGGGCCCTTGATAAGGAGTTCGCCCAGCTCGCCCTGCTTCACCGGGTCGCCCTGCTCGTCCACCAGTTTCAGCTCGTAGCCCGGCACTGCCTTGCCGGTGGTGCCGTAGCGGAAGTCGCTGGGACGGTTGGAAAGAAAGATGTGCAGCATCTCGGTCGAGCCGATGCCGTCCAGGATGTCGATCCCGGTCTTGTCCTTGAAGCTCTTTGCGATCTGGGGAGGCAGAGCTTCACCGGCGGAAATGCACATTCTCAAGTTCAAGGAATTTCTGGAAGGAAAAGCAGGAGAAGCCAGCATTCCTGCATAGAGCGTCGGCACGCCGTAGAAAAAAGTCGGCTTCTGCTCCGTAAGGCGCTTGAAAACAGCATCCGGCGTCGGCCGTTCCGCCATCAATACCGCGGTCGCGCCCAACGCCAGCGGGAAGGACAGAGAATTGCCCAGGCCGTAGGCGAAAAAGAACTTCGCCGCCGAGAACACGACATCGGTTTCCTTCATGCCGAGCACGCCCTTGGCGTAGAGCTCGGCAGTGAGCCGCATGCTGGCGTGGACGTGCACCGTGCCTTTGGGCATGCCGGTAGAGCCGGAGGAGTAAAGCCAGAAGCACGGGTCGTCGGACGTGGACGGCGCCGCGGAGAGCTCTTTCGCGCTTTTATTCAGAAGATCTTTGAAAGGAGAGGTGATGACGTGCTTGAGAAACAGCAGTTTTCCAATAAACGGCTGGAACTGCGGCAGCAGCGGCTCCGAGACCAGCAAGGCCTTCGCCCGGCTGTCGGCGAGCATGAATTCGTAGTCCTTGGTGGTGAGCAGCGTGTTGACCGCGACCGGCACGATGCCGGCCTTGATCGCGCCGAGGAACGCGACCGGCCAGTCGATGGAATCGTGCATCGCGATCAGGATGCGATCCTCCATCCTGAGGCCCAGCGAGAGCAGGTGGTTGCCCATGCGGTTCACGCGTTCGGCAAGCTCGCCGAAGCTGCAGCGGCCCGCATCATCGATGTAGGCAATTTTGCCGGCGCGACCCGCGATCAGGTTGCCCTCGACCAGATCCTCGGCAGCGTTGAAGCTACGCGGGAATTCCATGGATCGGATTGTACTCAGGTACTTTAGCTGCTTACGGCCAGCGCTTCTCTTGCCAGCTCCAGCCAGCCTGTGCCCCACTCCACCGCCATTTCCTCGGGCGGCACTCCCGAAGAGGCGTCGTGCTGCACGCGCTCGCCGATGCGCTGCGCGCCCAGTTCGCCAAGCAGGTCGTCGAAGCGCTTGCCGCCGAAATTGAAGGTTTCGGCGTAAGTGCGGTCGCCCAGCCCGAACACGCCGTAGCGCAGCCGCGACAGGTCCGGGCGTTTCGCCTTGAGATCCTCGTAAAGGGCCTTGGCGTTGTCGGGCACGTCGCCCTGGCCGTAAGTGGAGGTCACCAGCAGGAACGCGCCATCGCGCGCGAACACCGCGCTGTCGAGCTTGTCCATGAGCAGCGTCTCGACCTGGACCTCGCCGTCGTCCCACACCAGTTCGAGCTCCTGCGCCACCAGCTGGGCGGTGCCGGTCATGGTGCCGACCAGGAGATGAAGTTTCATTGACATCCAATATAATGCAGCATAGAATCATCGTCAAGAATTATATTACATGAGCGCCCCACCCTCTCCCGCCGAGCAGGAAACCGCCTATCTCTCCCGGCTCGGCGACCGCGTGCGCGCCTGGCGCGGCGGCGGCGGCATGACGCGCAAGGCGCTCGCCTCCGCCTCCGGGGTGTCGGAGCGCTATCTGGCGCAGCTCGAGGCGGGCCAGGGCAACATCTCCGTGCTGCTGCTGCGCAAAGTCGCCCGCGCCATGGGTGTCCCGGTCGAAAGCCTGGTGCGCGAGGCACCGGACCATGACGCGGCCGGCCGGCGCATCGCGCTGGTGGGCCTGCGCGGCGCGGGCAAGTCCAGCCTCGGCGCGAAACTCGCCGCGGCGCTGGACGCGCCGTTCATCGAGCTCGACCGCGAAGTGGAGCGCGAGGCCGGCGCCGGACTGGGCGAAGTCTTCGCGATGTACGGCCAGGAAGCCTTCCGCCGCTTCGAGCGGCGCGCCCTCGAGAGCGCGCTGCGCAGGCACGAATCCGCCGTCATCGCCGTGGGCGGCAGCCTGGTGACCGATCCCGACAC
>Ga0247727_10011495_pt1 | contig 15442 bp, 15 predicted proteins | sample WisWelCaveWW1625_FD_202498 | JGI IMG/M metagenome (GOLD analysis project Ga0247727, IMG submission 202498) | Biofilm microbial communities from Wishing Well Cave, Virginia, United States - WW16-25 | ecosystem: Environmental > Aquatic > Deep subsurface > Groundwater > Cave microbial mat | place...
AGATTTTAAATTGGCCTCTAAGGCAAATGCCTATGGTGATGTTTGGGAGTTTACCCAAGAAATGAAAAATGGGCATCCAGCGCCGTTTCCAGCGTCGTTAATTCAACGGATCATTTCTTCGACAACTGCACGCATTGTACTGGATCCATTTATGGGATCGGGAACCACAGCTGTCGTTGCAAGAGACTTGAATCGAGACTATATCGGCATAGATATATCTCCAGAATATTGCAGTATGGCAAAGGATCGTTTAATGTCATCGAAAAATGACATAGTTAGAAAAAGAAATGGGAATATTAAAGATCAATCGTTAATTGTTGCACGGATTTGATGTGTAATTAAAGAAGCTATAGTAAGAAAAAAAGAAAGCCCAGAGCGCGAACTCTGGGCAGGGCAGTTAAAAAATCGGCTGATTGTTTTAACCCTTGTGAACACTGTACCATAGTCCATATAAGGTTCAAGGGCTATGGTATTTTTTTTAACCAAGAGAATGGAGGAGCACACTATGGCAAATTATCATGTTTCAAAAGACAAAGACTTGGAGAAGTGGCGCATTACCAAAGAAGGAGCCGATCGTAGCAGTGATTTTGCTAAAACACAGGATCGTGCAGAAAAGCTGGCTAAGAAATTCTCTGCCAATACCGGAGGGGGAGAAGTAAAAATTCATGGTTTAGATGGTAAAATTCGTGATAGCGATACAGTGCCTCCCGGAAATGATCCCCATCCCCCTAAGGATAGAAAACATTAGAGATATTGTCCTTAATATAAAATATAATTTGAAAGGAAGGAAGCATGAGCAATCAATTTACGAGTACATTAAGAAATGTTAATACGGATTGGGAGGCAACCTTTCGAGCTTGGTCAAAACCACCCAGTGATCATGAACAATCAAAGGCAGAGAATGCGGAAAGGGCTATAAATCAGGCTATTAGAGAATATGATGGTTTTGCCAATATGGAAGTCAGGGTCTTTCCGCAAGGCTCATATAAAGCTAATACAAATGTTCGATTAGATAGTGATGTTGATATATGTGTTTGTCTAAAATCGACATTTTTTTATGAAATCCCTACAAACCCACCAAATCGTCCAGAAGATTACAATATTATACCCGGGACAGTGGGGTATTCAGATTTTAAGAATTTAGTTGAGAGCGCTTTAGTCAAAAAATTTGGGAGAGATAGTGTGAAGCGAGGAAAGAAAGCCTTTGACGTACACGAAAATAGTTATCGTCTGGATGCTGATGTGATCCCTGCGTTTGAACATCGTTATTATACCGGCGAATTCGATTCAAATAGAAGGCCTATATATCATGAGGGTATAAAATTTATTCCGGATAATGGATGGGAAATTATAAATTGGCCAGAGCAGAACTATACTAATGGTGTAGTCAAAAATAATAATACAGGGTGTCGATACAAAGCCATGGTGAGGATTTTAAAGCGGCTGAGAAATCATATGCAACAAAACGATATGAAGTCAGCAGAGAATGTCGCTTCATTTTTGATTGAATCTCTAGTTTGGAATGTTCCTAATAATAATTTTGGCAATGATTCTTTTAAGGATGATGTTAAGAATGTACTCGCGCATGTTTTTAATGGTACCATTGATGACGAGCGCTGTAAGGAATGGGGCGAGGTTAACGAATTCAAATATCTTTTTAGAATTTTACAACCTTGGACACGGGCGCAAGCGCATAATTTTCTTTCTTCAGCTTGGGATTATGTGGGGTTTGAATAGAGCTATGAAAAATTTAAATTTCAGAATTTTCATTTGGATTATTTTTGGAATATCTGCATTGGTTTGGTGGATAATTTCACTTCTTAAAGGAATCAGTCTTGATAATTTATGGGAATTCGTTTCATTAATCCCTGATGTAGTATTTGTTGATGGAGCTTTATTTTTGATTTTCACAAAATGGGGATGGAAATTAAAATTATTTCAAGGATGGCTTGTCCCATTCCCAAATCTTAACGGAACATGGTGTGGTAATATTCAAACCACATGGGTCAATCCTGACACAGGTAAAGTACCAGCTCCTATCCCAGTGATGTTAACGATTAAGCAAACTTTTATTAATATCAGTTGTGTTATGAGAACAGAAGAAATGGTGAGCTATAGTTTCGCAGAGGATTTTAAAATCGATGATGAAAGACAGATTAAGCAACTTGTTTATTCATATTTGAGTAAACCGAAACCAACGGTTGCGCATAGAAGTTCTGTACACGAAGGTACAATGATTTTTGATATTGTGGGTAATTCGGTAAATAAGTTAATGGGGCAATATTGGACATCAAGAAAATCTACTGGTGAGATAGTTCTTTTATTTAGACAGAAAGAGCTGTTGGATCAATTGCCGGAAGACTTCTCTCGACATCCGATGGAAAAAGAAAATAAAGATAAATGATCAATCTGCCCGCGATAAACACCTGCGCTGATAAACTAGACCCAATGATGGTGATATGTCTCAAGATAAATTAATGTTTTATATGCTGTCCAAGCTAAACCGTTTCGGCCATGAGAAATTGCTTTTACAGATCATAAAGGAAAAGCAAAATTATATCATCGGCCATAAGCGCAATCGGTTTTCCGACGGTAGTGAGTATTTAGATAAAGCATGCAAACTGACTTATGTTAAAAGTAGCGATATGTGGAAATTGTACTGGATGCGCGCGGATTTGAAGTGGCATTTTTATGAGAAATATCAGAACCTCGACGATTTGCTTGAAGAAGTAAAGAAAGACCCCAACGGTTGTTTTTGGGGATAAAGTTTTTCTTTCTATCTCCCCCCGTAGAAAGCCCAGATACCCCTTGATTTTCTCAGTTTATTAGGTAACCCTACGCTCATTAATAGGAGAGTGTATTTATGAAGACTTTTGTTGTCGGCGATATTCATGGCGCCTACAAGGCCTTTTTGCAGTGCCTTGAGCGATCAAGGTTCGATTATGAAAATGATCGGTTGATCGTGCTGGGTGACGTCTGCGACGGGTACCATGAAGTTAAGCAATGCATTGATGAGCTGTTAAAGATTAAACATTGTGATTTTATTATCGGAAACCATGACCTTTGGGCATTGGGTTGGGCAACCCGTAATGAAATGCCGGAGATCTGGACAAATCAGGGAGGCGACCAGACGATGGCGTCTTACGGCGGCGGTCCTATGCCGCAGGCGCATATTGATTTTTTGAGAAACTCCCATTTGTGGATTGAATTTGAGAACAAACTTTTTGTTCACGCAGGGATTGACCCGACCAAAAGGATTGAAAAGCATTCGTTGGAGTATTTGACGTGGGATAGAAATTTGGTGGAAAGTGCGTGGAAAAAAGCGCATCAGAATCCGAGTTACAAATTTTCCACATACGACGAAATATTCGTAGGGCATACTACGACTCAATGGTTTCCCAGAAATAAGGAAACGAAAGGCTTAACGCTGGAGGAAATTGCTAATCTGGGTACCAAGCCATTGTTTTTGTGTAATGTGATTATCTTGGATACCGGCGCGGGCTGGTCTGGCAAATTGACGATTATGGATGTGAATAATCATAAGTATTGGCAATCGGATTTCTCGTCTGACCTTTACGGCGGGACACCGGATAGGTTAAGGTGATTGATATGCATACTTGGGGAGATGAAAATGTCGACTGGAAAGGGATAAATGAAGCCGCGGAGTTTATAGGCGTTAATCTTCGCAGGTGGGGCCGTGTGAGTGTGCGGCAGTATAAAGAAAAGTATGGGACTGTTCGGGTTTACTGTTCTCTTGGGTGGCATCAGTTTCACAGCATAACCCATCCCGGTTGGTGTAGGGCGCGATACCCGAAGTGGCTATGGCACCTTGATTGTCGTGTCGGAAGTAAAATTATAAGCCCATTAAATCGTGTGATTCTGCCGTACCACATTTGGTTGTATCGTCGTCTTTATAGTATGGCTGTGAGAAAGTGGCCGCATTTAAGACGGGAAATACTTTGCATGGCAGATTATGGTGATTTGTTGAAGGGATTATAACTTAAGGTGATGATATCGGAGTTTTTCGGGCAAGGACATTTAAACGTAGTTTGATCGGGGCATGAAAAGAATCCCCATGAATTGGAGGGTTAGAATCTTATGAAAATTATTTGTTCTCGATGCAAGAAAATATTGGGAGAACAGAAGCCTTTTGATGATTCTTCTGAAATCAAGGCAAAGTGTATTGACTGTATTAATAAAGAGAAAAAAGGGGCATTAGAGGCGCTGAGAGCAAAGTCCATGCCAGAGCAGGGCAAAGCAAGAGAAGTGGTATTTGAAAATGGTCTGAAAGGTTTACTATCGGTTGCTGGGAGCGAGACTGAAAATCTCTATTTTTTTGAAATGGCGGTCGCCGGAGAAAAATTTTTTTGTTCAAATGATTCCAGAGAAAATTTTAAGAGGTATTTAGAAAGCATCAATGGGGACGAAATTGACATCACGTTTCTTCATTCTTCGGTCATGAAAATGCCAGAATCTTTAAAAGGTCGCAGGAAGAAGAATCAAACACCGCCCGCAGAGGAGAAGAAACCAGAGGGAATAAATTACAATTGTACAGTGAGAGGGTCTAAGCAGTTTGCTCAGTCGGTGTTTGATGATATGGCGGTAAGGGCTCACGAGTTTGTGCAATTGTCTGCTGATATGGCTAGGAATGCTTATAAAAGGGAACGTCATAAAAGGGAAGGGAGAAAATATGCTATGAGAAAATTAGCCAGTATTCAAAGGATTAAAGCATTGGACCCCATTGCTGGGGCAGATGCTATTGAGAGAGCCACAGTCTTGGGTTGGCAATTGGTCGTTAAGAAAGGCGAGTTTAAGGTCGATGAGTTGTGTGTTTATTGTGAAGTAGATTGCCTTATGCCAGACGACCCGAAGTTTGAGTTTCTTAAGCCACGGGGCATGCGGATAAAAACGGTCCGATTACGCGGGCAGATCTCACAGGGGATATGTTTTCCTTTATCGATCTTGCCGGGTGGTTTTGATATTCAGGAGGACGCTGATTGCGCTTCTGTGTTAGGAATCACAAAATATGAGCCGCCCATTCCGGCCTGTTTGAGTGGCATTGCCAAGGGAGCATTCCCATCGTTTATACCAAAGACTGACGAGCCGAGGGTGCAGATTTTGCAGGATTTACTCAATCGATATCAAGGGGAAGTATGTTTCGTAAGCGAAAAAGTGGATGGCAGCTCCGCTACTTTTTATATTCATAATAAAGAGTTTGGAGTATGCACGCGCAATCTTGAATTGGTAGAAGATCCTGAGAATACGATTTGGAAGATCGCGCGGGAGTTGGATATTGAAAAAAAATTACGCACAATGGGGATGAACATAGCTATTCAAGGTGAAGTGATTGGTGAGGGCGTTCAAGGGAATCCGTTAAAACTGCGTGGACAGAGTATAAAGTTTTTTAATGTTGTTGATATTGATCGGCATGAGTATTTATCGTTTAAGAAATTCAAGCAGGTTATGCGAGATTTAACATTGGAATCGGTCCCCATTATCGCTGTTGATTATAAGCTGGGAAACGATATTAACGCTCTTGTAAAAATGGCAACCAGAAAAAGTCTCATTTGTCCAGATGTGTGGGCTGAGGGTGTTGTGATCCGACCATTGATAGAGTGTGTTGACCATACGATTGGCAGAGTTTCATTTAAAGCTGTTAATCCTGAGTTCTTGTTGAAAACAGGTCAATGAGTTTTGAGATTTCTTATCTAGCACTGTGCTAGCAAATTAAAATTTCCTTCGTGCTTCTTGAACGATTTCAGTTGGTGGTTAATGGTCTTGGTCATTGTTTATAACGTAAGAGAAACAGGATGGGCAAAAGATGCCGGGTGAATTGGGTCCTACAGGGTGACGGCTGGGGTGCGGGTCGGGCGAGGCGCAGGCAGTCCGTCCACAAAAAATAATTTTTTTGAATGTTACGTTACTAAAGGCAAATCAAGCCCTTCCTTTTAATCATCGAAAGCCAATTCTCGTCGGGAATAATGAATTTCGTAGTTTATAACTCTCCTGATTATCGTCAAAAAGTGTAACACGGGCCTGTTACAAAGAAGGACTAGTGGAGCATTTGCCCGGGAGTTGATAATTATTTATTCTCATTGAGGATTTTGCTATGATTAAGTAAATTGAATTAAACGAAAATGTGAGGATGATTTGATTAGGGTAGGGGTTTTAACCAAAAGAGAGAAGCTTTGTTTAAAGTATCGCTGGGAGTTCTTGAGAAGAAACAGGGAGTACCAAAAGGACTACCGCTATATCACAATCAATCTCAAAGTTTCAGATATTATCCGCAATCAATATCCGAAACACCTTGTTAATGAGGCTTTAAGCATTCTTTCAAAATGGGATTTATTAAATCCTATTCCTCCCGGGTTGTCATTCAATGTCCTCCTAGAAAGTGACAAAAAGCTAAAAAGTTTTCACATGGATTCCTTGTCTGTGAATGATTTTGCCATTGATATGTATGACTCTCCGGATTCTTTGAGCCAAAAAGATCTTTACATTAAAGGTTCGCTGGTGAGGATATACGTTAATATGAGATTTCCTAAAGAAAAAATACTCGACGAGTTTGAGCTGTTGGTCGATAAATGGCAAAAGCCGTTGAAGAAGATGATGAAGAAGGTTTTTCGGGATAAACCTGAGAAAAGATTACAGCTCAATCAATACGAAAAGTATTTAAAGGTTTATGATCATTATAAAAAAGGGATGTCCATGGCCCAATTAGCCAAGAAATTTTATCCCGGCTATGTCGAATCATCGGGCAAGGATTATGCTGAACGCAAAGTCCTGAGGGACCTCAACGGTTGCCTGAGATTGATCCACGGAGGGTACAAACAAATAAGGTAACCACCTTGTTTGTCAATGACAGACGTTGTTTGGTCAAGTAAATTGATCCTGTAACCACAAGTTGCAGGATTTTTTATTTTATCGAGGAGGAAGTGATGATTAAGCTAACAGAAATTGAGATCGTGCCGGTGAGACCCAACAAGGGATTGGTTGCGTTTGCTTCATTTGTCCTTAATGACTCGTTCTTTATCGGTGATGTGGCTGTTTACACGCGCATCGATCAGCCCGGATACAGACTGGTTTATCCGGTGAGGTATTTAGTCACGGGATTAAGAGTCCATTGTTTTAAACCGATTCACAAGCCGGTTGCTGATGAGATCGAAAATCAAGTCAGCAATTACTATGAAAAATTGATTAAGAATGTAAAGAAGATGGAAGGGACAACTCATGATCGATTATCAGAAATTGATTAAAAATGTGCCCAATGAATTAAGGAAACTCCCCAACTGGGTCGGGTGCAAGATTATCCCGAGCAAAGACCGACCGGGCAAGACCGATAAAATCCCCATGAACGCCTTAACTGGCGAATGTGCCAAATCCAACGACCCCGCCACGTGGACTGATTTTGATACCGCAATAGATTTGTCTATCCAGCGTAATTATGATGCTATCGGATTTATGTTTCAACCGCCGTATGTCGGCGTTGATCTTGACCATTGCGTTAAGAATGGAGTGATTGTGCCTTATGCTTTAGAGATTTTGAAACAGCTTGTGTCATATGCAGAGCTCTCTCCCAGCGGTACCGGTATTCACGTGATTTGTAAAGGCGAAATCAACCGCGCTCTCAAACAATCCAAAATAGAAATTTATACCAGCGGTCGGTTTTTTACTTTTACCGGCAATCGGTTGGAAGAATATCTATCATTTATTGAGGATCGATCCGAAGTTTTAAATCAATTAATCGAAGTAAATTCTTCCCAGGCAAAGACCAAAAAGCAATCAAAGAGGGGCCGTCAAAGTGCTGAAGAAATTCTAGAAGCGATTGCCCAAAGCAAAGACGCCGATAAGTTCGACCAGCTTTTTAGAGGAAAATGGGAAGACAACTACGGATCACAAAGCGAAGCGGACCTAGCATTGTGCGGTAAGTTAGCATTCTGGACAGTGCGGGATCCTGCGCTCATGGACTCCATCTTCCGGCAATCGAAATTGTTCCGGGAGAAGTGGGACACAAAGCATTATGCCGATGGCCGGACTTATGGCCAAGGTGTGATTGATGAGGCGATTAATGGTTGTGACAAAGTTTTTATCTCAACGCGACAAAAGATTTCTCAAGGCGAGATTATTACAAAGGAATGTGAAGAGATCATCAAAGATTTTTTCCGTGACCAGCAAGGTAATTTTTATGTGGTCCTACCGATTGATCAGCATTTAGAAGTTTGTCCAACCAACAGCACGAGATTCCGCAATTGGATAGCCAAAGGATTTCGCGACAGGCATAACACCCCGCCTAAAAGTGAATCGATTAATCAGGCGATTATTCAGATTGAGGCTAAGTGTGAAGGCTCTCGGCAGATTGAATTGTTTAACCGCGTGGGTTGGCATGAAGGGAAAATTTATTACGATTTAACGACACCTAATTGGCGAGGTGTATGCCTTACGCCAAGTGGATGGGAAGTCGTTTATTTGCCGCCCATTTTCCGACGTTACAATCATCAAAATGAACAAATCATCCCGACCACGGGAGGCGACTCTAAAAAAATTTTCCAATTCTGTAATATCAACAAAGACGATCAATGTCTTTTTATTGTCACCATTGCCTCATTTTTTATCCCTAACATCCCGCACGTCGTCATTAGTCAAAACGGCGAACAGGGAAGCGGCAAATCCACCAATAGCCGCATGATTAAAAAGTTGATCGATCCTTCTAAAGTTGAACTTATCTCCGCGCCTAAAGATCTCGAGCAAGCGCAAATGATTGCGGACAAACATTGGGTCAATGCGTTCGATAATCTCTCCAAAATACTCGAATGGTTTAGTGACTTTCTGTGTCGTGGTGTCACCGGCGAAGGCGACATGAAACGCAGTCTTTATACGAATGACGATGAGTTCATTCGTTAATATCGTCGCTGTTTTGTTTTAAATGGCATCGGCAGTTCGATGTGGCGACCGGATTTACTGGATCGTTCCATCATCTTTGATATTCCGATTTTAAAAGAGAGCCGGTCGGAAAAGCAGATTGCCGAGGAATGGAAAAATGCCTTGCCGGAAATTCTCGGGGGATTCTTTACCGCTATTTCAAAAGCCATGAATCATGTGGGCAGTGTCACCGGTCATGAAAAATTCCGCATGGCTGATTTTGTGCAGTGGGGAATGGTGTTGGCTGATGAATTGGGATTTTCACGGCAAGAATTTTTGAGTAATTACAAAGAGTCGGTTGATCACAAATGGGAAGACACGGCTGAAGAAAGTTCATTGGTTAAGCGGTTGACACATCTGGTCATGAGCAATAACGGCGAATGGTCAGGGTCAGCGGCGGAATTATTAGACAGGATTAAACCAGAAGGAACAAAAGAAAAATTCATTCCCGACAATCCGCGATGGCTTTCGGGCGAGCTGATGCGCATCGCCCCGGTCATGCGTAACGTAGGGATTGATATTGTGCGGTTAACCAAGCGCGAGGCCGGAACAGGTCGTCGCGTTTTTATTTTACGTAAAGTTGACAAAAAAGAGCGTGAGATGGCCTGTGAGCAGGGTGTGAGCGATGGGGAGGAAAGAGAGTCAACTCACACCATTTTTGGTGACCGGCCGTTTTAAAGGTGTGAGCAGGGATTTCAACTCACGATCAACTCACAGCCTTGCTCACATGGTTAAGTGATTAAATCACAACTGGTTAAGTGATAGTGTGAGCTGTGTGAGGGTATTTTTCTTAAAGAATAAAAAAAAGGTAAAAAAAGGCGTGTGTAACGTGCTCACACGGAGAGAAACGGGGCGTATAAAGGATGGGGATTTTAGCCTCACAACGCTCACAAATAAAATGGGTCCTTCCGGGTGGGGTGCCGGGTGCGGGTCGGGCGAGGCGCAGGTTGTCAGTGATACAAGCCCAAAAAATCGATGTCAATGTCACTCATTTTAAGGTTTTAAGGAAATTTGGTATCAAGAGTCAGAAAGGAGGTTTATCGTCGACAAATAGGCTAATTAAGTAACCAAAAGCATAGACTTAGCGTGAGCAAAAACAGGTGTTTTTAGTGACATAATTTTAAAATTGGTTCAAAAAAATGGAGGGCTATATGAAATTAAATTTCTTAAAAGTTTTGAACAATCAAAACAATACGCCGGAGGAAATCGCCGAGCAAATGGTGGCTTTGGAACTCAGGCAAGTTGAGTATGAAAAGCAGTTGGATGCCTTGCGCCAGCAGGCCAAAGAATTGCGCCAGAAAAAGCTGTGCGGTGAGGTTGTTGCGGATGGCCAAATCAATGAGGCAGATCGCAAGGTAGAAAATATCAGTCTTGATTTAGAGGCAGTCACGGAAAGTATCGCTCGGCTTGGGGACAAGTTGCGCAAGACGTATGAGGCGATTGTAGAAAATGGCACTGCGGTACACGCGCAGAAAATAAACGCTATAGCGCCGGAGTTGGATCGGCTTACTGAGGAATTAGCGCTGGCAAAAGCAAAGGTTCTGGTTATTTCCCAGCAGTTGTGGGGGTATAACGCGGAGGTCAAATTACGAAGAGGCCAATTCTTTGATGATGATCCAAAATCGGATGGAATTATGAAAGAAGAGGCGGAGAAGTTAAAGACTTCTGTTAAAGAGCCGACCTATTTTACCAAATTCACCGAAGCCCAGAATTATTCCAGTTGGATATCCAGTTTAAATATTGATCAGGAATCCGAGCGTCTGCTTAATAAGCAACGTGCCAAGATGGGCGTGCCGGTTAAAGAAACGGTGTAACCAAAGCTATGCGGAGGGACTTAGGAAAGGCTTCTTCGCTCTTCCTGCCTAAGTCTTGCTATGAACATGGTGCATAGCAAAAGGTACCTAACCTCCTTCGGCCTTCCTCCGCACACCTTTTTCATTATGAGTAATGATTCAATCATAAATAATGAAGTATCAAAGCCGCGCGGCTGGGACGCTTTAGAAATAAAGCTCAAAAGCAAGGGACTGTCTCAAGGCGCAATTGCCGAGGCTAAGAAGTCGTTTTATGACGGCATTGAGACTTTGACCAAGATGTTTTTGTCAACATTTTCTGTTGAAAAGCTCGGGTCAGAAAAGACCAAAGAAGGCTTTGAATAAGACGGAAGATTACGGTATACTCCCCGCAATTAAAGAGGAGAAAATGAAAGTCGCTTTATATACGAGAGTCAGCACAGAGGATCAAGCCCGCGAAGGTTTTTCGCTGGAGGTGCAACGTACGTTTTTGTTGCAATACGCGCAGAACTTTGGCTGGACGGTTGTGTGCAATCTGCCGGGCCGAGACATTTACATGGATGACGGTTTTTCCGGCGGCAACATGGACCGGCCTGCTTTGCAGAGGCTTCTGTTTGACGCGCGTAATAAACAATTTGATTTGGTGATGGTGTATAAACAGGATCGCTTAAGCCGTCGGCTTAAAGATCTCTTGGGGTTATTGGAGGAATTTGATACGCTCGGCGTTGGTTATAAATCTGCGACCGAACCATTTGACACAACATCCAGCGCCGGGAAGATGGCTATTCAAATGCTGGGCAGTTGCGCGGAGTTTGAGCGAAATCGATTAGTCGAACGCGTTTTCCCGGGCATGCTAGTTGGTGTTAAGAAAGGCCATTGGCAAGGCGCTCGCTACGCGCCGTATGGTTATCGCTACAATAAAGAAATTAAGAAGCTGGAAATACACGAACAGGAAGCCAAGATTGTCAGAGAAATATATGAGCGTTATATCAGCGGCCAAAGCACTTCCCAAATCGCCGGACATTTTTATCATTTAGGAACCGCATCGCGTCAGGGCGGCCGCTTTTATACAAAGTTCATTGGCACGATTTTAAAGAGCAAGGTATATTTAGGGACATTGGTGTGGAACCGTCATCGCTATGATCCAAGAGCAAAAACAAAAAATGGAGAGGGTAAGACTTACAAGTATGTGGCCAATGACCCTTCCAAAATTGTCGAAGTGCCTAATGTCCACGAGCCTATCATTACTCAAAAACAATACAATGAGGCTTCGGTATTACTTAAACGCAATCGCACGAATGCAGTGGTCAAGTTTAAGAACAACAATTATCATTTATCGGGTGTGCTAAAATGCAAAGAGTGTAATGGAAGTTTTCGTGGTATTATGTCCGTTTCGAATCATCGCACGAAAGTTAAACGGCCGTGGTATCGTTGTTCATCCAAAGGCGTTGTCTATATTAAGTGCAACAATGCCAGTGTTTCAGCGGATGCGATCAGCGCTCAAGTTTGGGATATTGTTGATGTGGTGCGTCAGAATTTGCATGTGATTGAAGAGTTTGGTAACATGGTTAGGCTCAATACTTCGCAACCGGAGCAAATATTCTTAGATAAGCTTGAAATATTGGCCAAGCTGTTAAATAAAAACCTTGAGAAACAAAAAGGTTTGTATGAAGTATTTTCGCAGGACAGCATCAACCTTGAAATTTATAAAGACCGTGCTGAATTGTTGCGCAATGAAGAAAAGAAATTAAAGCAGGATATTAAGGCTGTCCAATTTAAAATTTTAGATAAACGCAACTCGATTGATCTAACAAGGGCAACGCAGGATTTTCTTTTACATTTAAGAAAAACGCCGGATAACGAACAGATGGATTTCCTCATAAAAACGTTTATGAGGATTATTTTTAAATCGATTTACATTCAAAACCAAGAGATTGTCACGTTCCAATTAAATGAACCGTGGCAGACGTGTTACGACGAAGGAATCAAATGGACCAAACAACCGCAAATAGCGCAACAAACGGCAACACCGTCGGGAATCCACCACGCAAACTCCGCGTGCTTTTGGAGACCTACGGATGCCAAATGAACGAATACGACACGGAGCTGGTGCGTAGTATTCTGACGAAGGAGGGCTACACTTTCGTCAACGATGAGCTCACCGCGGATATCGTGATGCTCAACACCTGCGCGATCCGCGAACACGCGCACCGCAAGGTTTATGGCCGGATCCATGAAATCCACCACAAACGCAATGGAAATCCTGTTAAGATCGGCATCCTCGGCTGCATGGCCACCAACCTGCGCAAAGAACTTTTTGAGGACCACAAACTCAAGATTGATTTTATCGCTGGGCCGGATAGCTACAAGAAGCTTCCAGAGCTAATTCGCCAGACGTCTGATGAATTGGGCGTAAAAGCTTATGATTTAACCCTCTCGGAATTTGAAACTTATAGCAATGTTTATCCCCAGCGCGCAAAAGGCGTGAACGCCTGGATCGCGGTCATGCGAGGGTGCAACAATTTCTGCGCGTTCTGCGTGGTTCCCTACACCAGAGGCCGTGAACGCAGCCGTGAGCCTGAAAACGTCGTTGAAGAAGCCCGCCGCTTGTCCGCCGAAGGCTTCAAACAAGTGACGCTTCTTGGACAAAACGTCAATTCCTACAAATATGAAAACGCCGATTTCGCTGACCTGATTGAAGCCGTCAGCCGGGTCGATGGTATCAACCGCATCCGTTTCACATCACCACATCCCAAAGATTTTCCTGATAAACTTCTGGATGTCATCGCCAGCAACCCCAAAGTCTGCAAACAGATCCATCTGCCGTTGCAGGCAGGCAATAACCGCGTCCTGGGGCTCATGGACCGTTCCTACACCCGGGAAGAATTCCTAGCGCTCGTTGATAAAATCAGAAAAAAAATTCCTGGCGTTTATCTGTCCACGGACATCATTGTGGGATTTTGTTCTGAGACAGAGGGAGAGTTTACGGAAACCTTTGATGTGATGAAACAGGTCGAATTTGACTCGGCGTTTATATTCAAATATTCCCAGCGTAAAAATACCATCGCCGAACGCAAATACAAAGACGACGTCTCTAACGAAAATAAGACAAGCCGGATCACCCGGCTTAACGAACTACAAAAGGCCGTCTCTCTTAAAAAAAACGAAGCAGAAATCGGACGCTCAATCGAAATCCTTATCGAGGAAGAACGGACAACCAAATCGCCCGATCACATGCTCGGCCGGGCCGACAGCAACAAGCTCGTTATTATCCCTTCCGGCCACCACCACCGCGGAGAATTCCTTTCGGCCAAAATCACCGGGGCCTCGCCCCACGCACTCAAAGGCATAATTCTTAACGGCCAGCCAGACGCCTGACTTTTCTGTTGCGCTAATAAAAAAAATGGAGTATATAAGGGATAATCCAAGGCCTGGAAAAAGACACATGATATCCACAAAACAGATTACAGCCGAAGAACTTCACAAGACCCTTTCCAAAATAAAGGTGGGGGGGACAGTCTGCCATTATTCCCTTAAAAAATGTGAAGAGTTCGTCCCTCTTATCAACGAGATCAACCACCTTAAAGAAGAAAAAAATGCCGTCATTTTGGCCCACTCCTACGTCAGCCCTGAAATAGTCTATGGAGTTGGAGATTATGTCGGGGATTCCTATGCCTTAAGCAAAAGCGCGATGGAAACCGATGCCAAAATCATCGTTTTCACGGCGGTCCGGTTTATGGGGGAGACGGCACAAATATTGAACCCTGAAAAGAAAGTCTTGATCCCGAGTTCATTGGACGGATGCACGCTGGCCGATTCCATCAATGCCAAAGACGTCATGAAATTACGCCAGCAATTTTCCGACTACACCTTCGTCTGTTACATTAATACAACAGCGCAGGTCAAAGCCCAATGCGACGTCTGCGTAACATCGGCCAACGCGTACCTGATCGTTGAAAAGATTCCCAACAAAAAAATTTATTTTCTTCCGGACAAACTAATGGGCCAAAACATCGCTGAAGAAATGAAGACCAGGGGTGTGAAAAAAGACATCCAATATTACGATGGGACCTGTTACGTCCATGAAGAGTATGATATCGAAGACGTCTTGCGTATCCGCATGGAATATCCCAATGCCAAAATCGTCAGCCATCCGGAATGCAAACCCGAGATCTGCCAACAGTCTGACTTTGTCGGAAGCACCTCCCAGATGCTTAACTATATGCGTGAAACCGAATCCAAGCAGTTTCTCATGCTCACAGAATGTGGTTTATCTTCGCGGTTGGAGGTGGAGTTCCCTGATAAATCCTTAGTTGGCTCCTGCACATTATGCCGTTACATGAAGTCCAATACGCTTGAGGATATCCTGCGGGTCTTAAAGCATCCTGCCAGAAGGGACCATGTCGTGATCGATGAACCAACACGCCAAAAAGCTTTTAAATGCATCCAGGCCATGTTCCAGTATACAGCTCAGCCTTAAAATAAACTCAAAATATTTTCTGGGGAGTGGCTGGAGTCACCCCTTAATAATTGATAATGAAAGGAAACTCATGATGGTAAGATCATCCCCATTATTCATGATATTCGTGTTCATAAATTTAATCAGTTTCAACTTTTATAACATTGAGGAGGCAAAAGCGATGAAACAGGAAAAGGCGATTGTATCTGGAGGATGTTTTTGGTGCATCGAATCGGTTTTTGACGGTGTTACCGGCGTGATCGATGCGGTCTCC
>Ga0247727_10011496_pt1 | contig 15441 bp, 15 predicted proteins | sample WisWelCaveWW1625_FD_202498 | JGI IMG/M metagenome (GOLD analysis project Ga0247727, IMG submission 202498) | Biofilm microbial communities from Wishing Well Cave, Virginia, United States - WW16-25 | ecosystem: Environmental > Aquatic > Deep subsurface > Groundwater > Cave microbial mat | place...
TTATTTAGTCAAAACCGATTCGCTCGGCAACACCAGCGGGCCCCCTGTTGGAGTGCAGGAACAGGAAAACCAACTGCCAGTGGCAGCGGCAGTGGCAGTGTACCCCAACCCTTTTACCACGCAGGCAACTTTGGTTTTGCCTCAGGAGGTTGATTTGAATGAGAACCCTGAATTAAGAGTATATGATATGTACGGCAACGAAACCGCGCGTGTGAAAATTACCGCGCAGCGGGCGTTAATTCAAAGAGATAATTTACCGGCAGGCATGTATTTCTGCAAAGCAATTGCTAATGAAACAGTAATTGCAGCGGGAAAATTTGTGGTGCAATGAGCAAAAGAGTAAAAATAATACTGCTGTTTCCCTTATGCCTTATGCCTTATTACTTCTGCCTTGCCAATGTGCTTGCCTCCACTGATTTTAATGCCATGAATAACTTCTGGAACTCAAACACCATTGTGGTGGCGTTTGGAAGAGCAACTCAGCAGTTTAGTTATAACACAAGCGATATGCTGACATTCTCTCCTGGAGACCCGGCTGGTACTCCTCCTGCAGCTACTCCTATTCAAGAATTAACATTCAATTTTCCTAATACAACGGAATATATGATAAGAAGAAATTTTTTATCCAACATAACTTCTCCTACAATATTAACTGTTAGGTTACAAGCGAGATTTAAAAACGGTCAGGTAATAGATGCTGTTAAAACAATTACATTGAATGGAACTGTTGCTCAACCATATGATAGGATCGCTGTAGATATAAGAGGACAGATAAAGGATTTTGAAACCGCATTTGATAATTATCACATTAGTATTTGGTAGCAATGAGAACAAAATTATTTTTTGTTATTATTTGTGCTGGGTATAATTCCTTTACTCAAACAATCACTTTTCAAAAAGTTTATGGAGATTGGGGCAGCGATTGGGGAGAATCTGTTCAACAAACTTCGGACGGAGGATATATTGTTGCTGGAACTACCGATAGTTTCGGTGCTAGTTTTGGCGATGTTTATTTTATAAAGACCGATGCCAATGGAAACAGCGGATGCAATGAAACCAATCCTGCAACAATTGTAACTTCTCCAGCAACCGCTGTTACAAATACTGCTGCACAAGTTTCATCTGGAGGAATAGTTGGAAACCCTGCTACGCAAACAGGAAGCGGAGGAATTGTAACTACGCTTTGCACAACAGCAGGAGTAAATGAATTTGAACCTAAAACTTTTGTTTCTGTTTTTCCAAATCCCTTTTCCGTGCAGACAACTTTGCAGACAGATAATCTTTTACACAACGCAACCCTCACAGTTTACAATTGTTTCGGTCAGACGGTAAAGCAAATAAAAAATATTTGGGGACAGACAGTTGTTCTATCAAGAGACAATCTTGCAAGCGGACTGTATTTCGTTCGGCTGACAGAAGACAACAAAACCATCGCAGTAGGCAAATTAGTAATCGCGGACAAATAATTCCTCTCTTCTCAGCCCGATGGAATTTATTTTGTACAAATCAAAACAACAAAGGGCATAGTTGCAAAGAAAATTATTGTGCAGCGGTAATTATTTTTTTTACGCCTTGTAGAAAACAAAAGCCATCCCGAAAACGAGATGGCTTTTTAGTTTTAAAGGATTTGAATTACTCAACAATCACCTTTTTCATCACTGAATATCCGTCCACATTCAGTTTAACAAAATAAATGCCTGAAGTGAGTGTGTGTTTGTTCAGGGGAAGCGAGTAAGAGCCGGCATTTAATTCAGCAGGGTTTGAAACTTCCACTACTTCTTTTCCAATTATATCATAGATGCCGAGCGAAACAGTGTGCTTATTTGCAAGTGTGAAAGAAATGGTTGTGCTTTCACCGAAAGGATTTGGATAGGCGTTGAAACCAAAATCAGTTGCGAACTCTTCTTCCACGCTTACAACTCCTGTAATATTAATATCGTCTAAGTAAATATTATTGCCCACGCCATGCCCCGTGAATTCAAACCTGAAGCGCACGTTTGTTTGCCCGTTAACATTTGAAATGGGCACATTGTCCTGTCGCCACTGTGTTGCTGAAGTTGGAGTAAAAGAACTTGAGGTAGTGGTGGTGGTGGGCAGTGTGCTGAAATCTTTCAGGTAGCGCTGAGACCAGGTGCTTCCGCAGTTAACAGAGGTGAGGACTCTTAACTGGTCTAATGTGTCTGTAGAATTTTTTCTTACATAAGCGAGGCGGAAATTCATAGTAGGACTTGTTACGGTGCTCATGTCAATGGATGGCGTTATGAATTCATCAATGTCACCTGAAGTTGGAGTATAATTATCTAACTTAAGAGAGGCGCTTCCTGTATATGCAGCAGTGGTAACGCGTGTCCAGACATTTGCATTGTTGCTTGCGGAAGTGTTATACCAATCGCTGTACGGATATCCTGTGTTTTCAAATCCTTCGGAGAAAGGCGCTTGCATGGAGGCGGTATTTGCAAGAACAACAATTAAAGATGACTTGGTTACAGTTTTTGTGGTAACTCCATCGCCCACTGTTAACTTAACGCTGTAAACACCGGCAGCGGTGTATGTATATATAGGATTTTGGGTAGTGGCGTCTGTTGTAAGGTCATTGTCAAAATCCCATTGCCACGAAGTCATTGTTCCGTTCCAGGATAAATCAGTAAATGTAACTGATGTGCCTACACAAACAACTGTTTTGCTCGTTTTGAAATCCGCAGTACAGAGTTGAACCGCAGTGCTAACGCCTGTCGCAGCGAGATTAGCCGTTGTCCATAAATTATTTCGTTGAGCAGTTGAAGAGGTAAGTGCGAATCTCATCCTTGTTGCTTGTAAGGTAGTAAACATCCGCTGGCAATACGCATATTCCATATAGTTCTGAACATTTTCCTGAATGCCTGCATTACAAACATCATTGGTAGTGAGATTACAGGTTGTCCAACCCTTTGTAATAGGGGTGTCGCTTACTCCATCATCTCCGCAGGAAACGTTTGGCTGATTGGTAGAGCCCCAGCAGTGCTGAAGGTTAATCCAATGACCAATTTCGTGCGTAAGCGCCCGGGCAGTGCCTGCAGAACTTGGCGCCAATGCTCCGAAATAATTATATAAAATAATTATTCCGTCAATGCTTGGACTTCCGTTTACAGATGCAGGAACATACGTGTAGCCGGCAGCACCGCTGGCAATATTATTTACTGTCCAGATGTTCAGATATTTTGAGCGAGGCCATATATTGAGTTTTGAAGCATCGTTCGCCTTGTAAGTTCTTGGCGTTGCAATGCGGTCGATTCCGTTGGTGCAAATACCGTTTGGATCGAGTTGGGCAAGTTTAAATTCTATTTCGGCATCGGCAACAAGGGATTTAAACGCAGCAACAACACTTGCGGTGTCGGCATTCAGTTTTCTGAAGTCCTCGTTCAGAATCCGAATGGCGTCCTTTACATTCGCATCGGGAATATTTTCAGAACCATAGTTGTGCAGAATGTGCACTACCACAGGAATTGTATATACAGGAGGCTGATTCGTTTCAGGATTAACTTTTTGCTGTTCCTGCTGCTGTTCGATAATTTCAACTGCATTTTTTAAATATGGATATTTCTTGTAAAGTTCCTGTGTGGCTTCAGTTTGTCCGCAATATTTAAGCGGCTCGCCTGAAACAGGATGTCTTTCCTGTGCAAGTAAAAAGTAAGAGGGGAGAAGGCAGATGGAGAGTAATAGTTTTTTCATAATGATGTGTGTTTGTTATATAAGAGTATCAAAGGTACATTAAAGATTTTATTTCAGCAAGAAAAGTACTAAAAAAAATTATCCCAATACCTGCTTCAAATCCGCTATTAAATCTTCTGCATCTTCAATTCCAACGCTGATACGAAGGAATGAATCTGCTATGCCGATTTTTTCACGTTCTTCTTTTGGGATGGAAGCATGAGTCATGGTGGCAGGATGGCTGATTAATGATTCTACACCGCCAAGCGATTCGGCAAGGGAAAAAACTTTCATGCCGGATGCTATTCGGAATGCGTCTTCCAGTTTATTGCCTTTCAGCGTGAACGACATCATCCCACCAAAATCTTTCATTTGCTTTTTCGCGATGTCATTATTGTGTGAATCCGAAAATCCGGGCCAATAAACTTTATCCACCTTTGGATGATTTCTCAGGTACTCAGCAATCTTTTTTCCGTTCTCGCAATGGCGCTGCATTCTTACATGAAGAGTTTTTATTCCGCGGAGAACGAGGAAAGAATCCATAGGTCCCGGGTTTGAACCGCAGGAATTCAGAATGAAAAATAATTGTTCCTGAAGTTTATCATCGTTGGTACAGGTGGCACCCATCACCACATCAGAATGTCCTGCAATGTATTTTGTAACCGAGTGCATCACAATGTGTGCTCCCAAGTCAAGAGGATTCTGCAGATAAGGCGAAGCAAATGTGTTATCTACTACCAGTATGAGATTTTTTTCTTTCGCTATTTTTCCGAAAGCAGAGATGTCAATTATTTTCATCATCGGGTTGGTAGGCGATTCCACCCAAAGCATTTTTGTTTTTGCATTCACGCTCTTCAGAATATCCGAAGCGTTTGTCATATCCACATAATGAAACTTTATTCCGTAAGCAGAATAAACTTTTTCAAACATGCGGTAACTTCCTCCATACAAATCATTGGTGGCAATTACTTCATCACCGGGCTTCAAAAGTTTTATGATGGCGTCACTCGCAGCCATCCCGCTGGAAAAGCATAAGCCGTGCTTTGCGTTCTCCAAAGAAGCAATACATTTTTCTAAAGCCACTCGTGTAGGATTTTTTCCCCGCGCGTAAGCGTAGCCCTTATTTTTTCCGGGTGCTTCCTGCACATAAGTGGAAGTCTGATAAATAGGAGTCATGATAGCACCCGTGGTTGGGTCGGGCTCCTGACCTGCGTGAATTGCTTTGGTTCCGAACTTCATATGCTACGAATTACGAATGAAGCACGAATTTACGAATTACGAAACATCGTGTGTTTGTATTTTTTGCCTGCTGCCAATTGTCTGCTGCCTACTGTTTGTATATTGGCTTCTGATTTATGAATAAAAATTTACAAGCCCACATTTACCTTTTCCTTTCGCAGGCATTGTACGCGGCAAGTTTTCCTATCGCGAAAATCGTGATGGAAGATATTCCTTACAATGTGCTGGTGATTATGCGCGTGATTGGAGCGGTAATTTTATTTTGGACATCTTCTTTAATCATAAATGAAAAGGTTGATAAAAAAGATTTCCTCCGCTTGTTCGCGCTTGGAGTTTTCGGAGTTGCAATCAATCAATCACTCTTTTTGAAAGGATTGCATCTCACTTCTCCAATTGACGCGGCAATCATGATGATAACCACACCTATTCTCGTTTTGATTATTGCGAGTTTGATTATAAAAGAAAAAATTACCTCGTTAAAAGTTATTGGAATCGCAATTGGTTTTGGCGGTGCTGCCTATCTTGTTTTTCAGAATCTTGGCGGAACAAACAAAGAATCCTCTTTTTTCGGAGATATGTATGTGTTCATGAATGCCATTTCGTGGGGAATGTTTTTGGTGCTGGTGAAACCGCTGATGAAAAAATATCACAGCATCACCATTCTTAAATGGACATTTCTTTTCGGGCTTCTGTTAGTTCTCCCGTTCGGAATTCAGGATGGAATAAACTTTGACTGGCAAACTCTCTCGCAGGAAACCTGGCTTTACGCGGGCTTTGTAATTGTGTTCACCACCTTTGTCGCCTACCTTTTAAATACACTCGCGCTAAAAGAACTTTCTCCTTCCATTGTGAGCGCGTATATTTATATGCAACCGTTTCTCACAGCGCTCATCACCATTTACATTTTTAGAAATGACACGCTTACGTGGGAAAAAGTTTTCTCCGCGCTGATGATTTTTATCGGGGTTTATCTGGTGAGCATCCAGAAAAAGGAAAGCAGGGAATAATTTTCCCTGCAAATCAGTAGAAAAAGAAGGTAACCGCAGCCCATTCTTTTTTTATTCCGCTTGCGCTGCCGATTTTGCTTCCGCTGTCGTTACGCAGTGTGCCATCTTTATCAACGCTGCCAATCTTAGAGCCGCTTGAATTTCTCACCGTTCCGTCCGAATCGTATTTCCCAATTTTGCTTCCGCTTCCGTTTCGGATGGTTCCGTCAGAATCCAAACTTCCTATTTTTGAACCGCTGGCGTTGCGGATGGTTCCGTCAGAATCAATCTTTCCGATTTTGCTTCCGCTTGAATTGCGCACCGTGCCATCTGAATCCATTTTTCCTGTCTGGCTTCCGCTGGAGTTGCGGAGTTCCTGCGAAAAGGCAGGGGTGAATAATGATAATCCTAAAAAGAGAGCGCAGGCAAGAGCTGATTTAACAATGATGTTTTTCATTTTGTTTGATTTTAATTTTTTGTAATGTTACAAAAATATGTGAATGTGAGGCGGTGGAAATTATTTGTCGGTAATTACTAATTTGTCTACTGCGATGGTTTTGTTGTCTTCTGTCAGCCGAACGAAATACAATCCGCTTGCGAGATTGTTACGAGAGAAAACAACTGTCTGACCGCTGATGTTTTTTATTTGCGCAACTGTCTGCCCGAAACAGTTGTCCACCGTGAGAGTTGCGTTATTTAAAAGATTGTCAGTTCAAAAATCTGTCTTTAATTGCTCAGTAGAAATTATTCTACTGGCTAATCTTTTTACTTCTTGAAATGAATACTTCTCCTTTGTGTTTTCGATAATTTTGATAATTGAATCTCTTTCTTCTTCTTTCTTTATGATTATATAATTAATATCTTTTGGGGAAAATTTTAGTCTTTCTGACTCAATCTTTTTATTTAAACTGTTTTTACCTAGCGCAATATTTTTTTCACTGAAATGTTCAAAATATCCAAAAGCTTGATGCTGTATAGATGGATTCAAAGCATATCTCCATTCTCTCTCATCCGAAAATCTATAATCTTTTTTGTCTTTTGCTCCTTTCCTTTTTAATATCCCTTGATAATTCTTCAGGTATCGTATAAAATCAAAAGCACGTCTATCGTCAGCAGACATTTTGATAATACTGGTTGTTTTGCTGGAGTCCAATATAAATCTTGGCGCGTGGGTTGTAATATGTTCGGAGAGAATAGAATTCTTCTCAATATATAGGACTGGATTTAACCCTTTAGATTCTGCCCACTTTTTGCTTAGTCCAATACCATAACATCCATAGTTGTTAATATGATTAGTTATCTGCGAAAAAGGAATATCACAAAATGAAACAATTGGAACTAAAAAATTATAATTTCCTTGTTGATGAATCACAGTTTCATGACAATATCTTATTTGGAAGTTATCAGACAAAATCCCAATAAGAGAACTTTTTTTCTTAGTAAAGTGAATAATGGTGTTAGAGCTTAATCCCATGTTTTTTCATTGATTTTGTTTGCTGTAAAGATACAAAGTTGCTGTCCAATGTTGCATTGTCTTTTTGTATTTGGGCATTTGCTCTAACGCTCCTGCGTGCTTGCGCAGTGGCGGGGTTTGAAATACTTTTTTATCCGCCAGTACAAAGATAATTAAATGCAGTAAACATTTTTTCAAAATGTCAGCCGCCATAACGCAAAGGTGCTGTTATGTGGCGTTTTTCATTTTCCGTCCTGCATTTTAATCCATTCTTTCACCACTGTCTGCAAGTCCTTTTTGCGTTTTTCTATGTCCGCCATGTTTTCAAACTTTGCTGTCCGAGCTTCTTTTCCGTCACCCTCCAAAAGTCCGGTCTTGTCCTTGATAAAAGCCCCTTTATGAAACATCAGGCTCACATGCTTTTTAGCGTTCATAAAATAGGATGCCATGTTCCCTTTGTAAATAAAAGTCGGGCTGCTCCATTTTATGGTTTCTTCAATGTCTTTGTGAGTGCTTAAAATAATCTCACGAACCCGTTGAATTTCTTCTGTCAAAGAGTGCTTTTTCTTTTTGAGATAATCGTCAACGATTTTGTTCTTGTTCATGGTGTCTGTCTATTTTTTGAGGAGTAGTGAAATGAGAAGTAGCACACAAGCAATGCCTGAAAGAACTGTCCCGCCAATGGCAAGCAGTGTCAGCGAAGTGAGGAAGAATGCAAGTTCGGAAAGAAGTGTTACAACGGTCAGTTTACGAATTGCTTTTTCATTGTCTTTAATTTCCGTCAGCACTGTCCAGCCCAACAGCGGAAGTGAAATCAGGAAAATGGAAACGATGATATTAAAGCCGTCCATAAAGTTTTGAGTTGTCCGCATAATGCCACCGCCCGAGTCCACCTGAATACTTCTCATCAACTCCTGCATTTTCAAAAAGTCGGGAGTTGTCGGTAATGGTGGTCCACCGATGATTACAAAGAAGGTGTGAAGTCCTGCAATAAGGAACATTATCACAAAACTGATTTTTAGAATTGTCGTCTTTCTTTTCATAATTATTGTCAATTGTTGGTTGTCGTCTTAAAATGCCACATAACGTTCCGCGGGTTTAAGAAGTGGCGAGGTTCGGAGTGCTTCACTGTCCCCCGCTACAAAAGTAAATTACTTGCACACACTTTCAACTTGCTCGTCAGCCGCCATTTCTTAAACCCGCTGTTGGTGGCAGTGCTTTGTTGCCGTGAGTGTCATCGTTACGCTACATTTGATTGTCCGTCCATTTGTAGAAAACCAGTATTATGTGCTGTCAGTTTTAAGAGTGTCAAGTTACTAATGTCGGGTGAAAATTTTGTATGAGCATTACTGTCAATAACAGCGTTGTCAATTTTTGAAATAATGTCGTCTTTGTTTATGTTTTTTGACAACTCAATAAAAATTAAAAGTGTCCGTCTTAAAGCAGACAGAACTTGATTTTGAACATCTGTCAAATCTTTTCTTTCTTGGGGTGGGAGCATAGAACCGTGAATATATGTGCTACGAATTTCGTATGCTCTTTTCATTGTGTTATAAACTTTTATTGGCGGGTCTTTGAAATAACGAGAAATGTATGCAACTCTTTGAGAAAGTTTATGACTTAATTCAGAGCGTTCATTGCCTTTCAATAATAATGCTTCGAGCGCTGTAATTGTCGTTGTTATTTTATTTTCTACTGTCAAGGATTTTGTAATTGCTTCGCAGTAGCGGTCAATGCCGATGTAGATTGGATTCAATTCGTGATTTTTACTTTGCCAATTTCTTTCTGGTAAATATTCTAACATAAAATCAATGAATGGTTTTAATCTGTCAGATTCGCTTTGCTTAATTTCATAATCAAAATGCGAGTGGTCATCAAGCGAAAACGGCATTCCAAAAAATATTAGTATTGAATTGGGAATATATTCTCGTCTTTTTATTTGAATTGCACCAAGATTATATAATCTTAATGCTTGTATTACTTTGTTCAGATATTCATCTAATTTATTTTGGTCATCAAACTTTTTTGAAATTTCAATAATGGAAGCGCAACTGTCAATATTAGGCGAAGCAAAACGAGGAACTAAAAAATGTGCTCTTTGAGTAAGTTCAAAGTCGGAGTTTTGGGGTTTGCGTATTATGAAGTCATTTGAAACATTCACTAAATCATCATTTAACCAAATCCCATCAACCCATAACTTTATTTTCCAAAGAGGAGCAACTTTATTTAAGTCATTAACAAAAACAGTTACGATTTCAGCAATTCGTCCTTCTGTTAATTTTGTTTCATTTTTAAAAAGGAGGAAATGTAATAGGGAAATGAAATTGGATTCTGATTGATTATCGGTTAACTGAAATTCATTTTTAATTTCAGTTAAGCATTCGCTCAAAATCGGAAATTGTTTATTTAATCGTTCAAAATATTTTTTAGAGTCAAGCCAAAATGTGTCGTCTTTGATAAAATATTCAGATGACCAACTCATTGATTTTACGCCCTTGTCATATTTTTGAATTTCCCCAGTTGTCTTGGTGTATAATTCATTTCGATTTAATACTTCTTTGTCCGCAAATGATTTAAAGTCCGTAAAGTTGTCCCTTACCGTTTTTATAAACTCGTAAAGAGTATTTGATATTTTGGATTGAATCATTGTCTATTTGTTAAAATTGTCTGAGTGAGTTACTGTCGCCTGAGCATTGCCACCAACTTCTGGATTGGCGCCACTTTTCCGTTTACAAATGCTTACAAGCATTTACAAGCGAAAGTAAAACGGCTATTTCCCACATTTTGTTTTTAACTCCTAATTAATATGCTTACAAACATACCCCTTTCATCAATACCCTGCAAATTTCAGCGCGCTGAAAATTCATTCAAAAATTTACGGGTTTTTTCTCAGACTGAGAACGCACTGAAAATGCACTGAAACGGCACTTAATTGCAGCTTTGTGGCACAAAAAAGATACATTTGCTATCCGTTTTACTACATGATTGGAATTGATATTTTTTCGGGTTGCGGTGGCATGACAGTAGGTGCAAAACTTGCAGGCATACAAGTAAAATATGCTGTTGAGCTGGATTATTATTGTGCAAAAACCTACTCTATAAATCATGGCGAAGTAAAAATGCTCAACACCGACATAAGAAAATTCAAAACCAAAGAACTATTATTACCAAAGAAAGAGCCAATAGTTTTATTTGGCGGACCACCATGTCAAGGATTTTCTAAGTCAAATCAAAAAACACGAAATAAACAAAACGAAAATAATTGGTTGTTTGAGCAGTTTGTTCGAGTAACAAAAGAGATTAAACCCGACTGGATAGTTTTTGAAAATGTTGGTGGATTCTCAGAATTAATTGAAGGATATTTTTTTGAACGCACATTGAAATGTTTTGAAAAAATGGGTTATTCTACTACTGCATTTTTACTGAATGCGGCTGATTATGGTGTTCCTCAAAATCGCAAGAGAGTTTTTATTATTTGTTCTTTTGAAAAAATTAAAATCTCGGAACCTAATAAAAATAAAAATAAAATATCTGTAGGAGAAGCATTGTTTGATTTACCTGAAATTGAAAATGGAGCAATGCATCACGAACTGAGTTATAATAAGCAACCGATTTCGAAGTACTCGAAAAAAATGAGAATGAATTTGAAAAAAAGTTCGAATCATTTTGTAACGAAAAACTCAAAAGACATTATTAAACGATATAAATATGTTCCCCAAGGGGGAAATTGGAAAAACATTCCAATAAAATTAATGAGTAATTACAAAGATGTAAGTCGTTGCCACAGCGGAATTTATCACCGACTTGATGAAAAAAAACCTTCTGTCGTAATTGGCAATTATAGAAAAAATATGCTGATACATCCAAAAGCAGATAGAGGTTTATCAGTAAGAGAAGCTGCACGACTTCAATCTTTTTCTGATAATTATATTTTTCAAGGGAATCTTACAGACCAACAGCAACAAGTTGGAAATGCTGTTCCGCCCTTTTTAGCCAAATACATTTTTCAAAAAATTATCCAGCATTCTTAATCAAGAAATTTTATAATGGAATTAAATGGTCTTACAATTGAAGATTGGTTAAAGAATCCACCTGATTCTGCTTTTAAATATGGTCATAGAGTAAATTATTTCAAAAAATATGAGAACTTAAAAGATTTTTGTATTGACCAAGTCCATAAACATGTTGCATTAGGTGCTAATTTAAAAGACAATCAAATTTTTTTAAATGATCATGGTATAGACCACATTAATACTGTTATAAAACGAGCAACGGAATTAATTAAAGGTTCAAGAGAAGACCTAAAAGCAAAGGAAATATTTTATCTTCTCTGTGCAATTCAACTTCATGATGTAGGAAATATCTTTGGTAGATACAATCATGAGATGAAATCAACAGAAATTATCAAAAGCGCTGGGATTTTATTTTCAGATGATAATTCTGAGCAAAAATTAATTTGGAATATTGCAAGGGTACATGGGGGGAGAAATAGTTTAAATGGCAAAGACACTATTTCAGAATTAAAGCCGCATAAAAACATGGATAGTGAAATTATCAGAACGCAATTATTATCTTCTGTTCTTCGGTTTGCTGATGAATTAGCAGACGACAGAAAAAGAGCTGCAAAATGGTCTTTAGACAATGGGATAATTCCCCCGCCAAGTAGAATTTATCATGAGTTCTCCCTATCATTAAATTCAGTAATAGTAGACCACGAGCATCACGCTATCAATCTCGAGTTTGAGGTTAATGAAGAAAAATTGAAAACACTTTATACAAAGGAAAAAACTTCTACTTTTTTGATTGACGAAATTTACGATAGAATATTAAAAATGCACTTAGAAAGAATTTATTGTATGAGATTTATGCGAAGAATAATTGACATTGACAAAATCCACGTAAATATTGAATTCTTATCTCCTTATTTAGATGTTCAAGTAAACTTTAATCCAATAGAAATAACTTTAGCAGAATCCGGTTATCCAGAAAAACCCGAAAAAGGAATTTTTGAAATATGTCCGCTACTAATGGATAGTGGGACAGTAATGGATGGGAAGTATTTCGCTAATAAAGCAAACAAATAAACATGAATCCCTTTCATTCTACGACATCAACAGATGAGCTTACAGCTGAAAATGCAGTAAGATTATTTTCAAATGTATTTTCTGAATTTAATATTTTACTTAATCCTGGACACACCTTTTTAAATGGCGCAAGAGGTTCAGGCAAAACCATGATGCTTCGTTTGATGCAACCAGATTGTCAGGAAATAATTAGCAAACGTAAGATAAGCCATTTGAAATTTTTAGGTATTTACATCGGGGTTAAGGATACACATTTAAAAAAAACGGATTTAGGATTTTTAAAAAATAGACATGCTGAAACAATGTTGAATGAGCATTTACTCGTTTCGCATATGGCAACGAAAATATTTTCTCAATTTTCCGTTGCTCAGTTCGAGCAAGACGCTATCTGTCTTCCGCAATTAAAGAAATTTTTCGATGAGTATTTTATAACTCACCTTGAAGATTGTGGTTGGATTAAACCAGCTTCAATACAATATGAATTCAAAACATTAAAAGATGGTTTTAATTTAATGGCTCAGATAACGGACAAAATACTAAAATCATTTTCGGTATTTGAAAGAGGCATTATTGATAATTTGGAAAAAATATCTTATAGCGGAGCAGTATTGTCATACGGGAATTTTTTATTTCCAATATTAAAGCAACTGAAGACCTTAAGCTGCTTTCCTCAAAATGTTCCAATATATTTAATGATTGACGATGCGGATAATTTGAATCGTGTGCAGAAAATAGTTTTGAATACTTGGATTTCAATGCGACATATTGGAAGCATCTGCTTTAAAATATCTACACAATTAAATTATAATCAATTTAGGACATTACATGGTGATAGAATCGAAACTCCACATGACTATTCTGAAATTAATATTGCCGATAGGTATACGACTTCATCAAAAGGGTTCTATAAAGAAAGAGTTGTTGATGTTGTACAGAAACGTCTTGAGTTTGCAGGGGTTAAAACCACAGACCCATTTGAATTTTTCCGCCCAGATGTTAAACAAGAGGAAAGGGTAAAAGAATTATTTGAAAAATACAAAAGCGAACAAATAGCAAAAGGAAAAACGGAAAAACAAGCGTACGATTATGCCTATAGGTATGCAAGACCCGATTTTATACGTGATGAGCTGAAAGGCAATAGAGATAAATATAATTATGCGGGATTTGAACAATTAGTGCATATATCATCTGGGAACATGAGACAATTTATAGAGCCAGCAAAAATCATGTTTGATAACATGAAAACAAAATTAGAAGAGGCTGGTGAAAGCAACGAAGTAGGTTTTATCTCAGATAAGATTCAAGACGAAGTAATTAAAAAATATTCAGTTGATGAGTTCTATGGTGAATTTGAAAAATTATTAAAATCAAATCTTGATAGTATTAAGGATGAAGAAATGAGAGGTGATAATGCAGATGTTAAAAAAGTTGAAGAATTGAAAAAAGAAAAGAAAAATATTGAAAAGCTTAAAAACCTTATTGATGTTTTAGGAAATACTTTCAAAAGAATTTTGCTTTCTGATGTGAGCGAGAGAAGGGTTTTTTCAATTGCAATTCAAGACGAACCCAATGAAGAATTAAATGAAGTTCTTAGTTTTGGAATTGAATTAGGTTATTTTCAGAAGTATGTAATTGGGAATAAATATGGAACTGGCAAAGCCCAATTGCTAATTTTAAACCGTATTCTTGCTCCACATTTTGGTTTAGACCCATCGAGTTTTGCTGGATATAAATTTGTGAAGTCAGGAGAATTGAGTTCTGCTATTGATAATCCACAAGTTTTAATTTCTAAGATAAGAAGTAGGGGAGTTGATGCAATTTTTGATAGTAGTCAGCATTCATTATTTAAGCAAGAGAGCCATGAGGAAAATTGAGCTAAAGGAATTAAGACAAAATATCGACTTTGATATTGATTATTTTTTCTGTTGTGCAAGCTTTGAAGAAAGATGCTTTTCAATTGCACAATATTTAGATGTAACGAGAATAAAAAATTCTATTGTCTGCTATAATGAAGACCAAGTTAATTCATTCAAGGGGCATGAATTGAAATTACAAGAAATTCTTAAGGCATCACAGAATTTAATAACGATTAGATTAAATTCTGATAAACCACTTTCAACAGCAGAGGCTTTATTAAAAGAATTAACTGCTATCGAAAAAATTGAGACTAAAAGAATTGTGGTTGATATTACAACTTTTACACATGAAGCATTGTTGATTTTATTTAGATTGCTTTCATCTAAAAAAATCCCATCAAGCAATATCACTTTCCTATATAATAACGCATCTGATTATGCTGTAAATGAAATCGAAAATTCAGAAAAATGGCTTACAGTTGGAGTAAAAGAAATTCGTTCAGTTATTGGATACTCTGGGTTCATGAGCCCTCTCAAAAAGAATTTATTAATTGTTTTAGTTGGTTTTGAGCCCGAAAGAACAAAAAAATTAATTGACAATTATGAACCACATGCTATATCACTTGGAGTTGGTAATGATTACTGTGCAGATATTTCTTCTGCAATTGAAACAAACAAACAAAAACATCGTGAATTAGTGCAGCAATATCCTAATACATTTACATTTGAATTTTCGGTTTTAGAACCGAGTGAAGCTGCGGAAGCATTAAAAAAAGAGATTAAAAAATTTCCAAATTATAATATTATTATTGCACCTATGAATAATAAGATTTCTACAATTGGTGCTGCATTATTGGCATTGGACAATACAGAATTGCAATTGTGTTATGTTCCAGCAAGGTATTACAATACAGATGGCTATTCAACCCCGGGTTCAAAGTGTTATATATTTGAAATCTAAGAGCAATTGCAATAACGTAAAAACTGTCCCCCTACACTTCCCCAGACAATAAAAACTTCGTATCCCCTCAAAAAGCAGTTAAAAATGAGGTGTTAATTTAAGAACTATTTGGAATAGGAATTAATTGAGCCAAAGGAGGCATTTTAAACTCACCACTTATTCTATCGGTTAAATA
>Ga0247727_10011497_pt1 | contig 15438 bp, 10 predicted proteins | sample WisWelCaveWW1625_FD_202498 | JGI IMG/M metagenome (GOLD analysis project Ga0247727, IMG submission 202498) | Biofilm microbial communities from Wishing Well Cave, Virginia, United States - WW16-25 | ecosystem: Environmental > Aquatic > Deep subsurface > Groundwater > Cave microbial mat | place...
ACCGTAGCCCAGCGGGAGCGGCTTGCAAAAGCAAGAACTGCTGCCTCGCCGGTTTTTGTCGTCAATGAAGCAGATGCACGGGAAAGCGAGAAAAGCCGCAGCAGTTCAGCAAAGACCTGGAAGTTCCGTGCAGAAAATGTGAGGGATTTTGCTTTTGCGAGCTCAAGGAAATTTATCTGGGATGCCATGAATCAGGAACTGGGTTCCCGCTCCATACTTTGCATGTCATTTTATCCGAAGGAAGGAAATCCCCTGTGGGAACAATATTCGACAAAAGCAGTCGCTCACACATTGCGGGTTTATTCAAAATACACATTCGATTATCCTTATCCTATAGCCATTTCTGTTCATACTGACCGTATCGGAATGGAATACCCGATGATCAGCTTCAATGGTGGCCGCCCCGAAGCCGACGGAACCTATTCAGAGCGAACCAAATACGGAATGATCTCCGTTATCATTCACGAAGTAGGGCACAATTATTTTCCGATGATTGTCAATTCAGATGAAAGGCAGTGGACCTGGATGGATGAAGGCCTGAATACATATCTGCAATTTCTCGCTGAAAAGGAATGGGACCGGGACTACCCTTCCCGTCGTGGTCCGCCTTCCATGATCGTGGATTACATGAAAGGAGACAAGGCGGATATGAATCCGGCAATGACGACTTCTGATGAGATCCTGCAATTCGGAAACAATGCATATGGCAAACCGGCAACTGCTTTGAACATTCTTCGTGAGACGGTATTGGGCCGGGAACTTTTCGATTTCGCATTCCGTGAATATTCGAAGCGTTGGATGTTCAAACACCCGACTCCGGAAGATTTTTTTCGCACGATTGAGGATGCATCAGGTGTGGATTTGGATTGGTTTTGGCGCGGATGGTTTTACACAACCGACCATTCGGACCAATCCATCGAAGGAGTTCGCTGGTTCCAGGTGGACAGCAGAAACCCGGAAATCGAAAAGGCGCTTGCCAGGAAAATACAGGAAACCAAACCTGAGTACATCGGTGACGCAAGAAACGATTCGGTCATTGCACAAAGTCTGATAGAGAAAGATCCTGCGCTGCTGGATTTTTACAATCGTTTTGATGAATATTCGGTTTCTGCATATGATCGGACTGAATTTGACAAATTGAGACAGAAACTGGATGAGAAGGAAAAGGAATTGCTCAATACCAGTTTGAATTTTTATGAAGTCCGGATTGCAAATAAAGGCGGATTGATCATGCCGGTGATCATTGAATTTGAATACACTGACAGCACAAAGGATTATGAAAGATTGCCGGCTGAAATCTGGATCAACAACGAAAGCGAAATTTTCAAAGTATTCCTGAAGCAAAAGGAAGTCCGGGCGATTCGCCTCGACCCTTTTCTGGAAATCGCCGACGTCGAACGTAGCAACAACTCCTGGCCGCGCGAGGTGATTCCTTCCCGGTTTCAGCTGTTCCGGGAAAAGAATTTCCCTGAAGAAAATCAGATGCAATTGCAGTTAAAACCCGAAAAGGACCGGAAGGAAAACGACTGAAATTATTCAGTCTTTTCTTACATTTAAGGGAACCTCTAAAAACACAGATTTCGAGGCGGGCGTGCAAGTGAAAAGCGGAGTTTACTGAGGTAAATGAGCATTTTCACTTGGAGCCCAACGTTTACACTGAGTTTTTATCGAAGTGAAGAAATTCGCAGTTTTTAGAGGTTCCCTTAATCTCTGCAATGACTTGGAAACAGATCGTTCCGTCCGAACTTTCCCAGCAGGAATGGCAATATTTCTATGGCTGGATGAACGATTTGAGGAAATTCTATTATCCGTCTGAAGAGCCGCCGCCTTTTGAAATTTTCCGGCAGCTTCGCCTTCATTCCCATTCCGTGCAACCGGTGCGGGAGTGGCTGCTCATGAAAAAAGGTCACTTGCTCGGGAAGTTGATGTATATAGTTTACAATTTCCGGGAGCCGGGAGAATATTCATATATCTTCCCTTCTGCAATGTCTCCGGAATTTTCCGGAAGATACCGCGAGGAAGTAGGTGCGAAAATTGTTGAATTGATGGGAGAATTCCGTCATGAATCCTGCAATGCAGCAACCAACGATGAGAGCATTCAAATGATGATCACAGAATGGGGGGCGGTTCCATCCAATACCCTGTGTTTTTATCGCCTGCATACCAACGGGATCAGCAGAAAACTTCTGAAAAGTTGGCAAAAAATCCTTGATCCGGTGGAGCTGGGATTCCGGTTTCAATGGGTTCATGATCTTCCGGAGCAATTCCTGCCACAATTCGCTGCTTTGTTTTCAGAATGTATGAATGCAGTAATCCGTTCTGATTCACGAATTCATTTCGAAGTAAAGGAGAAAGGAATCCGCGATCTGATCGGCAAGTCAAAATTGGCAGGAATGGTCTTTCGTCACCTGTTGCTTTTCGATATGGAAGAGAATCTTTGCGGAATGACAAATCTGACCATTCCGGGAAACGGGCAGGGGGAGGCCCACCAATGGATGACCGGACTGCGGAAAGAATTCCGGGGCAAGCAGATCGGCAAATGGCTGAAAGCTGCTGCGATTCTCCGATTGCAGAAAGAATTCCCGTCAATCAACCGAATCATGACAGATTCCTACCTGACCAATCTTCCGATGATCCGGATCAATGAACAGATCGGATTTTCGCAATTCCGGGAATTGCCCGAATACCGTCTGTTGCGTAGCAAGATTCTGGTCCCTCTATGAAAATTCATCCCTATTTCCTGGCTGGAGAATGGAAAACGGATGGAACCCCTTTCGCCGTTGTCAATCCATACAACGGATTGAAGGAATATGAATGTTTCGAGCCTCCTGCTGAATCAGTGGAATCTGCCATCGCAAGTCTTGAAAGATCTTTCCTCCTCACCAGGAAATTGCCAACCTGGAAACGATCAGAAATTCTGGCTCAGATTGCTTCCGGCATCAGGGAGCGAAGAAGTGAACTGGCTGATACCATTTGCATCGAAGCCGGAAAACCGATTCGCTTTGCACTTGCCGAGGTAGATCGCGCAGCCACAACATTCGCCCTGGCATCTCAATTTGTCAACCATTGGAAAGGAGAAATCCTGCCTCTTGATATTTCGCCGCAACATGAGGGATTGAACGGATATGTAAAGAGATTCCCCATCGGTCCGCTTCTCGCCATCACACCATTCAATTTTCCGCTGAACCTGGTCGCTCACAAAGTTGCACCAGCAATTGCCGCCGGGAATCCGGTCATGATCAAACCCGCAACCCGCACTCCGGTAACAGCATTGAAACTCACCGAAATCATCGCGAAAACGGATTGGCCGGCGGAAGCAATTTCTACCCTGCCTTGCTTTCCTGAACTGACCGGAAATATGGTGAAGGATGAGAGATTCAGAAAGATGAGTTTTACAGGAAGCCAGGAAGTGGGCTGGTATCTGAAGTCTATTGCAGGAAAAAAGAAAGTCACGCTGGAATTGGGAGGCGATGCGGCAGTGATCATAGATCGTTCCGCAGACTTGCACAGTGCCGCAAAAAAGTGTGCCCTTGGCGCTTTTGCTTATGCCGGACAGATTTGTATCTCGGTACAAAGGATTTTCATTCAACAGGAGGTTTACAATCCATTCATGGAATTGTTGCATGCCGAAATGGCGAATATGAAAACGGGAAATCCGGCTGAGGAAGATGTGGTCGTCGGTCCGATGATTGACCGGGAAAATGTGAAGCGGATTTCGACCTGGGTGGAGGAAGCCGTGAAAGATGGAGCCGGTTTGGCAGGTGGCGGGGTAAGCGATGACGAAAGGATTTATTTTCCGGCAATATTGTCAGACGTACCCGGCAACTGCAAACTTGCCCGGAATGAAGCCTTTGCACCCGTGATCATCGTTGAACAATTCAAGGAGTTTAATGAAGCCATTTCCAAGGTAAATGCATCTCCTTTCGGGCTCCAGGCGGGAATTTTCTCCGATTCCCAGTCAAATATCAAATCGGCCTACCGCGACTTGAATGTCGGTGGCCTGATCATTAACCATGCTCCCGGATTGCGGATTGACAACATGCCGTATGGCGGAATCAAAGATTCAGGATTCGGAAGGGAAGGAATCGAATATGCCCTTGCCGAAATGACGGAATTGAAATTGATGGTTTGGTGAAAGCAATTTTCAGGGCTTGGGTGGGAATCTTGGTGTAAATTTGGCGCTACTTTACCCGAATGACCGGAATTCCCTACGAGATGGAAGACATCGCGAAAATTGCCGGCGGCAGTTTTCATCCATCCCGGAATGTTCCGGCGACGATCGGCCGGATTGCATTCGACACAAGGAAAATTTTTGAGGCAAGTGACACTTTGTTTGTAGCAATCCGTGGCGAACAGCGGGATGGTCACGACTTCATTGAGAATGCGATTTCCCGCGGTGTCAGAAATTTTCTCGTCGTGCATGTCGTGCCTGCATCTGTTCCTGTGAACTTTGTGGTTGTCAAGGACACGATTGCTGCATTGCGGACTTTGGCCGCGCACCATAGGAAGCGTTTCCATTATCCGGTCATTGCGATCACAGGCAGCAACGGCAAAACGATTACCAAAGAATGGCTGTCTGAATTGCTGAGTGAAAAATCCAGAGTGGTGAAAAGTCCGCGCAGTTACAACAGCCAGCTTGGTGTCGCATTGTCTGTCCTTGGAATGGGGGCCAACCATGATTTTGCCATCATTGAGGCCGGGATCTCGCGAACGGGGGAGATGCAGAATCTCCAAGAGGTGATCAGACCGGATGTCGGCATCTTGACTCACTTCGCTGATGCTCACGATGAAGGATTTGCGGGCCGGGAGGCGAAATTGAAGGAGAAACTGAAATTGTTTTCTTCATGCCGGGTGGTGATCGTCAGTTCCGATGATTCCCTTGTATTGGATGCCATGCGACAAGCCGGCCTCGCGATATTCACCGTGGGATATTCGGAATCAGCTGATATGAAATTTTCCCCCGGAAAAGAAAATGGCGGTTATCATGTTAAAACGGAAGGTGAGGAGGTAAGTTTGTTTTTTCGGCATGAAGGGGATTCGTCCATGCGCAACATGATGCTGTCGGTATGTGCAGCCCGAAACCTTGGAATGGATTTCGATTCGATCCAGACCGGTCTTCGCTCCGTTTCTCCCATCAGCATGCGAACGCAGTTGATTACTGAAAATCCGGAAGTTACGATTCTCAACGATGCCTGGAATTCTGATGTAGCCTCTATTCACAATGCCTATTCCCTTTTGGAATCTGAATTCGGTCATGTGTCAAAAAAAATTATTCTCACCGATATGGATCAGCAAGGGGACAGGCAGGTAGAAGTTCAGGAGCAGGTATTGTCCGAGGCCTGCCGGCGTTTCGGCGGAAGCAGCATGATCGTGATCGGGAAGACTTTTCAGGCGATGGCTTCTTCCTATTCAGGTGTGAGATCATATGTTGATACAGAATCTTTGCTCGCAGATTTCAAATATTCAGATTTCAAGGGCCACGTGGTATTGCTGAAAGGTTCAAGAAGTTTTCAGCTTGAACTTCTGATTCCGCACCTGGGTCGCGGGACCCATTCGACGCAATTCACCATTCATCTGGATGTCCTTGCATCGAATTTGAGGTCTTTACAGCGATTGCTTCCCGAAAAGACGAAGGTTATGGCGATGGTGAAGGCATTTGCCTATGGCAGTGGTAGCTGGGAAGTCGCATCTGCCCTGTCCAGGGCAGGAGCAGATTATTTTGCAGTAGCTTTTGTTTCCGAAGGCATTCAATTGCGAAGCAGCAACATCAATACTCCCGCAATGGTGATGAGTGCCGATGACGATTCCTGTGAACAATTGTATCAATTCCATCTTGAACCTGAAGTGTTTCATCTTTCTTTTCTGAAGAAATACATCGCCGCCGGGGAAAGGATGAAGCAACCTGTTTTCCCGATTCATATCAAGCTGGATACGGGAATGCACCGGCTTGGATTTTCAGGTGGCGACATCCCGGAATTACTGAAGATGATTCTCAAATATCCAAAGATCGAGGTGAAATCAATATTTACACATCTTGCGGCTGCGGACGACCCTGCTCATGACAGGGAAAGCAGGGAACAAGTCAGGATTTTCGAAGAATTTTATGATCAGATTTCGGCAACATTGTCTGTTCGTCCGTTGAAGCATATTTTGAATACTGCCGGAATCATCCGGTTTCCGGAATATGCCTTTGACATGGTCAGACCGGGAATCGGAATTTACGGCATTGCGGAAAGGAGCGCGACAGGAGGAATTGTGGAGGAAACGGGAAGTTTGAGAACAGTGATTACTCAGATTTGCAGATATCCGGCCGGAACGGCGATCGGTTACGGGATGAGTCAGGTCACGAAACGCGAGACGCTGATCGCCACCATCCCGATCGGTTATGCCGATGGCTTACTTCGAATTCTGGGAAACGGCCGGATTTCATTCCTGGTCAGGGAAAAAAGCTCTCCGACATTCGGGAAAATTTGCATGGACATGACCATGATAGATGTCACGGAGATTCCGGAAGTACAGGAAGGAGATGAAGTTGTGATTTTCGGCAGGCAGGGGCGGGTATTCCAATCGGTAAAGGCGCTTTCCGATGCGGCGGGAACCATTCCATACGAAATCCTGTCACGGATCAGCGAAAGGGTTCGGCGGATTTACATTTCGGAGTAGAATTTCATATCTCGTGGATCATTGTTGATCATTTTTGAATTCTATGGCATTCACCGTTGCGATTTCTCCCGGCCGGACTCCAATCAAAAAGAATTATTGGATTCTCACCTTCCTTCTTGTGTTTTTTGCGATTTGGGTAAGTACACTGGTTGGAACCAGCGACATTGCAAATTGGATCCTGGAGAATATCCTGGTTTTCCTTTTTCTGGGATTCCTCTTGTTGACGTACAAGCGTTATCAATTCAGCGACCTGAGTTATTTACTGATGTGCGTTTATTTATGCGGGCATGTTTATGGTTCCAAATACACGTATGCTGAGAATCCTCTGGGATACTGGCTTCAGGACAAGTTTGATTGGGAGCGAAATCACTATGACCGGATCATTCACTTCAGTTTTGGTTTCCTTCTTGCATACCCGATGCGGGAATTGTTTCTGACCTGGCTGAAATTTCCAGCCTGGGTTGCCTGGACTTTGCCGGTTGAAGTCACGCTTTCCATAAGCGGTTTTTATGAACTGGTCGAATGGGCGGTCGCGGACCTATTCTTTCCGGAACAGGGCCTGGCTTACTTAGGTACGCAGGGAGACACCTGGGATGCGCAAAAAGACATCGCGCTCGCATTCTTCGGCGCGATCATCGCGACGACAATCGTTTCGATTCTGAAGAAGATGTTTTGGGGATCAGGTACGGGGCAGGCATAGCCTTTAGATGGATTCAGCCAAAATCTGCGGAAAGAAGTTTCCAGGAACAGCCGTTGGTTTTTCCGGGACAACTATGCGATCAGTGAGCGCTTCAAACTCCAGGGCATTCAGGGAATGTTGGTAAATAATTTCTTCTGGCGAACCTATGACCGTCAGGAAATTGATTGGGTGGAGGAGCGTGGAGGGAAACTGTACGGAACGATTACACCGGAGAATTTCCGGGAGCGGATTTCCTGAAAGAGACTGCTTGTTTTATTCTCCCTGGATATCAATGGATTCCAGGTGGAACATACTGAATAATTTCAGCACAAAATCTTCATGGAGTCCCAGTTCTTCTGCATGGGAAGAACAATGCCTGAGAATTTCGGACCAGCGGTCATATTGATAAAAAGGAAGATTGTTTTCCTTTTTCAGGAAGCCAATCCGCATGGATGTCTCCATTCGTGCTGACAACAAATCCAAAAGTTTTTCATCAATCTCATCAATCGCATCCCGCATGATGGAAATCCGGTTGTGATAATCCGCGTTTTCCGTGTGGCTCTGCTTCCACTGAAGGGAATCGAGCAACTTTTGCAGTTGCGTGGGTGTCAATTGCTGTTGTTTGTCGCTGAGAGCTTCTTCCGGATTCCTGTGTGTTTCGATCATGAGACCTTCAAAACCCAGGTTGAGGGCCTTTTGAGATATCATAGAAATAAATGAAGGAATTCCGGATATATGACTCGGATCGCAAATCATTGGAATCGAAGGAAACCTTCTTTTGAGTTCAATCGGAAGTTCCCAAAGCGGGGCATTGCGGTAAACAGATTTTCCATATACATCAAATCCGCGATGACAGGCAAACACAGATTTCAGGCCTGTACGCAGGATCCGTTCCACTGCGCCGGTCCACAATTCCACATCGGGATTGATCGGATTCTTGATCATCACAGAAACGTCCACTCCGCGCAGTGAATCAGCGATTTCCTGCACCGTAAACGGATTCACTGTTGACCGGGCGCCAATCCAGAGCAGGTCAATTCCATACGCCAGCGCTTCCTCCACATGCCTTGCATTGGCCACTTCAATAGCCCCCCGGAGTCCAAATTCTTTTTTGACTTCGGCCATCCATTCCAAAGCGGGGGAGCCAATTCCCTCAAAACTGTCAGGACTGGTACGGGGTTTCCAGATTCCGGCACGAAACCAGTTAATCCCCAATTGTGCTACTTCGCGGGCTGTGGCAAGAACCTGTTCCCGGGATTCCGCACTGCAGGGACCGGCAATGATGTAATGATCAGAACCCTGTCTTTGCTTGTTTTCCGATGGTATCGGGGCTTCTGTGGGTTTCATGAGCAAGGCATGATGTTGAGAAAACGCCTAATTTATGGAATTTTCCATCTTCAATTGATACAATTCAGATCCGGCGAGACCGGTTTTCCATCTTCATGAAAATACGATTCCAATGTCCCCGGGTTTGGCTAAGCATGGTCGCTTTTGAAATATTCTTTTGTGTGGCAGCATCTGCCCAGGTTCCGAAATCAATTGTACAGGAAGCAGGCAGATTGTGGCAGGAAGGTGCGTTTCAAAAGGCGAAAGAGTTGTACCAGAAGGCGACAGAATTGTCACCGGGATATGCAGAGGCCTGGATCGGCCTTGGAGCATGCCATCGAAAGTTGAATGATTTCGTTGCCGGAAGAAAAGCATTGAAGAAAGCATTGCGACTGGACAGAAATTTTTCTGAATCGCTCATTCAGCGGGGTTTGCTTGAACAGGAAGCAGGCGAAAACCGCCGGGCGAAAAAATTTCTCCGAAGGATTATCCGCGATGACCCGAACAATGCCGAGGCATGGTTGGTCAATGGAATCTGTGAATTCAGGCAATCGGCATTCCCAAAAGCACTGTTTTCCTTTTCCAGGGCTGCGGATATGGGAACATTTGATCCTATGCCTTATGTATATCTCGCAAGGACATATTTGAAGATGAACAGACCGGAAGAAGGAGAAAAGGCAATGATGTATGCCATGATTCTGAATCATTTGGATCCGGAAATACGGTATTGGTCAGGGGTAACGAAGTATGCCAGCGGAAAGACCGGCGAGGCCCTGAATGAACTGGAAATCGCAATCGGAATTTCTCCCGGAGAAAAAAAATACAGATTTGATCGGGCAGCGATCGCTATGGAAGCGGGAATTGCGAAGACTTCGGTTGCAGATTGGGATACAATATTGATGTTGGATCCCGGAAATCCGGAAGCAATGTTGAGGAAGGCAATGATCTCCGGTGAATGGGAAACCGGAAACAGGAAAATGGCGGCGGCATTTTGCCGGAAGACTTTGAAAATGAATCAGGATTTTCCAATTGCTTTCCTGCTGGCAGGTGACATTCAGAGGAATGCCGGAATCGGAAATCCATGCAAGACCTGGAAAAAAGCTTTGGCGGCGGAAGGCGTTACAGCAATCCAGGCAAGTCATCGTTTTCAAGAAGAATGCATCGGAAAAAAATGAATGTGAAGTCAACCGGTATTGATTTCAGGATTGTCATTTTGACGCTTTGCGTCATTTTCATTTCGATGTTCCCTCCAGGGTTGCTATGGTCACAAACTCCCGTACAGGTTCTTCGGGGCATGGTGACTGACGAATTTACAGGGGAAGGCCTTCCGGGTGCCACGATTGAATTGTTAACGGAACACAAATTGCGGGCAACAGTCAGCGGACCGGGCGGGAAATTTCGTTTTGACTCGGTAGAAGTTGGAAGGCACAGCATCCGGTTTCGGGTAGAAGGCTACGCAGATAAGACTGTTGCTGAACATTGGGTGAGAGCCGGAAAGGAATCCGTTCTTTCAATCAGGATGGAAGAGAGATTGAAGCTGGCAGAAGTGGTCATCACCGGCGAAAAGGAAAAGGGTGTGATCGGAGATGAAATTCCAACGGTTCACGGAAGGAATTTTTCGGCGGAGGAAACGCGAAGGTACGCCGCTGCGCTTGACGATCCCGGCCGTATGGCATCAGGATTCGCCGGCGTACAACCCTCGAGTGACGGAAGAAACGACATCGTCATCCGCGGCAATTCCCCGGCAGGATTGCTCTGGCGTCTTGAAGGTATTGACATTCCCAATCCCAATCACTTTGCCAATCCGGGATCATCAGGCGGAGGAATTGCGATGCTCAGCAGCCACATGCTGGCCAATTCCGCATTTCTCACAGGCGCTTTTCCGGCGAATTATGGAAACGCTTTGTCCGGGGTATTTGATCTGAAGATGAGAAAAGGGAACAATGAGCAAAGGGAATTTTCGGCGCGGGTGGGAGCGCTCGGATTGGATTTTGCAGCAGAAGGGCCATTCAACCGGAAAACAAACGGCGCTACGTTTTTGGCGAATTACCGGTATTCAACTCTCGGACTGATGACAGCGATCAAACTTCCGGTGCTTAATGGCGCGGTGTCGGCATACCAGGATTTTGCCTGTCACCTCGACTTTCCGACGAAAGGCGCAGGTCGCTTTTCGTTTTTCGCAATATGTGGATCGAGCTTCTTGCGGAATCTGGCGGAAAGAGACACTTCGTCATGGGAAACCCGGGGGGATTCCCGCGACGAAACATTTCAATCGGGCATGGGCGCGGTTGGCATTACACACAAATTCCTTCTTCCGGACAACCGCACCAATATTCGTACAATTCTTTCCGCATCTCTCAATCAGGTCGGGGACCTGACCGATACTTTGAGCGCTGCCTATTCGCCGTTCAATATCTTCCGTCAGAATTTTTTGCAGGGAAGGACTTCGGTCACCGTTTCTGTTTCCCACAAATTCGATTCCCGGAATTTTTTGACCGGCGGATTGTTTACACATTTTATTTTTTTTGATCTGAATTCCCGGCGGTATGATTTTCAACAATCCACACAGGTCACTGATATACATTCCACGGGCAACAGCTACCTGATTCAACCTTATGCAGCATATAAGTTTCGTTTGGCGGAAAAACTCACCCTGGATGGGGGAATACACCTCATGCACCTGGGAATTGGCAATGCATGCAGCGCCGAGCCGAGAGTTTCCATGACATGGGAAAAGACCCAAGGGCAATCCATTGGATTTGCATACGGACTTCACAGCCAGGTCCTGCCGCTCGGAACATATCTTGCCATTCATGCTGATGGCAATGGAAAATTATGGAAGCCCAATGAAACTCTGGGATTTACAAAATCCCATCATTTTGTGCTTTCCTATAATTTTTTCGCAGCAAATGATTTCCGGATCAAACCTGAGATTTACTATCAGCATCTTTTCCATGTACCGGTCGGAACTTTGTCAAATCCGGCCTTGAGCACTTTGAATACCAACTGGGGATTTGAGACCGATTCATTGTTGAGTTCAGGACGTGGCCGGAATTATGGGATTGAAATTACCCTTGAGAAATTTTTTTCCCGCAAGTATTATTTCCTGATTACAGGATCGGTGTACCAATCAAAATATACCGGGATAGATGAAGTCGAACGGAATACGAGATTCAACGGAAACTACGCGATGAATGTGCTCGGCGGCAAGGAGTTTCATTTTGGTAAGAAGCATCCGCAACATCTCGAATTGAGCGGAAGAACGATCTTCCTCGGCGGACAATGGGCGACGCCGATTGATCTGGATGCCTCCCGCCTGGCGAAGGAAACAGTCTATGATATGGCTGAAGCATTTGCCATCCGGCAGAAACCCTATTTCCGTGCCGACTTGCGGCTTGCCTGGCATTTGGAAGGCAAGCGCACGTCACACAGCTGGTCGTTTGACGCGCAAAATGCGTTCAACACCAAAAACGATTTTGTGCAGTATTACGATCCGGAGAAAGATGCAATTGAACAATTCTACCAGGCCGGATTTGTGCCGGTTGTTTCCTGGCGGATTTATTTCTGAGTGGAATTCAATCCAGTACCTGTCCCCGTCCGTGAAAATTGAAATAAGGGAACCTCTAAAAACTTCGAATTTCTTCGTTGGATTCCAAGTGAAAATGCTCATTTACCAAAGTAAACTCCGCTTTTCACTTGTTCATCCGCCTCGAACTTCATTGTTTTTAGAGGTTCCCATTAGATTCTTTTCCTATGATTACTTTGGAAACGACTTCGATTGTATTTCCGTTTGCCGAAGCCGTTGCCATCTTTGAGGAAAACATTTACTGTTGCGGAATTTTCACCGGTGTTGTACACTTTGACGCTTGCCAGAGTGATATTGATCTTGTCCGTTTGTGCAAATAAGCCGGAGGCAAAAATGGTTGCCATAAACAGCATGATCATGTGAGACTTCAAATTGTATTTCCTGATAAGGTTCAATTAATTGGCCCATCCTTGTCCGTTTCTGAAAACCGATTGAGTACGAATTCTGATTGGTCCAACCTTTCCAAAGAGAGAAATCTCAACCGTTACGTCAAAGAAACTGTCAACGGTATAGTTTCCGCTCAGTTCGGCTGCAGATCTGATCATATTTCCGTTTGCTTGCATAACATTTCCCTTCAGGGTGGTTTGCAACTTGGAACCCTCACTCCCAACGATCATCTCAATGCTCTTGATGTATTGTACATCGCTTCCTGCTAACTGCGTTTCGAACGTCACGGTTTTGCCGTCATCGGAATAAGCTTTCACGTAGGCGAGGGTGATGTTGACTTTTTCGATTTTGGATGGTTGTGCAAACGTTGCCGTTGCACAAAAAAGCGCAAGGATGGAGAATTTGATTGTCCTAAAAGTTTTCATTTGAATTCATTATTAAAAATTTAACCAAAGATTGAATCGGGAATGATCATCAACTAAAAATGAAATACCGGTGCAGTGAGTCTTATTCCAATCAATACATTACTCCCGTCAGAAAGCGTAATCCGGTAAAAAATGTCAAAGAAAGAGTCAATTGGCCATGCCTTCTCCGGCGGTTTTGCGGTAATTTGCAACGTATTCCCATTTCCTGTCGTGACAGTTGGCTTCAATACGGTTTGCAACTTTGAATCGCTACTAGCTAATGTCATTTCAATGTTCTTAATATTTTGAACATCGCTTCCTGCCAACCGCGATTCGAACGTCATGGATTGACCATCTTCGGAATACGCTTTTGCGTAAGCAAGCGTGATATTGACCTTGTCAATTTTAGCTGGTTGTGCATAAACTGAAGCCATGCAGAACAGAAGCATGAAGAGAAAGCTGATTGTTTTAAGTGTTTTCATAATATTATTTCATTTGTTGGATTTGTTAACAGGAAAATAAACTGGGAATCCGGCTATTCACTTTTTGTGTGAAAGTGAAATTGTTTCACCACATATTTCGAATCCCCCGTTTTAAAAGATACTTCAATGAAAATATCGAAGAATGACCCTACCCCGGGATCGGAGAATTTGGCGATGAATTCCGCGGTATTGCCATTTCCGGAAATAGGCTGTCCTTTTACAACATATTCTTTGCCTACAGGAGTTATCAACTTTACAATCAGCCCGGCAATGGATGGCAAATCACTGCCCGCCAACCGGAAATATGCCCATCCGCCTTTCGCTTCATCCATTTGCCATCCGCAATTCGCGAGGGCAACATTGAAATCCTTTGATTGTGCGAATCCGTCAGATACGCCTGACATCAGCAGAATGAAAGCAGACAATTTGAATAAGTTCTTCATGAGTTTGTTGATTCTCAGCGAATTTCAGTCTAGGAATCTCCTGATACCAACCTGAATTCATGAATGGAAGGTTTCAATTCACGAATCGGAGAAAATCCCTAAATTCTCCGACCGGTAACCGATTCGCCGTTGATTTTGTATCAGATTTATCAAGATTCACGAAATGCGATTAACTGACCTATTCAGGCTCTTACCTTGTTTCCTCGCCATGTTCCTTGCCTTCCTTTTCTGCGATTCACAGGTTTTGCCGCTTCTTTCGACTACCTGGAACCAGGGTTGTAATTACAACGATTCCTGTCCGCCTGATGGCGCCGGTCCCTGCGGCAATGTTTATACCGGCTGCAATGCGACGGCGATTGCTCAGATTCTCAAGTTTCACCAGCACCCTGTAAATGGATGGGGATCATATTCATATTCAAGCACTTATGGTACACTTTCTGCAAATTTCGCCGTCGCGAATTACAACTATTCTCTCATGCCCAATTCTCCCGGCAGCCCAAATCCGGAAATCGCAAAATTGATGTACCACGCCGGAGTTGCAGTGGATATGATCTACAGTCCTTCGGTTTCCAATTCCTTTTTCGACAGCCAGATCTTCATCAAGTATTTTAAGTATTCTCCAAAGATCACCGGCGCCCTGAAGTCAATGTACACGAATTCCGCCTGGGAATATCTCCTGAAAACCGAGATCAACAATGGCCGGGTGGTTTTTGTGAAAGGCGGAAATCACTTTTACCTCGTGGATGGCTACCAGATTTCTCCTTCCTTGAAATTTCATATGAATTTTGGTTGGGGCGGATTGTACAACGGATATTATGATCTTCACAATGTCGTAGTGGCAAGTACGAATTTCACTCCAGGCCAGGCGATGATCAATATCGAACCGCTCACCGGTCTGGAATTGAATACGGATTCCGTTAATGTAACAGCATCGGGCGGATCGGTATCATTTCTTTTGAGTTCCCTGAGCAGTTGGAATGCAAATTCCGGCGCCCTCTGGATAACTCCGGCACTGATTTCAGCCGGAGAAGGATTTTTTGATTATGGCAATGGCGCTTCAGCGGCAGTGACAGCAAACCTCTCCTACTCCCCCCGTTATGGTGATATTACCTTTACAACGGCTGCCGATACCGCCGTGCTTGTTGTGTGTCAGTCTGGAATCACTCCATCTCTGGGTGTCAGCAATTCAAATCTGACTTTCCCTTCAGGAAATTCCATACAAACCGCAAACGTTTCGAGCGACAGCAGTTGGAATGCAGTGACTTCCTATGTCTGGATTTCCACGAATCCTGTATCCGATTCCGGAAACGCAACGCTTGACATTACATGTGCCGCCAATCCTTCGCCGGCTACAAGATTTGGAACTGTTATTGTAAGCCGGGGAAGTCTTCAAAGCGTCATCAATATCACCCAGGCAGGCTCCGGAAGTTTCTGGTGCATTCCTGCCCTGGTCACCCCGAATTCAACC
>Ga0247727_10011498_pt1 | contig 15436 bp, 13 predicted proteins | sample WisWelCaveWW1625_FD_202498 | JGI IMG/M metagenome (GOLD analysis project Ga0247727, IMG submission 202498) | Biofilm microbial communities from Wishing Well Cave, Virginia, United States - WW16-25 | ecosystem: Environmental > Aquatic > Deep subsurface > Groundwater > Cave microbial mat | place...
AACGACTTTGTCTATTTTGCCCGCCGCGGCGAGATGACGAGCAACCGGCGCGAGGACCACGAGATCAGCATGCTGTCGCTGCATCTGCTGCAGAACTGCATGGTCTACGTGAACACGCTCATGCTGCAGGAGATCCTGGCCCAGCCCCATTGGCAGGGCCGATTGAGCGAAACCGACCTCAGGGCGTTGACGCCGCTGACATGGGAGCACGTCAACCCCTACGGCCGCTTCGAGCTGGATATGTCGACGCGATTGCCGCTCAAGTGATCCAAATGGCGGCTGGTGACACGAATGTTGGTTCTAGGCCCACAAGGCTGGTGGACCCGGCCGGTGCCCCTTCCCTGGTTGCCTCGTCACGAAATGCAATGGTCTCCACGACGCAGGAGAACCGCGGGTCGGGCGCCTCGAAGCCGCAACAGACGCCTTCGGCGAACGCCTCGTACGATTTGACCGGGCGCGGATCCAATGGATGATAGCCATCGAGCAGCGAGCCCAAGGCCGTCGAGATGGGTGCGACGTGGTACGCCCACAACGCTGGGTCTTTGGCGATCGACTGTTCCACATTGGCGCGCAGAACTGCGATCGCCTTGTGGACGGCATAGAGCTGGCTGCGCAGCAACAACAAATCGTTGGTTCTCGCGTTCAAGAAGGGTCCTCCAGACTCTCATATCGGCTTGTGTCGGTTGGGAGCGACTTAACTCCATTGACTACCGGTAGTTCAGATGGCGGTAAAGGCGCTGTCGGTCTCGGGACATACGAAAGACGGGTCTGTCCGCTTCGGCAGGCTTGAAGGTACTGGGCGGGCGTGTTTCCGCCAAGGGGGCACCGTGGCCGATGCGGTGTCGGAAGGCATGCCTCTTTCAAACGGCAGCGAAGAGTTGAAACCATCTACGAGGTCACGCCCTTGATGACGACGAAGGTGAGGGCGATCGCCAGGCGATTGCAGCAAGCCTACCGCCCAGCAAAGCCCGACCGACGCATACCGAGCGAACCGAGCCCTGGCCGGCACGTCGAGCCCGGACTGCGCTACAAGACCTTTTTCGACCAGCGACGCCCGCTCGCACCCCCGCTAGGACTGCCGGTCGACATGAAGTCGACGTCCATCATGGACGCGGCGCATCGCGCTCTGCTCGACGATCCAGCCATCGTTGCGCTCCTGGACAGCGACGCGACGCCGATCCCTGCTGCGATGGATCGCGAGCACTACTACGGCGACCGGCACCTGGAATACTGGCTGTCGGGCCAGGCCGATTGGCGCAAGCTTCTGCCCTATGTCGATCCAGCCAAGCCGGATCGGGCTCGCTACCTCGATATGGGCGGCTCGACCGGCCGCGTGGTCCGGCACGCTGTCAGGCACCCCGGCATCGAGTGCTGGCTGAGCGACATCAATGTCAACTCGATCGATTGGATCAACAAGCACTTCGCTTACCCGCTGACGGCCTACCAGAGCCGCATCTGGCCGACGATCCCAGCCGAGGACCGCACGTTCGACCTTGTCTCGGCCTTCTCGGTGTTCAGCCATCTCGACTGCAACGAGGTGCAGTGGCTCCTGGAGCTGCGTCGCGTCCTCAGACGTGGGGGGCACCTCTACGTGACCGTGCACGACGAGAATGTCTGGGGCAAGCTCAGCCAGCCTGGCTGGGAGTGGCTGCTGGCGGCCTTCTCTTGTGGCAACTCGGACGCTGCGTTCGTCGAGCTGGTGAAACGGCCGCTTCCGGCAGAGCGCTTCGTGCGGGAATACTCCGGCGCCGAGGCCTACAACATCAACACGTTTCTCTCGTCCGCCTATATCAAGACGGCTTGGAGCCGCTACTTCGACATCGTCGGCTACTTGCCCTGGCAGCACAACTACCAGAGCGTGGTCGTGCTCAGGAAGGCCTAGGCGGGCGCACTCAGGGCTCGCTCGCGCCGAACGTGTCGCAGGCGCTCATCTGACCGCTTTCGAGGCCCTTCTTGAACCACTTCACGCGCTGGGCCGAGGAGCCGTGCGTGAACGATTCCGGCACCACCCGGCCCTGGGTGCGCCGCTGCAGCGTGTCGTCGCCGATCGCCGCTGCCGCGTTGAGGCCCTCCTCCACGTCGCCAGGCTGCAGGCGCTTCTTGAGCTGGTCGTTGAGGCCCGCCCACACGCCGGCCAGGCAATCCGCCTGCAGCTCCATGCGCACCTGCAGCGCGTTGGCGCGCGCCTGGTCGCCCGAGCGCTCCTTCAGGGCCTGCACCTTGTCGGCCACGCCCAGCAGCTTCTGGATGTGGTGGCCGATCTCGTGCGCGATCACGTAGGCCTGGGCGAAATCGCCCGGCGCATTGAAGCGCCGCTTCAGCTCGTCGTAGAACTGGAGATCGATGTAGACCTTCTGGTCCAGCGGGCAATAGAACGGCCCCATGGCAGAGACGCCGGTGCCGCACGCGGTGCGTGTCGCGTTGCTGAAGATCACCAGGGTCGGCGGCTGGTAGCGCTTGCCCGCGGCCTGGAACACGCGCCCCCAGATATCCTCCGTGTCGGCCAGCACGCGGCGCACGAAGCGCGACATCTCGTCGTTCTGCGGCGGCACGCGTTTCTGACCGGGGAGCCCAGGGATGTCCTCGACCGAGCGCCGGGTCTGTCCCGGATCGATGCGCGGCATGTTCGGCATGCCCTCCGAGCCGCTGAGCAGCTCCAGCGGATTGATGCCGAGCATCAGGCAGATGGCGCCGATGATCAGGATCGAGGTGATGCTGAGGCCACCCCGCCCGAGCGGGATCCCCGGAAAGCCGCCGCGCTGGATGCCGCCGCCCGGGTCGCCGCGGCGATCCTCGACGTTCTCGCTCTCCCGGTCGCCTTCACCGTAACGCATGGGCGGGCCTCTCGAGGTTCCTTGGGCCGAGCATACAACCTGCCCGGCAGCCCTTCAGTCTAGCGAATTCGCCGGCGCACGACGGGACGAGCCTAGAAGACCCGGGCGCGACCGCCCAATACGCTGATTCTCATAGAGAATAGCGCTATCTGGAGCAAAAGAAAGTCGGCAAGACTCGCTATTTGCGCAGAAAGGCGAAGTCGCAGCCGTCGGGCGCCTGCAGCACGCTGTCGCGGAACAGCTTGTCGTAGCCGCGCAGCGGGGCGTGCGTGCCGGGCTTCGCCTGCGTGCGCCGCTTTGCCAGCTCCGTCTCGTCCACCAGCAGGTCGAGCCGGCGCTCCTTGACGCTGAGCCGTATCTTGTCGCCGGTGCGCACCAGGCCGAGCGGGCCGCCCAGCGCCGCCTCGGGCGCCACGTGCAGGATGATGGTGCCGTAGGCCGTACCCGACATGCGCGCGTCCGACATGCGCACCATGTCCTTGACACCTGCTTCCAGCAGCTTCTTGGGGATCGGCAGGAAGCCCGCTTCCGGCATCGCGGACGCGCTTTTCGGCCCGGCATTCTGCAGGATCATGAAATCGTCCGCGCTGACATCGAGCTCGGGATCGTCCACGCGCGCGGCCATGTCCTCGAGCGAGTTGAACACCACGGCACGGCCGGTCTTCTCAAACAGCGACGGCGTGGCGGCGGACCGCTTGATGATGGCGCCGTCGGGCGCAAGGGAGCCGAACAGCGCGACGAGCCCACCCTGCGGTTCGATCGGCTCGGCCATCGACTTGATCACGCGCCGATCGACGTAGTCCCCCGCCTCGGCAGCGAGCCGCTCGGCGACCGTCTCGCCCGTCACGGTAAGGCACTCCAGATCCAGCAGCGGCTTTAGTTCGCGCAGCACCGCGCCGATGCCGCCGGCGGCGAAGAAATCCTCCATGTAGAACTCGGCGCCGACCGGCTTGACGGCCGCCAGCACCGGCGTCGTGTCGGAGAGCTCGTTGAGGCGCTTCAAATCGAGCTTCAGGCCGAGCCTCCCGGCGATCGCGGCTAGATGGATGACGCCGTTGGTGGAACCGCCGAGCGCCAGCAGCACGCGCGCGGCGTTCTCGATGGCGCCGGCGGTGATGATCTTGTCGGGGGTCAGCTCCGAGCGCGCCAGCGCCACCGCCCGCGCGCCCGTCGCCTCCGCCGCGCGCAGCCGGTCGGCGTGGACGGCTGGGATGGCCGCCGTGCCCGGCAGGGTCATGCCCAGCGCCTCGGCGATCGCCGCCATCGTGCTGGCCGTGCCCATCACCGCGCAGGTGCCGGCCGTGGTGACGAGACGGCCTTCGACGGCTTCGATGTCCGCCTGGCCCAGCTTGCCGGCGCGGAACTGGGTCCAGAACTTGCGGCAGTCGGTGCAGGCGCCGACGCGGTCGTCCTTGTAGCGCGAGGTCATCTGCGGCCCGCCGATCAGCTGGATCGCGGGCTTGCCGGCGCTGGCCGCGCCCATCAGCTGCGCCGGCACGGTCTTGTCGCAGCCGCCCATCAGCACCACTGAGTCCATGGGCTGGGCGCGGATCATCTCCTCGGTGTCCATCGCCATCAGGTTGCGGAACTTCATGGAGTTCGGCGCCAGCGTGGACTCGTGCAGCGAGATGGTCGGGAACTCGAGCGCCAGCCCGCCCGCCGCCGCCACGCCGCGCTTGACCGCGTCCAGCAGCTCCGGGAAATGCCGGTGGCAGGGGTTGAACCTGGAGTGCGTGAAGGCGATGCCGACCACCGGGCGCTTCAATTCCTCGCCCGAGTAGCCCATCGATCGCGCGAACGCGCGCCGCATGTAGATGGAGAAATCGCGGTCCCCGTACGTCTGCAGGTCGCGCAGGAACCCGCGCTCGGGTTTGTCTTTTGTCTCTTTGCCCATTTCGCTTCACTCCGCTCGGCCTGCGCAAACTTTAGCACGCACCATTCCGCAAATGTCATCCCGGTGCTCGTCACCGGGATCCATCGTGCGTCGAGCTCCGGAGTTCGCGGTTGGCTGGATACCGGGGACAAGCCCCGGTATGACAACCATGCGGGCCTAGTGCTGCCCCGCATCGGCGCAGTGCTCGCACTCGATCTCCACCGTGGCGTGGGTGATGCCGTAGCGGGCGCGCAGATGCGCCTTGATGGCAGCGGAGATGCGGGCGGCCTCGCCGGTGTCGGCCGTGTCGGCGATGCGCGCATGCAGGGTCACCATCGGCCGGTCCTGGGTCAGCGACCAGGCATGCACGTGGTGAATGTCCTGCACGCCCGGGATGGCGGCGGCAAGGTCGTGGCGCATGGCGTCCACGTCGAGCTCGCGCGGCGCCGCCTCCAGCAGGATGTGGCCGGACTCCCGCACCAGGAACCAGGCGCTGCGCAGAATCAGCAGCGCCACCAGCACCGACAGCAGCGGGTCGATCGGCGTCCAGCCGGTCCACAAGATCACCAGCGCGGCGAGAATGGCTGCACCCGATCCCAGCAGGTCGCCCGCGACATGCAGCAGCGCCCCCCGGACGTTGAGGTTGTCGCGCTCGGCCCCCTGCAGGGCCAGGAACGCGGCGATGTTGACGGCGAGGCCGAGCACGGCGACCGCCAGCATCGGCCCGCCCAGCACGACCACCGGTTCGCGCAGGCGGTGGACCGCCTCGTAGACGATGGCGATGGCGATGAAGAAGAGCGTCAGCCCGTTGCTGTAGGCGGCCAGCACCTGGAAGCGGTGGAACCCGTAGGTGCGCGTCGAGTCGTGCGGGCGCCGGGCAAAGCGGAACGCCAGCCACGCCAGGGTCAGCGCCGCCGCATCGGTCAGCATGTGGCCGGCATCGGCCAGCAGCGCCAGCGAGCCGGCAATGACCCCGCCGGCGACCTCGGCCAGCATGAAGCCGCCCGTCAGCAGCGCCGCCCAGCCGACGCGCTGCTGGTTGCGGGCGTGGCCGTGCCCCTGATGGCCATGGTGATGGTGGGAATGCTCGGCGCCCATGACGGCGGCTCATCCGGCCTTCTTTTGTGCGCGCGCACGCAGGTGCATCTCGACGGTCCAGACTATATCCTAGAGTCGCCAAGGGTGGGTGGCCCGTGCATCAACGCAGGAGGGAAAACCATGCCCGCGGCTCTGGCTCATGCGACCGGGACGAGCCTCGACCCAATCGATGCTGCGCTCGCGAACTCCGAAAGCTCCTTGCGCTCGCCGCGCATGTTCGACGCCGACGACACCGATGCTTGCACGGGCTCGGTGCACTGGAAACCCGTCAAGTCGCTGTGGATCTCGGCGATGACGCTCACCGCGCTGATCGGCGGCCCGATCTTCTTCACCTGGGGGGCGCTCGCGCTGTTTCTCGCCACCACGGCGGTGACGGTGTGCCTTGGCCATTCGCTCGGCATGCACCGCCGGCTGATCCACCGTGCCTACGACTGCCCGCTGTGGCTGGAACGGCTGTTCGTCTATCTCGGCACGCTGGTCGGCATGGCCGGGCCCCACGGCATGATTCGCCAGCACGACATCCGCGACTGGGCGCAGAGGAAGCCGCACTGCCACCCCTACCTGGCGCATCGCTCCTCGATGCTGCGCGACGGCTATTGGCAGCTGCACTGCGAGCTGAAGCTGGCGCACCCTCCCGAGCTGATCATGGAGCGCCGGGTCGCCGAGGACCGCTTCTACCGGTTCATCGAGCGCGCCTGGATGGCTCAGCAGCTGCCTTGGGCGATCTTGTTTTGGGCGCTCGGCGGCCTGCCGTGGGTGGTGTGGGGCATCGCGGTGCGGGTCGCGGCATCGGTGACGGGGCACTGGCTGGTCGGCTATTTCGCCCACAACCGGGGGCCGCGCTCCTGGCACATCCAGGGCGCCGGCGTGCAGGGCTACAACGTGCGCTATTGCGGGCTGATCACCATGGGCGAGGCCTGGCACAACAACCACCATGCCTTCCCCGGCTCGGCGCGGCTCGGCTTGACCGCCGGTGAAACCGATCCGGGCTGGTGGATGCTGACGGTGCTGGCGCGGCTCGGGCTGGTGTGGGGCCTAAAGACGCCCGAGATGCTGCCGCATCGGCCCAATCTAGTCGCGCTCGATCGCGTCAGCTCGCGCCGGACCGACCGAGCGGTCAGCGCTTGAACTTCCTCAGGAAGGCAGCGCGTGCGGCGGCATCTTCCAGGGGCCCCAGGATGCGCAGACCCATGCCGGTGGTCGTGCGCCAGGCCACCTCGGCGCGATGGATGACGCCGCGACAGGCTTCGACCAGGTAGAACTCCTCCGGCAAGCCGTGGGAGCTCGTCAGACGGATATGCGCGCCGCCCTCGGACACGTTGTCGATCGTGCAATCGATCACCGCCTGCGTCTGGCCGAAGATGACCTTGCCCTCCTTCAGAACGCGCCGACGCGGCGTCTTGCGCTGGTTCTTGGCGTCCTGTTGCGCTGGCTGGACCGCCGGCGCCGCCTGTGCGGGCGCTGAAGGCGCGGCGTGCTCCGCCGCGGCCGGCGCTGCCTGTGCAGAGGCGGCCGCCGGAGCGGCAGCCGCAGCCTGCTTCACCACGCCGGGAGGCGGAGTTGCCCTAGGGAAGGCTTGGCGGGTGCCAAAGGCTCTTTGCGACATGAGCGGCCCACAGTCAGACCTGGTGCGCTCCCCCACTGCATTGGTACACACCGTCAGGTTAATGGCGGGTGTTCGGAGCGGCAGCAATTGGATCAGTCCGCGTTCTCAAGCAGTATCCATGCCAATCATTGGTGCATCCCTAAGACTGCGCATCAGCCGTCCAGGCGGGCGACATCGAGCCGGTGCGCAATACCTTGGGTTTGGCCGTTGAGCGCCGGATAACGTTGCAACACCAACGGATCGTGGCCCGGGATGACGTGGCGCGGAGAGGCCGCCAAGGCCTTGAGTCGCAGGTAGCCCTTCAGCGTGTCCTCCACGTCCACGCCGATCGGGAACACCTTGCCGCGCTCGAAGTTCTCGTAATAGTGCGAGGCGTCCGACGCCAGCACCACCGGGCCGGTGGCGGTCATCACGCGCACGCACTGCAGGCCCCGGCTGTGGCCGCCGACTTTGTGCACCGTGACGCCCGGCGCCACCTCCGCATCCCCGTCGTGGAAGACGACGCGCCCGGAATAGACGTTGCGCACCATCTCGCACACGTGGTCGGCCGTGAAGGGATACTTGAGGTGGGTGTGGCACATGCAGGGGCCGGTTGCATACGCCATCTCCGCCTCCTGCAAATGGAACCGGGCCGCCGGGAAGGCGCCGAGCGTACCGGCATGGTCGTAATGCAGATGCGAGACGATCACCTGCTCGACCTTGTCCGCCGCTACCCCGATCTGCGCCAGCGCCTTGGCCGGCGTGCGGGCGATGCGCCGACCGCGCTTGCTCCCCTCAGCCTCGTCGAAGCCGGTGTCGACCACGATCGCCCGCTGGCTATTGCGGATGACCCAGACGAAATAGTCGATCGGATGCGGGCCATCGTGGTCGTCGGCCATGAGGAAGCTTTCGAACCGCTTGCGGTTGGCGAACTCGGCATACTTGATGGCCACGATCTCGTAGGTCTCGGTCGTCACGGTCGTCCTCCTGCGTCTCCCGGGATGTACCAGCATGGCCTCGAAAGCGCGGCCTGTCATCAACGCTGAGAGCAGTCGAGGCCGGCACGGGTCGCGAAAATGTTGTATTTGAACGGCAGCTTGGCCATTTGAGCCGACCTCTCGAGTGAACATCGGAGCGTGCGCCGTCGTGAACGTTTCTTTCCTGCAGGACCTGCTGAACACCATCGCCGATCAGGGCCGGCAGCTGCTCCCGCGCTCGCTCGGCGGGTCCGCGCCCAAGGCCGGCATCGACGAACTCGCAAGCGCTCTGCTCTCGGGTCGCGGCGAGGCGTCCGGTGTCGCGCTCGCCAGCGAGATCCTTGCCCGCTACCGCACGCTCGAGCCGCCCGAGCGCCGGAAGTTTCTGGCCTTCCTCGCCGACACCATGCAGCCCGATGCCGAGGAGGTTGCACACGCAGCGCGCGCCTATCTGGCCGATCCCGACCCTGCCTCCATGGCCGAGCTGCAGCAGGTGGTCGAGAGCCCGCGCCACGAGTTCTTCCGCCGCCTCAATCGCGCACCCGGCGCCACCGCCCAGATCATTGCCATGCGCCGCGATCTGCTGGCGGCGCGCGATCCCGCGCTCTCCCTCCTCGACCGCGACCTCATGCATCTGCTGTCGTCCTGGTTCAATCGCGGCTTTTTGGTGCTGCGCCGCATCGACTGGCAGACGCCCGCGGCGATCCTGGAGAAGATCATCGCCTACGAGGCCGTGCACGAGATCCAGGGCTGGGACGATTTGCGCCGCCGGCTCGATCCCGCGGACCGGCGCTGCTTTGCGTTCTTCCATCCCTCGCTGGTCGACGAGCCGCTGATATTCGTCGAGGTGGCGCTGATGGATGCCATTCCCGACAACATCCAGTCCGTGCTGCGCGAGGCGCCGAAGAACGGCGAGCTGGTCGAGAAGCCGACGACGGCGGTGTTCTACTCGATCTCCAACTGCCAGGACGGCCTGCGCGGGATCTCGTTCGGCAACTTTTTGATCAAGCAGGTGGTGGACGACCTGATGAAGGAGCGCACGAGCCTCAAGACGTTCGTGACGCTGTCGCCGATCCCCCAGTTCTCGGATTGGCTCGCCCGCACGCTGGCCGATGCCGGGTCGACCCTCGTCAGCGACAACGAGCGCGAGAGGCTCGCGTTGGTGAACGAAGAGGACTGGACCTTCACGTACGGCAACGAAGCGATCCGGCCGCTGCTGATGCGGCTCGCCGCGCACTACTTCCTCAACGCCAAGAACGCAGACGGCTATCTGGTGGATCCCGTCGCCCGCTTCCATCTCGGCAACGGCGCCCGCCTCGAACGCATCAACTGGCAAGGCGACGTGTCGGCCAAGGGCCTGCGCGAGGCGCACGGCCTGATGTGCAATTATCGCTACGAACCGAGAGAGATCGAGAGGAACCACGAGGCCTACGAGAACGAGGGTCTCGTCGCTGCCTCGCGCCAGGTGCACGCCCTGCTGAAGCCGGAGCGAAGCCTGCCCGAGCCGGTCAAGCTACTGCAGCTGCCGGGGCTGCGGACCGGCAGGCAGCGGGCCGCGAAAGAGGCGCGCGACGGCGACTGAACCGTCCGCGCCTCTCAATCCTTCCTATCGGCGCTCCGCCATCAGCGGCGTGATGCGCTGCACCTCGACGCGCCGGTTCCCCGGCTCGGGGCCGAACGTGTCGATCTTGGGGTATTGCTCGCCGTAGCCCTGCGTGACGAGGTTCTCCGCCGGCACGGCGAACTCCTCCGAGAGGATCTGGGCAACCGCTTCGGCGCGCCGGTCGGACAGGCTCAGATTGTCCACCTCGGCGCCGACCCTATCTGTGTGCGCCGCGATCAGGAACACCTCGTCGGGGTTGCGCTCGAGCAGCCGTTGCATGACCCGGGCGATGCGCTCGAGCTTGCGGTATTGATGCGGACCAACCTCCCAGGAACCGAACTCGAAGGTGATGGTGTCGAGGTCGACCCTGCGCATGCGCTGACGCAGCTCGTAGTTGTAGCGGATCTCCTCCAGCGAGTAGGCCCGCTCCAGCTCGTCGACCGGCGGCGCGCTCAGCGTTACGTACAAATCGTCGTCGGAGGCGCGGTCGTAGTCGACGATGTACTGCTCGCGCGGGATGCGCACGCGCGGCGGCGGCAGATTGAGAGCGATGGCGAGCCCGAGCGCGCCGACGCCGACGGCGATGCCGGTGTTGCGCCAGAAGCGCCGGCTGTCGATGATGTTGAACTCGCGCCCGTCCCGATCCCGGCGGTAGCGGCGCACCAGGCGTCCGTGGGAGTCGACCACACTGACGACGCGCACGCCGTCGGAGCGCACGTAGAACGTCTCGCTGTGCCCGTCCGCCCGCCGCTCGGTGCGCGCGTTGCGGTGGAGGCGCCGGAAGCGATCCGAGTCGTCATGCAGGATGATGGTGGTGTTGCCCTGCTTGACGAAGGTGCGGTTGCCCTCTCGAGTGACCGTGCGCTTGCCGCCGTCCTCGGTATGCTGCTTGCGGTCCTTTTTCAGCTCGCCGAAGCTCGGCGTCTTACCATCCTTACGCGCACTCCGGTCGGATTGCAGTGGCGGCGTGCCCACGATTGCGGAGGGTGCCCCGTTGGTCTTCGGCGACACCACGGGGCTCTTGCCCGGCGACACGGGATCCTTGGTGAAATTCTTCTTCTGAAAGTCCTTCCCGGGGAAGTCTTTCTTGCCATCGGGCGTCGTCCCGACGCCTTTGGGGCCGACTGGCGGGACGAATGTCTTCTTCTCGGGCGGCGGCAAGTCCTGCTTGACCGGCGGCGGCAGCTTCTTGACGGGAGGCGGCAGCTCCGTCTTGACCGGAGGTGGTGGTGGTTTGCGAGGCGGGGGCGGCGCCTTCGGCGGCGGTGGTCCCTTGGGTGGCTGGACCTTGGGCGGTAGTCCCTTCTTGCGCTCTTGCTCGAGCTTCTTCTTTTCTTCCTCCGTCAGAGCCTTCTGCGCCAGCTGGATCGGCTGCGCACGCGCGGTCGGTTGCGCGACTGCCGTCGCGACGAGTGGAATGCAAATTGCGCCGGCGAGGGCGCCCAATCGGCCAGCGGTCATGCTGCATTTCCTACGTTGTAGACGCGCACCAGACGGTCATTCGGCCAGACGATACCCGACGACATAGAAGTGTCATCTTGATACCTTTGTTCCTAGCCGAGGTTGTGATTATTTTGAGGCAAACGAAGGGCGCGCGGGGTTGGGCGCCGCGGTCCATGTCATCGTGCCACGCGGCATGCAACCGCTGGTTGGCCTAGAGCAGGATCGCTTCGGTTGACTTGCTTTGCCTCGATCGAGACGTGGCAGCCGAAGCGTGAATCCTGCTCTAATCATAGACTTGAGGGCAAGATTGACGTTCCATGATCGAAGCCGAGCGCTTCGATCAGAAACGATCTTGCTCTAGGTGGCAAGCACGCGGAGGTTCTGATCCATGGCGAGCGTAGAGATCCTCGAAGTCGCGCCGCGCGACGGCTTCCAGTCGGTCAGGCCCTTCATCCCGACCGAACGCAAGATCGCCCTGATCGAGGAGCTGGCCGCCTGCGGCTTCCCGCGCATGGAGATCGGCTCCTTCGTGAGCCCCAGGGCCGTGCCGCAGCTTGCGGACACGGGCGAGATCCTGAAGCGCGCGCGCCTGCCAAACAGCTTGCGGCCGGTGGTGCTGGTGCCGAACGCCAAGGGGCTCGAGCTGGCGCTGGCGGCCGGCGTCAAGGAGATCAGCTGGGTGATTTCCGTGTCGGAAAGCCACAACCGCTCCAACGTCAACCGCACGGTCGATGAGAGCTTCCGCAACTTCGAGGCGGCCTGGGCGGGTCTCGGCCGCGACCGCCCGAAGCTGCGGCTCGGCCTCTCGACCTGCTTCGACTGCCCGTGGGAGGGCCGCATCAGCGAGGACGCCGTCGTGCGCGCGGTGGAACGCGCCATCGCCGCCGCGCCCGAGGTCGAGATCGGCATCGCCGACACCACCGGCCGCGCCGCCACCGACCACGTGGGGTCGCTGCTTGCCCGCCTCGTGCCGCGTTACCAGAGCGAACGCGTCCGCTTCGCCTATCACGGCCACGACACCTATGGCCTGGGCGTGGCCAACGCCATCGAGGCCTGGCGGCAGGGCGTGCGCGTGTTCGATGGCGCCGCCGGGGGCCTGGGCGGCTGTCCGTTCGCGCCCGGCGCCGCCGGCAACACGGCGAGCGAGGACCTGGTGTTCGCCTTCGAGCACATGGGCGTCAAGACCGGCATCGATCTGGCGAAGTTGCTCCCCGCGGCCGACCACATCATCACGGTTGCGCCCGAACAGGCCGGCGGCAAGCTGCGCACCGTGCCGCGCAAGCGCGCGCTGGCGGGCTTCGGCGCCGCGACCCAGGGGATTCCGGCGTAGCGAGTCACTCCCGCCAAGCGCAAGCGCAGAGCGGGAGTCCGAAGGCAGATCGCGACGTTTGAGAGCGGGGCTGGATCCCCGCTTTCGCTGCGCTTGCGGGGATGACGGGTTCGTCTTGCCGTGACCCGGCACAGGCCGTCGACCGCAGCCGGCCGCTCTGCGATGATCGGCGCGGGAGGAAGCACAATCATGCATCTCGGCGGCAAAACCTGGGACGAGGTCACGCGCAGCTTTCGCTGGGAGCTGCCGGCCCGGTTCAACATCGCGCACGCGATCTGCGAGGCCCACGCCGCGCGCACGCCCGATGCCCCTGCCCTGCTCTACGAGCAGTCCGACGGTACGGTGCGAACGTGGTCCTTCGCCGAGATCAGCGCCTGCGCCAGCCGCTGCGCCAACGTGCTGGCGCATCTGGGCGTCGGCCGCGGGGCCATCGTCGGCATCCATCTGCCGCAGTGCCCGGAAAGCCTGATCACGCATGTCGCCATCCAGAAGCTCGGCGCCATCGCGCTGCCCATGTTCACGCTGTTCGGTCCGGACGCGATCGGCTACCGCCTCGCCGACAGCGGCGCGCGCGTGCTGGTCACCACGCCGGCGGCGCTCGAGCGCACCGCCGAGGCGGTCCGCAGTGTCGACACCGTCGAGCACGTGCTGACCGTCAGCGAGGGCGCCACCGGCGGAGCACATGATTTCTGGTCGCTACTCGAGCGCGCAGCGCCGACAGCCCCAACGGCCGACACCGGCGCCGACGATCCAGCCCTGCTGATCTACACCTCCGGCACCACCGGCAGCCCCAAGGGCGCGCTGCACGCCCAGCGCGTCCTGATCGGCCACCTGCCGGGCGTGGTGGTGCCGCACGATTTCTTTCCGCAGCCGGGCGACCGCTTCTGGACTCCGGCCGACTGGGCCTGGGCCGGCGGCCTGCTCGACGTGCTGTTCCCCTCGCTCTATTTCGGCGTGCCGGTGGTTGGCTGCGCGCGACCCAAGTTCGACCCCGACTGGGCCTTCGCCTTCATGGCCCGGCACGCCATCCGCAACACCTTCATGCCGCCGACGGCCTTGCGCCTGATGCGGCAGGTGGCAAACCCGGGGGCGCACCATGCCTACGCGCTGCGCTCGGTCGGCACCGGCGGGGAGAAGCTCGGCGAGGACATGATGGCCTGGGGGCGCGAGACCTTCGGGCTCGAGCTGTCGGAGTTCTTCGGCCAGACCGAGGTCAACCTGGTGGTCGGCAACTGCCCGAGCCTGTTTGCCGTCAAGGCGGGCTCCATGGGCCGCGCCCTGCCCGGGCACACGGTGGAGGTGGTCGACGAGGAGGGCAACGTGCTCCCGCCTGGAAAGAGCGGCATCGTCGCCGTGCGCCGGCCCGATCCCGTGATGTTCCTCGAATACTGGAGGAAGCCCGAGGCGACTGCCGAGAAATTCCGCGGCGACTGGTGCCTGCTGGGCGACGTCGCCACCAAGGACGAGGAGGGCCACTTCTGGTTTGCCGGCCGCGACGACGACATCATCAGCTCGGCCGGCTACCGCATCGGACCCGGCGAGGTCGAGGAGTGCCTCTCCCGGCATCCCGCCGTCGCCCTTGCCGGCGTGATCGGCTCGCCCGACCCGGTCCGCGGCGAGGTGGTGGCGGCCTTCATCGTGCTCGTCGCCGGCCATGCGCCCGGTCCCGCCCTCGCCGCGGACATCCAAATGTTCGTCAAGGAGCGGCTGGCGGCCCACGAATACCCGCGCAAAGTCCGCTTCATCACGCAGATGCCGGTGACCGTCACGGGCAAGATTCGCCGTGTCGAGCTGCGCAAACTCGACCAAACGGACGGGTAGGCACCGCTACACTCCCCATCGCGCTCCCCGTCGCGACGCGCAAACGCCCCGTCGCACGGCCTGCAATTCCCCGTGCCGCGTGCGCATTTTTCCCGTCTCCGCGCCGCGCATCTCCACATACCTGCCGGTGACGCGCCCGGCACGCGACCGGAGCGCGCCCGTAACCGTTCGTTAACGCGCACCTGGAAAGATTCGCTTAACCATCGATTTGCCCCCAGGACCCTCCCCGCATGCCCCCCGCCTTGCCCCCGGCCTTTCACGACGGCGCCGCGCGCCTCACCTCGAGCCTCAGCGAGGCCCGCAACGACACGGGCCGCATCGCCTTCTGCGGGCCGATCGTGCTCAGCGCCATCACCGGCTACTCGGTCAGCAGGGTCGAGAGCGAGATCCGCGCCGTCCGCGACCTCTCGGCTGCCAGCAAAGCGATCGTCAAAGGCACGCACGCCGAGGAGGTGGCGGCCGCGCTTGCCCATTTCGCCTACGGCATGGAGCTGAAAGAGAGCTACATGCGCCTCCCCCGCAAGGAGCGGCCCTCGCTGTGGACCTGGATGCAGAAGCCGCGCAACGCCTGGGTGCACTACATCCTGGCCGTGCACAAGGGCAAGGAGGGCCACTGGGTGCTGATCAAGGGCGTCAAGCTCTGCGACACCTACTCGGAGGGCCGCTGGCAGTTCGTGTGCGACGGCCCCCACAAGGGCTGCCGCATCATGGAGGTGTTCGAGGTCAGGAAGGCGCTTGGGGTTTAGGTGGGCGGTTTCAAAATTGAACTGCAACAGTCGATAATTTGCGATGACAATCCCGGTTTGTCGGTGGGGCGTCAAGGTTGAGTTTGCGAAGAATTCCGGTTGCATTGAGCGTGGCATCGCGCACAG
>Ga0247727_10011499_pt1 | contig 15435 bp, 18 predicted proteins | sample WisWelCaveWW1625_FD_202498 | JGI IMG/M metagenome (GOLD analysis project Ga0247727, IMG submission 202498) | Biofilm microbial communities from Wishing Well Cave, Virginia, United States - WW16-25 | ecosystem: Environmental > Aquatic > Deep subsurface > Groundwater > Cave microbial mat | place...
GGGCTACCAGCCTCTTCTCATTACCGATCTGGTAGATGCGAAAGAGCCTCGCTTTTGTCAATCTGACCTCCAGTCAAAAAAGCGCAACTTCAAAACTTGCGCGTCGGGCTTGTGTGGCGCACACTGCGCGGATTTTCCAGGGCCATGAATAATCCGGGCTAGCGTGTCCTTCGGGAACAGCCGGAACAGCAGTTCAAGCTGACCGACGCGCGCAAAAGTAGACAGGATGTTATTATCGACCAGGATCATTTCACGCGGTCGCGAATGGCCTTGGCAGCGGCGGACAGATCGGCTGCGCTGTCTGCCTCGACCTCAATCTTCACGCCGCGCTCGATCAGAAGATCGTGAAACTGCCAGCGGTTAAGCCCGGCGATTTCGGCAGCACGGTTCAGAGTCACCGCGCCTTCGCGGAACAGTTCGATGGAGACCTCGAGTCGCACATTCGGCTTGACCGCGATGTCCGCTCGCCCGGATGCGAGTGGCTGAACGAGTAACTCTCCCAACGTGAGCAGGGACGAGCCAGCCCGGTTCTTGCCCGCGTCCAGCCGATCGCGAAAGAAAGGATGCACGATGGGACCAAAGACTGGATGCGCCTCGAATTCGTAGATCCAGACCATCGTGTCCAGCGCGACCAGCGAGCCTTCCGGGATGTCGTCGAGCAGGGTCACTCAAGTGTCTCCCGGTCCTGCCGCAACTCACGCACGTACTGCTTCGGATCGACGCCCTGCCACACTTCGCGCCCCAGCCCCAATAGTTCGCCCCAGCCCGGCCGGGTCGCTGCCGCACGATCGGACCGAGCCTGAACGGTCAACACCACCTCGACAGGCCCCGGCGGCAGGCCGCACGGAACTTCGATCTTCAGCTTCCCATCACTCTGAACTTCACTCTGAAGTATTAGCGTCGTCATGGTTGTCCTCGGTTCAATCTCACTCTTCACGATGATATTACCAGTCCAGACGGGTAAAGCAGAGAGCGAGTCGAGCTGATCCACGAAATCTTGCGTCGCCCGCGGAAAACAAAGGGGCGACCAGGGAGCGAGGACCTTCGAGTTCGCGAACGGTTTCGTTGCTCACGTACAAGTCATACCGTCCGGCGTGCGTAATCCCAGAACGCGACGGTGATTTCCCGCCACGCCTGCAGAATCGTAGCCGGACGGTTCCTCAAAGTAGCGCTATGGGATTGTTGCGTGGAGATACACGATTGGGTTCACGGCGACGCAGACTCTTTTGAAGCGAACATCGCTTCGGCCTCGTGGAGGACCGCTTGCGAGTCGGCATCCGTTTGCCAGGGATCTCGCTGCATTAGGTCGCGGGCACGTTCGAACAGTCGGTGGGCTTCTTGTGTGAATCCCAGCTGATGATTCGTCATGGCCAGAAACACGACGTTGAGAGGCTGCGAGACAAAAAAGCGATCGAACTGAGCGCTTTCTGACGCGCGAAGGGTTTCACGAGCCTCCTGGTAGCGTCCAAGCCGGTACTGGGCCATCCCCTTTATACACCAGTACTCGGTGTTGTCAGATTCGAGTTGGTAGGCTACTTCTGCTAAGCGCAGTGCCAAGGAATAATCAGTCAACGCCGCGTCTGAACGTACTAGATACTGCCTCGCCTCCGTGGCCACTTGCCGAGCGACGTGCTTAGCCATGATCGGTGCGACCTGTTCCTTTAGCTGTCGGGTTGCTTCCGCCCGCTCGGCTCGATCACGCTCAAGCTTTGCCTCATACCGGGCTGATTCAATACGCCGCGACCAATGCGACGCGTAAGCAAAGGAGATAATGGCAATAACTATGGTGCATATCAGCACGACAACCATTATGGCTTGGATGGCACGCGCGCGGCTGGCACGTTCGGCAGCGACATGCTGAGCCTCGACGTATGTGGCCTCGACGTTTGCTAAAGCCGCACGATTCATGCGACGGCGCCCAAGGCTTTCGATCCGTTCCGCCAACTCCACGGCGCTAGGTAGCCGCTGCGCGGCGTCGCGGTGCGTACAAGCCGTGATGTCTTCACGTAGTAGGTCGTCCGACACGTCGTCCTGCCAACCTGTACCCAGCGGCCGGTTCAGGTCCCCTACCACGAACTGGTACAGCATGACACCAAGGGCATAGATATCACCCGCCGTCGTGGCTGGTTTACGAAGCAGCGACTCTGGAGGCGCATACAGTCGAGTTCCAGTCCGGCTGGAATCGTTACCCTCAAGCAGCGATTCAGTAAACCCAGTTTCGGTGATCTGGTGTTCTTGCAGGAGCGACCGGTCCGTGAGTAACCCGATGCCGAAATCTGCCAGGCGGGGCTGGAGTCTCCCATCGTCACGCTCGATCACGAAGATGTTCGAGGGCTTGATGTCTTTGTGGATGATGCCGTCCGCGTGCGCGGCGGCGACGACGCGGGCGATGCGGGCCAGGATGTCGAGTCGCGTGGCGAGCGGTACTGCGGCGATGCCGCCGCGCGACGCGGCCCACTGCGACGGGTTGCCGCCATCGATGAACTAGCTTTCGAGATAGAACGGCTGCTGCTCCAGGCGCACGTCGAGCAGTGGGGCGATGTCGTCGCGCTCGCCGAGCGCCTCGCGGATCAGGCGGAACAGTGTCAGCTCGCGCTTGAACGAACGCAGCCGGTCCGGGTCGAAGCAGAATTTGAAGACGCGCTGCTGCTTGGTCTTCGCGTGCCGCACCAGCCAGACTTCGCCGAAGCCGCCCTCGCCCAGCTTACGGTCGATCACCCAGCCCGGCTTGCCGGGGATTTCCAGGCCCAGCCCCGGCCGCCAGCCGAGCGTCTGCTCCTCTTCGATGCTCAGCGCCCGCTTGGCCTTCGCCGAGTCGCCCGGCGCCCGCAGCGGCGCGAAGCCGACCGCACCGACCTCGAAGACCTCCATCGGCTCGTCTCTGCCTTGGAACAGGTAGCGGCCGTGCGCGAGCCATTCGAGCGGCGGGGGCGAGGCGTCCGAATGGGTGGCTGGTGGTCGAGTCTGCGAGACCCCAGCAGAAGGCCGACTCGCGTCCGGCTGGGTGCTCGCGGCTCGTTCCTCACCGCTCGATCCCAGGCACCCGGCGTCCGAGACCGCGGGATGCTCGCGCACATATTGCCGGGCGTTGTCGAAGGCGGCGCGCGTGAGCAGGATCTGGCCGCCTTGGCCGAGGCCCATGACGCGGGCACACACGTCGGCCGCGTGGCTGGCGATGATGGTCTCTTTGGGCGAGGCCCCTTCGAGCATCACCGACTCGCCCAGGTGAATCGCGATTCGCGTGCGCGGCTCGACCCGCTGCCACGGAAACGTCCGAAGAGCGTGGTGAAACAGCAGCGCGGCGTTGACCGCATCGCTCACCCGCTCGAACGTCGCCAGGAATCCATCGCCGGTGTAGTTGTTTTCCGCGGCTTCAGGGAACTCGCCCAGGATTCGCCGAAAGATCTCGTTGTGTGGTCGCGCTACGTATTCGGCATACGAAGTGTCACCCAGTTCGACCTTGAGCCGGGTCGAGTCCACCAGATCGGTGAACATCAGCACGAATACTCGCGAAGGAGGCGCTGCCTGGGTCATGGGCCATACTCAAGACACTGATTTCCCGCCGACTTTCATAGTCTGCGAGTAACCCGATTATGCCGGCGCACGGGGGAATATCAAGATGCCGAAGAATTGCGCCTGGCAATGATTCATCTCAAGCAGCGGTGCTACCGGGAAGGTCCAAGGTTTTCATAAATCTTCACGTTGTGCGTGGCCCGGCCGCCCGCGACGATGTCGATGCGGCCGTCGCCGTTGAGGTCGCCGGCGACGAGGTCTTCGACGGCGACGCCGCCGTCGTCGATGACGATCTTGTCCCACTTCGTAAGCATTGCGTCGGTCGCGCGATAGACGAGGACGCCGGGGCCGGTGATTGGGCCGGGACCGGAGTCGCGCTGACCGATGATGAGTTCGTCGGTGCCGTCGGCGTCGAGATCGGCGGTCCAGACGGCGTGGCCCCATTTGAGAGTGTCGTCGAGGACGGTTCGGGACCACAACTTTTCACCGGCGCGGGGCGGCGCGTACACGACCACTTGATGGCCGTGCCACGGTTCGATCGTTGCGAAGTAGCCCGTTTTACCCTTGATGAGGCCGGGTTTGATCTCGCTTGATCCCTTGAACGGCGTCGACTCATGGTTGCCGCTGCCAAGCTGTTGCTTCGCCCACTTGCCGTCGCGGCGATCGAAAAAGTGGACGCCTTCCCAACTTCCCGTGAGGACGCCGAGCCGGCCTGCGGCGTGGAAGTCGCAGATCCAGTGGTTGTGCATGCAGTGCAGCGTGTCGTCGATGACTTCGGCCGGCCACGGGTCTTTCACCGGGTCTCTGGGGATTGAGAATGCGAGCAGTCGCAGGCCGTTGCCGTCGCCCCAGTTTGGCCCCTTGGTGCCGCGGCCTTGGAGCGGCGACACGACAAGTTGTGGGCGGCCGGTGCCGAGCACGTCGCCCCAGCGCATGCGGTGCGTAGTCGGTTCGGAACTGATCGGATGCACGGTCCACTTCTCGTCGAGCGATTTGCCGCGGCGGAGCCACTGGATAGTTCCGCCTGCCTGCGTGTCGCTCGGTCGCCATGCCGCGCCCAGGGCGAAATCGATTTGCCCGTCGCCGTCGATGTCTTGCGGGGCGATGCACACGTTGTCCTTCTCCGTTTGATTTTCGATGATGAGCCGCTTTTTCCACGACGGGTTCTCGAACCATACGATCGCGTTTTCCGTCACGGCCACGATGTCCGGCTTGGCGTCACCGTTCACATCGGCCAGCGTCACGGCGTAGCAGACGTTTCCGACGTGCGGATCGATCTCGCGGGCACTGAATTTCGGAAAAGGTGATTCGGCTTGTACGGATGAGGCCGCGAAAACCACGCTTGCGGTGAGCAGCGATTTGAGGCTCATGGTAGTTCCTCTTGGCGCATGGACGAAATTCACGGTTCGGCACGTGTGAATCATGCAGATTTCAGTTCGACTCGCAACCGCTGGCCGCGTTTGACTCGGCTACTTTTTTGACGTAAATAAATGCTGAAGGCCATCCTGCTGCCCGCCGCGCCTGCCGTTTCGCCGAACGAGTAGACGAACAGACCCGCCGAAGCCATCCCTGCCCGCCTCAAGTTAAGAGGAGGAACTCTGATGATCTCAATGCCCAGACATGGCCGACTCGCCCGACGCCAGTTGCGCCGCCATTTTCATCGCCCCGCCGCCTGCGGCGACAGCCAGCCCTCCAAGCCGAAACGACGTTTTTCAGTTCATATTTCTACGGTGTGCATTCCAGGTTTGGTGGTGGCCGCTTTGCTGGCGGCGACCTACTGGGTGAACCCAGCTACGATGGTCGCTGCGTGGTCGGTCGTCGCCAGCCCCGCGGTGTCAGCCGGTTTGTTTGGAATTGTCCTGACCCTTGGAGTTTGCGGTGCGCTGGCGAGTGCAGCCATTTGGTGGATTTGCCTGCGAGAGCTTCGCGCGAACCAGAGACTTCAGGCAACCATGCGAGAATTTCTGGATCGGCACGCCCAAGGTCAGTCGGACCCAGAAAATCGTCAAGCGGCCTGAGTGGGTGGAACCACGGGCACGGCCGGTTGCACAGCGAGGAATTCCTTGGCGAGTGCCTGATAGTCTTGAGCCCCGTGGCTGTCGGGAGCGTATTTGAAGATCGGCTGGCCGAAGCTCGGGCATTCGGCCAATCGAATGTTTCGGCGGATGCGCGATCGGAAGATGCGGGCATTCGACCACGGCACGCTGCGGCCGCGGCCGCTTTCCAGATACTTCTCTAGATCTTCAATCACTTCGCTGGCCAGTCGCGTCGCCTGATCTACCATACACAACACGACCCCGGTCACGTGCAGTTGCCGGTTGATCCGCCGCCACACCAGCGCGATGGTCTCCAGCAGTTTCGACAGCCCGTGCAGGGCCAGGAAGTGCGGCTGGAGCGGAATGATCACCTCTTCGGCCGTGGTGAGGGCATTGAGCGTGAGCACGCCGAGCGACGGCGGGCAGTCGATGAGGGTGAAATCGAACACGGGTGAGTGGTGAGTAGTGAGTGGTGAGTGGTCTGCAGCAACGACCGGAGTCGTTGCCGACGAGTCTCCCTCTCTGCCCCTGTTCCGCTGTCCCCCTGTCTCCTGCTCTGCATTCAAAAGGTCCCTCAAGATCACTTCGCGACCGGTGACGCCGGCGAGTTCGACCTCCAGTGCCGCAAGATTGATGTGGGCTCCGATGACACTCAGATTCGGGTCGACGGATCGACGCACGTCGGCAAGCTTGGCCGAACCAGTGAGGATGTCATAAATGGACGGGCCTTCGCGGGGAATTTCGACGCCGAGGTGTAGAGTTGCGTGTGCTTGCGGGTCGAGATCGATTACCTGCACGCGCTGGCCGGCGGCCGCCAGGGCCGCAGCGAAGTTGACGGTCGTGGTCGTCTTACCCACGCCCCCCTTCTGATTGATGATCGCGATCCGTCGCATACACCGGCTCCCGTAGTTTTGAGCCGGGATTTCTAGCAGAAGCGGCGATTTGAGGGAAGGCAGTAGTGAGTAGGCAGTTGGCAGTAGGGCGCGCGCTCTTATCGCTACTGCCTATTCCCTGCCCTCCGCAGTCGTCGGATCGATCACGTTGCGCACCTCGGACACGCGGTCGCACGGAAAGCCGCCGCGTTCGGCGTGCTTGCGGCAACTTGCGGCGTCGGGGGCGATGTAGACGCAGTACACCTTGTCCTCGGTCACGTAGCTTTCGACCCACTGGATCGTCGGCCCCATATCGCGCAGCACGCCGCATGACTTTTGCGAGATGGCCTGCAGGTCACCAGCCGACAACTTGCCGGCGCCGGGAATCGTTCGCTCGATGATGTACTTGGGCATGGGTGTACTCCAGTTGTGGGTGATTTCGAAAGCTACCGCGTAGAATGTAGCTTGCGAACACGGTGCAATACAACTACGGCATGCCGAAAGAAAAACAGCTCACGTGGCTTCCGTCGAGCTCTGCTCGGCAAACAGACTTGCCACGCCTGTTCGACCGGCTCCTTGTCGAGTTACTTTGCCACGGTGTTTTGTCGGCGGGGTCGCGGGAGCACTGACAAGCGGTTCGGGTGCCCCTTGCAGGCGGTCTCCCTCACGGACCTGAGTCAGGCGTTGCCGACCGCGTTCGACATATTCGGGGGACAGCTCGAAGCCGAGAAATTGACGGCCGAGTTTCTTCGCGACGACGAGTGTCGTGGCACTACCGGCGAATGGGTCGAGAACAACTTCCTCCTCGTTCGAGCACAGGCGGATGATTCGCCCGAGCAACTGTTCCGGCATCTGGCAGCCGTGAAAGCCGGCCCGCTCTTTGAATGTCCCGGCCACGCGCGGGAAGTACCACGTGTCTTCGTCCGGCGTGAAACCGCCGACCAAATCTTGCGGCCGGAGAATCCATGTGTCGTCCGGCAGCCGGCCGGCCTCGTTCGCGCGCGAGTCGGCGTACACGAGTTGCCGGGCGGATGGGACGCGGTTCTCCAACTCGTTGGAGCGAAAAGTGAATTTCCTCGCGTCCTTCACGAAATGAAACAAATGGGCGTGCGAGCGGCTGAACTTCTTCTTGCAATTCACTCCGAACGTGTAGTACCACACGACCCAACTTCGGCAATGGAAGCCGATCTCTTGGCTCAGCAGCTTGAGTTCCGCCGCGTATTCATCGCCGATGGCCAACCAGAACGTGCCGGTCGGCTTCAGCACGCGGTACACACCGGAAATCCAGCGGCGTGACCAGTCGAGGTAATGCTGCCGGTCCTTCGCATCGTCGTACACGTCGTATTCGTAGCCGATGTTGAACGGCGGATCGGCGAACGTCAGATCGATGCACTCGTCTGCGAGCGACTGCATGCCTGCGACGCAATCGCCCTGGCAGATGCGGTTCAACAATCCGTCGGGAACCTGTGTTTCAGCCATGAGGCGTATTCTACTGAGCACGGCCAGGGATTCAACGGAATGAGACAGACTTTCGAGACAATCAAATACCGAGCAGAAAACTGAAGACATTGTTGAAATGGGCGGGTACTATAGCCGCCGGTGGCACAGCAATCTCGATAGAATTGCGTCATCGACGCGCATCTTTTCTAAGGAGCATCGCTCAATGTGGATTCCCAAATGGCAACGCGATCGGTCGAAGGGTGTCGATTCGCCGATTCCGACTCAGGTTGTGTCGAACGAGGAGTTCATTCCGCGGCCGCAGAATGAGCGGCAGCGACAGGTGGAGGGGCTCATCGGCGAATTGGCCGAATCGAAGGCGAAGCGGCTCGGCATGGACCGCCGCGAGTTCGTGGCCAGCTCGATGGGCATGGCCACCGCGTTTCTGGCGATGAACCAGGTCTATGGAAACTATTGGGACGTGGACGAGGCCGAGACGTTCGAGCCGGCGGCGACCGAGGAGAAGTGGCCGAAGGGCGAATACTTCATCATCGACGTCCAGACGCATTTCACAAACGGCATCGCCATTGGTTTTCGCAACATGGAATTCGTGCGAAACATGGGCTTCAAGCTCGACAACTCGGCCGAAGCGTATGCGTTTCCAAATTTCGTGAAGGAGATGTTCTTCGACAGTGAGACGAGCATGATCGTGATCTCCGGCGTGCCCGGCAAGGAGATCAGCCGCGACAAGGAAGACAAGCTGCTCGAAGGCAAGGCCCGCACGCCCGGATTGTTCGGCGGCATCCTGCCCAGTTGGCTCATGGCGCAACGAAAAAAGGACATCAACGAGCTGGCTGGCTGCCAGCGAGCATTGTGTCAGGGCAACTGTGCTCCGAATCACTACTGGAACAAGACCACGAACAAGCCCGACCTCCCTGCCCTGTTCGAGCAGATGGAGCACGAGGTAAAGACGTACGGCATCGACTCATGGAAATGGTACTGCCACACCGACCCCGGCTCGTCCGGCAATGGATTCAAGCTCGACGACGAATCGATGGCGTACAAGTTCTACGAGAAGTCGCGCGAGCTGGGCCTCAAGGTCTTCAGCGTCCACAAGGGCTTCGCGTCGCAATCGCGCACGCTCGGCCATCTCGCTCACCCGGCCGATGTCGAAAAGGCCGCGATCGATAACCCCGACCTCACGTTTGTCATTTACCACTCGGCCATCAAGCACGGCATCAACGAGCCGCAGTTCAAGGAACCGACCTTCTTCGACCCGACGACCGGCGACTTCGCCTGGCACGACGCACTCATGAAAATCAAAGAGCGTCATCCCGAAATCAAGAACGTCTACCCCGAACTCGGTACGTCGTTCGGCATGCTCGCCGTCGAGCACCCGGTCATGGCCATGCACTTGATTGGAAAGAACGTGAAACTCTACGGGGCCGACCACGTGATCTGGGGCACCGACTGCTTGTGGTGGGGCTCGCCGCAGTGGGTGATCGACGCATTCAAACGATTCCAGATTTCTGATGAGCTTTGCGAAAAGTTCGGTTACACGAAGCTCACGAAGGATGATAAGGCCAAAATCTTCGGCCTGAATGCGGCGAAGATTTACGGCGTAGACGTAACCGCGAAACGCCGAGCGCTGCCCGACGACGCGCTCTCGCGCATCAAAACCGCTTACCTCGACCGCGGCGGCCAGCGCGACAACGCGGCGTACGGTTGGGTGCGGAGGGACGTGTAATTCTAGAACTTGGCATCGTAGGTTGGCACTCCTAGCCGACCTAACGGCGGCCAAGTAGCAGTCCGGCTTGATGAGTCAACCTACAACCCACTAAGGAGGAATCCAATGCGGTACCGATTCTTGAGGAACATTTTCTGTGGTGCATGGATCGGCGGCGTCTCAGTTCTTTTGTTGGCGGGTACTGAAGCGTCGCCTGCCTCCATTGAACCAATTGGCAGCGACGACGGCCAAAAGCCTCCCGTCGAGAAAATTGCCGAGGCCGGGGCCGTGTTTCAGAAGAATTGTAACTCCTGCCATCAGCCGCCGGACTTGAAGTTCGCGACGGACCGGGCGTGGCTCGATCAACTGAACCGGACAGCCTGAAGCAGCACGCCGGCTGAGGCCCGTGCGGCCTTGATCGAGTTTTTCAAGACGGGTGTGCTGGAATCGCCGCGAGCGATTGCTACGGCGGCGCATCGCGATAACGAGGAGGTCGGGTTTGTCGCACCAAGTTTTGACGAAGGGACAATCGTGCTCAAGAATGCCAGCGACGAGTTCGTTCGGCTGGAGTGGCCGAAAACGGACCGGGTTACCGCCAAGAAGACTGATCGCCCGATCGCGACGATGCGCCGTCCACTCCCGCCGGGGAAATACACGGTGACGAACTATCGGATGGTCCGTCGCGACCACGGCGGGCGCGAGTGGTTCATTTCGGCGACGGGAAAGAACATTCGCCAGATCGAGGTCGTTGCGGGCCAGACGCATCGGCTGGATTTGAGACCGGAAATCGCCATGAACTGCCGGGTGAAGATGACGGCATCCGGTGTGGACGTGCAGGCCGTTATCATGGGCGAGCATCACGCCGGGCTGACGATTTATCGCGACGGCAAACGAATCCCGATGGAGTTCGTGATCGTCGATGCCGACGGCAAGGAACTCGCATCCGGGCCGATGACCTACGGCTGAGGTGGCGGGGCCACAGCTTCGTGCAAGCTGGACAAATCGACGCTGACCGGCGCGACCGTGAAACTGCGATTTGAGGAGCCGCCGATCCCGATTCACGGACATACTTCGACAAAGATCTGATGAGCAGGTTTCTTTGGATCGCGATTCTGGCGGCGTCCGTCGCGTCGATGTGCGGCAACTATCTTCGGGCATCATCGGACGACTCGAAGCCCCGTGATCCGGCGGCGTGGGGCAGCGATCACGTCGGGCAGCCGCTGCCGGAATATGTCACGGGAGACGAGTGCCTGTTCTGTCACCGCGGGCTGACTTCGTGGGTGACGAATCGGCATCGCCTGACGATCCGCGAGCCCGATCCGGAATCCGCGGCATTGCGGGCACTTTGGAATTCGCCCGGTCGCCCGTTTGCCGATGAGACCGCGATGCTCATGGGCCGGCGGCATCGCGTGCGGTTTCTCAAACCGACCGGAGAATACGGCAAGCTAGCGCTGCTCTCGACCGCATGGCTGCCGCCGCGGGCCGGACAATCAGCCCGACTGGACCGCGCTGAGAATCCGAGTTGGGACGCGAGTCGATTCGCCAAGTCGTGCGCGGGGTGCCACACCACGGGGGTCGACCCGACGACGCTCGCGTTTTCATCCCCCTCGCTCGATTGTTACGTATGCCACGGCGACGCCACGCTCGATCATTCGAAGGACACGTCGCTGATCTTCTTTTCCCGCAAACGTCAGGACCCCGCTCGCGTTGAGATTTCAGTCTGCGGCTCGTGCCACATTCGGTCCGGCAGGTCTCGCAGCACCGACCGGCCATTTCCGAACAATTTCGTGGCCGGCGACAACCTGTTCCGTGACTTCCAGGTCGATCTATCCGACGAGACGATCGCCAAATTGAACCCCGCCGACCGGCATGTGTTGGAAAATGTCCGGGATGTCGTACTCTTCGACAAGAACGCCGTGACGTGCCTCACCTGCCACGACGTACACAGTGGTTCGAGACGGAAGCACCACGACGTACTCGAGCAGCCTCTCTGCCTGACCTGCCACAACACCACGGGGCCGAAGTCAGTGCGAAGGCCGTTTGAGGTACACGGCACGATCTGTGAGTATTGAATCTCGCCGGCCAAACAAAACAACCCGGCCGCCTGTGGGCAACCGGGCTGCGATGATTCTTGGGGATTCGGCCCGCGAGTTGTTCGCTACTTTTCGTTGCGACGCCGGGCGTCTCGCACCTTGTCTTTTACCTCGTCGGCGAACTCATCCACCGCATCGCGAGCCCGACCGATGCGATCCTCGAGTTTCTCAACCGCACCCTCCATCACGGATTCGTCGCCGTTTTCATCAACGTCGTCATCCGAGAATTTTTCCTTGACGGCGTCGATCAAGTCCTCCGTCTTTTCTTCGAGTTCGCCGGTGTCGATGGACACGTCCAATCGGTCGCCTCGCTTGTTGAAATGGATGATCCCCATCGCCGCCAACACGCCCACAATCAACGCCAGAATCAAAATGGTCCGCATGAATTCCTCCCGGCTCGAATTGGGTCTATCCGATTATCTCCCTCCGCCCCGCGAATAGCGAGCGTGCTTGTATCAGAATTGTTAGATCGGGTCATTATGGGTTTGGCGATACGCCAGATATTCTTCGAGCACACGGCGGAATTCGGCCATGTCCACATCGCGCTCGCAACACACCAGCATCAGGCAGCCGTCCGAGCGGAAGTTGCCGTCCCACTCGATGACCTGATCGTCGGTCCAATCGGGCCGATATTGGTGCAAATGTCCGTTCGCGAGTTGACTAATGTAAGCCCGCAGGCTGCGATCGGTCTCGTCCATCGGCCCGGCGGCCGGGCAATTCTCGAAGTCGTCCGGTTGTGTCCGTTGGCTGCTCATCGTTGCTCCTCGCATATGACTCAGCTATCTTGTGGTGCCGGATCAGAAAAGTAAATCCAGTGGGAAACTTTCTCGCGGAGAAGGTGTCTCACGCAGAGGCGCAGAGTTCGCAGAGCCGGGTGGATGTTTGCGTCGTTCGTTCTCCCTCCATTGCGTGCTCCGCGCCCCTGTGTTAGATGATTTGCCTTTGCTTTCACCCGCCGAAAGGAGCCGCACCATGAGTAACTGGCCGATCGGAGTGTTCATGTCGTTGGACGCGGGACTGGGCGTGAAGTTCGAGGTGGCCCAAGAACTGGGCGTGCCGACCGTGCAACTGCACTCGCCGTCGAAGAAGGTGCGAACGGCCGAGACCGCTCGGGCGTTCCTCGATCGCTGCAAAGGCGCGGGGATCACCGTGACCTGCATGTTCGGCGGCTTCGAGGGCGAAAGCTACGCCGACATCCCCACCGTGAAACGCACCGTCGGCCTCGTGCCGCCCGAGACGCGAGCCGCGCGCACCAAGGAACTCAAAGAGATCGCCGACTTCGCCAAACTCATGGGCCTCGCCTGCGTCGGCCTGCACATCGGCTTCGTGCCGCACGACAAGTCAGACCCGCTCTTCGGTCAGATCGTCGCCATTGCCCAAGACGTCTGCGACCACCTGAAGCGAAACGGCCAGGCCCTGCACCTCGAAACCGGCCAGGAGTCCGCCGACGGCCTGCTCCAGTTCATCCACGCCGCCGGCCGCGACAACCTCTTCATTAACTTCGACCCCGCCAACATGATTCTCTACGGCACCGGCAACCCGATCGAAGCCCTGCGCAAGGTCGGCAAGTACGTCCGCTCGGTCCACTGCAAAGACGGCAAGTGGGCGGCGAACCCCGGCAAGGAGTGGGGCCAGGAAGTCCCGCTCGGCGACGGCGACGTGAACATGGAACTCTACCTCCGCACCCTCAAAGACATCGGCTACACCGGCCCGCTCACGATCGAGCGCGAGATTGCTCACGACCCGGTGCGCCAAAAAGCCGACATCGGCGCGGCGGTGAAGTTGCTCGAATCGCTCCGCGCGAAGATTGGGTAGTCGGAGAGAAGTGTGTCGAGTGGCACGCCTCCTCGATCTCTCCTGAAGAACTCCCGCCGGATCGTGCTGGACGACCGGGCCTGGGGCGGCGCACCACCCGGCTTGCTTCGACAAAGCACGCGGCTTGCGCTGACGCAGCATGCGGCCTGCTGCGGCGTTGCACGCGGCTTGCTTTGCCTGAGCACCAGGCTTGTTTTGCGATAACACGATGCCGGCAACGCAAGAACCACAGGCGATTTCTGGGGTATCCTCTACGGAACTCCTGTCAGAGTATCGTTTAACGTTCCAACCCGCAGGTCCGTCCCGCCTCGCAGACGCACGCGGACTTCCAGTGTGAACGGGGCGGCGGTCAGGGTCGGGATTTGGCAGGTGAGGGTCTTCGGCAGGTTCGTCGAGACGATCGCGACCTTGATCGCAGCGCCCGTGGCCGGGACGAAGAAGATGCCTTCGTCCGTCTTGGTCTGGTCGAACTTCAGGTTCTCGCCCTTGATCTCGCCGATGCCGCCCGACTTCGCGTGGTTGTTGATCTCGCCGGAGGTCATGTCTTTGAACTGCAGCAGCACGGGGGCGGGGACCGGGGCGATGTCTTTTTGCGTGGTCCCTTTGGTGCGGATCGCGTCCTTCAGGCGCGGGCCGGCGCTGGCCGATGCGTCCAAGGTATGCCGCGCGGGGTCGAACGTGTCGGTCAGGCCGTTGAACTTCTTGCCGATCGAAGTCGAAAAGCTGACGATCGGCAAGTTGACGCGGAAGCCGTCGAGCAAGAGCGACTCGACCGCGCCGGAGAGGTCTTCGAGCACGGCGAGGATGTCCGCCTTGCCGGTCGTCGAGCCGCGCTCAACCATGCGTGTGGCAAGCTCCTCGAGGCCCGCGCTGCCCACCGGGATGACGATGGCGGCGAAGTCGGTCAGATCGGTGGTCGTGAGCTTGTTGTCGCGCAGCACGTAATGGATCGGCATGATGCACCTCCCTGAAGAGAATTGGCTCAGGTGTCACACGTTAGATTGAACTGCGCCGCCCATCATCCCCGCGCCCTCCGGCAAGATCAAGCAAAATCCGGCGGAGGCGTGCGTACCCAGGCCGCCGTCGATCGTGATGCTCACAACTGGTTCTCCAAGAATTTCCGGATGGCGTCGGCCGCGATCGCATGCGCGTGTTCGTTCGGGTGAGCATCGTAGCGGTTGACGGTCAGGTTTTCACCGGCGTGCTGCTCAAACGTCGGCAGCAGATCGAGGCACGGGACTTCGATCTCGCGCCAGAACTGAAAGATCTTCTCGTGAGCTGGTTTGCACGAGTTGTCCGGTCCCAGCGAGTGCATGAATGGAAAGATCACGACCGACAGCCGGCCGCCCGCGTCGTGGCATGAGTCGCGGAATCTTCTCAGTCGCTCTTGCTGCTGTTCCCACGTCGGTCCGTCGTACGCCGTGCGGACAAAGTCGTAGTATTGCGACACGTCGGGATCAAATCTCGCCTTGAGTCGGAAGTAGTACGTGTTGATCAAGAAGCTGTGCTCGACGAGGAACCCCGGGCGGTGGTCCGACTGTGAACCCCGCTCGGCGATCTTCTCTTGTTGAGGCACGATGTCGTTGGTGTCGTTCAGGCAGTAGATCAGCACGACGCGGTCGAAGTCGTAACGATATTGCAACAGGCTCGGGATCAGCTTGATCTCTTCGCCCGTGTCGCGGCCGACGTCGGCAAACGTGTGGATTTCCCACTCGCCTCGCTTTGCGTTGCGGATGTTGTTTGTGAAACGGCTTTCGACGTCGGCGATGCCGTGCCCCGCGGTGAACGAATCGCCGATAAAGGTGAATCGTGGCCGGTTCGATCGGTGGTTGAAGACATAGTCCACGCTGTCTCGGACCTGGGCATTGTTGTATTGGAAGTGCCGCTCGAACCATTGTTGGCTCGTGCGAGTTTGAGAAAAGGAATCCGTGGCATCGTAGACA
>Ga0247727_10011500_pt1 | contig 15434 bp, 14 predicted proteins | sample WisWelCaveWW1625_FD_202498 | JGI IMG/M metagenome (GOLD analysis project Ga0247727, IMG submission 202498) | Biofilm microbial communities from Wishing Well Cave, Virginia, United States - WW16-25 | ecosystem: Environmental > Aquatic > Deep subsurface > Groundwater > Cave microbial mat | place...
GACAGCAGCATCGGACGACACCAAGGCATCTTTGATGACTACGACTCGGCAGATGAGAACGGCCGCGAAGCCGCTCCCCGTCCAGGATCAGCGGCTACCGTGGCCGTGATTGGTGAGGGAACTTCGGGCTAGCGCTGTTCGGTGCGCGAGCCTTCGCGGCCGAAGGCCGGCTTGTCCGGCCGAGAGGCCAAGAGAGCTTCTTCTGTGCCTCGCGGCGAGGAAGGGGGTCCATGGGGGGAAACATCGTTTCCCCCATGGACCGAAAGGGGGTTCACGGGGGAAAACATCGTTTTCCCCCGTGATGTTGTCCGAGGCGGGACCTAGCATCACCGCCGACCGAGCCATGGGAGGGAGACTGCCGGATACGGAGTTGGCCGAAGAGCTCTTGCAGCTCGAGGAGGCCGACGCCTGGTTCGAGTACCTCGAGTCCACCCGTGGCCAGACGGAGACGCGCTACGCCGAGGTCGAGCCTTGGGCGTGGGCGCGACTCTCTCAGCGGCTCCGCGCGGTCCGAGCACGCCGGTCGCGCCTCCGTACGGCGGCGGCGTGACGCCCGGCACCGAAGCTGTTGCTAGCCTTACGGGAGGCCTATGGCCGTTGTCTTGAACATCCGCAGCGCGTGGCCGGAAACGCCGGTGGCGTTCCCGCGCCCGCGCGCGATCGAGCGAGGAGAATCACACCTTGGCACTACGTTGGTTTCGCTTTGGCAAGCAGGAAGAGGAAGCCGCGTCGCCGGACGCGGCTGTCGTAGAGGTAGAGGCACCGCCTGAGGTTCCGGCGGTAGAGGCACCGGGGCCAGCTGAGGCCGGGGAGCTCGCGAAGAAGAGGCGCCGCCGCGGAAGCCGCGGTGGGCGTGGCCGGAAGAAGCCCGGCGCGCAGGTTGCAGACGAGGCGCCTGCTGTAGCTGAAGAGCCCTCCGCGGAGCCGAAACGGGCTGGACCCCAGCGGACACCGGAGCGCAAGACCGAGCGCAAGCCGGCGGCTCGCAGCAACCGACGTCGGACGCCCACCAAGCGCGCGGCACTGCCTGCTGCGAAGCGAGAGCTCTTGATCTCGGTCGACATTGGTGAGCAGCGCGTCGCGATCCTCGAGGACGATCGTGTCGCCGAGGTCTACCTCGAGCGGCCCGAACGTCGCTCGATCGCCGGGAACATCTATCTCGGCGTCGTTGACAACGTCCTTCCCGGGATGGAGGCTGCGTTCGTCGAGATCGGGCTCGAGAAGAACGGCTTCCTCTACGTCGACGAGATCGTCGTTCCGGAGCTCGAGGGCCGGAAAGGCGCGAGGAAGATCCAGGATCTGATCAAGCGCGGGCAGACGGTGCTGGTCCAGGCGGTCAAGGACCCGATGAAGTCGAAAGGCGCTCGCCTTACGACCGAGATCTCCCTCCCGGGCCGCTTCCTCGTCTACGTCCCGAACGGTGAGGGATCCGGCGTTTCCCGCCGGCTCGAGGACCAAGAGCGGGTGCGGCTCAAGGAGATCCTCAGGCACCTCGATCCCAAGGGTGGCGGCATCATCGTACGGACGGCCGCCGAGGGCGCGTCCGCGGAGGACATCGAGCGAGACCTCGTGTTCCTCCAGCGGCTCTGGAAGACGATCCAAGCAAAGGCGAAGGCGGCTACGGCCCCGACGCTCGTCTACGAGGAGGCCGAGCTTCCACTTCGGATTGTCCGAGATCTCTTTGCCGGCGACTTCGTCGGCGCGCAAATCGACGACGACCGCACATACCGACGCATCGTCAGCTACCTGAAGAAGACATCGCCGCACATGATCGAGCGCGTCCATCGTTACCGCGAGAAGGCGCCGCTCTTCGAAGCCTCCGGCGTCGAGCAGGAGATCCGATCGACGCTCGAACGCCGTGTCGATCTTCCCTCCGGCGGTTACCTCGTGTTCGACTACGCGGAAGCGTTCACGGTCATCGACGTGAACACGGGTCGGTTCGTCGGCTCGCGAGGGAAGAGCTCGTCCGGGCGGCTCGAGGACACGATCGTGAAGAACAACCTCGAAGCGGTGAAGGAGGTCGTCCGCCAGCTTCGGCTGCGCGACATCGGCGGGATCATCGTCATCGACTTCATCGACATGTCCAACCCGAAGAACCGGGCGACGGTCGAAGAGGCCCTCCGGACCGAGCTCGAGCGCGATCGAACCAAGACGTACGTCGTCGAGATCTCGCCTCTGGGGCTCGTCGAGATGACGCGCCAGAATGTCACCGACGGTCCTCGCGAGATCCTCACGAGCCGCTGTCCGGTTTGCGAGGGCAACGGGTTCGTCGTGTCCGACGCCACCCATGCGCTCGAGGTGGAACGGAAGCTCCGGGCGATCGCCAAGGGATCCCGTACACAGGCGTTCCGGGTCGCCGTCCATCCCCGCATCCTCGCGCTGCTGGCAGGGCCGGGCGGAAGCCGGCTGGCGGCGATCGAGACGAGCGTTCGGCGACGGCTCTACCTCGTCCCGGCTGCCCAGAACGGCCACATCCACGTCGACCACTGCGACGTGCTGGAGCAGGGCAAGCTCGAGGCGCTCCGACCTGCTGCCCCCGTCGAAGAGGGTGCCTCGATCGAGCTCAAGCTGGTCGAGGTCGGGCTCTATGACGCAACGGCTGGCGTCGGGAAGATCGAAGGCTGCGAGGTCGTCGTCGCAGATGCTGCCAAGCTCGTCGGAAAGAAAGTTGCCGTGACGGTTGGTCGCGTTCTGGACGGCGTTGCCTATGCCACGCTCGGAGAGGCCAGAGTGAGTCCCGAGGCGATCACGTTCGAGGCGGAGGCCGAGAGGCCGACTCGCGCCATGAGTGGGAAGAAAGCGGAGGTTGAGGAGACCCCCCCGAGCACCCCGAGCCGGAGAAAGGCAGCTGTGAAGCCGACTCCCGAGCTGCCACTCCAAGCCGAGGTCGTCGAGGCACCCGCCGCCGATGCGGTGGGCGACGACAAGCAAGCCGCCGCGGAGGCTCAGCCGAAGAAGAAGCGGACGCGTCGCGGAACGCGCGGTGGTCGGGGGCGAAAAAAGACGGGTGCGACTGTGCTTACCGATGCCTCGCCCGAGGGCGACGGCCGCACGAGGGCTCCCAAGATCCATGTTCCGCCGCCCGATCTCGCCCTCGAGGAGGAGAACGCCGTAGCGTCCCCGACGGTCGCTGGGCCAGAGGCCGAGACGGAGGTCGGCGTCGACGGGCAACCGAAGCGCAAGCGGGCGCGGCGAGGGACGCGTGGTGGTCGCAACCGGCGGAAGCCCGCGACGAACGGCCAGGCCGGCGACACGGACGAGCTCGTCGGGGCAGAAGAGCCTGCATCCGCCGATGTCGGACCCCGGCCGTCCGGCGCGAACCAGGATGAGTCTCAACCCGAGAAGTACGTGCCGATGTCGGAGTGGATCGGGGACTTCGAGCCGCGCCGAAAGTAGCTGGCGCCGCGAAGATCCCTGAAGGCCCCCGCGTCGCGGGCGCGTTGTTCCTCGCATACATCTCAAGCCTCTGACCGGTATCATGCGGCGGCTCGCGGGCCCCGCTCCCGCGCTTCTCACGCACGGAGACTCACGTGACCTACGCGATCATCAAGGTTGCCGGAAAGCAGTACCGCGTCCGCGAGGGCGAGCGGCTCCTTGTCGACCGGCTCCACGAGGACGACGGTGCGACGTTTGCGCCCACCGTTCTGCTTGTGGGCGGCCAGGGCGCGCCGGTCCTCGATGCCGGCGACATCAAGGTGACTGCGAAGGTCCTCGGTGCGGTCAAAGGTCCGAAAGTGCGTATCGGCAAATACAAGAAGCGCACGGGCTACCGGCGGCACACTGGTTTCCGTGCGTCGCTGACGCAGATCGAGATCGAGTCCATCGGCGGCGCGCCCGCCCGCGTCGCGGCGAAGCCGAAGGCCGAGCCCGTGAAGGCGGCGAAGCCGGCTGCTTCTGAAGCGGCTGTACACGGCTACCCTGAGATGACAGTCGCCGAGATCAAGAAGGCGGCAGCTTCTTGGGAGGCGACGACGCTCCACGATGCCCTGGAATACGAGCATGCGCACGGCAAGCGGAAGGGCGCCATCGCAGCGCTCGAGTCCGCGATCGCAGACAAGGAGGGCGATTCCTAATGGCCCACAAGAAAGGTCTCGGCTCCTCGCGCAACGGCCGCGACTCCGAGTCGAAGCGGCTCGGAGTCAAGGTGTTTGCCGGCCAGCCGGTAAAGGCGGGCATGATCATCGTCCGCCAGCGCGGGACGAAGTTCCGTCCCGGCCCTGGCGTCGGACTCGGCCGCGACGACACGATCTTCGCGCTGCGCGCAGGAACGGTTGAGTTCAGCCGATCGGGCGACAAGCGCTACATCGCGGTTGCGGCCGCGGCGGAGTGAGCTCTGGAGCACTGATCTCGTCGCCGAGAAGGTAAGCGAGTGGGGTCGGACTCGAGTCTGACGCGACACCTTCTACAACATGTTTCACGACCGAGCCCAGATCCACGTCCAGGCGGGCCGCGGCGGCGACGGCGGTCTCAGCTTTCGCCGCGAGAAGTACGTGCCGAAAGGCGGGCCTGACGGCGGCGACGGAGGTCGTGGTGGCGACGTGGTCGTGCTCGCCGATCCCGCCCTCCGCGACCTCTCCGCGCTCGGCCGTGTGAAGTGGCTCCAGGGTGGTCGCGGCGGCAACGGCCGGGGTACTCGGAAGCACGGGGCGGACGGCGAGTCGGTCGAGATCCGTGTTCCCGTCGGGACGCAGGTGCTCGACGACAACGGCAGTCTGATGGCCGACTTGACGACGCCGGGAGCCCGGTTCGTGGCTGCCCGTGGCGGGGCGGGTGGGCGCGGGAATGCGCGGTTTGCGACGCCCACGCGCCAGACCCCGCGCTTTGCGGAGACCGGGCTGCCCGGGGAGGAGGGGGATCTCGTTCTTCGCCTGAAGCTGATCGTCGACGCAGCGCTTGCCGGGCTTCCGAACGCGGGCAAGTCGTCCCTCCTGCGCCGCATCTCGAATGCCAAGCCCAAGGTCGCGGACTACCCGTTCACGACGATCGAGCCCGTTCTGGGCACCGTCGACGGCCCGGACGCAAGGCAACTCACGGTCGCCGACGTACCAGGACTGATCGAAGGTGCAGCCGAGGGAGCCGGGCTAGGCCATGAGTTCCTCGCCCACCTCGAGCGGGCCCGCCTCCTCGTGCACGTCGTCGACGCGTCTGAGAGCGACCTCGCGGAGCGGTTCCGTACCATCGATAGCGAGCTCGCCGCGTACGGCGCCGGGCTCGACGAGCGGCCGCAGCTCGTCGTGCTGAACAAGATCGACCTCCTGGCGCAGCCACCGCGCTTCGAGTTCGAGAACGAGCGCGTCGTCCGGGTCGTCGCAACGTCGTGTGCGACGGGCGAGGGAGTCGAGGAGCTCGGGCGCGTGCTTTTCGAGCTTTGCCCCGTCGAGAGCGCGGAGCCTGCGTCCGAGGACGTTCTCCCGGAGTTCCTCGAGTATCGACCACAGGCGCGCCGAGGCCCGAGGTTTCGGATCCTTCGCACCGATCGCGGCTATCGAGTAGTCGGCACCCCGCCGCCCGCTGCCGAGCTCGAGGAGGCGCTTCGTCGAGCGGGAGTGAAGCGCGGCGCGGAGGTCGAGGTCGGCGAAGAGTTATTGGAATGGCAGTAGCTCGTCCCACGCTCGGACTGCTCGGCGGCGTCTTCGACCCGCCACATGTGGGTCACCTCGCTCTCGCTCGAGCCGGGATCGAACAGCTCGAGCTCGAGAGGCTTCTCGTCCTCGTCGTGGAAAACCCCGGACACAAGCGCTCGACGACATCGCCCGCGACTCGCCTCGAGCTGGCCAGCCTCGCTTTCGAGGAATTGCCGGGCGCCCAGGTCGAGCTCGATCCTCACCCCCGCACCGTGGACTCGCTCGAGGCGTGCAGTCCAAAGGACGCAGTCTTCCTCGTCGGTTCCGACGAGCTCGCAGGCTTTCCCCAGTGGAAGAATCCGGAGCGCGTGCTCGAGCTCGTGCGGCTCGGAGTGGCGATGCGGCCGGGCGTCCCCTACGGTCGGTTGCGCGAAGCGCGCACCCGATTCCCTGCGCCCGACCGCATCTCCTACTTCGAGATGCAGCCGGTGCCGGTTTCCTCTACCGACATTCGAAACCGCGTAGCCCAGGGCGAGTCGATCGACGAGCTTGTTCCGCCGAAGGTCGCCGAGGCGATTGCGCGTCTCGGCCTATACCGGCACGCCGAGTAGACTGAGGCCCCGGAAACGAAAGGGCAAGAGACCGACCTGACCCCGCTCGAGCAAGCACGCCGTACCGCAGCTCTCTGCCAGGAGAAGCTGGCAACCGACGTCACCATCCTCGACATGCGGGGCGTCTGCGACTTCACCGACTTCTTCGTGATCGCCTCCGGGCGGAACTCGCGCCAGACGAAGGCAATCTATGACGAGGTCGCGGGCACCTTGAAGCAGGAGCGGCGACTCCTGCCGCGCTCGACCGCAGGGCTGGCTGAGGCGACCTGGATCGTCGCCGACTACCTCGACGTGGTGCTCCACCTCTTCACTCCCGACACGCGCGGCTTCTACCGGCTCGAGGAGCTGTGGAGCGACGTGCCCGCGATCCAGGTCGAGGTCGCGGTCGGTTAGCGTTGGCCGATCCGTAAACTACACTGGCGGTCGTGCTCACGACCGACCAGAAGGGCGCGATCGCCGAGGCCGCCATTGCCTGTGCAGCCATCAAGCTGGGCGTCGGCGTCTACAAGGCGGTTACCGATGGGGACAGGTACGACCTGATCTTCGACATCAGATCGACCCTCGTGCGCGTTCAGTGCAAGTGGGCCCCGCGCCACGGCGATGTGGTCCTCGTGCGCTGCTACTCGGGTCGCCGGGCACGGGAGGGTTTGAGACGGCGTTCGTACACGGCAGCTGAGGTCGACGCAATCGCCGCGTACTGCGCTGATCTCGATCGCTGCTTCTTCGTGCCCTCCCAGCGCTTCGGTGGTCACGTGCAGCTTGGCTTGCGTCTCGCGCCTAGTCGCAACAACCAGCACATCGGTGTGAACTGGGCTGAGGAGTTCGACTTCGACGGTAGAATTGGAGCCCTTCTGGGGCCATAGCTCAGCTGGGAGAGCGCCGCGATGGCATCGCGGAGGTCGTCGGTTCGAGCCCGACTGGCTCCACTCCAAGCTCCATGCGGAGACGGGATCGCCTCCGTGTCGACTTCTCCGGAGGTCGTTCGTCGTATTGAATGACGGAGCGCAGCATTGGGCTGTGCGAGAGCCGCGAACGAGGAGGACATATGCCTGGACAGCTGGTGCACTTCGAGATTCCCGCCGGTGACACGGCGAAGGCCCGCGAGTTCTACGGTTCGCTCTTCGGCTGGCAGTTCCAGCAGTTCGAGGGGCCGACCGAATATCACATGACCCAGCTCGCCGAGCAGATGGGCGGTGCGGTCTATGGCGCAGACGGCGACAAGCGGGGCATGCGCGTCTACTTCGACGTCGACGACATCAACGCTGGAGCAGCTCGCGTCGGCGAGCTCGGGGGCGAAGGGGGAGATGCGATGCCGGTGCCGGGCATGGGCTGGTTCGCGATCTGCAAGGACGTGGAGGGCAACGAGTTCGGGCTCTGGCAGAGCGACCCGGCGGCTGCGCCGCCCGGCGAGTAACGGGTCTTCCGACCTTGACCGAGACCGACGCGGGGGGCGCGAGACGCGCTCCCCGCGTCGATTCCAGCACTTGAACGTTGGATTTCTCGCTCGGCTTTACTATTCTCGCCTCGTGTTTCCTCGAGCGGCGATCCATGCACCGATGCAAGCGGGTCGCCCTCGTGTGGGTTTTGGGCTCGTGCGTAAGCACTCGGAAGGAGGAGAGGATTGATGGACCGTCAACGGTCTGGAAGGAACACGCGGAAGCTTTTGTGGCTTCTGGTAGTCGTGGTCGTCGCGGCGCTCGCTCTCGTTGCGGCGGGGTGCGGCGGCGACGATGACGGCGGGACAGCGGCGGGTGAGGGCTCCATCTGGGTGCTCCTCCCCGACAGCGCAACCTCGCCTCGGTGGGAGGCCGACGACCGCCGGTTCTTCGACGAGGCATTCACGGAAGCCGGCATCGAGTACAACATCGTCAACGCCGAAGGTGACGCGGCCACGCAACAGTCCCAGGCGGAGCAGGCGATCGCCGACGGAGCCAGCGTGATCGTCCTCACCAGCAACGACGCGGGCTCCGGCGGTGCGATCATCGAGCTGGCCAAGGAGGCCGGCGTCCAAGTGGTCGAGTACGACCGGTTCAACACCGGAAGCTCAGGCGGGGCGGCCTACGTGAGCTTCGACAACGTTCGGGTCGGCGCCACGATGGCCGAAGTGCTCGAGCCGGTGATCTCGGGCCTCGGCGGCACGCCGCAGGTCGTCGAGCTGAACGGCGGCGAGGAAGACAACAACGCGTTCCTCTTCAGGGACGGCTACGACGCGACTGTCCAGAAGCATGTCGACGACGGCAGCTGGGCGCGCGTCGCCGACCAGCACGTCCCAGGCTGGGGCGCCAATGGCGAGGGCCAGACGATCATGGAGCAGATCCTCACCGACGCGGGCAACAAGGTCGACGCGGTGTTCGCGGCCAACGACAACCTCGCCCAGCAGGCGATCAACGCCCTCGAGGCGGCGGGCGTCGGCTCCGTGCCGTTGAGCGGCCAGGACGCGTCGGCGGTCGGGATCCAGAACATCCTGCTCGGCAAGCAGACGATGACCGTCTATAAGCCCATCGAGGCTGAGGCCAAGGTCGCCGCTGCATTTGCGCTGGCGTTGCGTGCGGGCGAGGATCTCTCGACCGTTACCTCCGAGTTCGAGTTCACGATCATCGGGATCAACTCGGCTGACGGCAAGCCCGCAGAGTCGGCAGAGGGGGAGGGCATCGTGCCCTACATCGCCCTGGTGCCGATCGGCGTGACCATCGACAACATCGCAGACACCGTCATCGCGGACGGGTTCCGGACGGTCGAGGAGGTCTGCGCGGGAGACACGGCAGATACGGACTTCTGCAAGGAGAACTCCTAACGCTGCCGGGCAACTGAAGCGTTGGAACGGCGGGGATGCCCGAAGGCGTCCCCGCCACCACGCTTCTGCCGACCCAGAACATGGCCATCGCTGACACCCCGCTCCTCGAATGCAGGGGCGTATCGAAGGCCTTCGGCGCCGTCCAGGCGCTCTTCCATGTCGACTTCGAAGTTCGTCGCGGTGAGGTCATGGCTCTGGTCGGCGACAACGGGGCCGGCAAGTCGACGCTGATCAAGAGCGTTGCCGGGATCTATCCGTTCGACGAGGGCGAGGTGCGTTACGCCGGCGAGGCCGTCCACATCCACGGCCCGCGCGACGCCGCCAAGCTCGGCATCGAGGTCGTGTACCAGGACCTCGCGCTCGCGGACAACCTCGACGTGGTGGCAAACATGTTCCTCGGTCGGGAGCGAACTCACAACGGGTTCGTCCTCGACGAGTCGAGCATGGAGTGGGCCTCGCGCGAGACGCTGGACAGCCTGCACGTCATGACGCTCAGGTCGGTTCGCCAGATCGTGGCGGGTCTCTCCGGAGGGCAGCGGCAGGCCGTCGCCGTGGCGAAGTCCATCATGTGGGACTCGAAGCTCGTCATCCTCGACGAGCCGACGGCAGCCCTCGGGGTGGCACAGACTCGCCAGGTACTGGATCTCGTCCGCCGTCTCGCCGAGAGAGGTCTAGGGGTCGTGATCATCTCCCACAACCTGCACGACGTGTTCGAATCCGCCGACCGGATCACGGTTCTTCGCCTTGGGCAGCGGGTCGCGTTGCTCGAGACGTCCGAGACGTCGCAGCAGGAGGTCGTGCACGCCATCACTGCCGGCACACTCGACCAGGTGCCGGGGATGTTCGACGACGGAGCGCCGGGGCCATGACGACCGAGCCGGACGTCGATCGCAACGCCGACGTGGAACCGACTCCAGCGCGGGAGACCTCGCCTACGACGCTGTCCGGGTACCTGCGGCTTTGGTGGCAAGGAGTGAAGTACGGGGAGCTCGGGTCGCTTCCGATAATCGCCGGCCTCGCGGTGATCGTGGTCATCTTCGGCGTCCTCGACGACACGTTCCTCACCGAACGCAACTTCACGAACCTGCTGCTCCAAATGACTTACATCGCTGCGATCGCGATCGGCGTCGTCTTCGTCCTCCTGATCGGCGAGATCGACCTGTCGGTCGCCTTCGTGAGCGGGGTGGGCGGGGTCGTGATGACGCTCCTGCTGAGACCCGACGATCCCGGCTGGCCCTGGTGGCTCGCGATCGCGGTCGCGCTTCTGTGTACGACCGCGATCGGGTTCATCCAGGCGCTCGTCATCACCAAGGCAGGCGTGCCGTCCTTCGTCGTCACGCTGGCGGGGCTTCTCATCTGGTCGGGCGTCGTGCTGATCCTCACGACTCAGGCATCGGGGGTGGGGACGATCAGGATCCAGGACGACACGGTCGTCGGAATCGCCAACGACTTCCTGAGCGACACCGCGGGCTGGGCCGTTGGGGCCGTCGTGGTGGCGGCCTTTGCCGTCTCGCAGCTCTACACGGCTCGGACGCGGCGCACCGGCGGTTTGCTAGCGAAGCCGTCGGTGGTGATCGTGCTCCAGATCGTCGGGCTCGCCGTCGTCACCTTCGCCGCGGTGTGGTACGCCAACGAGGACCGCGGCGTCCCCAAGGTCGCGGTGATCCTCGGAGTCCTGCTCGTCTTCTGGTCGTTCGTCGCGTCGCGGACGCGATTCGGGCGCCACGTCTACGCCGTCGGGGGCAGCGCCGAAGCCGCTCGGCGTGCCGGGATCCCCGTCGACCGCGTCCGCATCGCGGTGTTCATGATCAGTGGCTTCATGGCAGGGGTCGGTGGGGTGATGCTCGCGTCCCGGCTCCGCTCGGTCGCGACCAACACCGGGGGCGGGAACCTGCTCCTCCTCGTCATCGCCGCCGCCGTGATCGGGGGCACGAGCCTCTTCGGCGGCGTGGGCCGGGTCATCTCGGCGCTCCTCGGAGCGCTGGTCATCGCCTCGATTCAGAACGGGATGGACTTGCTCGGCCTGGCCTCCGGCACGAAGTTCGTGATCACCGGCTTAGTCCTGCTCGGCGCAGTGCTCGTCGACGCGTACGCCAAGCGCCGCCGTGTGGCTCGCGGAGTCGTCTGAGCGCGGCGACTGGGCCGGCGTCTTGCGAGTGGCCGGCGTTATCCGACTGACCGGCGCTCTCCTCGCGATCGGTGTCCTCGTCGCTGCGTGCTCGTCCGAATCGCGCGAAGAGGCAAGCGAGGATCGTGCGCAGACCCCGTCGCTGGATCGGCTCCACTTCGTCGACGTTGCGCACGACGTGGGGCTGGACTTCCGGCACGGCGCCTTCCGCTGGAACGTCTCGCGAGACGTGCCTGCGATGATGGGAGGAGGGGTCTGCTGGCTCGACTACGACGCCGACGGCTGGCTCGATCTCTTTGTCGTGAACTCGTATGCCGAGGGCGAGACCGCTCGCTGGAAAGCGGCGGGCGGCCTGCCGAGGAGTGCGCTCTATCGCAACGTGGAGGGCGAGTTCGTCGATGTAAGCGCGGACGCTCACGCCGACCTTGCGCTGCGTGGCAACGGGTGCGTCGCAGGCGACTTCGACCTCGATGGCCACACGGATCTCTACGTCACGACGGCGCGGGTCAGCGCGCTCCTGTGGAACGACGGCGACGGCACCTTCACCGAGGGAGCCGGCGACGCCGGAGTGGGCGCGTTCGGCTGGCGAACCGGGGCGGCCGTGGGAGACGTGAACGGCGACGGCTGGCCCGATCTCTTCGTCGCGGGCTACACGGATCTCTTCAATCCGAACCCGGATGCGGTCACCGGCTTCCCGAACACCTACCGGGGCGTCCGCGATCTCCTCTTCCTCAGCAACGGCTCAGCCGGTCCGGGCCGAGTGACGTTCCGCGAGGCCGGCGTCGATGCTGGGCTCGAGGTCGTCGACTTCGAGCACGGGCTGGGCGCGGCGCTCTCCGACCTCGACCGAGACGGCGACCTCGACCTCTACGTCGCGAACGACACGGATCCCAACCGCCTGTACGAGAACGTCGCCTGGCCGGGCGGGGCAGAGGCCGATCCGGCCGGGCTCGGCTTCCGCTTCGAGGAGCGGGCGGGCGCCGCGGGGGTCGCGGACCCGAACGCGGGTATGGGGATCGCCGCCGCGGACTTCGACGGCGACGGGCGGCCAGACCTCTTCGTGACGAATGCACGCTCCCAGGAGCACGCTGTCTATCGCAGCCTGCCGCCCGACGAGAACGAGCCCTCGTGGCTCGACGTGCGCTCCGAGCTCGGACCGAGCTTCAGCGGCTCCACCGGCTGGGGCGTGGCGTGGGCCGACTTCGACCTCGACACGGATCTCGACCTTCTCGTCGTGAACGGACACGTTCCGGTGACGGATCTCGCCGCGGACGCCGAACTGGTTCTCGCCTTCCGAAACCGCTCTGCGACGTCGTTTCAGCTGCACGGCAGTGCCTCTGGGCTCCGGAAGGTCGGGCGCCTCCTCGCACGCGGGAGTGCGGCGGCCGACTACGACAACGACGGCGATCCCGACGTCGCGGTCGCCACGATCGGTGGAGACCTCGTCCTGCTCGAAAACACCGGCACGGGCGACCATTGGCTCGAGGTCGCGCTCGACGGGTTCCATCCGGGATCGATTGTCACCGCGGTGCTCCCCGGCGGCCGCAAGCTCGTCCGCGAAGTGCTCGCCGGGAGCAGCTACCTCTCGTCCGAGGATCCGCGCGTCCACTTCGGCCTCGGCGAAGCGAAGAGCCTGCGCAGGCTCGTCATTCGCTGGCCCAGTGGGCAGAAGACGACCCTCGAGGACGTCGACGCCGACCAGCTCGTCACCGTGGAGGCACCCGAGTGAGGTTGCGCCGAGCTGTGGTTGCCGCCGCCGCGCTGCTGCTCGTCGCGGCCGGCGCACTCGCCGCGCGGTCGTCCGGGGAGGAGTCGTACCTGATCGACGGGTGTGTCCGCGGGGACCTCGAAGGCCAGTCGGTCGCGCGCGTCTGGGACGAGGCGCTGCTCGACGCCATCAGGCGGGACACCCCGGCGCCGACCGTCCACGCCCGCAACCTCTTCCACACCTCGGCGGCGATGTGGGACGCTTGGGCCGCCTACGACCCGGAGGCCGACGGGTACTTCGTCGACGAGAAGCACGAGGCCGACGACGTTCAGGCGGCGCGGGAGGCGGCGATCAGCTACGCCGCCTACCGAGTCCTTCTTCACCGGTACTCGATCGCAGCGGGTCTCGAAGCGACGTTCTCGGAGCTCGCGTCGGCGATGGAGGGGCTGTGTTACCGCATCGACTACACGAGCACGGAGGGCAGCTCCCCGGCCGCACTCGGGAACCGCATCGCCGCGACCGTCATCGAGCGTGGCCGAGACGACGGCTCGCTCGAGCGCCAGCGCTACATCTCCACCGACTACAAGCCGGCAAACGCGCCGCTGGTCGTCGCGATACCCGGAGCGGCCATGCGCGACCCAAACCGCTGGCAGCCCCTTGCCCTCGCGCAGATCGTCGCCCAGAACGGCCTCCCGATCCCCGGCAAGGTGCAGCGCTTCATCGGCCCGCACTGGGGTCATGTGGCCGGGTTCGCGCTTTCCCCGTCTGCACAGGGGCTCCCGATCGATCCCGGCGCGCCCCCGGAGCTCGGCGATCGAGTCGGCGAGGCGTACAAGCAGACCGCCCTCGACGTGATCCGCTTCTCGAGCTTTCTCGATCCTGGAGACGGGGTGACGATCGACATCGGTCCGGGCGAGCTCGGCTCGAACTCGCTCGGGACGAACGACGGGGCCGGGCACGACGAGAACCCCGCGACCGGCAGGCCGTATCCACTGAACCGCGTCCTGCGCGGCGACTACGCGCGGGCCCTCGCCGAGTTCTGGGCGGACGGCCCCAAGTCGGAGACACCGCCGGGGCATTGGAACACCGTCGCCAACGAGGTTTCGGACTCACTCGGCCCCGTGCGGCGGATCGGTCGCGACGGCGACGAGGTCGACGCGCTCGAATGGGACGTGAAGCTGTACTTCGCGCTCAACGGAGCCGTCCACGACGCGGCAGTGGCGGCATGGGGCGTGAAGGGTTTCTATGACTCCGTCCGACCGATCTCGATGATCCGGTACATGGGCGGGAAGGGCCAGTCGAGCGATCGGGACGGGCCGTCGTACGACTCTCGAGGACTTCCTCTCGCGAGAGGTCTCGTCGAGGTGATCACGCCCGCGTCGAGCGCGCCGGGCGAGCGGCACGCGCATCTCGAAGGACACGTCGGCGAGATCGCCATTCGCGTCTGGCAAGGCAATCCCGAGGACCCTGCGACGCAGCGTGGCGGGGTGGGCTGGATTCGCGCAGTCGAGTGGCTTCCGTATCAGCTTCCGACTTTCGTGACGCCCGCCTTCTCCGGCTACGTGTCCGGGCACTCGACGTTCAGCCGTGCGGCAGCTGAGGTGCTCACCGCCTTCACCGGAGACCCCTACTTCCCCGGCGGCCTCTACGAGTGGCCGGTCACGACAGGAGAGCTCAACACCGAGGCCGGGCCCACCCGTGACCTCACGCTCCAGTGGGCGACCTACTTCGACGCGGCCGACGCGGCCGGCGTCTCGCGCCTCTACATGGGCATCCACATCTCGCCGGACGACTTCGAGGGACGAAAGATCGGAGCGATCTGTGGGAAGGGCGCCTGGGCGCTCGCCCTCCGCTACTTCGACGGGTCGGCGCGCTCCTGACGGCGTGCGCTAGAACAGGTCCACACCGAAGCGAAAGGGACGGCCATGCCCATCTACCAGCATCGCGGAGAGCTTCCGCGCAAGCGACACATCGTCTTCCGCGAGAACGGAACTCTCCTCACCGAGGAGGTGATGGGGCTCGAAGGCTTCACGGGAAACGAGTCGATCCTCTACCACCTCGTCTCGCCTTGCCGCGTGAAGGAGCTCGGTGCCTTCACCCCGATCGAGCGCGATGAGTGGGTGCCGGAGACGCACGCACATCGCCTCATGTCGACGTACGACGTCCCACCCGAGGGCGACGAGATCTCCGGCCGCCGCACGCTCATGTGGAACCAGGACGTGGAGATCTCGCTCTGCCGCCCAGACTCGCAGATGGACTACTTCTTCCGGAACGGCGAGGGCGACGAGGTGGTCTTCGTCCACGAAGGGTCGGGAACGCTCGAGACGACCTTCGGCGACGTGCCCTACAAGGACGGCGACTACATCGTGATTCCGCGCGGCACGACCTACCGGTTCGCGCCGGAGGGCCCCCAGCGCTACGTCGTGTTCGAGACTCCCGGCCTGATCGAGATCCCGCGCCGCTACCGAAACGAGTACGGCCAGATCAAGGAGGGCGCGCCCTACTACCACCGCGACATCCACCCGCCGACCGAGCTCAAGACGCACCGAGACCGAGGCGACTTTCTCGTCAAGGTGCGCGTCCGCGGCGGCACCCAGGAATACGTCCTCGACTACCACCCCTTCGACGT
>Ga0247727_10011501_pt1 | contig 15434 bp, 12 predicted proteins | sample WisWelCaveWW1625_FD_202498 | JGI IMG/M metagenome (GOLD analysis project Ga0247727, IMG submission 202498) | Biofilm microbial communities from Wishing Well Cave, Virginia, United States - WW16-25 | ecosystem: Environmental > Aquatic > Deep subsurface > Groundwater > Cave microbial mat | place...
AAGTAGTACGGTTACCCCCCTGTCTAGGGTCGTCCGGCGTCCGTCCGACGCGTTGTAGGGCAAATGTGTGCGTCCTGTGAGAGCACTCGCCCCCCACCTCAGGACTCCAACGCGCCGGATCGCCTTATGTATCCTCGGCTCCTCGTGCCTCGCCGGCTTGCTACATCGCCTCCCGGAGCTCCTCCGCCTGCTTGCGGGAGCGGACGACCTCCACAGCATGGTACGGCCCGAAGCCTGCGCTTGATGACGCGACCATAGCCCGCTGAGGGGTATTCCCTTCACTCAGGTAACCACCACCTGTTGTTGCACGCGCGCCTCCATGGCGCTCCAGCTGAAACGGCTGCCAGAGCCTGCGGAAGAGGGCCCATGGGCATTTTGCGCCGACGGCCCTTGGCACAAGCACTTGGGGCAACCTGAGTGAAGGGAATACCCCTCAGGCTGAGTCAAGTAAATACCCCTCTGGGCCCTCTGGGCCTAAACCGGGTTAGGCAGCCTTTTACCAATGAGCACGGTGAAGTCCAAGCTGGCCGTCTCGCATTCCGTGGGGGAAGGCGGTGCGGCCCCCATCCGGACGAGGACCTCTTCCCCATCGCGGCCGAGGCGACAAGCCTTCTCCAAGGCCAAGGCGAGGCCTGCCAGCTCCGCCGTCGCCGACGTCCCCCCGGCCGAAGGCAGCCTGGACGCGGCTTTCGATAGAATTCGCGCACCTTTTCGACCACACACTTTCCGGCGCCGTTGCAGTTCCCCGGAGTGACATATCTTCGCTCAAAGGGCGCGATCTTCGCCATTGCGACACTTATCGTGAGCCATTTCGCCAAACTGCTTGAGCCTCGACAGCGGGCCTGCTCCTCCTCGCTTCGTTTGCCGCCCAGGCGCAGGAGCGCAACCTCCCCTACCGGGAGCTGGAAGGCATCGCCGAGGACTTCCGCTTCCACCGCACTCCGCGGCCATGAGTCTATTCGATCGTTTTCGCCGGGTCCGAGACGGGGCTCACCTTGACGCCGAGGCCCGCGCATTTCGCGCAGGCCGCCGCCGGCGCGGGCCAGCCTCTCCCGCCGCAGGCCGCGCAGGGCGAGGTCGTGTAGACGCTGGAGAGCGGGATGGAGAGCTTGGCGCCGCCGGGGGCGGAGCAGGCGGGGCAGCGCTCGTAGCCCATGCCCATGGCGCTGTCCTTGCAGGAGGGGCAGCCCACGCGCTCGGTCAGCGTGCCATTCCCGTCGCAGCCCCGGCACTTGACGGTGAAGTTCGCGCCGCCGACGTTCCCGCTGGCCGCGGTGCGGCCCTTCCCGTCGCAGTCGGAGCACTTGACCTGGAGGCTCTTCTGGCCCAGGCACTGTTTGCAGGGCACCCGTCCGTCCTTGCATCCCGGCGCGGTGCAGAGCTTCTCGCGCCACGGCTTCCCCTTGCACGCGGGGCAGCCGACGGTCCCGGACTTCGAGCAGCCGGGGCAGCCGACGTTCTTGAAGACCTTGTTGCCGTCGCAGTTCCGGCACTTGACCGAGGTGGTGGGGGCGTTCGGAGGCACGGTGCGCCCCGACCCCTTGCACTCCTTGCAGGGCACGTCGGTCTTCCCCTGCCCCTTGCACTGGGGGCAGGCCGCCTTCTCCTCCTTGCACTCGCCGCAATAGACGGCCTTCTTGAAGCTCGCGGCCAGCGCCTTCAGGTGCTCCGGCGCGCCCTTCGGTCCGCCCTGCGCGGCCCATTCCGCGATGCCCTTCCAGGTGGTCTCGAAGCCGCCGCCCCGTTCGAGCGACCGCTGGATCTCGATGAGGGTGACGGCGTAGCGTGCGCCCCAGGCCGGGCAGGTCCTGCCCGCGGCGAGGGTCGCGTCGTCGACCTTCGAGGCCTGGTTCAGGCCGCGGGTGAGCTTGAGGTGGAGCTTTTCGGGTTCCGCCTGGACCAGGAGGCAGAGCCCGGCGAGGAGCAGAAGTGATTTCATCGCAACCGTCCTTCCCCTACGACTCCCCTATATTGACACCCGCCGCGCGACGGGTCGAGGCAAATCGTCCGCGCGGCCCCGCACCCCCCTCTTGACCTTCCGAGGGGCCCGCCCTCCCGGAGCCCCAGCGAGGCGGCGCGACGCGCTACCCCGCCTCGCGGGCCGCACGGCGCCGGGCCACGATCCGGCGGACCACTTCGTCGGTGAGGACGCCCCCGAGGATGACCACGCCGATGATGGCGAACTCGAGGGTGTTCGGGATGTCCAGCATGTTGATCGCGTTGTAGAGGACGCGCATCACCGCGGCGCCGATCACGACGCCCAGGATCGAGCCCTCGCCGCCGCGGAGCGAGCAGCCTCCGAGCACGGCGGCGGCGATCGCGTAGAGCTCGTAGAAGTTGCCGAACAGGGCGGGCTGGATCAGGTTGCTGTCGAGCGCGAAGAGGGCGCCCCCGAACCCGGCCAGGACGCTGCACACGACGTACGCCAGGATCGTGATCCGGTGCGTGTCGATCCCGCTGTAGCGCGCAGCCTGCTCGTTCCGCCCCACCGCCAGCAGGTACCGCCCCCAGACCGTCCGGTTGAGGAAGACGGCCGCAACAACGGCGAGGGCCACCATGATGAGGAATGGAGCGGGAATCGAAACGGAGAAGACCGAGAACGGCCTGCCCGTGGCGATGGCGCGGAGGCCCTCGTGGGAGCTGCCGAAGCCCTGGCTCTGATCGTTGGTGATGAACCGCGCCGTGCCCCGGTAGATGAGCAGGCCGCACAGCGTCACGATGAACGGCTGGAGCCGCATCTTCGTGATGAGAAGCCCGTGGGCCAGGCCGATCGCCGCCGACATCATCATCACCAGCGCGATCGCCGCGGGCGCGGACATGCCCCGCTTCAGGAACACCGCCAGGAGCGTCCCGGCCAGCCCGACCACCGAGCCGATCGAGAGGTCGATGCCCCCCGTGATGATCACGAACGCCACGCCGATGCTGATGATCGCGTAGAGCGACGTCCACTGGAGCGTGTTCTGGAGGTTGTAGGGGCTGAGGAAATTCCGGTTGAGGATCCCGGTCAGCGTGGCGACGAACACCAGGATTCCGAGGATGCCCCAGGTCTTCTTCATGAGGAGATCAGGGGATAAGAGGAGATGACGAGATTTCGAGCTCTGCCATCATCGAATTCCCTCCCGTCTCTTCATCTCCTCCCATCCCCTCATCTCCCCTCACGCGGCCGTCCCCGTGGCCAGGCGCATGACCGACTCCTCGCTAAGCTGCCCCCGCGCCAGCTCCCCCGCAATGCGGCCCTGGTGCATCACGAGGGCGCGGTCCGACATCCCCAGGATCTCCTCGAGGTCGCTCGACGCGAAGAGGATCGCCACCCCCTGCCGCGCGAGCTCATCCATCAGGCGGTAGATCTCCTGCTTGGCTCCGACGTCCACGCCGCGGGTCGGCTCGTCCATGAAGAGGACGCGCGGTTCGAGCGCCAGCCACTTCCCCAGGACGACCTTCTGCTGGTTCCCGCCCGAGAGATGCTGGACGAGTTGCCGGTCGTGGGGCGTCTTGATCGAAAGCTGCTCGATCGTCTGGCGGGTGAGCGTCCGCTCGCCCGCGCGGTCGACGAACACGCCGCACTGCCGCAGCCACGCCATGCTGAGATTCTCCCGGACCGCCATCTCGAGGAAGAGCCCCTGGGCCTTGCGGTCCTCGGGGACCAGGCCCATTCCCCGGCGGATCGCGTCGAGCGGCCGCTGGAACTCGACCGCCCGGCCGCCCAAGCGGAGCTGCCCGCCCCGGGCGCGGTCGACCCCGAAGAGCACGCGGAGGAGTTCGGTCCTGCCGGCCCCCACGAGCCCCGCGACGCCGACGATCTCCCCCGCCCGGAGCGCGAACGACAGCGGATGGCCCGGATGCGCCGGTGTCAGGAGCCCGGCGGCCTCGAGGGCAACCTCGCCCGGCGGCCGCGGCTGGTGGGGGTAGAGCTGGGAGAGCTCGCGGCCCACCATGAGCTTGACCATCCGCGCGTGGTCGATCTCCTCCCTTCGGAGCTCGCCTGAATTCCGCCCGTCGCGGAGGACCACGACCCGCTCGGCCACCTCGCTGACCTCGCCCAGCCGGTGGGAGATGTACACGACAGCAACGTCCTTCGAGCGGAGGTCTCCGATCACCCGGAAGAGGTGTTCCGTCTCCCGCTGCGAGAGGCTCGAGGTGGGCTCGTCCATGATGATCAGGCGGGCCCGGACCGAAAGGGCTTTCGCGATCTCGACCATCTGCCGGCGACCGATGGAGAGGCGGCTGACGATCGTCGAGGGATCGACCTCAAGGCCCACGGAGCGAAGGAAGCCCTCCGCCTCCCTCGCCGCGAGGGATCGGTCGATCAGTCCGTGCCTCCGGGGTTCGCGCCCCAGAAAGATGTTGGCCGCGACGTCCAGGTTGTCGCAGAGATTGAGCTCCTGGTGGATGAGGACGATGCCCAGCTTCGCCGCGGCCCGGACGGAGTCGATCCGGGCGGGCCGGCCGTCCACGCGGATCTCGCCGGCGTCGGGCGGCTGCACCCCCGCCAGGATTCTCATCAGGGTGCTCTTGCCCGCCCCGTTCTCGCCGATGACGGCGACCGTCTCGCCGCGGCCCACGGCGAGGTCGACCCGGTCGAGGGCGAGGACGCCCGGGAACCGGCAGGTCAGCCCGCGGGCTTCGAGGAAGGGCGCGTCCATTACTTGCCCGCGGCGATGAGCTTCTTGAGCTCCTCCCAGAAGGAGTCCACGTTGTCCTTCTTCACGACGCGGCTCTCGACTTCCAGGAAGCCCTTCGTCGGCAGCACCGAGCGGTCCTTCCGCGCCAGGGCTGCGAGGATCCGCACGGAATGGCGTCCATACTGGAACGGCTGCTGGCTCACCGTCCCGTGCACGGCGCCGTCCTTGATCCCCTGGAGCGTCGCGTCCTGCTCGTCAAAACTCACGACCTTGATCTTCCCCACCTTGCCCGCGCCCTTGATGGCCTCCAGGCACAGGGGGGCGTTGTAGGCGAAGAGCCCGACCATGCAGGCGAGGTCCGGGATCGAGGCCATGGCGTCCTCGGCGTTCGCCTTCGCCTTCGGGTAATCGAACCCGTCGGTCCGCGTGCCCAGGATCGAATACGTGCCGGCCTTGATCTCGCCGTCGTTGGCATCGTACTTCAGGGAGTCGAGCGACTGCATCGGCCGGCCGAGGACCTCATCGATCACCCCCTGGCGTCGCTGCTGGGCGTTGAGTTGCTCCAGGCGCCCGACGAAGATCATGACCTTCCCGCCGTCGGGGATCGCCTCCTTGACCAGCTTCCCCGCGGCGCGGCCCGCCTTGTAGTTGTCCATCCCCACGAAACACAGGCGCTTGGAGGCGGGGGCGTCCGAATCGTGGGTGATCACGTTCGTCCGGCCGGCGGCCTCGTCGAGCAGTCCGACCTGGTTGGCCGCGGAGATCGGGCTGATCGCGATGCCCTCGGTCCCCTTGGCGAGGAGGTTCTCGACCATCCGCTTCTGGTCCTCCGGATCCTTCGGCATCAGGACCTCGACGACGGCGTTGAACTCCTTCGCGCCGGCTTTCGCCCCCGCCGCGGCGACGTCCCAGAACGGGTCGATGCCGTTGGTGACGTACGCGACCTTCACGGCCTTGACCTTGACCTCAACTTTGGGGGGAGGTCCAGCATCCTCCTTGTCGCAAGCCGCGAGCGCCGCCATGAGCGCGACGCCAAGGATCATGCCTCTCTTCATGGACGAATCTCCATTTCGACCCGACCACCTTAGCACGCGGGCCCCGCCGGCTCCATGATTACCCGTCGGCGGGATAGCGCATCCCCCAGGGCGCGCGGATGCGGTCGAGCGTCCGCATCACCGAAAGCGAGAACTCGTGCGTCATCCGCGGGCTCTCCGGCAGGCCCCCGGCCAGGCACCCCATCACCTCGCGCGCCTCGTGCGTGTAGCCGTTCCCCTCGTACGGGAGGTCGACGGTCTCCTCCCTGCCGCCCGCGGAGACGACCAGCCGCTGCCCGCGCCAGAATGGGGGCTCGATCCGGATCCGCCCCTCCGACCCCGACAGGACGGCCGCGTGCGACGTCTCGGTCCGCACCGCGCTCGAGAGGATCGCCTGCCGGCCGCCGCCGTACTCGAGGACCATCGCGGCCTGCTCGTCCACGCCGGTCTTCCCCAGGACGGCGCTCGACTGCACGCGCGACGGCTCGCCGAGGAGCCGCGTGGCGAGCGCCACAGGATAGATCCCCACGTCGAGCAGCGACCCGCCCCCGAGCGCGGGATCGAACAGCCTCCCCTTCGGATCGAACGGCGCCTTGAACCCGAAATCCGCCTGGACCATCAGGAGCTCGCCGACCGAGCCCGAGCGCACGAGCTCGAAGGCCCGCCCGACCGCCGGGAGGAAGTGCGTCCACATGGCCTCCATGAGGAAGCTCCCCGTCCGGCGCGCGGCCTCCACCATCCTCCGCGCCTCGCGCTCGTGCATCGCCAACGGCTTCTCGCAGAGCACCGCCTTCCCCGCCTCGAGGCAGAGCAGGGTGTTCTCACAGTGGAAGGGATGAAGCGTGCCGATGTAGATCGCCTGGACGTCCGGGTCGCGTGCCAGGGCCTCGTAGCTCTCGTGCGCCCGGCGGGCCTTGTACTTCTCCGCGAACCCGGCGGCCGCCCCCTTCGTGCGCGAGCCGACCGCCACGAGCTCGGCCTCGGGGATGACCGCCAGGGCCTCGGCGAACGTCCGGCAGATGCGCCCGGTGCCGAGAATCCCCCAGCGCGTCTTTCGTCCCATAAAGGGATTCACCCCGGAGACACCGAGTCCGCAGAGAAGACTCTCTTCATAGGGGATCTTCTCCGTGCACCCTGTGCCTGCGGGGTGAGTTCATCGGAGGGTGCGGGCGGGGTCGTCGAGCACTTCCGCCACCGCCGTCGCGCCGCCCAGCGTCTCGAAATCGCGGTAGGACCAGACGACCTTCTTCCCGGGCGTCACCTCGATGATCTGCGGGTCGGTCGGCCGGCCGTGGCAGTTCACCATCACCGTGTTGCCGTTCGGGAGGCGCGCCACCTGGGTCATCCACGCGAGCTCGATCCCCGGAAGGTCGCTCTTCCCGATCTCCCACACCGTCTTCCCCGAGGGATCCACCTCGAAGACCCGGTGGCCGTTCCCCGCCGAGATGAGCGTGTTCCCGTTCTTCAGCCGGATCGCCCCGTAGACCGCGCTCTTCACGTCGTGCTCCCAGACGATCTTCCCCGCGCCGTCGTACTCGCGCACCTTCTGCAACGCCTCGTGGCAGACCAGGTAGTTCCCGCTCTCCAGCTTGCGCACATTCCTCGTGTCGCGGTGCGGGTCGGGCTTTTCGATCGGCAGCTTCAGCTCCTTCTTGATCGCGCCGTCCTTGTCCACCTCGATGATCCGGGCGGGCCCCGACTCCGCGATCATCGTGAGCCCGTCGGCGAGCCGCTGGAAGGCGTGCACTTCCACCTTCTTCCCCTCGTTCGCCTTGGCCGCGTCCCAGGACCACACTTCCTTCTTCTCGGGCGTCATCTCCACGACCTTCGTCCATCCCTGCTGGAAGAGGACGTTCCCGTTCGGCAGCACCCACGCGTCGTGGATGTCGCGGATCGGGACCTGCCACTCGACCTTCCCGTCCTTCCCGAAAATCGCGAGGACCTTTTTCTGGTAGTCCGCGGCCAGGAACCGCCGCGGCGTCCCGGTCTGCTCGACCTTGGGCCTGTCTTGAAGGAACGACAACGCCGCGACCGCAACGAGCATTCGAATCATTCTTTCTCCCTACGCGATGATCTTCTGGATCGGCTCCGCGCCCTCGACGCCCACCAGCGTCTGGTTCAGGCCGCTGAAGAAAAACGACAGACGGTTGGGATCGAGCCCCAGCTGGTGGAGGACCGTCGCGTGGAGGTGCTTCACGTGGAAGCGGTCCTCGATCGCCGCGCTCCCCAGCTCGTCGGTCTGCCCCACGCTGATCCCGCCCTTGATGCCCCCGCCCGCGAGCCACATCGTGAACCCGTACGAGTTGTGGTCGCGGCCGGTCCCCTGCGCGTACTCCGCCGTGGGCTGGCGGCCGAACTCGCCGCCCCAGATGACGATCGTCTCGTCGAGCAGCCCCCGCTGCTTGAGGTCCTTCAGGAGCCCCGCCACCGGCTTGTCGGTGTTCCCCGCGTGGAAGTTGTGGTTCTTCTGGATGTCGGTGTGGGCGTCCCAGTTGTCGTCGTTGTGCGCGCCCCCCGAGTAAAGCTGGACAAAGCGGACGCCGCGCTCGACCATGCGCCGCGCCATCAGGCACTTCCGGCCGAAGTCCTCGGTGCGCTTCTCGTCCATGCCGTAGAGCCGCCTGACGTGCTCGGGCTCGTCCGCCAGGTCGACCGCTCCGGGGGCGTGCTTCTGCATGTTGAAGGCCAGCTCGTAGCTCGCGATGCGCGCCGCGAGGTTCGTGTTCCCCGCGCGGGCCGCCTCGTGCTCCTCGTTGAACTCCTTGAGCGTGTCGAGCAGCCGCCGCTGGACCGGCTCGGTCGTCCCCTCGGGCCGGGCGAGGTCGAGGATCGGCTGGCCCGTCGGGCGGAGCACGACCCCCTGGTAGGACGCGGGCATGTAGCCGCTCGACCAGTTCTTCGCCCCGCTGATCGGCCCCCCGGTGTGGTCGAGCATGACGACGAAGCCCGGGAGGTTCTGGTTCACCGTGCCGAGGCCGTAGTTGACCCACGAGCCCATGCACGGGTGGCCGCTCAGGATGCGGCCGCTGTTCATCATGAGCATCGCCGAGCCGTGGATCGGCGAGTCGGCCGTCATCGAGTGGAGGAAGGCGATGTCGTCCACGCACGTGGCGACGTTCGGGAAGAGCTCCGAGACCCACTTGCCGCACTGCCCGTACTGCCTGAACTTCCACTTGGGGCCGACGACGCGCCCCTCGTTCTTCTTCCCGCCGCGGCCGAAGGTCTTGACGGGGATCGTCTTCCCGTCCAGCGGGTAGAGCTCGGGCTTGTAGTCGAACGTGTCGACGTGGCTCGGGCCGCCGTACATGAAGAGGAAGATCACGCTCTTCGCCTTCGGGGTGAAGTGGGCGGGCTTCGGCGCGAGCGGGCCCGCATAGGGCGTCGCGCCGTCCGCCGCCACCGCCTGGCGCGCGAAGAAGTCCTCCCCCAGCAGGCCCGACAGCGCGGCCGCCATGAATCCCCCGCCCGACTGCCAGAGGAACTCGCGGCGCGTGCGCCCGCAGAATTGACCGCCGCTCATGAAGCCCTCCCCTGATTCACCGCAGAGTAACGGAGGAACTCCATGAAAGTCTCCTCTTCTCTGTGCACTCCGTGCCTCCGTGGTGTTTCTGCTTCAATCCAGGTAGACGAATTCGTTCAGGTTGAGAGCCATCAGGCAGAAGACGGCGAGCGCCCGGTCGGGGGCGACGCCGTCCTTCTGCCGCAGATCCTCGATCAGTTTCAGCCCGCGGGCGACCTCCCGCTCCCCGGGCGGCCGTTGCGTCACCGCGCGCAGCGCCCGGCGGATCTGCCCGGCGGAATCGCCCGGCGCCTGCTCCTCCAGGCGGCGCGCGAAGATCGCCGCTTGCTCGCTCATGAAGGCGCTGTTGAGGAGCGTGAGGGCCTGAGTCGGGACCGTGGTCGCGAACCGGACTGCGCAGCTGGAGTCGGTGTCGGCGAAATCGTGGCCCGCCAGGAGCGGGATGAGAAGCGACCGCTTCACCTTGATGTAGACGCTCCGCCGGGCCGCCTCTTCGGGAGCCGACACGCCCCAGACCTTGCCCGGCGTCGAGGAGGTCGCCAGCACCTCCGGGGGGAGCTTCACGAAGATGCTCGGGCCGGACATCTTGAGATTGAGCGTCCCGTTCGCCGCGAGGATCGAGTCGCGGAGCTCCTCGGCCGTCAGGCGCCGCATGTTGAAGCGGCCGAAGAGGAGGTTCGAGGGATCCTTGGCGGCCGCGGCGGCGTCGCACGCCGACGACATCCGGTAGGCGCTCGACGTCATGAGCAGCCGGTGCATCTCCTTGATCTTCCACCCGCGCGCGACGAACTCGGCGGCCAGCCAGTCCAGGAGCTCCGGGTGGGTCGGCGGCTCGCCCAGCTTCCCGAAGTCGCTGGAGGTCGGGACGATGCCGCGCCCGAAGTGGTGCTGCCAGAGCCGGTTGGCCATGACGCGCGCGGTGAGCGGGTTGGCGGGGCCGGCGATCCAGTCGGCGAGAGCGGTCCGCCGCCCCGAGCTCCTGCCCGCCCTGCGCGGCGCGGGGTCCGGGAACCCCAGGACGCGCGGGAAGCCGCACTCGACCTTCTCCCCCGGGACGCGCGGATTGCCGCGCCTGAGGAGGAAGGTCTCCGGAACCGCGGCGGTCTCCGCCGCGCAGAGCGCCTTCTCGTCCTTCGGAGGATGCTTCTTCAGCTCGTCGATGGCCTTTTTCACCGCGGCCATGCGCTCCCTGGCGACCTTGTCCTCGGGAGGGGACTTCTGGAGCCGCCCCATCTCCTCCTCGAGCGGGCGCATCTTCGCGTCGAAGGCGCGGTGGCCCGCCTCGTCGGGGGCGATCACGGCCTCCGCCGCGGGCCCGTCCCGGGCGAGCGGGTCCAGGCCGTGGAAGAACGCGACCATCCGGTAGTAGTCGGTCTGCGGGATCGGGTCCTTCTTGTGATCGTGGCAGCGCGCGCATCCGACCGTGGTTCCAAGCATCACCTGGGAGGTGGTCGAGACGATGCTGTCGAGCCCGTCGTACTTCGCCAGGTCGCGGTCGGCCGGCTCGTCGTCGACGAGGCCCAGGCGGAAGTACCCCGTCGCGATCACCGCGTCGACCGAGCGGGGCTCCATCTCGTCGCCGGCGAGCTGCTCCTTGAGGAAGCGGTCGTAGGGCTTGTCCTCGTTGAAGGCCCGGATCACGTAGTCCCGGTAGCGCCAGGCGTTGGGCTTGTCGCCGTCGCGCTCGTAGCCGTTGGTCTCCGCAAAGTGGACGAGGTCGAGCCAGTGGCGGCCCCACTTCTCGCCGTAGCGCGGGCTGGCGAGGAGGCGCTCGAGGAGCTTCTCGTACGCGTCGGGCGCGGGATCGGCCGCGAACGCTTCAGCCTCTTCCGGCGCGGGCGGGAGTCCCGTCAGGTCGTAGGTCGCGCGGCGGATGAGCGCCAGCCGCGACGCGGGCGGCGCGGGCGGGAGCCCCTTCTCCTCGAGCCTCGAGAGGAGGAACGCGTCGACGGGGTTCTTCACCCATTCCCGGCGCCGGACCGCGGGCGGGGGAGGCCGCCGGACCGGGACGTAGGCCCAGTAGGCGCGGTCCTCCGCGGTGATCTCCATCCCCTCGCGTTTCGGCGCGGCCGTCTTCGAGGCGTCGCCCGCGGGCCAGGGGGCGCCCATCTTCACCCACCGGGCGAGGTCGTCGGAAAGCGCCTGGGGCATCTTCTCCTTCGGCGGCATCTTGAGGTCGGGGTCGACGTAGCGGACCGCCTTGACCAGGAGGCTCTTGTCGGGATCTCCCGGGACGATCGCGGGGCCGGAGTCCCCGCCCTTCAGCATGTCCTCCCGGCCGTCCAGGCGGAGCGCGCCCTTGAGCTTCTTGGCGCGGGCGCTGTGGCACTCGAAGCACCTCTCGGCCAGGAGCGGGCGGACCTTCTTCTCGAAGAAATCCAGGGCTTCCGGGGAGGGTTTCGGGGGATCCTGCGCCCCCGCGGCGGCCACGGGCAGGAGGAGGGCGAGGCACAGGAGCCGGAGTCCGGTGGCGCGGACGCTCATTGAGGGTCACTTATACTACAAGTCGCAACAAAACGGTAGGACCACGTGATCTTGGCCACTGAATGCCGAGGCCTTGCCCTCAGATAGCGGCGGTGGCGAAGATCAGGCCGTCGTGGATCTCGAGCTGGCTCGCCACGGGGGCTCACCTGCACCTCGTGTCTCTTCATGGCGTCGTACACGTCCCAGCCCCCCACCGCAGAGGGCACCCACTGCCCTCCGGTTGGGAAGCTAGTAGGGCTTCCGGCACTTCCTGCCAGTAATTGAGCGAGAGCCTGAAGTGCCCGGCCGCCGGCGGCGGCCGCGGGCAGTTCAGGCTTGAGATTCTCCTGGCGGATTCTCCTCCTGTCGAATGACGCCGGGATCCACATAGGGTCCAAGGAAGTCCAGCAGGCCATCGACGATCTGTTCCAGAGGTCCCGAGACAGGCATCGGTTCCCATCGTCCCGTGTGAGAACGGAAACTAAGGCCGTACTCCATCCCGCCAAGCGGCGTCGCACGCGCCACGATCACCTGCCCCCCTTGGCTGTCCTGCGTTTTGACGACGAGATGACCCGCTCTGGCCTGCACATGAACGTGCGCGTAGTCGCCGCGCTGCCGGATCATGTGCTCAAGGCGCGACGCTGACCCTTCGAGCGCTACATCGCGTGAGCCCATGCCTTCTTCTCTCGCGCGGGTGATTCCTTCGAAGGTTGCCCGTACCCCGTGAACGACCACCGGAACGGGTGTTTGGCGACCCGATTCCAGTATTCTACGAAGGCCGCCACCGAACCCCGCAAGTCTACCAGGCTCCTGAAGCTGCCGTTCGTCAGGCAGCGCCGTTGGAGAACTCCGAACCACAGTTCCACCTGATTGACCCACGACGCATGCAGGGGCGTGTAGTGGAAGCGGAAGCGGTTCTGGTGCCTCGCGTTGAACTTCTCCCAACGCTCCCCGTGGTGGATGTTCAGGTTGTCCCACACCACGTCCACGGTGCCGGGAATCTCCTTCGCGACGACCTCCATGAAGGCTTCCAGGTCATTCCCGGTCCGTGTCGGCCCGCATCGGGTGATGACGGTCCCCGTATGCACGACGAAGGCGGCCAGAAGCGTCTGGGTACCGTGTCGGATGTACTCGAACTCTCGCTTGCCCTGCTGTCCGGGCGCCGCCGGCCGATCCAGATGCTTGCGCTGTGTCGCCTGCATTCCAGGTTTCGGCACCGTAAACTGAAGCGCGATTGGATGGCGAAATTGAGGTAGACAGCCTTCGGCCGCCCTCAGAATACCGTCAAGTCCAGGGCAACCTCAGGCGATACCCCCTCCAGGTAGGATTTCGGGTGGCAGCCCGAGGAGGGGGAGATGAGGGTTTCGTTAGTTCGAGCGATCGAACTGCGCCAGCAGATTCAACGCAGCCGGGGCCTGCCCGGAGCCGACGATTTGGCGCGTCAGTTCGGCATCGGTCGCTCCACGATCTACGACGTCTGTCAGCGGCTGTAGAATGGCTTCAACGGCCATCGACGTCGAGTCACCCGAGCCGAACGCCGACGGCTCAAGAGGCGGGTGGAGGAACTCGAGGAAGACCTCCAGTTCACCCAGGACTACCTCCGCGCGGTCGAAACGGGGGCCAAGGTCGATTCCCGCAGGTTGGAAGCCGTTGTTCTGACCTGCGCGATGCGGGCGGTGACGCTGCGGGGCATCGTGGAGCTGATCCGGGTCGCCTTCGGGGTCGAGCGTTCTCATACGTGGGCTAAAGAGATCATCGACCGGGCCAGCCAAAAAGCGAAGGAGATCTTCGAGCGACTCAAGCCCTGGGCCAAAGTCCATCAGGCGGTGGGAGACGAGATCTTCCTGGGGGCGTGTCCCTTGCTGATGGTGGCGGACCCGCAGTCCTTGGCGGTCCTTCGGCTTTCCGTCGAGGAGCACCGGGACAAGGACACCTGGGCCAAACTGCTTGCGCCCCTGGGGACGTTGGACCTCTTCGCCTCCGACCTGGGCAAGGGGATGACGGCGGCGGTGGAAGGCCGGGGGTGGGCTCATCAGGCGGATGTCTTCCATGCGCTGCGAATCCTGACGGAAGCGGTTCGGATCGAAGAGCGGCGCGCCTACCAGGCGATCGACCAAGAGTATGCCTACGAGCGGCGACTCCAGAAGCTTCAAAATGCGGGAGCCGACACCCGTGGCGTCGCCACCAACCACGCCTTGGCCCGCAAGAAGACCCAGCGCGCCTTGGAGCGGTTCAACCAGATCGAGCACCTGAGTCGCCACATGCGGGCGCCGGTACGGCTGTGTGATGAATTCGGACGGTGGATTCCGGTCCAGGATCGGGAGCGCCAGATCGCTGAGACGATGACGAAGCTCGAAGAACTCGGACTGGCCCGTCGCCGGAAGGTGGCCGGATACTGGCGCAATCCGAAGCTGTTGACGTTTGCCCGCCAGATGGAGGGCGCCCTGGGGGTCCTGGACCTCTCTTCCCAAGAGCTTCCCCGGAGGGAACTCGTGGACGCGGCGGTAGGAGCGTGGGCCCTCAAACGGGAGAAGGTGCGTGGGTCAGGGGCGCTGGCGGCCGGGCTTCGCGGCGTGGCGGCGGCGCGGGCGTGCCCCCACTGGGAGAGCCTGTGTGCCCAAGTGGCCGCCATTATGGACAAGGCCCTGCGCGCCTCCAGCGCGATCGAGACGCTCAACAGTATCTGGCGGGTCTACCAGCAGGTGAAGAAGACCTTCGGGACGAACTTCGCTTACCTCGTGGCGCTCTACCATAACATGAGGCCGTTTTCGGAGGGTCCTCGGGAGGGGCACAGTCCGTTTCAGCTCTTGGGCCTGTCGCTCCCCACGGACAACTGGCTGGAACTGCTGAGGCTGTAGCCCGCGTGAAAGAAGGGCGCTGAAGTTCGGCGGAGATGGTCTGCCTTGCTACGACTGTCTAGAATTCGTGTCGACGCTCAACAGATTTGCTCCACGAGCTCAATGAAAATGCACGCCGAGGCTCAGTCATTTTGAGCCCTGCAAGAGTGCCGTGTAAATGAGATCGTTCGGACACACGCCCGGGGTCCGCAGCAGCCTTTTTCCGGGGAGCTTCACTTCTTTGTTGGAACTGCAGCTTCGGAGCGACGGTGGAGCCGGGCACGGAAAAGTGCTTCCGCTGCCAGCTGCACCACCTCGGTATCCATCTCGGAGATGGCATTGACGCGAACGATTCGGTCCACCTGTTCCATGAGGCGCCGGATCTCGCGCACCACGCCGCCCGTCACGCGATGGATCGCCCGGATTGCGGCGCGTTCCGTCGCGGTGAACGTCCGCGTCGCCGTTCGGATCCGCGGCCCGTCGACCAGTCCCTCCCACTCGCTCAAGGCAAGCGCCAGGAAGTCCTCGGTCTCCTGGACCGTGAACGGAGCGTACTCCAAATAGAAGCCGATTCGGCTGTACAGCTGGGGAAACTTCTCCACGCGCCGCTCCAGCTTCGGTGTCCCCAGCAAGACGACGGAGATCCCTGTCCGGTCGTAGAGGTCGCGAGCGACCTCCAGGCATTCGTCGTTCAGCCGATCCGCCTCGTCCAGGAGGAGCGTGGTGATGTCCTCCACCTCCAGGTCTCTCCAGAGGCTGCTGACCCGCGCCCAGCGGGCTTCGGGCCGGGGCTCTTTTCCCACGAGCGCCAGTAGCTCCCGGATCAAGGTCCAGGGCGTCCCGGCCGCATGAGCCGCCAGATACGCCACTCCCTCCCGCGACACCCAGGTCGAGGGCAGGACCCCCCGGTAGTCCTTCTCCCACTTCTTCCAGTCCGCGTACCGGTGAGCGGTCACCG